>Ga0196962_10000124_pt1 | contig 48000 bp, 57 predicted proteins | sample S3v_20metaG_FD_183186 | JGI IMG/M metagenome (GOLD analysis project Ga0196962, IMG submission 183186) | Soil microbial communities from Anza Borrego desert, Southern California, United States - S3+v_20 | ecosystem: Environmental > Terrestrial > Soil > Desert | place: USA: California | collected...
CGACCGCCAGAGCCGTGCCCGCGAGCGCGGCGGGGAGCGCCGCGCCGAGAGCCGCGGCCGCGGCAATGACCGCGCCGAGCGCCGCCTCAACCGGCAGGAGCGCCGGGTCGAGCGGGCCATCCAGGACGAGCGACGCCAGGTGCGCGAGGCGCGCCGGGTCGACCGGCGAATCGACCGGCGTCTTCGCGCCGACGATCGGCCGACGTTCCGCGACGTCCGCCGAGAGGACCGCCGCGACTGGCGCGAATGGACCGAACGGCGCCTCGTGGGGCTCGACCGCGACGTCGATCGGCGGCGCTTCGGGATCGGACGCGAAGGTTGTCCGCCGGGGCTTGCACGCCAGAACCGCTTCTGCATGCCTCCCGGACAGCTGAGGCGGGCGCACTTCATCGGCCAGCGTCTGCCTGTCGCCAGCCTCGGCTACAACATCCCCGACCGTTACCGCTACCGGTTCGTCGACAACGACCGCTGGTTCTACCGCTACGACGATGCCGGCTTCGTCTATCGCTTCGAGCGCCGCAGCGGCTTCGTCAGCACTGTGGTTCCGCTGTTTGGCAGCAGCCTGACGATCGGCGAGCCGCTCCCTCTCGGCTACGAGGTCTACAACCTGCCGCTCGCCTATCGCAGCTTCTATCCGGACCGGCCGGACTATTTCTACCGTTACGACGACAACGCCATCTACCAGGTCGACCGGGAAACCAACCTGGTCGAAGGCATCGTCGCCTTGCTCGCGGGCGGCGGCCTCGGCGGGCTCGGGGTCGGCGACAGGCTTCCGACCGGCTACAGCGCGTACAATGTGCCGATCGACTATCGCGACACTTATTTCGACACCGACGACGCCATGTACCGCTATGCCGATAACGCGATCTATCAGGTCGATCCGGAGACCCGGCTGATCGAGGCGGTGATCTCGCTGCTGACCTGAGGCCGGCGGCAAGCGGTCGTCACGCAACCGGAACGGCATGCGATGCATTGTCGCGCATGCGAAGGAGACCCGGGACGATGAAGAACAAGATGCTGACGGCTTGCCTCGCCTGCGTCATCGCCGCCTGCGGAACCGGCGGCGAGGGCAATCACGCCGCCGGCGGCAACGAGGCGGCGCCGGCCGCCAAGGCCGCGCAGGCGCGCAGCATCGGCGACGCGCTCGCCGCTTCCGCCGACCATTCCTCCCTCGTCCAGTCGCTGCAGGCGGCCGCCCTGATCGAGACGCTGCGCGGAGCCGGCCCCTATACGGTGTTCGCGCCGAGCAACGCGGCCTTCGCCGCCATCCCCGAGGAGGCGCGTGCGGGCCTCGCCGCGCCCGAGCAGCGCGACCGGCTGATCACATTGCTCAGCTTCCATGTCGTCCCTGGCACCGTGACCGCCGAGGATCTCCGCCGAGCGATCGATCAGGCCCAGGGCGGCCGCGCCGAGCTCGCCACCGTGACCGGCGACAATCTCGGCCTGACCCGGGAAGGCGATGCCATCCTCCTCGCCGACGCCGCCGGCGGACGTGCCCGGATCACCGCGGCCGACCAGATTCACGCCAACGGAGTCGTGCACAGCATCGACTCGGTGCTGATGCCGGGCTCCCAGTAGCTATTCGAATTCGAGAATGACGGCGTCGACGGCCAGGCTCTGGCCGGGCTCGGCGTTCACCTTGCCGACCCGGCCCGCTTTCTCGGCGCGAAGGATATTCTCCATCTTCATCGCCTCGACGACGGCGAGGGGCTGGCCAGCTTCGACCGCATCGCCTTCGGCGACGTGAAGCGCCGTCAGCAACCCTGGCATCGGGCAGATCAGGAAGCGGGAAAGGTCGGGGGGCACCTTCTCGATCATGTAGCGGCTGAGCTCGGCGACATGCTCCGGAAGCACGTCGGCGAGGTGCGACGCGCCGCGCGTCGTCAGCCGCCACTGCCTCCCCCGCCGGGCCACTCGGACGATCCGGCTACGGCCGTCGATCGTGCCTCGGAAGCGCAGCTGGCCGGGCCGCCAGCGTCCGATCACGTCGCTCGGCTCGCGCTCGTCGACATGGGCGAGGAAGCCGCCTTCATAGGGCTCGACCCGCACTCGGTGCTCGGTACCGGCGAGCCGCACGAGCCGGAGCGGCGGCGCGGCGACGGGGCCGTTGAGCTGGCCCGATATGGCGCAGCCGCGGCGGTCGGTCTCGTAACCGGCCAGCGCCGCGACAATAGCGAGGTCCTCGATCAGCCGGGCATCGGGCGGCGCGCCCCTGAACCCTTCCGGATATTCCTCGGCGATGAAGCCGGTGGTGATGTCTCCGGAGCGGAATCGGGGATGCTGCATCAGCGCCGAGAGGAAGTCGACATTGTGGCCGATGCCGTCGATCAGGAAGGCGTCCAGGGCCTCGATCTGGCGGTCGATGGCCGCCTCGCGGGTGTCGCCGTGGGTGACCAGCTTGGCGATCATCGGGTCGTAGAACATCGACACTTCCCCACCCTCGGCCACGCCGTCGTCGATCCGGACTGGGCTTGGTCCTCGCCTTCGAGACGGGCCTTCGACTGGGCTCAGTCCCTCCTCGGGCCGAGCGGAGCCCTTCTCCGACCGCTCGTCCTGAGGAGCCGACGGGCTTGGCGGGGCGGCGTCCCGGAGGACCTCGGCCGGCGGCCGGTAGCGGACGAGGCGGCCTGTCGAAGGGAGGAAGCCGCGATAGGGGTCCTCGGCATAGACCCGGCTCTCGATCGACCAGCCGTCGAGCCGGACCTCGTTTTGGGACAGGCGAAGCGCTTCGCCGGCGGCGACCCGGATCATCTCCTCGACCAGGTCGAGGCCGGTGACCTGCTCGGTGACCGGATGCTCGACCTGGAGCCGGGTGTTCATTTCGAGAAAATAGAAGCTGCGGTCGGCGCCGGCGATGAACTCGACGGTGCCGGCGCTGTGATAGGCGACGGCGCGGGCCAGGGCGACGGCCTGCTCGCCCATGGCCCGGCGCATCTCCGGCGTGACGAACGGCGAGGGCGCCTCCTCGACGACCTTCTGGTGGCGGCGCTGGATCGAGCATTCGCGCTCGCCCAGATAGAGGAGGTTGCCGTGACGGTCGCCGAGCACCTGGATCTCGATGTGGCGCGGCCTGTCGATGAACTTCTCGATCAGGATTCGGCCGTCGCCGAAGCTGGCCAGCCCCTCGCGGCGGACGCTGTCGAACTGCTCGCGGACCTCCTGCTCCGAATGGGCGAGCCGCATGCCCTTGCCGCCGCCTCCGGCCGACGCCTTCATCATCACCGGATAGCCGATTTCGCCGGCAATCGCGGCGGCGTGCTCGGCGTCGGCGATCTCGCCGATGAAGCCCGGAACGACGCTGACGCCCGCCGCCTGGGCCAGTTTCTTCGACTGGATCTTGTCGCCCATCGCGGCGATCGCCTCGGCGGGCGGGCCGATGAAGGCGATGCCGGCCTCGGCCAGCGTCCGAGCGAAGCTCTCCCGCTCCGAAAGGAAGCCGTAGCCGGGGTGGACCGCCTCGGCGCCGGTGGCCCGGCAGGCGTCGACGATCAGCTCGGCCCTGAGATAGGATTCGCTCGCCGGCGCCGGCCCGAGCCGGACCGAATGGTCGGCCATCCGCACATGCGGCGCGCGCGAGTCGGCGTCCGAATAGACGGCGACGGTCGCGATCCCCATCCGGCGCGCGGTGCGGATGACCCGGCAGGCGATCTCGCCGCGGTTAGCGATCAGGATCTTGGCGAACATGCGCCTATTCGCCGAGCGCTGGCTGGGGGCGGAGCTGGGCAATGCGCTCGCGGGTCAGGCGGGCGAGGCACTCGTCGCGGACCAGCGCCTCCATGCTTCCGCCGCGCTCGGAATAGCCCTCCAGCCGGCAATGGGAGTCGCGATAGGCGACCCAGGCGCGCTGGGCCTCGCTCAGGGTCGCCTCCTCGCCGGGCCGGTCGTCGCCCTCGGTCCGGCCGCTGTCGGGCGAAGCGTCATTGGCCCGGGCGTCGCTCAGGGCTCGGGCATATTCGGCGTCGAGCTCGGCGTCGGCCTGCTCGAAGGCGATGGCCGCGCAGGTGTTCATCTCGGCCTGGCTCTGCGGATCGGCGCATTTCCGGTCCCCGGAATCGGCCGGCTGCGCGGCCAGCGCGGCCAAGGCGAACGGAAAGGCGAGGATCATCAGCGGGCTTTCTGCTGGAAGAGGCCCCGCGCGGGGGCGGGGGCGTGCGGGCGAGCGGTCATTCGGCCGCCTCCTCGAGCGGAGGCATGTTGTGGCCGAGCAGCTTGAGCACTTCGCCGGCGGCCTCGACGAGATGGGTGCCGGGGCCGAAGATCGCCTGGACGCCGGCCTCGCGAAGCATGTCGTAATCCTGGGCCGGAATGACTCCGCCGACCACCACCTTGATGTCGGCCCGGCCGAGGTCGCGCAGATGGCCGATCAGTTCCGGGACGAGGGTCCGGTGGCCGGCGGCGAGGCTCGACGCGCCGACGACATCGACCCCCTCGTCGACGGCGAGCCGGGCGCTCTCGATCGGGGTCTGGAACAAAGGTCCGGGCACGACGTCGAAGCCGAGGTCGGCGAAGGCGGAGGCGACGAGGTTGGCGCCGCGGTCGTGGCCGTCCTGGCCCATCTTGGCGACCAGCAGGCGGGGCCTGCGCCCGAGTCGGCGGGCGATCGCTCCGACCCCGGCCTGCGCCTGCTCCCACTGCGCGTCGCCGCGATAGGCGCCGCCATAGATTCCGCGCACCGGCTCGGGCGTGGTGCCGTAGCGGCCGAACACGTCCTCGAGCGCGGCCGAGATCTCGCCGAGGGTGCAGCGCGCGCGCGCCGCCTCGACGGCGAGCCCGAGCAGGTTCGAATCGCCCCGGGCGCCGTCGCGGAGCGAGTCGAGCGCCCGCCCGGCGGCCTCGGCGTCGCGGCCCGCCCGGACCCGCTCGATTCGCCCGATCTGGTCGGCCCGGACCCGGGCATTGTCGATCTGCAGGATGTCGTGCTCCGCCTCGGCCTCGAGGCGGTAGCGGTTGACTCCGACGATCACCGTCTCGCCGCGGTCGGCGCGGGCGGCCCGCGCCGCCGCCGCTTCCTCGATCCGCCGCTTGGGCATGCCCTGGGCGACCGCGGCGGTCATCCCGCCGAGCGATTCCACCTCCTCGATCAGCCGCCAGGCCTTGGCGGCGAGCTCGGCGGTCAGGCTCTCGACATAATAAGAGCCGCCGAGCGGGTCGGCGACGTTGGCGATTCCGGTCTCCTCGGCGAGGATGAGCTGGGTGTTGCGGGCGATCCGGGCGGAAAAGTCGGTGGGCAGCGCGATCGCCTCGTCGAAGCTGTTGGTGTGCAGGCTCTGGGTGCCGCCGAGCACCGCCGCCATCGCCTCGACCGCGGTTCGAACGATATTGTTGTACGGGTCCTGCTCGGTGAGGCTGACCCCCGAAGTCTGGCAGTGGGTGCGCAGAATCGTCGATCTCGGGTCTTCGGCGCCGAAGCCGGTCATGATCCGGTGCCACAGCGTGCGCGCCGCGCGCAGCTTGGCGATCTCCATGAAGAAGTTCATGCCGATTCCGAAGAAGAAGGAAAGGCGCGGCGCGAAGGCGTCGACGTCGAGGCCCCTGGCCAAGGCGGCGCGGACATATTCCATCCCGTCGGCGAGCGTGAAGGCGAGCTCCTGCACCGCCGTCGCCCCGGCCTCGTGCATGTGGTAGCCGCTGATCGAGACCGAGTTGAACCTCGGCATGTTGCCGGCGCAATATTGGATGACGTCGGCGACGATCCGCATCGAGGGCGCCGGCGGGTAGATGTAGGTGTTGCGGACGGCGAACTCCTTGAGGATGTCGTTCTGGATGGTTCCGGCGAGCGCCGCCTGCGCCACCCCCTGCTCCTCCGCGGCGACGATGTAGAAGGCCATGACCGGAAGCACCGCGCCGTTCATGGTCATGCTGACCGACATCTCGCCGAGCGGGATCCCGTCGAACAGGATCTTCATGTCCTCGACGGTGTCGATCGCCACGCCCGCCTTTCCGACGTCGCCGACGACTCGCGGGTGGTCGCTGTCATAGCCGCGGTGGGTGGCGAGATCGAAGGCGACCGAGAGCCCCTTCTGCCCGGCGGCGAGGTTGCGGCGGTAGAAGGCGTTGCTGTCCTCGGCCGTCGAGAAGCCCGCATATTGGCGGATCGTCCACGGCCGGCCGGCGTACATCGAGGCGTAGGGGCCTCTCGTATAGGGCGGGAAGCCGGGCAGGCCGGGGTCGATATCGCCGCCGTCGTCGGCCGTGTAGAGCGCCCGGATGTCGATGCCCTCGGGAGTCCGCCAGGCGAGGTCCCTGCCCTTCGCCTCCCTCGCGGCGGCGGCCTGCCAGTCGGCTTTGGTTGGTTTACTGTCTGTCAAACGAACCTCACACTCCCACCGCTCGTCCTGAGTAGCCGGTGAGCCTGTCGAACCGGCGTATCGAAGGACGCAGAGAGTCTGTGAAGGGTCCTTCGATACGGGCCTTCGACTTCGCTCAGTCCCTACTCAGGATGAGCGGGAATTTTCAATGCGCCTCGCGCGGCGTTTCCATCAATTCCACCAGAACGCCGCCCATGTCCTTCGGGTGGACGAAGATGACGAGCGTTCCATGCGCCCCGATCCGGGGTTCGCCCAGGACCTTGGCCCCCTTCGCCTCGATCTCGGCCTTGGCGGCGTGGATGTCCGGCACCTCGAAGCAGACATGATGCTGGCCGCCCTGCGGGTTCTTCGCGAGAAAGCCGTGCAGCGCGGAGCTGTCGCCCAATGGCTCGATCAGCTCGATCTGGCTGTTGGGCGCGTCGACGAAGCACACCCGCACCCCCTGCGCCGGCAGGTCGAACGGCGCGTGGATCCTGCTCGCGCCGAGCAGGTCGCGGTAGAGCGCCACGCTCCTTTCGATCGAGGGGGTCGCGATCCCGACATGATTGAGGCGGCCCAGTTCCATGACTCCACTCCGTCATTCGGTGCGCGTGTCGGCAGTGCCCCTTCGTCACCCCGGACTCGAACCGGGGTCCACCTTCACTTTCGAACGGCCGTAAACAAGGTGCATGCCGGATCAAGTCCGACGTGACGGTCCTGGAGGCACCGGTTTCGGATCACCGGCCGGTCATGCCGAGCAGCAGGTCGAACCCGATGAAGCCCATCGCGCCGGCGGCGACCGCGTAGAGCGCGAAGAGGATGCGGAACGCCGCCGGCCGCTCGCTGAGCACCTCGCCCTTGCCGATCGGAAGCCGGCCGTCGCGAAGCGCCCGGACGAGGATCCAGATGATCCACGGCACCGCCGCGAGCGCGATCAGTCCGACCAGCGTCTCCTCGGACCGAAAGACCGCCATCGCCTCTCGCCTCGTCAGGCGAATGGCGGCGGCGAGCGGTGCGCCTCGTCGGCCGGGCTCATCAGGCCGACGGCGATCCCGTCCGGATCCTCGACGATCGCATAGCGTGCGCCCCAGAAGGCGTCGTAGGGCGGCTGCAGCCCCTTGCCGCCGGCGGCGGTCGCCTCCCTGTAGAGCCGGTCGACCTCGCCGCGGTCGGCGACTCGAAGCCCGATGACGACCCGGCCGGCAAGCTCGCTCTCCCCCCTCCAGCCTTGGTTCCAGACCTGCGCGAAGGCCGGCGAATCGGCCTCGATCAGCCCGCCCTCGGCGGCCCGGCTGCTGGTGTGGAACGGCGCTCCGCCGGCGGTTCGGAACGGTTCGTGAAGATCGATTCCGAGCCGCCGATAGAAGGCGACCGTCGCCTCGAGGTCGGCCGCCACGATGTTCACCTGATCGAATCGCGCATCCGCCATCGGCCTGTCCCTTTCGTTCATCCCCGACCCCTCGACAAACTCAGGACAGGCTCGATCCGGCGCGGGGTTTCTAGAGCGGGATGTTGTCGTGCTTCTTCCAGGGGTTGTCGAGCTGCTTGTCGCGCAGCTTCCTCAAGCCCAGGGCGATCCGGCGGCGGGTGGAATGGGGCATGATCACCTCGTCGATGAAGCCCTTGCTCGCCGCCACGAACGGATTGGCGAAGCGGGCCTCGTAATCCGCGGTCCGGGCCGCGATCTTGTCCGCATCGCCGATATCCTTGCGGAAGATGATCTCGACCGCGCCCTTGGCGCCCATCACCGCGATCTCCGCCGTCGGCCAGGCATAATTGAGGTCGCCGCGCAGGTGCTTGGACGCCATGACGTCGTAGGCGCCGCCATAGGCCTTGCGCGTGATGACGGTGATCTTGGGAACCGTCGCCTCGGCATAAGCGAAGAGCAGCTTGGCGCCGTTCTTGATGATGCCCTCATGCTCCTGGGCGACTCCGGGGAGGAAGCCGGGAACGTCGACGAAGGTGAGGATCGGGATGTCGAAGGCGTCGCAGAAGCGCACGAAGCGGGCCGCCTTCTTCGACGACTTGATGTCGAGCACTCCGGCGAGCACCATCGGCTGGTTCGCCACCACGCCCACGCTGCGCCCCTCGATCCGGCCGAAGCCGATGACGATATTGGCCGCGTGGGCCGGCTGAAGCTCGAAGAAGTCGCCCTCGTCGACCACCTTTTCGATGAGCTCGTGCATGTCGTAGGGCTTGGCCGCGCTGTCGGGGATGAGCGTGTCGAGGCTTTCCTCGACCCGGTCCCAGGGATCGTCGCAGGGCCGCTCGGGAAGATCGTGGCGGTTGGACAGCGGCAGGAAATCGAAGAAGTCGCGGGTCGCGAGCAGGGCCTCGATGTCGTTCTCGAAGGCGACGTCGGCCACGCCCGATTTGGTCGTGTGGGTGACGGCGCCGCCCAACTCCTCCTGGGTGACCACCTCGTTGGTCACCGTCTTGACCACGTCGGGGCCCGTGACGAACATGTAGGAGCTGTCCTTCACCATGAAGATGAAGTCGGTCATCGCCGGCGAATAGACCGCGCCGCCGGCGCAGGGGCCCATGATCAGGCTGATCTGCGGGACGACTCCCGACGCCAGCACGTTGCGCTGGAAGACCTCGGCATAGCCGGCCAGGCTTGCCACGCCTTCCTGGATCCGCGCGCCGCCCGAATCGTTGAGCCCGACCACCGGAGCGCCGACCTTCATCGCCATGTCCATGATCTTGCAGATCTTCTGCGCGTGGCGCTCGGACAGGGAGCCGCCGAAGACGGTGAAGTCCTGGGCGAAGACGAAGACGAGGCGGCCGTTGATCGTGCCCGAGCCGGTGACGACGCCGTCGCCCGGGATGCGCTGCTCGGCCATTCCGAAGTCGGCGCAATTATGCTCGACGAACATGTCATATTCTTCGAAGCTGCCGACATCGAGCAGCACCGTCAGCCGCTCGCGCGCGGTCAGCCGCCCCTTGCCGTGCTGCGCGTCGATCCTCTTCTCGCCGCCGCCCAGCCGCGCCTGCTCGCGCCTTCTCTCGAGCTCCTCGATCCTCGTCGCCATGGCTCGGGCATAACAGCCCTCTCGATCGATGGGGAGAGGGTCAGCGCCCGTCGAAGCTCGGCCGCCGCTTGTGAAGGAAGGCCATCACGGCGGACCTGAAGTCCTCGGTCTCGCCGGCCCGGCGCTGGGCGGCGCGTTCCGCGGCGAGGGAATCCGCGAGTCCGAGCCGGCCGGACTCGCGGGCGAGCCGGCGGATCAGGCCCAGCGCCACGGTCGGCCCCTGAGCGAGGTTGCCCGCGAGCGCCGCCGATTCCGCCGCGAGATCGCCGTCGTCCACGACGCGGGCGATCATCCCCCAGGCGAGCGCCTGCTCAGCGCCGATGCGCTCGCCGAGCATCATCATCTCCATCGCCCGCGCGCGCCCGACCAGCCGCGGCAGAAGCCAGGTGGCGCCCGCGTCGGGGATCAGGCCGATATTGACGAAGGCCTGGAGGAAATAGGCCGAGCGGGCGGCGACGACGAGGTCGGCGGCGAGCGCCAGCGAGCAGCCGGCCCCGGCGGCCGGGCCGTTCACCGCCGCCACGACGGGGATTTCGAGGGCGAACAGGGTCTCGACCAGCGGGTTGAAATGCTTCTCGAGGGCCAGGCCGGCGTCCGCCGGCAGCCCGCCGCTTCCGGCGAGGTCGGCGCCGCTCGAAAAGCCGCGCCCGGCGCCGGTGATCAGCAGGCAGCGCGCGCCGGAGCCCGCCAGGCTCTCCACGCCGCGCCGGATCTCGTCGACCATCGCGCCGTTCAAGGCATTGAGCGAATCCGGCCGATCGAGGGTCAGCGTGGCGACGGCGGCCGGGCTCAGCTCCAGCCTTATATGCTCGAAGTCCATCGGCCCCCTTCCCGCCGGTTCATTCCTCCGCGGCGCCCTCCTCGGGCGCATGCAGCCGAAGGCGGGTGACCCGGCGGGTGTCGCCTTCGGTCACTTCGAGCCTCCAGCCGCTCGGATGCTGCAATATCTCGCCGGGCTGGGGGATGTAGCCGGCGAGCACGAAGGCGAGGCCGCCGAGGGTCTCGACATCCTCCTCGACCGTGCCGAGCCGGGCATCGACCGCGACCGCGACGTCCTCGAGCTCGGCCCGGGCGTCGGCGTCCCAGACGCCGTCGTCGAGCGGAATGAGCAGGCCGGGCACCTCCTCGTCATGCTCGTCCTCGATGTCGCCGACGATCTCCTCGACGACGTCCTCGATGGTGAGCAGGCCCTCGGTGCCGCCGAACTCGTCGACGACGATGGCGAGATGGACCCGCTGCGCGCGCATCCGCGCGAGCAGGTCGAGCACGCCCATCGATTCGGGAACGAAGAGCGGCGTTCGCATCAGCTGGCGTATCTCCGACGGCGGCTCGGCCCCGGTCACCTGCACCGCGAAGACGTCCTTGACGTGGATCATCCCGACGACGGTGTCGAGGCTGTCCTCATAGACGGGAAGGCGGCTGTGCCCGGCCTCGGCGAAGGCGACAACCAGGCCTTCGAAGGTCATGCTGGTCGGAACCGCGATGATGTCGCGCCGGGGCACGGCGACGTCGCCGGCATTCTTCTCGCCGAAATGCAGGATGTTGCGAAGCATCTGCCGCTCGACGTGGCTGAGATCGCCGACTCGGGGGACCTCGCCCTCGCGGCTCTCGATCGCCTCCTCGATCTCGTCGCGAAGCGTCGATTCGTCGTCTTCCCCGAACAGGAGGTTGCGAAGGCCGCTCCAGAACGTCCGTCCGTCCGTGCCCCCACCGATACTGTCGTCGTCCATGGGTTTAGGGTTGCACCTCTGTCGTTGCATAGGGGTCGGGAAGGCCGATGGCGGCGAGCGCCCGCCGCTCCGTTTCTTCCATGTCGTCGGCCTGGGCTTCGCCGCGCTCGTGGTCATAGCCTAGCAGATGCAGCATGCCGTGCGCCACCAGATGCGCGGCATGGCTCGCGGCCGGGACCTTCATCGCCTCGGCTTCGGCGACGCACACGCCGTGGGCGAGGACGATGTCGCCGAGCAGGATCGCCGCCTCGAGCTCGGCTTCCCCGGCCATCGGGAAGGACAGGACGTTGGTCGCCCTGTCCTTGCCCCGCCAGGCGGCGTTGAGAGCCCTCACCTCAGCGTCGGAGGTGAACTTGACCGAGACCTCGACCTCGCGCTCGAGCAGGGCGGCGTGGCGGCTGTGGGCCACGGCGGCGCGGGCGGCGCGGCTGGCGACCTGCGGCCAGTCGGTGCGGGAGTCCCACTCCGGCGAAACGTCGGCCTCGACGAGCAGCATCAGGCTCGGTTCCGGTCGGGGGCGCGGCCGGCGCTCATTCCGCCGGGCCTTCATAGGCCTCGACGATCCGGCCGACCAGCGGGTGGCGGACGACGTCGCCGGCGCCGAAGCGGACGGTGGCGATCCGGGCGATGCCCTCGAGCCGCCCGACCGCGTCGTGGAGCCCCGACTTGCCGGGGTCGGGAAGGTCGACCTGGTTGGGGTCGCCGCAGATCACCATTCGCGAGCGCATGCCGAACCGGGTCAGGAACATCTTCATCTGCATCGGAGTCGTGTTCTGCGCCTCGTCGAGGATGACGAAGGCGTCGCTCAGCGTGCGGCCGCGCATGAAGGCGATCGGCGCGATCTCGATCTCGCCCGAGGCGATCCGCCGCTCGACCTGCTCGGTCGGAAGCATGTCGTAGAGCGCGTCGTAGAGCGGGCGAAGATAGGGGTCGACCTTCTCCTTCATGTCGCCGGGCAGGAAGCCGAGCCGCTCCCCGGCCTCGACCGCGGGACGCGACAGGATCAGCCGGTCGACGCTCCCGCCGATCAGCTGCTGGACGGCCTGGGCGACGGCGACATAGGTCTTGCCGGTGCCGGCCGGGCCCAATGCGAAGATCATGTCGTCGCGGGCAAGCGCCTCCATGTAGACCGCCTGAGCCTTCGAGCGCGGGACGATCGTCTTCTTGCGGGTTCGGATCATCACCTTGGGCGGCTCGGCCACTTCGGGCGCGATGATCCCTTCCAGGGTCGGCTCGCCGGACATGGCGATGATCGCGTTGACCGTCTCGGCGTCGATGTCCTGGCCCTCGTCGAGCCGGTTGTAGAGGCCGAGCAGGACCTGGCGGGCGCGGGCGGCCTCGTGGGGGTCGCCCTCGATCTGCACCTTGGCCCCGCGCGCGGCGATATAGACTCCGAGCCGGTCCTCGATGGCGACCAGGTTGCGGTCGAACTCGCCGAACAGCGGCCCGAGCAGGTGCGGCTGCTCGAACTCGATCTCGAGGCGGGCGCGCGGCCCGGCCGGCTCGGCGGCTTTCTTCTGGGCCATCAGGCGGCGACCGCGGCGGCCGCGAGGCCCGGGCCATTGCCAGCTTCGGCCCCGAGGCCGAGTCCGGCGACGCTGTTCGGCCCGGCCGAGACGATGTCCACCTCGACCAGGTCGCCGATCGCCGCGCCCGTCTCGAGGTGCACCGACTGGAGCCAGGGCGACTTGCCGACGAGCTGGCCCGGCCGCCTTCCGGGACGCTCGAGCAGAACCTCGGCGCGCCGCCCGACCGTCGCCCGGTTGAAGGCGAGCTGCTGAGCGTCGAGGAGCGCCTGGAGCCGCTTCAGCCTCTCGTCCATCATCTCGGCGGGGACCTGACCTTCCATGCCGGCGGCGGGCGTTCCCGGCCGCCGGGAATATTTGAACGAGAAAGCCTGCGCATAGTTCACCGAGCGCACCAGGTTGAGGGTCGCCGCGAAGTCCGCCTCCGTCTCGCCGGCGAAGCCGACGATGAAGTCCCCCGAGATGGCGATGTCGGGGCGGGCGGAGCGGACCCGCTCGATGATCCGCAAATAGCTTGCGCTCGTGTGGCTCCGGTTCATCGCCCTCAGCAGCCGGTCGCTGCCCGACTGCACCGGAAGGTGGAGATAGGGCATCAGCTTGGCGACCTCGGCATGGGCTCGGATCAGGCCTTCGCTCATGTCGTTCGGGTGGCTGGTCGTGTAGCGGATTCGGGCGAGGCCGGGCACCGCGTCGAGCGCCCGGATCAGCTGCTCGAGCCCGCGCTCCCCGTCGCTCCAGGCATTGACGTTCTGGCCGAGCAGGGTGATCTCCTTCGCTCCGGAATCGACCAGGGCCTTCGCCTCGTCGAGGATCGCCGCGAAGGGCCTCGAGACCTCGGCGCCGCGCGTGTAGGGCACGACGCAATAGGTGCAGAACTTGTCGCAGCCTTCCTGGACGGTGAGGAAGGCGGCCGGCGACTGGCGGCGCCGCGCCGGAAGCACTCCGAATTTCGATTCGGGCGGCATGTCGGTGTCGAGCGCCCGCCCGCCCGACCTCGCCTTGGCGAGCAGCGCAGGCAGCCGGTGATAGGCTTGCGGGCCGACGACGATGTCGACGCCTGGCGCTCGGCGGATGATCTCGGCGCCTTCGGCCTGGGCGACGCAGCCGGCGACGGCGATCATCGGCTGCTCCGGTCCGGCCCGCTTGAGCACCCGGCCGATCTCCGAATAGACCTTCTCCGCCGCCTTCTCGCGGATGTGGCAGGTGTTGAGCACGATCAGATCGGCATCCTCGCCGGCGGCGGCCAGCCCCTCGGCGGCGAGCAGCTCGGCCATGCGCTCGCCGTCATAGGCGTTCATCTGGCAGCCGAACGACTTGACGTGGAAGGTCGCGGGATCCCGGTTCTTCATCGGCCGGCATATAGGGGCTGGGCCGCCGGTTCGGAAGCCGCGAGGGCCGCGGCGACCTCGGCCTCGGCCAGAGCGGCGAGCGCCTTGCGGTCGCCGGCCTGGTGCGGGTCGACCGGGGCGAGGAAACGGAGCACGACCGGGATCGTGCCGGCCCGCCCCAGGATCCGCCGCGCATTGGCGCCGGCGCCTTCCGCGCCGATCCAGGCGACCTCGGCGGCGAGACCGCCATAATCGAGCGCGACCGGCTGCACGCGCACGCCATCCAGCGGCGGGAACAGCGAGGCGAAGAGGCTCGGCCGGAAGGGCAGGAGGGCGAGGTCGGTCGTCCCCTGCGGAAACAGAGCGACCGGGCGGCCGGTGGCGAGTGCCCGGCGGAGGCGGTCGGCCTGGCCGTGGACCTGGCGGCGGGCCTGGCGGGCGACGTAGATCGTGTCGTTGAGCCCGGCGATCCAGCCGACCACCGGCCAGTCCTCGACGTCGTCGCGCGAGACGAAGATTGCGCCGGTCGCGCCGCCCAGGGCGAGGATGTCGAGCCAGGTCACATGGTTCGAAACGAACAGGACATGGTCCTTGAGCGGCGCGCCGGCGATGCTGACCCGCAGGCCCGCCCGGCGGCCGGCCCATTTGAGATAGAGCCGCGGCCAGGGCGAGCGCGCCGAGAACAGGCGCCACAGATAGTGGAGCGGGATACAGGGGATCAGTCCGGCCGCCATCGCCGCCGTCCGCAAGATCAGGCGCATGCCCTAATGGTCGCGGCTCAGGGCGACGCCGTAGAGCTCCATGCGGTGGTCGACGAGGCGGAATCCGAGCTTTTCGGCGATCCGGCGCTGAAGCGCCTCGAGCTCTTCGTCGACGAACTCGATGACGTTGCCGGTCTCGACGTCGATGAGATGGTCGTGATGGGTCTCGGCCGCCGCTTCGTAGCGGGCCCGGCCGTCGCCGAAATCGTGGCGCTCGAGGATCCCGGCCTCCTCGAACAGCCTGACGGTGCGGTAGACGGTGGCGGTCGAGATTTCCGAATCGACCGCCGAGGCCCGGGCGTGCAGCGCCTCGACGTCGGGATGGTCCTCGGCCTCGGAGAGGACCTGGGCGATGACCTTCCGCTGCTCCGTGATGCGCAGGCCCTTTTCGGCGCAGAGCGCCTCGATGTCGATGCTGCGGGTCATGGTGCCGCTACATTAGAGCACATCGGCGGGCGATTCAAAGCGGGCAGGGGCAGAAAAAGCGTCGCCCCCGCCGGCGGCGGGAGCGACGCTGAATCCGGCGGGTCGCCCGCGCCGGCTATTTGCGGCCGGTGCGCCGGCGCTTGGTGCCGAGGCCGATCTTCTTGGCGAGCGTGCGCCGTTGCTCGGCATAGTTCGGGGCGACCATCGGGTAGTCCGCGTTGAGCCCCCACTTATGCCGATATTCGTCGGGCGTCATGCTGTAATGGGTCATCAGATGCCGCTTGAGCATCTTCAGCTTCTTGCCGTCCTCGAGGCAGACGATGTAGTCCGGCTTGATCGAGGAACGGACCGAAACCTTCGGCTCGGGCTTCGGCGCGGGCTCTTCCTTGCGCTGCCCCAATCCGTTCAACGCACTGTGAACGTTACTTATTAGCAATGGCAGATCGGAAACCGCCACGCTGTTGTTGCTGACGTGGGCCGATACAATATCGGCCGTAAGGGTGATCAGCGTCTCCCCGAAATTGTCCTGATTTTCCATATGTCGGTACCAACTTTCCTGGTGGTCAGAGGGGCCTGCCATTGGCCGTGACAGGTATCCTATCGGATAGGTCCGTTTTGGTGCTTTTGACAAGCTCGAATGCAGCGCAATGAAAAGGCTAGTCTCGGCCTGGGGCGCCTTTAGCTAAGGTCAGCGCGTCATAGCAACAGCCATCATGGCCACTGTAGTAATTCCTGCGCCGTCCAACTAAACGGAACCCGGTATCCTCGTATAACTTGACCGCATGGTTGCCCTGGCGGACTTCGAGGTGGAGGCGCGTCGCTCCGCGCGTCTTGGCTTCCGTTTCGAAACGGCGGAGCAGCATCTTGCCGATGCCGCGGCATTGGCTGTCGCGACGCACGGCGAGCAGGAGCAACTCGGCTTCGTCCGCGATGATCCGGGCGAGCGCGAAGCCGACCGCGTCGGCGCCCTCGCGCGCCAGCACGAGCCAGACACCCGGCATCGGCAGCAGGCCGGCGAATTGCGGCGCCGTCCAGGCCTCGCCGAAGCGCGGATCGAAGCTGTCCTCCATCACCTCCATCACCGCGTCGAGGTCGGCGACGCCGGCTTCGCCAAGGCGGATTTCGGAAGCGTTCATGTCAGCCGCCTGGCGTCGGGCGCCCGCCCGTAGAGAGGCCGCGCCGGGACGGTCCGAAGGCCGGGCGGAAGGCGGCGGGCATCGGCGGCGCGGGGCAGGAGGTCGGTCGCCCGGCCGTAGCCGCGCGCCGCCACCAGGGCATCGGCGCCGGAGCCGACGACGAGATCGGCGCGCACCGCCGCGGCGGCCTCGCGCGGGGCGAGCGAGCGCAGGTCGTCGACGGGCGCGAGCGGTTCACCGGCGAAGCTTTGCACGAAAAGCTCGCCATGTCCCCCCTGAAGGGCGGCCGCGACCTCGGCCTCGCCGGTTGCCGCGGCGATGAGGGCGAGCGAGGAATAGCCGGCAAGCGCCACCTTCCAGCCCGCCGCCAGGCCGTAGGCGGCGGCGAGCCCCACTCGAACCCCGGTGAAGCTTCCCGGCCCGCAATCGACCAGGATCGAGGCCGGGCGGCGGCCCTCGAGCAGCTCGGCGATCATCGGCACCAGCCGCTCGGCATGGCCGCGGCCGACCAGCTCGTGCCGCTCGGCGATCAGGGTTCCGCCCGGCCCGATCAGCGCCGCCGAGCAAGCGGCGGTGGCGCTGTCGATGACCAGCTCCACGGTTCAGACCGCTTCGACCGATTCGACCTCGGGCACGTAATATTTGAGCAGGCTCTCGATGCCCTGCTTTAGAGTCATCGTCGAGGACGGACAGCCGGAGCAGGCGCCGTGCAGGGCGAGATAGACGGTCCCCGCCGCGAAGCCGCGATAGACGATGTCGCCGCCGTCCTTGGCCACCGCCGGGCGCACCCTTGTCTCGATCAGCTCGCGGATCTGGGCGACGACCTCGGCGTCGGCGGGGTCCTCGGCGATGGCGTCCGCGTCCGCGATGGCGATGGCCCCGGCGCTGGCCGGGCGAAACAGCGGCGCTCCGCTCGCGAAATGGTCGAGCAGCACTTCGAGCACCTGCGGCTTGAGCTGCCGCCATTCGACGCCGGGCGCCGCCGTCACCGAGATGAAATCGCGACCGAAGAAGACGCCCTCGACCTCGCCGGTCGAGAAGATCGCTTCGGCCAGCGGCGACGCCTCGGCCGCCTCCGGGGTCGCGAAATCGCGGGTGCCGTGATCCATCACCGCCTGGCCGGGGAGGAATTTGAGCGTCGACGGATTGGGGGTCGTTTCGGTCTGGATCAGCATCGTTTCGATGTGGGCCGCGCAGGCGGGCGTATCAAGGTCAGAAGTCGACCTTGTCGTAATGGGCCGGCGGCATGATCACCTCCATGCGCTCGCTGAGCAGCGGCCGGAAGCTCGGCCGCGATTTCATGACGGCGTACCAGTCGGCGGTCTGCTTGTGGCCTCGCCAGTCGATGCCGCCGAGATAGTCGGCGACTGACAGCTGCGCCGCGGCGGCGAGGTCGGCGAGGGTCAGCGCAGGCCCGGCGAGCCAGCGGCGATGGTCGAGCAGATAGTCGATATAGTCGAGATGGCCGTTGGCGGCGGTCATCGCCTTGCGCAGCTCGGAGGTGTCGGGCGGGGCGCGGCTGACGAGGCGCTTGCGCATCCTTTCCTCCATCAGCGGAGCGACGACGTCCCGGTGCAGCTTGCCGTCGAACCAGGCCACCAGCCGCCTCGTCTCGGCGCGGTTGATCGAGGTCCCCGGGATCATCGGCGCTCGCTCGACGGTCTCCTCGAAATATTCGCAGATCGCCCCGGAATCGATCAGCACGGCGCCTTTCTGCTCCTCGACCAGCACCGGCGTCTCGCCGGCCGGGTTGAGGTCTGAAAAGTCGTCGTCCTGGGCCCAGGGCGACACCCGCTTCATCTCATGGGCGACGCCTTTCTCGGTCAGCATCAGCCGGACCTTGCGCGAGAAAGGACAGAGCGGGAACTGGTAGAGCTGCCACATGGATGGGCCGTCTCTTTAGCCGAGGCGCGGCCCCAGTCCACCGGTCATTTGGCGGCGCCGGCTCAATCGTCGGGATAATATTCTCGCTGCTCCCGATCGTCGCGGGGGTCGCCGCGGCGGCGATGATAATCGTCGATCGCGGCGCCCATCGCGCGCTCGACCTCGCGGATCGACCGGGCGAGTGCGGGAGCGGCGGCGGAGAAGGCGCCCATCATCCGGGCCATGCCGGCGGTGGTGCCGTAGATGGACGAGCGGATCCGCTCCTCGAAATAGGGGTCGTCGCGGCGCCCGAGCGCGCCCAGCGTCCGGCCGGGCCGGCCGTAGCCGTAGCGGCGGCGCCACGGATCGGCGGCGTCGAGGATCGGCCCGACATCGACGTCCATCAGCGCTCCGACCGAGCGGTCGAGCGCCGGCGCCATCGCCTCGATGTCCTCGGCCGGGGGAAGGGCTCCGGCGATCTCCTCGTCGCGGGGGTCGGCGAAGCCGTCCTCCTGGGCGGTCGCCGGGGCGGCGAGGGCGGCCGCGGCGGCGGCGATCAAAAGCTTGTACATAAGGCCTCCCGATGCGCGAAGGGCGCGGCGGATCGACAACGCGCCGCGCGCCGAGTCGGTTGCTCCCTAGGGGGCGGGCGATGACCGGCCGCTGAACGCGCCGCCGCAATGCCCGCGGCGCCTCGGCCAGGGCGCCGGCCACCGATCGCCGCGCCTCGACAAGCCTGTTGCCAATGGGGGCGTCCGGTCTGCTAAGGCGCGCGCGCCTCACTCTCCGGATCGTCCATGACCTTTCTCCAGCTGCTGCTCATCGCCGTCGTCCAGGGCGTGACCGAATTCCTGCCCATCTCGTCGTCCGGGCACCTGATCCTGATTCCCTACGTCACGCACATGCCCGATCAGGGGCCGCTCATCGACATCGCCGTCCACATCGGCTCCTTCCTCGCCATCCTGCTCTATTTCTTCCGCGAATCGGTCGGCCTCCTGCGCGGCGGCCTCTCGACCGTCGGCATCGGCAGCGCCCCGGAGCAGCGGCGGCTCTTCTGGTGGATCGCGATCGGGACCGTTCCGGCGATCCTGTTCGGCCTGTTCCTCAAGGAGGGCGGCTGGCTCGACAGCTTCCGCTCGACCACGCTCGTCGCGGTCAACCTGATCGTCTACGGGATCCTCCTCGGCATCGCCGACTGGCTCGGGCCGAGGAAGAAGCGCTACGAGGACATGACGCTCGGCGATGCCGTCATCGTCGGCCTCGCCCAGGCGCTGGCGCTGATCCCGGGCACCAGCCGCTCCGGAGTGACCATGACCGCGGCCCGGTTCCTCGGCTACGAGCGGGTCGAGGCGGCGCGATTCTCCTTCCTGCTCGCGCTTCCGGCCGTCGCCGGCGCCGGCACCCTGGCGGTGCTCGACCTCGCCGACGCCACCGCCCAGATGCAGTGGGACGCTCTGGTCGCGGGCGCGATGACCTTCGTCACCGCCTTCGCCACCATGGCCTTCCTGATGCGCTTCCTCAGGCACGCCTCGATGCTGGTGTTCGTGCTCTACCGGATCGCTCTCGGCTCGGCCCTGCTGGTCTTCTTCTAGGGGCGGACGATGCGACGCAAGGCGCGCCAGGCGACCAAGCCGGAGAACCGGCCCCGCTTCTGGGGCCGCCACGCCGTCGCGGCGGCGCTCGCCAATCCCGAGCGTCAGGTCGTCCGGATGTGGGCGACCCGCGAGGCGGCCGCGACTCTCGACCTGGCGCCTTCCGTCCCGGTCACCTTCGCCGACGTCGCCGATCTCGGCCGGCTGGTGCCTCGCGACGCGCCCCACCAGGGCCTGGTCGCCGAGGTCGAGCGGCTGCCCGACCGGCTCCTCGCCGAGCTGCTCGACGAGGCCGAGGACGGCCGGCCGCTGCTCGTCCTCGACCATGTCACCGATCCCCACAATGTCGGCGCGATCCTGCGCTCGGCGGCGGCGTTCGACGCGCTCGGCCTGGTCACCCAGGACCGGCACGCGCCGCCCGAATCGGGAGCGCTCGCCAAGGCCGCGAGCGGCGCCCTCGAGACCGTCCCCTGGGTGCGGGTCGTCAACCTCGCCCGCGCCCTCGACGAGATCGCCGAGGCCCCCTTCTGGCGCATCGGCCTCAGCGGCGACGCCGACCTGACTTTGGCCGAGGCGCTGGGGCCGCCCCGAGTGGCGCTGGTGCTCGGGGCCGAGGGCGAGGGGCTTCGGCAGAATGTCGAAGCGCATTGCGACGCGCTCGCGCGCCTGCCGATCGGCGCGAAGATGGAGAGCCTCAACGTCTCCAACGCCGCAGCGATCGCGCTCTACGCGGCGTCGACCGCCTAATCCTCCGGGGCGATTCGGACGCGAAGGCCGTCGAGCTCGGCGGTGAACAGGATCTGGCAGGACAGGCGGCTGGTCTCGGCGCGGTGGTGGGAGCTGTCGAGCAGGTCGTCCTCGTCCGGCTTGGGCGGGCCGACCGCTTCCAGCCATTGCGGATCGACGTGGACGTGGCAGGTGGCGCACGAGCAGCAGCCGCCGCACAGCGCGAGCAGCTCGTCGAAGCCGTTGTCGCGGATATTCTCCATCACGCTCCAGCCGGCGCGTCCCTCCACCGTCCGTTCGGCGCCGCCGCGGCTGACGATGGTGAGCTTGGGCATGGACGGGTCCTGGAGCGAGGAAAGGGGATGCGCCGGCGGCGACCTATGCTAGGCGGCGGCGGGGAGCGCAAGGCGGAGCGGATGGCATTGACGGCCGAGAAATTGAAGTCTTCGCTCGACGCCCTGGCCGCGATCGAGCCCGCCTTCGCCGCGGCGATCGCCCGGATCGGCTATCCGGCGCCGCGCATCCGCGACAGCGGCTACGAGACACTGCTCCGCGCCATCGTCGGCCAGCAGGTTTCGATCAAGGCGGCGGCCTCGATCCTCGCCCGGGTCGAGGCCGCGACCGGCGGCACCGCCGATCCCACCAACGTCGCCGCGACCAGCGACGAGGATCTTCGCGCCGCCGGCCTCTCCCGCCAGAAGATCGCTTATATCAAGAGCCTCGCCGAAGAGGTCCTCAGCGGACGGCTCGACTTCGCGGCGCTGCCCGCCGATGACGAGGCGGCGATCGCGGCGCTGACCCGGGTCAAGGGAATCGGCCGCTGGACCGCGGAAGTCTACCTCCTGTTCGCCGAGGGCCGAACCGACGTCTGGCCGGCCGGCGACCTCGCCGTTCAGGTCGAGGTCGGCCGGATCCTCGGCCTTGCCGAACGGCCGACCGAGAAGAAGGTGCGCGAGCTGGCCGAGCCGTGGCGGCCCCATCGCGGAGCCGCCGCCATCTTCGCCTGGCACCACCGCCACGTCGTTCCGATCTAGGCATCGACCCCGCCTCCTGGACGATCTGCCGTCGAGGCCGACGTCGGCCGCATCCTCGGCATGCGACCGGGCAGAGATCAGGCGCTGAAGCTCCAAGGCCCATAACGGACGTAATTCGTCTTCTCCGCCGCGCACAGCGGAGTAGACCGCCAGGATGGATGCTCCGCTGTTGAGGATATTACTGGCCGGAACCGCGGTCGTGCTTTGCGGCGGAATCGCGTCCTGTACCCCTGCCGGGCGATCATTGACCGCCGCGGTGAAGGGAGCGCCGCAATGCAACCGCTATCCCGCGCATTTCTACCAACTGCGCGCAGAGATCACGCGATATCTGACCACCTGTCTCGGGCAGGCCGCCTGCGCAGGCGAGTATCACAGTGTCCAGACCAAGGTGCTGGCCGGCTACTCCGCCGGACCCTGGCTGTGGCAAGGGGCGAATGCCAATACTTTCAGCGCAGCCGAGCAGGACGGTTTCATTGCCGCCGCAAGGACCCAGGCTCAGGCGCAGAAACCGAGCGCTGCAACCATCGTCGATATCGAAATCTTCACCGACATCGTTCCCTACGCCACCGGCACGGGACATTATGTCGGAGCACGCGCGACCTACGCCGTCTGCGGTCCTCGTTCCGCTCCCCACCAGTGATCCCTCGGACCCCATTCCTCCCCGGTCGCCAAGAATTTCGTTGATGCTGGCCTCGACTGGCATTTCAGGCTGAGCGCGCCCGCCGCCTTTCCGCCAAGCGCTCGCGCAGGAGGGCGTCGAGCTCGTCGAGCGTGAACGGCTTTTCGAGCACCCTGACGTCCTCGCCCGCCGCGGCGCGCAGGGCCCTGAGCGCGGCATGGCCGGTCGAGAAGACGATCGGCAGCTCGGGGTCGATCGAGCCGATGGCGCGCGCCGTCTCGGCGCCGTCCATGCCGGGCATCACGTAATCGAGGATGACCAGGCTGAGCGGCTCGGCGCGCACGACCTCGAGCGCGGCATAGCCGTCGGCCGCTTCGCGGACTCCGTAGCCGAGCGCGGCGAGAGCGCGTCCGATCGTCGCCCGGACGGTCGGGTCATCGTCGACGACCAGGATCATCTATCGTTATTCGCCATCGATCCGCCTTCAACCGCCCTCGGGGCGCGCCGGTTCCTATTCGGCCGCCGCGCCCATCCAGGAATCGTCGGCGCCGTGGCGGAGCAGGGGGAAGGCGTCCGAATAGCCGTAATCGACCACCGCCCGCAGCCGGTAGGAGGCGCTCGCCGGCGGCCGTCGCGGCGGCGCCGGGGCGGGCGGAATGATTCGCGGACGCGCCTGCGGGCGGCGCACGACCATGTCGCGGAACCACTCGCCGACATAGGTGCCGTCGAAGCGATGGACCCGGCAGCCGACGATTCGCCCGAGCGGAGTCCCGTCGAGATCGTAGATGTTGGTTTCGAAGACGAAGCCGACGGGGTCGCCGTCGGTGCTGTACACATACATCGCCACGTTGATGGGACCCCCGCTCGAGATGGCGCGAGACTGCGCCGCCCGCCTGTCTAGGCGATGAACAAGCCGCGCCTTGCGGGCGCCCGGCAAGGGCGGCTGCGACGGACGGTTGTGGGCGGGCGGCAGGCGGATCAGGGCTCCCTCATGCAACCTCGCGGGCGGCCAAGTCGTTGCACCCGCGTCATTAGGAGGACAGGATGAAATTCACCCCAGCCGCGGCCGCCGCGGCCTGCCTGGTCGCCCTCGCCGCGCCCGCCGCCGCCCAGAACAGCACCGATCCGCCGATCGTGGCGCCTCCGCCGCCCGTCAAGACCGAGCCTTCACCGCCGCCCGCCAGCAGCCGGCCGCCGAGCCCGACCGTCGTCACCCCGGACACCAGCGCGCCCGATCCGGTCACGGTCTCGCCCTCGCCCGGCCCGGTCGTCGTCGTTCCCCAGACCGTGTCGCCGCCGCTCGAGCCGATGACGATCGATCCGGATTCGGCCTACCCCAACGGCTTCGCCGACCCGGCCGACCCGTTCGGCAACGACATGTCGCTCGCCTATCGCGAGGAGCGCGGCTTCGACTGGGGCTTGCTCGGCCTGCTCGGCCTGCTCGGGCTGATCCCGCTGTTCCGCGACCGCCGCGGCCGCACCGTCTATGTCGAACGGGACGAGGCGCCGCAGCGGGTCGTGCGCAGGGAGCGCATCGACGAGTGAGTCGCGGACGCGCCGCCCTGCCGACGGCCTTTGCCGCGCTGGCGGCGTGCGCGGTCACGCCGCCGCCGGACGATCCGGTCGGGGCGGCGGCGCAACCGCGATCGGAGATCGTCTTCTACGATTATCGCCGGCCGGCCGAGCAGCTGGGCGAGCTCAGCGCCCGCTTCGACGACGGCGGCGGCGAACGCCTCGTCGCCCCGGCCGACTTCCGCCTGCGCGAGTTCGGCTTTCCGAGTTCCGCTTATTACCGGACTCGAAGCTCCGGGACGATCAGGGTCGCCGTCGCTCTGGCCTATGAGGGCCGGGTGAGCGAGGGCTCCTTCGAGCTGCCGCTTCAGCCGGACTGGCGCCACGGCATCGCCATCCACCTCACCGGCGGCGAGCCGCCCGAAGGCTGCATGGGATGCATGGGCGGCAAGGCGATCCCGCTTGCCGCCCCGATCGGCGCCAACACGACCCTGTTCGTCGCCTGGGGCGGGAACAGCATTTCCCAGCCCCTGCCGTCCTAGCGGGCGTCGACCAGGACGATCTCGGCGGCGTCGACGGCGCGGATCGTCACCTTCGACTCGCCGGTGATGGCGACTCCGTCGCGCGGCTCGGCGGCGACGCCGTTGACCTCGACGGCCCCGTTGGTCGCGACCAGATAGACGTGGCGCGAAGGATCGAGGCCGAGCTCCGCCGTCTCGCCGGCGCCGAGGGTGGCGCCCATCACCCGGGCGGCGGAATTGATCCTGAGCGCGTCGCGATCCTCCGCGAAGCCGCTCGCCAGCGTGACCAGCCGGCCCGAGCGTTCCTCCTTCGGGAATTGCATCGCCCCCCAGCTCGGCTGAGCGCCGGGCCGGTCGGTCAGCACCCAGATCTGGAACAAGGTCGTCTTCTCGTCCTCGAGATTATATTCGGCGTGGCGGACGCCGGTCCCTGCCGACATCACCTGAACGTCGCCGGCCGCCGTGCGCCCCTTATTCCCCATCGAATCCTGGTGGGTGATGGCGCCGGTGCGGACATAGGTGATGATCTCCATGTCGCGGTGCGGGTGGGGCGGGAAGCCTGAGCGGGCCGCGATCTCGTCGTCGTTCCACACACGGATCGCGCCCCAGCTCTCCCGCTTCGGGTCGTGATAATCGGCGAAGGAGAAATGGTGGCGGGCGTTCAGCCAGCCATGGTCGGCGTGGCCCAAGGTTTCGAATTTTCTGACCTCGATCATTTCGGTCTCCTGCGAGCGGGGTAGATGGGATTGCGGGCTCGCCGCCTCAAGCCGCGAGGGGGAGCCGGCCGCCGGCAAGCTCTTCCAGCCGCCCGGCCGCGGCCTCGATCGAGGCCTCCGCGGCATCGGGCCCGAAGGCGAGCCTCTCGGCGCGGACATATTCGACGTCGTCGATGCCGATGAAGCCGAGCAGGATTCGGATGTGCGGCTCCTGCCCGTCCATATGCCGAAGCGGCCCTTCGCTGTAGAGGCCGGCGCGGCTCTCGATGACCACCGCCTTCTTGCCCTTGAGCAACCCTTCCGGGCCCGCGGAGGTATAGCGGAAAGTGACTCCGGCGCGCAGGACGTGGTCGAACCAGGTCTTGAGCGTCGAGCTCATGCCGAAATTGTACATCGGCGAGGCGATGACGACGAGGTCGGCCGCCTGGAGCTCGGCGACCAGCGCGTCGGAGAGGGCTCGAGTCGCAAGCTCCGCCTCGGTCTCGGGCGCGGCCCGGATGCCGGCGACGGTCTCGTGCGTGAGATGGGGGATGGTGCCGGTGCCGACGTCGCGGCGCACGACGGCGACGCCGGGGTGGGCGGCGCGCAGGCGACCCTCGAAGGTGCTGGCGAGGTGGCCCGAGACCGATTGGTCGCCCTGGGCGCTGCTGGTGACGATCAACACGTTCTTCATCGGAACTCCCCTTGCTGAATTGCTTTGCTCCAGCTGATCTAGGAGGCTATCAGCATTGCTGAAAGCCCGCCAATAAGTACTGCAGAGTTGCGAAATATGGAACGCTCAGCGACCGACCTCGTCGATGTCCTCGCCTTCGTCAGGGTGGCGGAGACGGGCTCCTTCGCTCGCGCCGCGGAACGGATGGGCCTGTCCAAGCCCGTCCTTTCGCGGCGGGTGGCGCGGCTCGAAGAGCAGCTCGGAGCGCGCCTGCTCACCCGAACCGCTCGCGGCGCCCTGCCGACTGACATCGGCCATGCTTATTATGCCCGCGCCGCCAACATCCTCGCCGATCTCGACGCCGCCCAGGAGGTGGTGGCGGACGCCGTCACCCAGGTCGCGGGACCGATCCGGCTGTCGGCGCCGCTCTCCTTCGGCATCGAGCACCTGGCGCCCGCGCTGGCGGACTTCGCCCGGCTCCATCCGAAGGTGGAGCTGGACGTGGAGTTCGAGGATCGCCACGTCGATCTCGCCGGCGGGGGCTACGATCTCGCGGTCAGGATCGGCAGCCTCGCCGATTCCTCGCTCGTCGCGCGCCGGATCGCGCCGGTCCGCAAGCTCGTCGTCGGCAGCCCCGATTATTTCGAGCGCCACGGCCGGCCGCGAAAGCCGTCCGATCTCGGCGCGCATCGGATCCTCTATTACGCCCACGAGCAATGGCGCTTCCGGGTCGGCGGCCGCTGGGAAACCGTGCGTGGCCCCGCTCGGATGCGCGCCAACAATGGCGAGCTGCTTCGCGCCGCGGCAGAGGCGGGCCTCGGCATCTGCATCCTGCCTTCCTTCATCGCCTCGCCCGGACTCGCCGACGCCACCCTCGAAGTGGTGCTTCGCGATTACCCGCTCGAGGAGGGCGCGCTCCACGCGGTGATGCCGCCCGGCCGGGCGACCACCGCCCGGGTCAGGGCGCTGGTCGATTTCCTGGTCCAGCGCTTCGGGCCGGAGCCGAGCTGGGATCCGTGCTGGCTCGCCGGCGACCGCTGAGGCTGGACGAAGGCCGGCGAGGCGCTAAGAACCGGCCTCCCGCGTCTGGAAGGACTCGCCCGTGAAAGCCCGCCTCCCGCTCCTCGCCCTCCTCCTCGCCACCGCCTGTGCCACCGCGGCGCCGGACTCGGCCCCGCCGGCCCCCGCGCCCGCGGCCACGGCGACTCCAGCCGCCGATCCCGCGGCCGAGGATGCCCGCCTCAACGCCTTCCTCGACGCCGCCTTCGACGAGCAGGCGGAGACCAATCCGCAGCTGCTGACCAATCTCGGCATCAAGCGCCATTATGACCGGCTCAACGACTATACCGACTCCTATCGCCAGCGGCAGCTCGCGCTTCAGGAGCGCCAGCTCGAGCGCCTTCGGGCCGAATTCGATCCGGAACGGCTGAGCCCGGCGGGACGCCTCTCCTATCGCCTGTTCGTCGAGGAGGTGGAGGACGATCGCGAAGCCTTCCGCTGGCGCTGGCACGCTTTCCCGGCGACGAACAACGGCAGCCCGCTCGGCAACATCCCGGTCTTCCTGATCAACAACCATCGTGTCGACACCGTCGAGGACGCCGAGGCCTATATCTCGCGGCTCCGCGAGGTCGATCGGGTGATGGGCGAGATCTCGGCCAACATCCGTCATCAGGCCGGGCTGGGAATCGTGCCGCCCGCCTTCAATTTCGACCCGGTTCGAGCCGACGGCCGCCGGATCCTGGCCGGGGCGCCGTTCGGCACCGGTCCCGACAGCGCCGTCTTCGCCGACTTCAAGGCCAAGGTGGGCCGGCTCGGGATCGCGCAGCCGGAAAAGGACCGGCTGGTCGCCGCCGCCTCCGAGGCGCTGACCGGGCCGTTCCGCCGCGGCTACGAAACGATGCTGGCGACGCTCGACGAGGTCGAGCGCGGCGCCGAGGGCAATCGCGGCGCCTGGAGCCTGCCCGATGCCGCGGCTTATTATTCGAACCGCCTCAGCCAGTCGACGACGACCGATCTGTCCGCGGATCGGATCCATCAGATCGGCCTCGAGCAGGTGGCCCGGATCCATGGCGAGATGGAGAGGATCAAGCGCCAGGTCGGCTTCACCGGCACGCTCCAGGCCTTCTTCCGCCACATCAATGAGGGGCGGCAGTTCAAATATTCGAACGACGATGCGGGCCGGCAGCAATATCTCGCCGACGCCCGCCGCTTCATCGCCCAGGTGATGGAAGCGGCGCCGCGCTGGTTCCGGCGCTTGCCGCGCGCGCCGCTCGAGGTCCGCGCCGTCGAAGCCTTCCGCCAGGACACCGCCGCCGTGGCCTTCTACAATCGCCCGTCGGCGGACGGCTCCCGCCCCGGAATCTACTATGTCAACCTCGCCGACATGGACCAGGTGCTCCGGCCTCAGACCGAGGCCATCTCCTACCATGAGGGCGCTCCCGGCCATCATTTCCAGATCGCCCTGATGCAGGAGCTGGAGGGCGTCCCCAAGTTCCGTCGCTTCGGCGGCTACGGCGCCTATGCCGAAGGCTGGGGGCTCTATGCCGAGGGCCTCGGCAAGGAGATGGGCTTCTACCAGGATCCGATCTCGGAATTCGGCATGTACTCGACCCAGCTCTGGCGGGCGATCCGGCTGGTCGTCGATACCGGAATCCACCACCAGCGCTGGACGCGCGAGCGGGCGATCCAGTATTTCCAGGACAACGGGCTGCTCTCGCTGCGCGATGCCACCAAGGAGGTGGAGCGCTATTTCAACAATCCGGGTCAGGCGACCAGCTACATGATCGGACAGCTCAAGATCCTCGAGCTGCGCGACCGCGCCCGCGCCGCCCTTGGCGAGCGCTTCGACATCCGCGACTTCCACGCCGTCGTGCTGGGAAACGGCTCGCTGCCGCTCGACGTGCTCGAGGAGCAGGTCGACGCGTGGATCGCGGCGAGCGAGGCGGCGGCGCGAGGGACGGGCTCGCCGCCGTCATCCGGACGGAGGGACGGCTGATGGCCGACGATGACACGCTTCCCGATCGGCTGTCGAGCAATCCGCGCAGTCCCCATTTCGACGCCGCGGCGCTTCAGCGCGGAGTCGGCATCCGCTTCAAGGGCCGCGAGCGCGAGGACGTCGAGGAATATTGCCTCTCCGAAGGCTGGATCAGGGTCCAGGCGGGCAAGGCCGTCGACCGCTACGGCGTGCCGGTGACGGTGAAGCTCACCGGCCCCGTTGAGGCCTGGTGGCGCGACCGGCCGCCCGAGGGAACCCAAGCCGAGGCCGAATAGTCTGGCGCGCGTGAGAATCGCCACCTTCAACGTCAACGGCATCAACGGGCGCCTGCCGCTGCTGCTCGAATGGCTGGAGGAGGCGCAACCGGACGTCGCCTGCCTTCAGGAGCTGAAGAGCCCCGACGACAAATTTCCGGCCCGAGCCGTCGAGAAAGCCGGCTATGGCGCGATCTGGCAGGGCCAGAGCCGATGGAACGGAGTCGCCATCCTCGCCCGCGGGTGCGAGCCGGTCGAGACCCGGCGCGGCCTTCCGGGCGACCCCGGCGACAGCCACGCCCGCTACATCGAGGCGGCGGTGAGCGGCGTTCTGATCGGCTGCCTCTACCTGCCCAACGGCAATCCCGTGCCGGGGCCGAAATTCGACTACAAGCTGGCCTGGATGGAGCGCCTGATCGCCCACGCGGCCGAGCTTCGCAACATCGACTGCAGCGTCGTCCTGGCCGGCGATTACAACGTCATTCCCACCGACCTCGACGTTTACAAGCCCGAGCGCTGGCTCGACGACGCCCTGTTCCAGCCCGAGCCGCGCGCCCAATATGCCAGGCTCCTCGCTCAGGGCTGGACCGACGCGATCCGCCACCTCCACCCGGGCGAGACGATCTACACCTTCTGGGATTATTGGCGGAACGCCTGGGCGCGCAACGCCGGAATCCGGATCGACCATTTGCTGCTCAACGGCAGGGCCGCGGCCCGCCTCGAGGCGGCTGGGGTCCACACGCAGGTGCGAGCCCGCGAGAAAGCCAGCGACCACGCCCCGGTCTGGGTCGAGCTCCGCTAGGACGGGCCGGCGGAGGTGCGGCTCACCTGATCGTTCTTATCCGCATCGTGATCGGCGACTGGCCGTGCAGGCCGGTGGCCTGGTGCTGCTCGTGGAACGTCTGGTTCGGCTTGGCCGCCGACCCGTACATGGCGAACACCCAATTCCTGTTCTTCGCCTCGTCGATGCTGACCGAATAATTTTCCAGGGTCGTCCTGTCGTCCCCGCTCACCATGATCACGGCGGCGAAGTGAAAGTCCCACAAGCCCTCCGCCTGCTTCGGGCCCGTCGACATCGTGTAGCCTTCGCCGGTCTGCGGCTCGGCATATTCGTTGATGTCGGCCTGGCGGTCGACGGCTTCGCGCTCGGAGTCTCCCAGGGCGAGGTACAAGGCATGGGCCGCGGCCGGAGCCTTGCCGAACTGCTTGCCCAGTATCTCCTTCTTCATTCGTTCCGGATCGTAGGTCTGAGTGAGCCGCTCGGGGCCCCGGAGTGCCGAGCCGGGCGCAGCGCCGGCCAGCGCAGGGGCGTAGTAGACGCCCTTGACCTTGCCCGAGCGATTGACCGAATTCTGCCCGGCGCCCATCACGTCGCGAGCCGCGGCTCCGCAATCCGCCCACAGCGTCATCTCGCCGCCGTCCTCCTGGTAGACGTTGCTCGGCGTCACCTTCGAGAGGATGTGCGCGCCGCCGCCGTCGGGAGCCGGGCCCGAGAGGGTTTCTGCCTGCTTCAGGAGCCTGATCGCAGAGCCCTCGTGCCCGAGCTTCGCGAGGATGGCGTTCGACTCCTCTATCTTGGCGGCGGTCGCCCAGAAATCATGGCCGGTCTTGCTGCCGCCCACTGCCATCCGGCCGTCGTCGGAGACGCGAAGATGCATCTTCGCATCCCAGTTCCCGGGAGCCTGAGTCGACTTGTCGATGAACGTATAATGGTGCGGACCGGGGGCCGGGGCGCGGCCGCGATCTCCAAGCAATCCAGCGGCATCGGCGCCCCGCCAGATCCTGCTCTCGACGGCGGCAGCCTGCCCCTCCGTTCCGAGCCCGTTGTCCCGCGTGAAGCCGCGCTGCTGGAGGACGTGGGTTGCTTCGTGAGCGGCGATCCTGAGCGAGGGCATCGGGCAAGCGAAATGCGCTCGCCCGTCCTGGGTGAAAGCCGGGACTCGGCGTCCGGCGCAGCCTGCCGGATCGAGAAGGGATTGGGGCGGAATGGTTCGGCCGAGGCCGCGCCCGATGACATCGCCGTGGGGGAAATAGCCGAGAGGCACAGCCTCGCCGCCCCAACCTTCCGCCATCGCGCGAGGCGTCGACTGCGGGAACCGAGTGCCGGAGCGCGCGATTGGAGCGTGAGCGGTCGCCGTCGCCGCGGCGGCGTGTGATGGCTTCCTGATCGGCGGCGCCTTCATCCTCGTCTCCGCGCCCGGATAGGGAGATAGTGATCCATTGCCGATGGGAGAGCAACGCGTTCGTCTCGCGGCCGAAGGGCGGGCGGGGGCAGGCGCCGGTGCGCAGCGGAGGCCGGCTAGGGCTCCCCGCCGCTCCGCCGCCAGGGCTGGTGCACGTGATAGACGGGGGCCAAGGTCGGGCCGGCGCGCTCGGCGCTGAGCAGCTGCCGCCGGGCGAGGTGGCGGACCGCGGCCTGCACCGCCGACTTGGACAGTCCGGTCTGGGTCGCGATCGTCTGGAGGCTGGCGCCGATCCGCTCGCGTCCCTCGCCGCGGCTCATCCGCCACAGCCAGAGGTAGACGAGGAAAGCGGATGGGCTGCGATCGTGCCCGACGAGGTCGCGCATCAGCACGTCGGCGATATAGCGATCGAGCGGAATCGGCACCGGCATGCCCGTCACTATAGTGTTTATCGGACCCCTTGTCGCTCGCCGCCGCGCTGTTGTTATGCGCGGCGCAAGGAGGCGCCGATGATCACCCATGTGAAATTCGTCAGCATTCCCACCCGCGACCAGGACCGGGCGCTCGAATTCTGGACCGGCAAGGTCGGCTTCACGCTGATGACCGACCAGCCGTTCAGCGACAGCCAGCGCTGGATCGAGCTCAAGGTGGCGAGCAGCGACACGCGCCTGGTCCTGTTCACTCCGGAGGGCCAGGAAGAGCGGATCGGCAGTTTCTTCAACGGCGCGCTCGCCTGCGACGATGTCGAGGCGACCTGGCGGCAGCTCTCCGAGCGCGGAGTCCAGTTCGAATCGCCGCCCAAGAAGCAGCCTTGGGGAACGTTCGCGACGTTTCGCGACCCGGAGGGCAACCAGTTCGTGCTGAGCTCGCGCTAGGCCCGGTCGGGCTGGCGGGCCGAGCGGGTCAGAACAGGCCCTCGTCCGGCCCGAAGACGGCGAAGGCGCAAAGGACGGTGCCGGCCAGCCATAACGCGGGAAGCCAGCGCCGCCGCCGGCGCAGCGCCCGGGCCAGCACAAATCCGGCGGCGGCCGCTCCGGCCCCCGCCGCGACCGGTATCCACCACCGGTAGATCAGGAAGGCGTAGGCCGCTGCCGCCAGCCCGAGCGCGGCCGCGACCGCCGCCCCGCGGCCGCCAGCGAAAGCGGCCGCGAACAGGCAGAGGAGGCCGACGGCGAGGTAGATCATGGCCGGCCGCGCCGCCGGGGCGGCCGGTCGTCCGAGTCGAGGGACGGTCGCGCCGGCATCGGCCGGGGTCAGCACAATCGCTCGCGTTTGTCCACGCGATCCGGATGGACCGTGCGGCCGGGCCGCCCCTCCTAACCGGCCGTTAACCATCTCGTCCTAGCTTCCGAGCGGCGCCTGGCGATCGGCGCGGAGGAACCATGGCATCGGTCTATACGCCCGAGACGAATCGCTCGCCCTTCCTCGACGGGCGCCTGGGCGATCCCCGGCTGGCGATCGGCGGGCCGCTCTTCGACGCGCTTCTGCTCTGGGGCTGCCCGCTCGTCTGTGCTCTCTTCGTCTGGTTGTGGCTTGGCGGCGCGGCGATGCTGCCGCCGGGCCTGGAGCATGCCGCCGTGGCCTCCCTCGCCGCGGCCGTCGCCATCGTCACTTTCGCGCACCTCGTCGCGGTGGTCCCCCGAGCCTACCTCAACCCCGACGTGTTCGCCGCCCACCGGCGCCGCCTGACCTGGGTGCCGATCCTGCTCGTCGCGGCGCTGCTCGCCTCGCCCGCCTTGCTCGTCTGCGCCGGGGTTCTCGCGATATTCTGGGACGTCCACCACAGCGCCATGCAGACCTTCGGGCTCGCGCGCATCTACGACATGAAGGCGGGCAACAAACCGCTCGAGCTCAGGCAGGCGGACCTGCGCCTCAACTGGGTGCTCTACGTCGGACCGATCGCAGCCGGCGCCTCGCTGATGGACCATGTCGGAAGCCTGCGCGACCTCGGCCCGCTCGGCTGGGCCGCGATCGCCGGACTGCCCAGCCTCGCCGAGAGCCAGGCCGGCGCCATCCGAATGGCAGCCGTCGCCGCCTGGATCGCGATCGGCTTGTGGGCGGCGTGGGACTATCGATCGGCCGTCGCGCGCGGCTACCGGCTGCCGGTGCACAAGGCGGCCCTGGTCGGCTCGACCGCTCTGGTGTCGATCGCTGCCTGGGGCCTGGCGCCTCCGATCGCCGCCTTCGCCATCATCAACCTGTTCCACGCGCTCCAATATTTCGCTTTGGTATGGCTCAAGGAGGGCGGCCGGATCGAGGCGGCGTGCGGACGGCTGACCGGCGGCCTTGGCGATCGCCCGGACCGCCGGACGCGAAGCGGCGCGCTGGCCCTGTTCCTGGTCCTGTGCCTCGGCTTCGGTCTGGCTTATCATGGCTTCAGGGATCTGCGCTGGCTGGGCGGGCCGTTCATCGCCTGCTCCCTCCTCCATTTCTGGTACGACAGCTTCGTCTGGTCGGTGCGCAAGCGGCAGGTGTGACTCGCCGTCGGCGCCCGGGTAACCGAGCGGTTAAGATCGGCGCCGTCCGGACCTCGGAAGTGCGCCGGTGCCGGTAAGCACTTCTTAAAGCAGTTCGGATGCACAAACGGGCCGGGCGGAGGTTTCAGGCTCGGGGGGAGGATCCATGCTGTCGCGCGAGCGAATCGGGGAGACCGGCTTCTCGCTGTCGGACGAGGTGCCGGCGGCGCCGGAGCGTCGGCGCCAGGAGCGCCAGCTCACGATTCTTCGGGTCGGCCTGCTCCTCGTCGACGGCCGCCGCGAGCTGTGCCTGATCCGGAACATCTCGGCGGGCGGCTTGATGGCCCATGTCTATACCTCCCTCACTCCAGGCCAGGAGGTGACGGTCGAGCTCAAGTCGAACCAGCAGATCGGCGGCCGCATCGTCTGGGCCCGCGACGGCAATGCCGGCATCGGCTTCGAGGCGCCGATCGAGGTCGCCGAGCTGCTCGCTCATCCTCCAGTCGCGGACAAGGGCTGGCGGCCGCGGCTGCCGCGGGTCGAGATCGACCGGCTGGCGACCCTGCGCGCCGGCTCGCGCACCTACTGGGTCCAGGCCCGCGACATCTCCCAGGGCGGAGTCAAGATCGAAACCGAGCAGAGGTTCGAGGCCGGCGCCGAGCTGGTGGTGACTCTGGAGGGCTTCCGGCCGATCCCGGGCACGGTGCGCTGGCAAGGCGAGCGCGGCTGCGGCATCGCCTTCAACCAGCTCATCCCGTTCGAGGAATTGATCGGCTGGCTGAAGCGCTGAGGCCGGCGGGGATCAGCTGCTCCGCACGGCATTCCAGGGCCCGGTGATCGCCAGCGTCCGGCCCGGCCGGTAGACGTTGACGAACAAGGTGCCTCCGTCCGGGCTGAAGCAGGCGCCGGCAAGCTCGGTATCGAGCCTGAGGCGGGCCAGGGTGTAGATGCGCCCCTGCGCGGTGACGCCCTTGAGGTGGCAGGGCTCGCCGTCGCCGCGATCCTCGCAGACGATGAGGTGGCCCCACGGCGCCACCGTCAGGTTGTCGGCATAATCGAGCACCCGCTGGTCGGCCGATTCGACGAAGAGCTGCAGGTTCCCGGGCCCGCTGGCCTCGTCCGGCTGGCCTTCGCGCGCGCCCGGCACGTAGCGCATGATCTGGCCCTGCCGGGCCGCCCCGCCCGACGTGCAGCAAAAGTAGAATTCCCCGTTCCCGCGATGAATGCCCTCGCCGCGCGCGAACAGCGCGGCGCCGCCGGCCCGGCCGCGCCGGCGCAGATCGTCCTCGCGGCTCTCCGGCTCGTCGAGGTCGATCCACCGGGCGGCATGGGCGCGGCCCGGAGCGAGCGTCGCCGCGTCCCAGTTGCGAGTGTCGGCGCCGCCGAGGTCGGGCAGGGCGAGCGCCTGCAGCCGGCCCGGGCCATGAAGCCGCCCGCGCCGCTCCGGGACGAAGCGGTAGAAGAGCGAATCCTGCCGGTCCTCGGTCAAGTACACGATCCCGGTGCCCGGATCGACGGCGGCCGCCTCGTGGCGGAAACGGCCGAGCGACCGGATCGGGACCGGCGTGGCGAGACCCGGCCCGAGCGCCGGCACGTCGAAGACCCAGCCATGGGCCTGAGCGACCTCGCCGGTGCCGATCGTGCTCTCCTCGCAGCTCAGCCAGCTGCCCCAGGGCGTTGGCCCGCCGGCGCAGTTCACCGCCGTCCCGGCGAGGCTCAGATATTGCCGCTCGAGCCGCCGCCCGGCGAGGTCGTAGACGAGGGTCGAGGTGCCGCCGGGCAAAGGCCGGCCGTCATGGTCGCGGCCGAAGTGGCTTTCGCCGCGGAGCCGCTCGATCAGCGCCCTGGCGCCGCCGGTCGGGCCGCGGTCGATCATATCGGGCATCAGCTCGTGGTTTCGGACCAGGGCGATTCGCCGCCGGTCGACGGCGAAGCAGGCCATGCCGTCGAAATGATCGGGGACGACATAGCCGTCGTCCATCGTCTCGCCGGCGCTCGACACGATGGTGTAGGCGAAGCCGGGGGGCAGATCGAGGAGGCCGCCCGGGTCGGGCCGCAGAGCGCCGTAGCCGGCGACCTGGTTGCGGTAGGTCGAGTCCGAATCCTGGCCCATGGCTCGCCGGGCGAGGCCGAGGAAGGCGATCGAGGCCAGGGACGAGGCGGCGAAGGTGCGGCGGTTCATCATGACGGCGGCCTCACTGCGACGCCCCCGTCTAGCCCGTCGAGCCGCTCGAAGCCCAGCTTTTTGACGAACCGCCACCGCGGCTCGACGAGCGGCGGCGGGGGACCGGTGGAGCGGGTAGCGGGAATCAGCCGTCAGAGTACAGTTTCCTGACCGCTGTCGTCTAAGAGCGCTCGGCGCCGACCGCACGATAGATGCCGTTGAGGGCGGCGGTGGCCGCCTGGACGCGGGCGATCGCCGCGGCACCGCGATCCTCGCCGGGCGCGAGCGGCCGTGTCGCCTCGCGCCAGAAGGCGTCGAACGGCCGCCGCTCCGCCCCTCGAGCAGCGAGCCAGGCGAGGGTGAAGCGCAGCGCCCCGCTCGGCGGAGCCGGGGCGGCGGCGCACTTTTCAAGCGTCTCCTCGAGGGCGTATAGAGCCTTGGCGAGCAGCTGATCCGAGGTGAAGCGAATCATGCCGGCGACAGGAACAGACGGGGAACGCGAAGGCAAGGACGACGACCGGGCCCCACGCCTGCGGTCTTTCGGCCCGATGATGACGCGCGACCGCGGCGCCGGCCTCGCCGCGAGCCTCTTGCTGGCCTGGCTCCTCGCCGCTGCCTTTCTCTTATGATCCTCCGAACCGGATGCATTTGATCGCCGCTTCGGCGCGGCGCTGGCTTATCCTTGGCACGATGATCGCCGCCGCCGCCATGCTCCTCTTCGCCGTCGCCGGCACGCCCGAGCAAGGCGTGCCCTTCAGCTGCACGGCGGTCAGCGTCCACGACGGCGACGGGCCGATCCATTGTCGGGAGCTCGGGCCGGACGGCCGCGCCATCCGCATCCGGCTGCCGGGAATCGCCGCGCGCGAGACGGACGGCAGCTGCCGCCCCGGCCACCCCTGCCCCGCCGCTTCGGCGGAGGAGGCGCGCCGCGCGCTGGCGTCGCTGGCCGTCGGTCGGCAGCTTTCGTGCCGCCAGGTCGGCACCAGCTACGGCCGGGTCGTCGCCTGGTGCGCCACGCCCGCCGGCGTCGACCTCAGCTGCGCCCAGATCAGCGCCGGGATGGCCCTGCGCTGGGAACGTTACGACCGCGAAGGGCGGCTCAGCGGCTGCTGACGCGATCCGCGATGCCCGGTTCGCGAAAAGGTCAGTTTTTAAATCTGTCTTCCCATATTGCCACTATCGCCGTTAGGGTGACGAAGAAGGCGAGAATCCCGCCTACACCCTTGGCGGTCGCCAGCACAGTTTCCTTGGAAGCCTGACTCGCGGCCTCAGCGGAAAGAATCGCAATTGATAAAACGAAGATCGTAAGGCAAATCCGGCCAAAGAAGTCCGTGACAGGCATAGGCCGGCTCAATCCTCGCGCCCCCAGCCGAGGCGGCGAAGCACGCGGCGGCCGAGGCTGGGCCGCTCAGCAGGTCGCACCTCGTCATAATGAGCGAAGGTCGACGACTCGCGCCCCGCGAGGATCTGGACCCGCCGCCAGCCGGGCGGGTTGGGGCTGAACCAGCGGTCGACCCGGACATGCTCGAAGCCGCACCAGGCGAGGATGTCCTGAAGCACGGCGGCGCCGGTAGGCAGCCAGGCAAGCCCGTCGACGCCCGACATGACGTGGGTCGTGCTTTCCCGGATCAGCGTCAGGCCCTTGCTCTTGCCCGGAAGGACCGACGTGTTCAGGACCAGCAGCTCCTTCGTATGATCCGCCGCGATCCGCAGGCCCGCGACCGGATCCGGCAGATGATAGAAGATGCCCTTGAACATCGTCACGTCGAACGGCTCGAGCCCCATGGCCGGCAGGTCCTTGAGCTCGCACCGGGCAAAGCGGACATTCTCGCCGCCGAGATGGCGCGCCAGGAACTCGGCCTGGTCGATCCAGTGCTGGCGGGCGTCGAAGCCGAAGCAGCGGCCGGCGCCGGACCGAGCGGCGGCGAAGACGAGGCCGCCGGCATTGCACGCGCAGTCCAGGAACGAGCGTCCCGCAAGCCCGGCCGGGAACACCGATTCGACGATCGGGTCCAATATCCATTCGGGGCGATAGGCGCCCTGGAGGGCGGTATCCCCGCTCCCGGTCGGACGCGCGGCCTCGGCGGTCCGGATTCCGGGCGCCACCTCGACGTCGTGATGCCATGGGCCAAGCCGCGCAATCTCGCGCAGCACCGCATCATCGTTCATCCGGGCCAGATGCCACAGTCGGCGCGCCGCGTCACGCCCGCCGCGACTCGCAATGTGGCGAGCGGTGGGCACCGTGACCGATGAGTATGAGACTCGCGCTAAGAACCTGTTAAAAGGCGAGCTGAAGCGGCGGGGGAATCACCTATGCTCAGCTGGGCGAAAAGCTGGCGCAGATTGGCGTTTCTGAGAATGAGCGCAATCTCAATAACAAGATCAGCCGGGGCGGCTTCACCGACGTGTTTTTACTCCAATGCCTAGAAGCCATTGGTTCCCAAACATTGCGGTTGGGTTAGCTGCCGTACTAGCTATCATAGTGGCGGTGTGGCTCTGGAACGATGCTACCCAATCACAACGCGTCTACGAGCAACAGGCCACCCAAAAGGCCGAGAATTATAGAGAAGCCGCCCGCATACGTGCAGACAGCCGCTGCAAAGCGCTCCCCCGCGAAGGCATACGCGAGTGCGTTCAGCAGGCATATGATCCCGCTCGTCAAGGCCAACACGATGAATACGATCTTCAAGCCCAGCTTGTAATTTCTGCCTGGACCCGCGCGATGGGCATCGCCGCCATAGTCGGCATGACTGTTGGATTTTTGGGCGTTGGTCTGGTGTTCTTTACGTTCAACGAGGCGCGCGAAGCGAATGTCATCGCCCGCAATACGGCGGCGAAGCAGCTTCGGCCGTGGCTCGATTATGAGGACGGCCGCATTGAGGGGAAGATCGGCAAGGACCGCGAATTTGTTTTGGGGATTCGTAACTTCGGACAATCGACGGCTTCGAAAGTTGCTATCTTCGCTCACTTGGACATCTTGCCGCTCCCATTTTCGAAGTATGTGAGCCAAGGCATGCCCGCCCCGACGCGTGATGTACCGCCGGGGATGAGTATCGCGCTCAGGACAGTAGCGCCCGATTTTCTTCCCAACGGCCATGCGGCGCAAATCCGGATCACGATCCGCTACGAAGTATCCGAGGGTGTGATGGAAGAGCGGGAGCACTTTCTCGTGTGTGATGACCACGAGCTTTCCAAGGACCGGATTCGGTTGCTCTATCCCGGGGACATGAAGCCCAAGAAGGGCGGCAAGCGCGAGGCTTAGCATCGCTCAGGGTCTGGCGGTTGCGCTGCGATGGTGTGTTTGCGCCATTGTGTCGAGTATATTAGTGCCGAAATTTCGTCGCTTCCTCCTAGGAAGCGGCATCCCCCGACGAGGTTGAGCAGGCGCAGGGTCACCCCTCCCCCTCGCGCCTTAGCCCGGCCTCGGCCGCACGGCGGCCCGCCGGGGAGCTGCCGAACTCGTAGCCGATCACCGTGCTGCCCCAGCCCAGGATCAGGCCCAAGGCGAGCAGCAGCGGCTCGCGATTGCCCTCCGGCACCTCGATGAAGAAAAGGCCGGCCAGGCCGAGCAGGCCTCCGATCAGCGCCACCAGCGCCAGCACATCGCGGAAGCGGGCGCCGTCGCGCGGCGGGGCCGAGGCCAGCACCGCCTGCCCGGGTTCCGGGGTCGAGCCGTTCACCGCCAGCCTCCCGCCGCCAGCCCGGCCTGGAAGTCCATCGCCTCGCGGGCGATCTTCTCCGCCTTGTCGGTGCCGTTGATGATGTCGCGGCTGCGAACGAACTGGTCGAACCGCGCCAGCCCGTCTCGCGGCAGGTCGTCGTCGAGGTCGCGGCTCGTGAACCAGCCCTCGCGCATGCCGCGCACCATGATCGCCGCGGCGATCTCCGGCTCGAGCGCCCGATCGTAATTGGCGATCAGGGTGCCGCCGAGGCCGAGCCTGCGGTCCGCCTTCTCGTAATTCTCCGGCCAGGTCAGCTGGACGTAGCCGCGTCCGAACGCGATCTGGCCGCCATGGGGGCCCGGCACGCCGTAGCGACGCCCGCGGCCCCGGCCATATTCCCGGATCGGCTTCATCGTGCCCGCCGTCTCGTGATAGGCGGTGGCCAGCGCATAGGCGGTGTCGGCGATCGGCCAGCCGGCCTCCCCGCACGCCTCGAGGATCGCGTTGCAGCCGTCCACCTCGTCCCGGGTCAGCTCGGGCCCGAGCGTGTCGGTCCGCCGCATGTGGTCGAAAAAGGCTCGCGGATCGGCGAGGTGCGACGTCGGCGCGACGGGCGGCAGCGCCGGCGCCACCGGCAGGCCGATCGCCGCGGCGGCCGAGCCCAGCGCCTGGTGAGGTTCCATGTCTCTTCCTTTCACCGTGAAGGCCCTGGCGCCGCTCAGCGCAGCGGACAGTCGCGCAGGTGCGGCGCGCCGTGATCGGCGCCGCAGCGGCCGCACGCCTCGACATGGCTCTCGGCCATGCCGGGGGCGGACCCGGGCACCGGCGATTTCGGCGTGGCGACGGGCGCTCGAGGCTCGTTCGACATGGTCCTGCTCCTTCCTTGTGGACGAGGCTTCGGTGGAATTGTCCCTGCTGCCCGCAAATGCGGCGCCAGGCGCGAGTTCAGGCTCCGGCGTCCGCGAGTGCCGCTCGCCTCCGGCGGTGTCCTGCGGCCCTCTAGGGCCCTTTCCCTTCGCCCCTGGCCTTGCGCTTCGGCACCCGCGGTCCTTCCGGCAGGCGCTCCAGCAGCTCGTCGAGGCGGACCCGCTCGAGATCCGGCGGCTCGGTCGGCGAGGCGGGCGGCACGGTGAGGATCGTCCTGGCCTTGAGGATGACCTGGCTCTGCGGGTCGAGCCGCTCCACCTCGTCGATCAGCAGGGTGATGACGACCCGCAGCCGGAAATTCTCGTCGTCGATCCGCTGCCGGTGAGCGGCGTCGTGCTCGCGGTCGCGCCGGCATTCCTCGAGCTCGCGCGACACGCGCGCTTCGATGTCCCGCCAGCGTTCGGCGGCGGCGTCTTCGGCCGCGGTCCTGGCGCGCTTGCGCTCGGTCTCCGCCCGCGACCGCTCCGGCAGATAGCGCAGGACGGCGACCAGGATCGCCAGAAGCAGGGTGACGGCGCTCCACTGGGCGGCCGTCCCGGTCATCGGCAGCGGCAGGAAATCGGGCATCGCGGATTCGCTCCCTCTGGACCGCGCTCAGATCGCGTAGTTGCGCCGGACGAATCCGCTATCGCCCTCGCCATGGGCGTAGAGCTTGAGCCGCCCGCTCTCGGTGAGGTCGTTCTGCATGATCTCGCAGAACAAGGTCCTGAGGTCGCGGCGGGGCTCCAAGTGGCTGTCGATCACCTCGCCGGGCTGGGCGAGCGCGTAATCGGCGCCGGCCGCCAGGATCAGCTCGCTCGCACCGACGGTGCCGTCCGCGTCGATCGGCTTGCGGCGCATGTCCCCGCCCAGCGTCCAGCTGCCGCTGTCGTCGGCGTACCAGAATTCGGCGCCGCCCTCCTCCCGGCTCACCATGGCCGTGACTCGGCTCCCCACCGTGTTGAGCAGGGTCGCAGCGCCCGACACGCCCGCCACGAACCGGCGGTAATAGGCCCCGTCGTCCATGATGTAAGCGAGGTGCATAACGCCCTCGGTCACCTCGTCCCAGCAGAAGGAGGCGACCGTCGATCCGTCGACCGAGGTGGTGACGATCCGGTACTGGGCGTTGGCCGTCGCGAGGTCGATCGCCCCGGCCTGCGAGTAGGTTCCCGCCAGGTTCCGCCTGTTGCCGGTCAGGGTGTCATAGATCAGGTAATAGACATCCTCGCGCTTGGTGTCGGCGAGATTGGCGCGGGTCGAGACCATGTGGAGGTCGGTGCCCCGGACCTCGACCTTGAAGGTATAGGTTCGGGTGTTGGAGCCGAAATCGAGGATGGTTTCCGCGGCAGCCCATGTGATCGTCGTTCCGCTGATCGACGTGCTTTTGACCAGCTTGAGAGGCAGGCCTTCGCCAGGAGGAGGGCTATCGGTCCCGGAGCGCATGAAGAGATAGAGCGTACCGTTCACCATCCGGGGGTGAGGATAGGTCCAGGCGCCCGCGATCGTCCCCTGGACCCACGAGGCCGGATCATCCTGGTTCGTGCTGATCCAATAGTACATGTCGGTCGCGTGACCGCCGCCGGCGATGAAGAGGCGGTCGTCGTCGAGATGACAGACCGAAGGCACGCCGTGGGAGTCGTTGAGCAGAGGAGCGACCGCAACGCTGTTCATCCCGCCCCAGCGGCGGGTCGTGTGGTCGTATTGGATGCACCGGACAGTACGGGCATCCGAGGTTGAGCGCCCCGCCTCCCAGGCGATCAGGGCCTTGTTCGTGCGGGGATTGTAGGCGCCGGGGCTATGCGAGCTGGCGGCGTACCAAGGCGTGGTCGCACCATCATGGCCGAAATAATCCTGGAGGTAATCGGCCGAGGCCAGCCCGGACTTCAGCCGCAGATAGGCGGAGTATTTGACGGCCTCGTGCGCGAGCAGCAGGCGGTTGATCACCAGCGCGCCGCGAAAGGCCATATGGGCGTTGAACGCCCCGTTATGGTCGGCCCCGATCGTCATCCCGCCGGGGTTGCCCGTGCCCGGCTCGATCCAGTCTGAGGGCGCGGGGATGAGCCGGATGAAGCTCGCGGTCGGGTTCCAGCGCTCGTGGACGATCCTGGTCGCTCCGGTCGGCAGCTGAGTGATCGCCGTGGGCGCCGAGCCGGCGGTGATCCGGACAAGGGGCGACGATCCCGACTGCTGGAGGTTGGCGTTGGTGGACGCTCCCCCGCCGAACAGGACGTCGCTGGCCGTCCATGACAAGGGGTTGATCGCCGAGATACGGTCGAACGGCTGGGCGAGGGTGAAAGCCTTGTGCAGGAAATCGTTGGTGCCGTCGAATTCGAGGTAGTTATAGCCGGGAGGGCCTTCTCTCAGGAAGGGCCGGTTCGCCTCGGTCGCCTGAGTTGCGTGGTTGCCGTTGCCCGACTTGTCATCGATGCGCGCGACCCGGGCATCTACTACCGCGGGGACGGTGCCCGCCGTGTCCTGCCACATCGTGCCGAGGTCGGAAGGATCGTACCACGCTCCCGACATGCCGCCGGTGAAAAGCTCGGCGAAGTCGTAGTCGGCCACAGCCTCGGTCGGCCGAGTCAGGATTCCGCCGCCCCGCTCGAGGCCGACCAGGGCGGTGATCTCCGCTCCGGCCTGGTCGGTGGTAAGCTGCAGCTGGAGCCCGTCCTCTCCCGCGATCGCGACCCCGTCCGCAAACCAGGTCGCCGTCTCCCACTCGCCGTCGACGCTCAGCACGCCGAACACGGCCGCCTCGCCCTCGATCACGATCTCGTTCAAGTCCTCCGCCAGCTCGAGCGTGTAGACGGTCGGCGCGCCGAACGGCGAAGGGTTGCTTCCGGCCTGATCCGAGGTCAGCTTGAACAGCCCCCAAGGACGGTCGAAGAACGCCTCCCCCGCCGCCAGCGCCCGCTCGAACGGCGGATCGACGGTGACCCGCCGGGTCCCTCCCGGCCCCGCCACCACGTCCTGGACGAGGTGCGGCCGCCCGTCGCCGCCGACATAATAGCCCACCTCCGGCGCTCCGCCGATCAGGTTGAAGCTCGAGGCGCCGGCGGCGATCGGGGCGTTGATCCAGCCCTGCTCCGCGCCTTCGCGGCGGAAGTCCCACAGGATGACGTTGTGCTGGCGCCCGCACATCTTCGCCAGGAAGGCGTCCATCCTGGGCCCGACGCTGCCCAGGCGCGCGCCCCATTTGGCGCTGTCGCCGCCGCGCACCGAGAAGCGGGTGATGAAGCGCGGCTTGGACAGGCCGTAGGTCTTCGTCGAGCGCGAGAACGGGCTTTCGCTGCCGCCGGTATGCGGCTCGAGGAAGAAGGCGTCGACGTCGAACGGCACGATTCCGTCCGGCCACTTATAGGTGGTCATGCTTGCAGGCTTCCCGAACAGGAGGTCAGACGGCGTAGGCGGCCGAGATCAGGAGGTAGGAATTGTTGCTGAAGTCGGCGTCGGTCAGGGAGACCTCCGACCCGCCGGTGAAATCCATCAGCGCGATGGTCGCGTTGGACGGCCCGATATTGTAGATCGGCATCGCCACGCTCACCATGGCGCTGGCCCGGACCGCCCCGGATGCGGTCGGGTGGGCGGCGGCGGTGAAGGGCAGGCCGGTGATCGTCGCGATCCCGGTCGAGCTGCCCTTCGCGGTCAGCACGATCCGGACGTCGATATAGACCATCCGGCCGATCTTGGTGTAGCGGCCGAGCTGGCCGTTGGTCGAGTTGTAGGTCATCCCGACCGCATTGCCGCCGAACAGCAGGATCGGCGTGAAGGGTCCTTCCTCATAATCGTCGAGCGTGTTCGGATCGGCCGAGGCCGCCTGGACCGGCGGAAACTTGATCTGCCCCGCGGTGCTGACCAGGCCGGTGAACGTCGGGTTCGCCTTGGGCGCCTTGCCGGTCTCGAGCTCCTCGACCGCCGACTGAACGTCGGTCGCGGTCATGCTCCCCGGCGGCGCGATGCTGACGCTGCCGGCGTCGGTCGCCGGGTTGACCGGGCTCGCCTGGGCGATGGTCGGCGGCGCCGATGCTGCGGCCACCGCCGGCGGATCGTATATCTCCGGATTCTCCTCGCGCAGGTTCATCACCACGTCGACGCTCTCGGCGCCGACGGCAAGGCTCCAGCGGGTCACCGTCCAGGCATAGTTGGACAGGCCGTAACGCTCGGTCGCCACCTGCACCGTGTCCAGCGCCTGATAGGCGAGGCCGGCCAGGTTCATCGGCCACAGCAATGTCTTCTCGGCCTGCGCCCGCTTCAGCATGATGCTGGCCACCCGGTCCGCCTGGTCCTTGTTGGTGGTGAAGGCGAGGTCGAGGTCCATCTGCGCGATGTCGACCGCCCCGGGCGTCTCCATCGTTGTGAACGGCATCGGCTGGTAGTTGTTGGCCGGGTCGATGAAGCTGCCCTGCACCTGGTTGGCGGCGACGTCGCCGGGCAGGAAGGGCGAGACCTGGATCGGCCCGGCCAGGTCGGCCTCGGACAGCGACTCGCCGGTCGGCGGCACGAAATAGCCGGGGCGGACGATCACCTTGCCGTTCTGGTAGCAATGGTGCCCGGCCATGTTGAGCACCATCGCCGCGCGCAGCTCGCTCGGCGCGGCGCCGGTCACGATCGCCGCGTCGAGCGCGTAGCGCGGCGCTCCGTTCACCACCTCGTCGCAGACGTTGGCGTTGGCCGCGATGAAGTCGTCGTCGGGAATCTCCTCCGGCCAGGCCCCGAAGCCGCCTTCCTCGCGCGCCAGCTTGAGCCAGTCGTAGGTCACCAGGATGGCGTTGCGGCTGTAGCCGTAGGTGCCGGTGCGCGGATCGTATATGTCGTCCTTGCCCTCGATCACCGGCGACGGCGTCGCGAAGCCCGCCTGGACCACCGCCTCGGTCATCTCGGCCTTCATGTAGATCTTCGCGACTCCGCGCCCGCGATGGTCGGTCGTCCACTTGCCGTCGCACTCGGCGACGAAGGTTGCGTTGGCGGTCGCGTCGTCCTCGCCGCGGTCGAACCACAGCCAGAGATGGTCGGCATAGACTCCGCTCGTCACCTTGCCGGCGCCGTCGACCGTCACCGGCTCGTCGTTGACGATCCACTCCGGATTGCCCTGGCAGGGGTGGCCGGCGACGGCGAAGACGAACCAGCGCGTATGGACGCCCCCGACCACCTTGGAGTGGAAGAACACCCATTTCAGGTAGATCACCCGGCGCTTGCCGTAGAGGAGGTAGGAATCGGTCAGCGACTGGCTGACCACGATCGGTGACGTCTGCCCCTTCGTGCTCGGCGCCGCGAGCGCTCCGATGCCGAGCGCTCGAAGCCCGAACATGCCGACCGCCGTGATCGCTCCGGCGATTACCGCCGTCGCGATCGAGCCGAGGAAGGTGGCCATGAACACCTTGCCGAAGATCGCCGTGCCGATGCCGGGAGCGATCGCCATCGCCACCGCGCCCAAAGCGAGGCCCGCGACGGCGACGACCGTCTTGCCCATCGTTCAGCCCCTGCCCCGCGCCGGCCAGGCCAACTCGGCCTCGCTCATCCTCACGCTCGCGCCGAGGCAGATGGCGACGTCGCCGCCGCACACCCCGAGCGCCCCGCGCACCATCACCACGTCGCCCCGCGTCGCCCGCTTGCGGTCGATCGGGGGGCCCAGCACGGCCGTGACCGCCTCGGCCAGAGTGCCGGCGCCGAGCCGCCGGCACAGGGCCGCGGCCTCGCGCCGGCTTCGCGGCGAGCCGCCGAGCTCGGCCCATATGTCGCGTCCGCTCGCGCTCAGCACCGCCTCGGCCGCGGCGTCGGCGCAATGCCTCGTCCGCCAGTCGGGCTCAGAAGGGCCGAACAAAGCCGATCCCTCCGCGAGCGCCCGAGCCGCCGCCTCCGCCGCCGCGCGGCGCCGCCTGCTCGGCCTGCCCCCACATCACCTTGACCCCGTTCATCTGAGCGGCGAACTCGAAGAACTTGTCGCCCGGGAACCGTCTTTGCTGCCACTCGTCGGTGAAGCGGCGGATCGCCGGCCGGCGCTGGTCGATCGAGCGGTTCTCGATCATCACCTCGACCGCGATCGACCCTCCCGAATCGCTGATCCGGTAGTCGTCGACGCGCCCCCGGGCGAGCATCTGCGCCGCGACGACCTGCTGATAGGCCTGGTCGAGCGACCCGACATAGATTTCGCCCCGGGCGCCCCGGGTTACCTGCTCCGCGATGTCGTCGCGGAACTCGCCCGGCACGTTGAACAGGGTGATCTTGTACCCAACCGCCGAGCCGTCGGTCGCCTCGCCGATCGGGTCGACCGACCCGATTCCGCCGGTCCCCGTCCATCTCTGCTCGACGCCCGCTTCGTCGGCGAACAGCAAGGTCCCGCGCCCGGTCCACGCCCACACCGGGTCGGGCAGCGCCAGGTGTACGGCGAGGAACGGGTTGAGGTGGGGCTTGGAGATCTCCGTCGCCAGCGCCGCGTCGAGGCTCCGGGTCATGCCGCCCGCCGCTGCATCTGGCGGACCGCCTCGATCGTGTCGTGCTTCACCACCGCGAGGCCCCGCCCGAGCTGCTCCTCGGTCACCGCGACCCCCTCGAACTGGATCTTCTGGTGGAAATGGAAATGTTGCACCGTGTTTCCCCCGCCGCTGCCGAGCGCGTGGTTGGGGATGATCACTCCGGGCACCTTCGGCGCGAACAGCTCGATCCCGCGCTCGCCGACCGGATAAAGCGTGCCGGGGAACACCGCGCCGCCCCCGGCCTTGCCGCTCCCCACCTTGGCCGCGCCGCCGCCGCCGATGCCGACCAGCCCGCCCAGCAGCGACCCGAGGTCGATGCCCTCCCGCCCGCCGGTCATCAGGTGGAGCAGCCCCGATTCGAGCAGCGCCTGGCCGGCGCGAAGCAGGCTGTCCTCGATCACGTCGATCGCGTCGTCGAGGTCGCGCGCATTCATCGCCGCCGCCGCGAAGCCGCTGGCCAGGTCGGCCACGATCTGCCGGCCGATCTCCCGGACCGCCCTTTGCGCCTCGCGCACCTCCTCGATCTGACCGAGCAGCGCGTCCTCGGCCGCGGCTGTGGCCAGGATCGCTTCTATCTCTTGCTGGTGCTCGGGGCCGAACTGGCGCTGAAGCTCCAGCCTCTGCTCCTCCATGGCGAGGATCCGCCGCCGCTGGGTCTCGTCGACCCCGCCGAGGTCGATCTCCATCCGCAGCAGGTGCAGCCGGTCCTCGGCGTCGCGGTTCAGGCTCTTGATCGAGTCGCGGTCGCGGTCCCGCCGCTCGCTCGCCTCGCGCTCGTCCCGCTCGATCGGGTCGAGCCCGCCGAGCACCCCGCTCAGGCGCCCCGCGCTGCCCCGGAAGCGCGCCTCGTCGATCCACCTTTCGCCTTCTTCCCGGCCAAGGCCGGAGGCCGGGTCGGCCATCAGTCGCCGGATCGTCGCGATCTGCTCGGCCAGCTCCGCCGCGGCGGCGGCGGCGGGATCGAACTCGCCGCGCAGGCCCGCCACCTGCTGGCGCATCTGCGCGAGGCGGGTCTCCTGGTTCGTCGAGAAGTCCGGCTCGCCCCGCCGGCCGTGCCGGTCCACTCGTAATGGACCCGGCCCCGGCTCTCGCGGACGATCTCGAAGCCGCGCAGCCCGGCCGCCGCAGCCGCCTCGCGCACCGCCTGCTCGTTATGGGTCCTCGACCTCGGATCGAAGGCCTGCCAGCTCTGGTGGCGCGACGGCCGCGAATAGCCGTCGAGCGGAGAAAGGCCGCGCTCGAAGATGGCGCGCTGCTGCCCTGCGGTCCGGTGCCCGCCGCCGGGCGTCATCTCGACGCCTCGGCGCCGGAGCTCGGCGGCGAAGTCGTTCCACGCCTGCTGCTCGGTCCGCTGCTGCCGCTCCCGCGACTGGTCGGGCCGCGGAGGGATCCGCGCCGGCCCCGTCTCCGGCGCCTGCGCCCACCACGGGGCGTCGGGGCGAACCCACC
>Ga0196962_10000125_pt1 | contig 47666 bp, 31 predicted proteins | sample S3v_20metaG_FD_183186 | JGI IMG/M metagenome (GOLD analysis project Ga0196962, IMG submission 183186) | Soil microbial communities from Anza Borrego desert, Southern California, United States - S3+v_20 | ecosystem: Environmental > Terrestrial > Soil > Desert | place: USA: California | collected...
ATGTTAGTGTGCTCCGGCTTCTTGCCCAGCACCCTCGACAGCGTCTGCGTAATCTCCTCCACGATCCGCCTCTTCTGCTCGGCGGTCACGCCGTCTTTGGTGATTCGGACGCTGACATAAGGCATACACGGCTCCAGTTTGAAAAAGTTTAGGGCTCGACTAACCCGCCCGGTAAACTCCGGCGGTGCCAGGCAACAACACTCGGGAGTTGCACGGCCGTCTCCCGCCTTCACCCGGCGGGCCTGCTGAGTGTACAGCAGCCTCATAACGAAGCCGGAGGCCCTATTGTTCTGGCGTGGGCGCTGGACACCGGCGTCGCGGAAGCGGGAAGGCGGCGGCTGGAAGATGCACGTCGCCATCCGGAACGGCGCCCGCCCGACCTGAGAGGCGCGGGGTGTGTTCCGAAGCCGAGCCACACGGATGTGTTCGGCAACCTCCGCGCGCGCCACGCTAACACCCGATGAACTTCAGGAAGTCACTGGTGAGGTCGGGGTCGAGTTCGCGCCCGGCCATCGCCTCCATCTCGCCGGCCGCCTCCGGCTTCGTGAGCGTCGGTTTGTATGACCTCTTCGCGCGCAACGAGGCGTAGACGTCGGCGATTGTGACGAGGCGCGCCGCGAGGGGGATGCGGGTTCCTCGCAGCCCCTCCGGGTAGCCGCCGCCGTCCCAACGCTCATGATGATAAAGCACCACCCGCCGGACGGTCTCCGTGATGGCCGGCAGGCCGGACAGGACTTGCGCCCCGTAGACGGGGTGCCGAGAGACGGCGGCCCGCTCCTCATCCGAGAGCGGGCCCGGCTTGAGGAGCACCGACCTCGGGATCAGGTACTTGCCGAAGTCGTGCAGGTGCGCGCCGAGCGCTACTTCGTCGAGCGAAGGCCCGCCGCCGGGGCACACGGCGTCGGCGAAAGAGCGTGCGAGGGCGGCCGTCGCCCGCCCGTGCGGGTGGACGTGGCGGTACACCTCGGGCTGCTCTTCGCGGCCCAGCGCGGCGGCGGCCAGCAGGATGGCCTGAGTCGCACAGCGTCCGGCCGCGGTGACACCACGGCCCTGGGGAACATAGGGGAACATTGCGGGTCTGCCTTTCGACGAAAGACTACCCTAAAACGCTTGTCCTTTATTGCGCCGAACGCGGGGCAATGGGGAGTAGATGGATCCTCACGGGCCACTTCTTCTGGAGAGATAGGCGAAGGGAAGAAGTAGCCGCGGAATAACTACTTCGTTGAGGGCGAAAGATAAACCCGGGGCGGGGCGGGCGTGTTGGGGTTTAGTTATACCCGCGTTACCGGGCGGTTACAATTCCTCCGCGCGGGGGCAGTCAAGAATTAGCCAAGTCAAACACATAAGCTTTACAGGTCGGCCCGGCCGCCCGGATTTCGCGACTCCGTCGGCGGGAGGCGTGGGCCAACTCCGCGGCGAGTCCTAACGTAGCAAGCATGCAGGTAATTCACGACAAAGTTGCCGTCCCGCACGAAAGCCCGCGTCTCACACGCCCGCGCCTGCTGAGGGTTCTGGGGGAGGGCCTCGCGGCCTGCGCGGCTACCGTGGTCACGGGGCGCGCGGGCACGGGTAAGACTCTGTTGGCGGCGGACTTCGCGCGGCGCTGCGGGGCGCGAACAGCTTGGTATAAGGTCGAAGCCCCGGACGGCGACCTGCGCGTCTTCTTCCGCTATCTGGTCGAAAGCGTCAGCCGCCAGCGAACCGGCTTCGGGCGCGAGACACTCGACCATTTCCTAAAGTCGCCGGGCCTCGAAGACGTCCCGACCCTCGCCGAAGCGTTCCTCTACGAGTTACAGGAGTGTGGGGGCGAACCTCTGTTGATGGTGATAGACGACTTGCACCAGATTTATGACGCGGAGTGGGTCGTCCCGTTCTTCAGCCGGCTGCTCCCGCTGCTGCCGCGCGAGGCGCACATGCTGATCCTCGGTCGCAGCTTGCCTCCGACGCCCGCGTGGCGCATGCGCTCGAAACAGATGCTCTGCCTCGTCGGAGAGGAAGAGCTGGCCTTCACGCCGCATGAGGCTGCGGCCCTGTTCGCCAGCTACGGGCTCACGGGTAGAGACGCGCGCGCGGCGATGGAGCAGTCGGGGGGCCGCGCCTCGACGCTAGACAAGGCGGCGAAGCGGCTGAGCGGCGAAAGCTCCGGGGCTCGGCGCGTCGAGAGGGCGGGCCACCCCGTGGGGGCGGGCCAGCCGCCGTGTTAAGCTCGCCCCACACCAGAGGGGAGGATTTTAGACTTTTGATTTGCTGTCGGAAGATGGCGACGCTGGCTTGCGTTTCCAAGGCGAGCCAATAGTCTGAAATCAAAAATCTTTCGGAGCCGCAGAGCCGCCCCGATGTCACCGAGAACCCGAAGCGACACTCGCCCAATGCCGGCCCCGACTCAGCCGGGGCGTGAGGACTCGCCGAGGCGGCCCGCCTTCTTCCTACGGACGAAGCTCCTGCCGCCGCGGCCGGCTTCTGCCTTACTCTCCCGGCCGCGTCTGACCGCGCGCCTCCAAGCCAACCTCTCGCGCCCGATCACGCTCGTCGCCGCCCCCGCCGGCTCGGGTAAAACCACCCTCGTCGCGGATTTCGTCAGGGCGCACGCCCGCCAATTCGTCTGGTATCAACTCGACCACACGGACGCCGACCCGCCCGTCTTCCTCGAATACCTCGCGCGCGGCATCAGGCAGGCCGTGCCCAGCTTCGGCGACGTGACGCTCTCCTACTTGCGGCAGTCGGCCGACGAGATCGCGCGCCAGCCCGACCGCGCCGTCGGCGTGCTCTTGAACGAGGTGCTTGAAGAGGTCAGCCAGCAGCTCGTCATCGTGCTCGACGACTACCACCACCTCGGCCGCGACACGGCGGTGCACGCCGTGCTCGACCGCCTGATCTCTTACCTGCCGGACGTGATGCACGTCATCGTCGTCTCGCGCGACGTGCCGCCGCTTGCCCTCTCGCGCCTGCGCTCTCAGGCCTCGCTCGCGATCATCGGCCGCCAGGAACTCCTCTTCACCGACGAGGAGACGCGGGAGCTTTTCCGCCGCGTGTTCGACCTCGAATTACGGCCCGAGCAGTTGAAGGAGTACCGCGAGCGCACGCAGGGGTGGATCACCGCGCTGCAACTGGTGAGGCAGTTCGCGCAGCGCGAGGCGGCGGCCGGGGGGGGCGTGTCCGACCTGTCGGAGATTCTGCGCCAGAGCGAGCACGACATCTTCGACTACTTCGCCGAGGAGGTCTTCGCCGACGAGCCCGAAGAGGTGCGCGGCTTCCTGCTACGCATCTCCCTGCTCGACCGGGTGGAGCTAGACGTGTGCGCGCGCCTCTACCCAGGGGTGAATAGCCGCTCGCTGCTGCCGGAATTGGTGCGCCGCAACGTCTTCATCACGGTGGCCAGCGATATCCGCGGCGAGGAGTACCGGCTGCACCCGCTCTTCCGGAGTTTCCTGCGCCGCCGCCTGAGTCAGGAACATGGGCGCGACGGCGTGGCCGCCGAACACGCGCGGTACGCCGAGTGTTACCTCGAACGAGGGGAGTGGGAGCAGGCCGTGTGGCACCTGCTGGCCGCCGAGGACTTCGGGCGCGCCGCGGCGGTCATCGCCGAGCGGGGCGGGCACTGGGTCGCCGCGGGCGCGCTGGCTTCCCTCGTCTCTTTCGTCGAGGCCCTCCCCGCCGACGCCATCAGGGCGCACCCGCGCGCCCTCTTCCACCGCGCCGAGGTCGCGCGCCTGCGCGACGAGCTGGACTCCGCCCGCTCGCACCACCGGCGCGCGGCCGCGCTGTTGCGCGCGCAGAACGACCGCGAGGGGGAGGCCGAAGCGCTCCGCTCGCTCGCCACCATCGCGCGGCGGTACGGCGACCTTGAGACGGCGCTCGCCTACCTCGACCGCGCCGCCGGGCTGACGCACGAGGACTCGTTCGTGCGCGCCAAGTGCGCCGGGACGCGCGGGCTGTGTCTCATGGCTAAGGGCGACTGGGCCGCCGCCGAGCACGAATTCCGCGTCGCGCTGCAGAGCGCGGAAGACCACGGGGAAGAGCACTATGCCCGCTTCATGACGCACAACCTGGGGCTCCCGTCCATGATGCGCGGCGACTTCCATGAGGCGTTGCGCTGGCTGCACCGGACGCTCCATTACGGCGGGAACGCGCCGCCCATCCCGCAGGACGCGACCGTGCACCTCAACCTGGCCCGCGGCTACCTGTACCGCGGGGAGTTCGCGGAGTGCGAGGGGCATCTGAACCGCGCCCTCGAAGTCTCACAACTCTTCAACCTCAGCGTGCTGCAAGGCGAGGTCTTCGAGGCCTACGGCAACCTCTACCGTGAACTGGGGGAGGCGGCGCGGGCCGCGGAGTCTTACGCGAGGGCGGCGCGCATTTACAAAGAGGCGGGCATCGATCTCGCGCGGCGGGAGCTGCCGGAAGAGCAGGCTTTGCTCTCCCTGCAGGAGGGCGACCCGGCCGCCGCCCGGTCGGCCCTCGATCAGCTCGTCGAGGCGCGCGCCGCGCTAAATGATGAGCTGGCGCTGAGGACGGCCGCGCTCGCGCGATGCCGCGTCATGATCGCGCAGGGCGAGCACGCCTCCGCCCAGTCCGAACTCGGCCCCGCCCTGCGTTACTTCCGCGAGCGCAACCTTTACTACTGCGAGGCCCAGGCCTCGCTGGCCCAGGCCTCGTGCGCCATGGCCGGCGGGAGGGAGGCGGAATATTTAGAGCACCTGCGGCGCGCGCTCGAACTGGCCGCGCGCTACGACTATGAATACTGGCTCGGTCGCGAGGTGGAGCAGAACCCGCAGCTGTTCTCCTCCGAACAGGCCCTCAAACTGCTGCCCAAGGAGTTGCGTCAGAGACTCTCGACCTTCCGGGCGCAGCCGCCGGCGGCCCGCGCCCCGGCCCCCTCGACGCCGGCGGCGTCGGCCCGGCCGGCCAGCGACCTGACGATTAACATGCTGGGATTAGTAGAAATCTTCCGCGACCCGGCGCGCCCGCTCGCCCCCGACGCGTGGACGAGCAGGCGCGCGCGCGACATCCTTTGCTTCATCGCTTCGCGCCAGCACCGCCGCGCCTCGAAGGACACTCTCATCGACACGTTTTGGCTCGACGACGCGGAGAGCGTCGAGAAGAGGTTCCATCCGACGATCTCGTACATTCGCAAGGCGCTCAACAGCAACCAACTCCTCAGGCAGAACTTTCTGCTGTACAGGGAAGGGGATTATCTGCTCAACCCGGACCTCTCCTACCGCATCGACGTGGAGGAGTTCGACGCCCTCTTGGCGGAGGCCGCAGCCGCGCACCGTCGGGGCCAGAACGAGCGTTATCTCCAGGCCTGCGAGGAGGCGGTCGCGCTCTACCGCGGCGAGTTCATGCAGGGCACACACGACGAATGGGTTACGGAGCAGCGCTCCTACTACAGTAACCAGTACCTCAGCACCCTGGAAAAGCTCGCCTCGGCCGCGCAGGAGGCCGGCGAGTGGGAACGCTCCCTGTCGCTCGCCCAGAAGATACTGCGCGACGATCCGTTCCGCGAGGACGTTCACTGCCGCGTCATGCGCGCACACGCCGCCCTCGGCAACCGCGCCGCCGTCCGCGAGCAGTACGAGAACCTGACCAGCCTTCTGCACACGGAACTCGGCGTCGAGCCGGGCCAGGAGACGAAGAGGGTGTACCGTGAATCGCTCAACTGAGCGGGCCGGCTTCCGCCCTCTGTGGTTTTACCCGGCCGCCGGCCTTGCTGTATTATCAGCGTCCCTCATGGCGGGTGTGTGGAAAGACGGCCGCCCGAATTGAGCCCCTAAGAGCCGGGCCCGCACGGCGGGCGCCGGCTCCGTGTTTCAACTCACGTCTACTTATTTATGAACCTTAGCAGGGCCAATTCGGCCCGGGTGTGACCATGCCGAGCGGCGCATTCAAAGGGTCTCGAAAGCTCCTCGCCCTAGTCGTCGTCTGTTCGCTGTGCGTCGGCGCGGCGAGGGCCGGCGTGAGCGTCCGTCAGGCCGAAGGCATCTTCCTCACCGATACTGAGGGCGTCTCCTTCATCGGAACCTCGGGCGTCACGACCACGGGGATTGACCATCTCCTCGCCTTCCGCGTCAACGGCATCGACGCGCCCAGTACCGATGGCGTCACCACGACGGGCATTGACGGCGCTACTTATACCGGGGCCAATGCGCTGGCCGCGCGGGGCGGCGACGCGCTGAACATGGCCGCGGCTGACGGCATCACCGTCACCGGCATTGACGGCATCACCGTCACCGGCATCGACGGCTCCCGCGCCCGCGCCGACTCCCTCCTCCTCAGGAGGGCCGAAGGCGTCACCGTCACGGGCATCGACGGCGTGACGGCGACCGGCATCGACGGCGTCACGACGACCGGCATCGACGCCCTGTACCTCTCGCGCGTCAACGGCATCACGGTGACGGGCATCGACGGCGTCACCGTCACGGGCCTCGACGGCGTCACCGCGACCGGCATCGACGGCCGCGTCTTCTCCATCGCGCCGAGCAGCATTCGGATCGAGGGCGCGGATGGCATCACGGCGACGGGGATTGACGGCGTCACCGTCACGGGCCTCGACGGCATTACCACGACCGGCATCGACGGCGTCACCGCGACGGGCATTGACGCACGGCAGCGCACCGGCCTTCAGAGTCTCGACCCGGAACTCGCCATCCTGCTCGACCGGGCCACCGACGACAGCAACATCAACGCCGCACTCGTCTACCACCGGCAGCCGGGTGAGGGAGACTTCGCCGACCTGCGGCGTTTCGGCATCCTCGGCGGCACGCGCTACCAGGCGCTGCCGGTAGTCGCCGTGACGGCGACGCGCCAGCAACTCGCACACGTCTCGCGCCTCCCCTCGGTACGTTCCATTTACGGCAACCGCACCCTTCAGACAACGTCCGACCCCTATCTCGCGCCGGCCGGGGCCGAGCGCGTCCCGCGCGACTCCGAACTCACGAGTTTCAACGAGGGGCTGCCAGTGACCGGGCGCGGCGTCACCGTCGCTGTGCTCGACACGGGCATGGACGGCACACACGGCGATCTGGCGGGCCGCGTTGCCCGCAACGTCAAGTTGGCCGACACTCAGAGCGTGGGCATCGGCTTCGCGCCCCCCGGCAACGTGGAGAACCTGCCGAACACTGATTATGTCTACGGCCACGGGACTTTCGTCGCGGGGATGATCGCGGGCGACGGCGCGCGCTCGGGCGGCGCTTACGCGGGCGTGGCCCCGGGCGCCAAGCTGGTCGGGTTGAGCGCGGGAGACTTGAGCCTCTTCCACGTCCTCGCCGGCTTCGACTACCTGCTCTCGCGCCCCGAGCTGGGCGTGAGGGTCGTCAACTGCAGCTTCTCGGCCAACACCGTCTACGACGAACACGACCCGGTCAACGTGGCGACCCGGATGCTCACCGAGCGCGGCGTCAACGTCGTCTTCTCGGCCGGCAACTCCGGCCCCGGCCTGCACACCCTGAACCCTTACGCCGCCGCGCCGTGGGTCGTCTCAGTCGGCGCCACCGACCACGGCAGTCGCCTCGCGCCCTTCTCTGCGCGGGGAGCCTTCGGCTCCACTGCGGGCCACCCGACACTGGTCGCGCCCGGCGTCAACGTCATCGGCTTGCGCGGCGGGGGGGCGAATATGCTCGGGGTCTCCGGCGCGCTCTCCCCTCGGCTCTCCCCGGCCGAAGCCCTGTTCTACACGACCGCCTCGGGCACGTCCTTCAGCGCGCCGCAGGTCGCCGGGGCAATCGCGCTGATGCTCGAAGCCAACCCGGCTCTGACGCCGGCCGAGGTGCGCGACATCCTCCAGCGCACGGCCACGCCGATGCCGCCCTACTACCAGCACGAGGCCGGGGCCGGGATGCTCAACACGCACGCGGCCGTCCTCGAAGCCGCCTTCCCCGAAAGGCTCATCGGGGTGTGGCGGGCGACGCTCGACCGCGGGCAGGTTCGCTTCACGGCCGACCCCTTGCAGCAATTCGGCGGCACGGCATCGCCCCTCTCAGGTTATGAAACGTTCCTGCGCGTCCCCGAGGACTCACTGCTCGCCTCCGTCCAGATCGCGTGGGGGCCTGTCTACAGCCCGAACGATCTAGGGCTTGTTCTGTCGGACCCCGGCGGGGTGCGCCGCGCGTCGGCGAACGAGCGCAACCTGCCCGGGCTGACCGGCAGGCGCGAGCGAGCCGTCGTCAGGTCGCCAGCGCCCGGCAGGTGGCGGGTCGTCGTCGCGCAAACGCTCGGTGTGGCGGGCACGCCGCAGCAGTTCACCGGGGTGATGGAGGTGACGCGCGCCGAGTATGCGCCGCTGGCGGATATCGCCGGCGTGAGTGCGCAGGCGCGTGAGGAGATTTACCAGAGTTTACGTTCCTTCGTGATGTGGCCGCTCGGCGGCTCGTTCCGCCCCGAGTTCGGCGTGACGCGGGCTGAGTTGGCCAAGACGCTCGTGCTCGGCGCGCGCGTCCCGCAGTACGCGCCGGGTCAGCCGACCTACGCCGACGTACCCGACCGCACGACCACGCTCTTCGTCGAAAGCGTCCAGGCCGCGCCGGGAGGCGCTCTCTTCGCTGACGCGGGGCCGGGCGGCAACTTCAAGCCGGACGACATGGCTGACCGCCTCACCACGGCCATCGCACTCGTACGCGCATCGGGCTTGAGGGCTGAGGCCGAGGCGCGGGCCGGGGCGCCCTTAAATCCGGCCGACGCCGGGGCAATCCCCTCGGCGTGGCGGGGCTACGTCGCCGTCGCGCTGGAGCGCGGCCTGCTCACCGCCGAGGGCGGGCTCTTCCGCCCGCAGGACGCGCTGACGCGGCTCGAACTCGCCCACGCCATGAGCGTGATCGCCAGGCGGGCGACCGAGTAAGGGCCGGGCCTTCCTGTCGTTGAGGTCGCGCCCGACACCCCGCGGGGTGTCGGGCGCGACATTTTTTGGAGCACTCGCCCAGGCGCGCGTCGGCCCCGAACGTCCCGGCGCGTCCCCTAAAACTAACGTGCCCAACCGGTTCGCGCGCTGCGCGCGGCCCGCGGGCGCGGGCCTTAAAAAATTTTCCGCCCCGCCCCGAAAACTCAAGCGCCAGCCAAGAATTAGCCAAGCACCCGCCGCTACATTACGTCGTCCGTGAAGGAACAATTCGGAGAGCTGGCAAGGTCGTCCGGCGCAACCCTGCCACAAACCCCACGCCGCCGTTAAAGGAAACATCCGTGATGAGAAAATCGAGAACTCCGAGATTACAGGGTGCTTTGAAAGCGTCCGGCGCGGCCGTCGGCGCAATCCTGGTTTTGACAATGATTTTCGCCCTGCCGCAGACGTTGACGGTGGATGCCGCCAGCCCTACCTCCAGAACGCTCAGCCCGACGGCCACCGCGCCCGTCACCTGGACGGGAACGGCCATCGGCGGCGGCGCTTTGAATGCCGCCCCCGCCGTCGGTAGTGAGACCCTGTGCGTGGAAGGACTCACCTGCGACACCTTCAGCCTGAACATCGGCGGCACGGCCGCCGCCTGGGCGGGCAAGGTCGTGCGCGTCAAAATCGAGTGGAGCCTCCCCGTCACCGACTACGACCTCTACATCCACAAGGGCTCTAACGCCGGCCCCCTTGTCGCCAGCTCCGGGCGCGGCATTACGGCCCCGGGTGAGCCGCTGACCATCGAGGACACGACGATCGACCCGTCGGCCTCGGGTACGGGCGTCTACACCGTCCGCGCCGTCTACTACGCGGCCACCACCGTTGACCAGTACCGCGGCAGCGCGGCCGTCGAACTCAAGCCGGTGACTCCGCCGGCGCCGCCGCCCGCGACCGCGCCGCCGCCGAGCTACCACAACCATGCCGCGCCGGCCGGCCTCGGCGAGAGCGCCGGCGAGCCGACGCTCGGCGCCAACTGGGACTCTGGGGCCGTCATGTACATCTCGGGCCTTGAGACCCTGCGCGTGACGTTCAACGACTCCATGTCGCCCGCGACCGCGGCCTGGGCCGACGTGAGCGCCCCGACGACCTCCATCACCTCACTTGATCCGATACTTTTCACGGACAGCGACGCGGGCGCCTCGCGCACCAACCGCACCTTCGTCTCGCAGCTCGCCGGGAAGATCAGTCTGATGGCGTTCACCGACGACGACGGAGCCACGTGGACGCCGAGCCAGGGCGCGGGCATCAACTCGGGCGTCGACCACCAGACCCTCGGCGGCGGCCCCTACGCGCGCAACGCCGACGGCTCGCTCAAGGGCGGGGCTGTGCAACTCCCCGGCCTCGACCTCCAGACTTACCCGAACGCCGTCTACTACGCCTCGCAGGACATCGGGCTGGCGCAGATCGCGCGCAGCGACAACGGCGGCCTGACCTTCGGCGTCGCCGTCCCGATGTGGACGCTGGTGCAGTGCGGCGGCCTGCACGGCCACATCAAGGTCGCGCCCGACGGCACCGTCTACGTCCCGAACAAGTCTTGCGGCGGCCAGCAGGGCGTCGCCGTCTCCGAAGACAACGGCCTGACCTGGGCCATCCGCACCGTGCCGGGCAGCACCCCCGGCGATACCGACCCGTCGGTCGGCATCGGCTCGGACGGCACCGTCTACTTCGCCTACGCCGACGGCGACGGGCGCGCGCGGGTGGCCGTCTCGCACGACCGCGGGCTCAGCTGGGTGAACGTCTCCGACGTGGGCACCGCCCACGGCATCAAGAACACGGTCTTCCCGGCCGCGGTCGGCGGCGACGCGAACCGCGCCGCGGTCTTCTTCCTCGGCTCGTCAACCGAGGGCGCGAACGGGCGCGAGACCGACCTGAGTTTCCCCGGCACTTGGTTCGGCTACATCGCCACGACCTACGACGGCGGACAGACCTGGGTGACGGTCAACGCCACGCCGAACGACCCCGCGCAGCGCGGCGTCATCTGCACCGCGGGCACGAGCTGCCCCGGCGCCACACGTAACCTGCTCGACTTTAACGACGTGACCGTGGACAAACAGGGCCGCGTGCTGGCGGCTTACGCCGACGGCTGCGTGACCGCCCAGTGCGTCGGCGGCGTGGACACGAACGGCGACGGAAGCCTCGACGGCAACGACAACGACGGGGCGGCCCGCGCGACGATTATCCGCCAGTCGGGCGGTAAGCCGCTGTTCGCCGCCTTCGACTAACGCGCGAGGCGCGAGCTACGTCGGGACGCTGCCCGTGGCCTCACGGAGTCCCGAACTGTCGCCAGTGGCGGTCTTGTCGGGAGGCCGCCGCTGGCGAGCCGGCGAGCCGGCGGGCGATCGGCAGAGACGCCCGCCGGCTCCCGTTATGCGCGGGCGGGCGCTACGCCGTCGCGGCCGCGCGGGGCTTGGGCGACTCTGCCAGCAGCCGCGAGCGGGGTTGAGGATGATGAAAATAGCCATCGCCATTTGCTGTCTGCTGCTGTTCGCCCCGGCGTGCGCTACGGTGGTCGAGCCGAAGCCGGAGATACTCGGCATCAGGCTCGGGATGAGCCGCGAGGAGGCCCACGCGCGCCTGCGAGAGATCGGGCAGTTGGAGAAGGAGGAGCGGCGACAACAGGAGGTGTGGCGGCTCACTGGCGCCCCCTTCTACTCACACCTCATGGTCGCATATAACAAAGAATACACGTCTGTGCGCTACGTCACCGCGGTGGCGGCCGAGCAGGGCCAACGCCTGCGCTACTCGGACGTCGTTGACCTCGCCCGCGCCCGCAAGGAGACGACCCCAGCCAGCCACGCCTACACGCAGGAGATGCCCGCGCGGGCCGATCGGCCGGGCTTCATAGCCAAAGCCATCGGCGCCGACCCCACGTATCTGAAATATTATTCGGTCGAGAGGGCCGACTAAGACGGGGCATTCCCGCGCCCCGAATCATTTCAAGGAACGGCCGAAGACCTCCCGACTGTTCGCCGTCGAGCGTCGAGCGGAGCGCCGCCAGTCCTGTGACTCTTCAGCGCCGTCACCTAACCAAGTAGCTCCCGACGCCCCTCATCAATCTTTACAACACAGCCCCCTAGCGGCTCCCGCGGGCGAGCGCAACCGCGTGTTTGAGTCGCATCATTCGCCCTTCCCGGAACGCCGCCTCGTACGCCCCGTCGCCCAGAGCCGCCCGCGCCTCGCCGGCGTAGCGGTCAACAAATGCCTGGTCAACTCTGTCCAACTTGTAATCGGCCGCGTCGAAGATCGCCTGCGCCACGCCCCACAGCCGCGCCGCTTTTACCGGCTCCCCGGCTGCGACCGCCACGGCCGCGAAGACCCCCAGCGCGGTTCCCGTGACTATTTTATTCCCGAACTCCTCGCTGATCTTGAGAGCTTCGAGGGCGAATAAGGTGGCGGATTGATAATCTCGCTGGAGGCAGGCGACTGACGCCAGGTTGAGACCGTAGACCGGAATCAAATGGTTCGCCGATTCTCGTTTAGCCAGCGCCAACGCCTCTTCGTAAAACGCGCGCGCCGCTTCGTAATCCTCCCGCTGCCGGGCGATCTCTCCCAGAGTGTTGAGGTTTAATGAAATTATTCTTCCGTCGCCCAGTTCTCTGGCGAGCGCCAGACTTTCTTCTGACAGAGCCTGCGCCCGAAGTAAATCTCCCCGCTGATTTTTGACGGTTCCCAGGAGGTGTAGAGAATTGCAGGTCCAGTACCGATCACCGGCCTCACGCGCCACGCGCACGCCTTCCTGAGTGTACAGTTCGGCCGCCCCCAACTCGCCCTGCCTCCAGCTTAAACTACCTATGCCCGTATATGCTTTGACCCGCAGTATCGCGTCGGCCTCCGCGCCGCTCCTCTCCAACGCCCGCTTCGTTAATTTAATGCCTTCGGACAGGTAGCTGCGCCTGAACCAGAAATTGTAAATCGCCGCGACGATGCGCAAGGCGATTTCCGATTGATGCCCCAGTCCCCATTCCACCGCCGCGCGCAGGTTGTCATGTTCCTGTTCGAGGGTCTCCATCAAGAGCGCCGACCTTCCCGTCCGCAACTCAGGCTCGGTGGCCTCCGCCAGTCCGGCGTAAAACTCCGCGTGCAGGCGCCTGACCTCCCCGGCCTCGCCGCTCGCCTCCAACTGCTCCGAGGCGAACTCCCTGACCACCTCCAGCATCGAGAAGCGCCCCTCGCCGTCCCCCTGCTCCCGCTGCCTGACCAGGCTCTTCTCCACGAGGGATGAGAGCGCGTCGAGTACGTCCCCGCCGCCCGCCCCGCACACCTCCTCGGCCGCCCCGAGCGTGCACCCGCCGACGAAGACCGCGAGGCGCCGCAGCACCGCACGCTCCTCCCCGCCGAGCAGGTCGTAGCTCCACGCCACCGCCCCGCGCATCGTCTGCTGGCGCGTCGGCAGGTCTCGCGCGCCGCCCGTCAGGAGCTTCAGGCTGCGGTCGAGCCGGTCGAGCAGCGCCCGCGGCGTCAGGACCTTGACGCGCGCCGCGGCGAGTTCGAGCGCGAGCGGCAGCCCTTCGAGCCGGCGGCAGACCTCGGCCACGGCCGGCGCGTTCTCCGCCGTCAGCTCGAACGCGGGCTTCGCCTGCCGCGCCCGCTCGACGAAGAGCGCGACGGCCGGCACCCGCGCCAGCTCGCCGGGCGAGGGGAGGCCCGACGCCGCGGGAAGCTCCAGGGGCTCGACCGCGTACTCGCGCTCCCGGCTCAGGCGCAGCGGCGCGCGGCTCGTCGCCAGCACCTTGAGGCCGGGCGAGGCCGCGAGCAGCGCCGAGACGAGCGGCGCGCCCGCGAGCAGGTGCTCGAAGTTGTCGAGCACGAGCAGCAGCCGCTTGCCCAAGAGGTGGCGGGCGAGGGCGTCGGCGAGAGAGCCCGCGGGCGGCTCCACCACGCCGAGCGCCTGCGCGATGGGTGCGGCGATCATCGCCGGGTCGGAGTGCGGCGAGAGGTCCACGGCGTAGACGCCGTCGGGAAAGTCTCCGAGTAGTTCGCGCCCGCTCTCGACGGCGAGCCGCGTCTTGCCCGTCCCGCCGGGGCCGGTCAGCGTCAGCAGCCGTGCCTCGGCGCGCAGCGCTGAGGTGATGTCGGCCAACTCGCGCCCGCGCCCGATCATCGCCGACGTGCGCTGCGGAAGGTTCGTGGGCGGCGCCGCGGCGACCGGCGCCTCGCCGCCCACCCCCATACTGCCGACCGCCGACAGTCTCACGGTGGTGTAACCGCCGCCCGTCTGGCCGTCTGGCATCACCGCCCCGGCCTCGCCGGACTGCCCCGCCGCGCTGACCACCGCTTCGAGCGCCTCGGCCATCTCGGTGGCCGAAGCATACCGCTCGCCGCGTTCCTTGCGCAGCGCCCGCCCGACGACATGGCAGAGAGACTCGGGCGCGTGTGGCACGAGGCTGGAGAGCGGGGCCGGCTCACGCGACACGATGTCGACGAGCGTGGCGGTCATGCTCTCCCGGTCGAAGGGCGGGCGGCCCGAGGCCAGCTCGTAGAGCACGACGCCGAGGCTCCACACGTCGGTGCGCCCGTCCACCGCAGAGCCCGACGCCTGCTCCGGAGACATGTAGCGGACGGTGCCGAGCACCATCCCGGTCTGCGTCACTGCGTGCGGGTCGGGCGGCACGCCGGCCGGGCCGAGCGGGGCCAGCGCCTTGGCGATGCCGAAGTCGAGGACCTTGACGAAGCCGTCGCGCCGCCGCATCAAATTCTCCGGCTTGACGTCGCGGTGGACGACGCCGGCCTGGTGCGCCGCCCCGAGCGCGAGGGCGGCCTGGCGGACGGCCTCGGCCAATTCAATCAGCGACGGACGGTCGTCGCGCACCCAGTCACGCAGGGTTACTCCATCCACCACCTCCGTGACGATGTAATGCGTGCCTGACTGCTCGCCCGCGTCGAAGACGGTGAGGATGTTCGGGTGGTTCAGCGCCGAGGCGGCGCGGGCCTCGCGCAGGAAGCGTGCGAGCCGCTGCGGCTGCGAGGCGAACTCCGGCGGGAGGACTTTGAGTGCCACTTCGCGGCCGAGCACTGTGTCCGAGGCGAGGTAGACTTCGCCCATCCCGCCCGCGCCTAGCTGCGAGCGGATCTCGTAGCGGCCCAGCCTCGTGTAGGGTGCGAGGGACATACTGTGGGCGGAGGCGATAGTTGTTTAATAACGCCGGTTAGATGCCGGGGCCGGCCGCGGCGGCGGCGCCGGGCGTAGCGCCGCATCGACGACGGAGGTCACGATAGACCCGCCCACGAAGATAACGATCATCGCGACCGCCGTCACCGCCACGACCGTCCCCGGCCCCACGAGCCAGGGCGATATCCCCGACCGCGTCTGTAACACGTGTGCCAGCCAGCCGCTCGCCAGGCTCGCGATGACGATGGTCATGATCAGCAACACGGCGCCGGCGATCAGGGCCGCCAGCCCGTTCGAGGTGTCGTAGCCGTACGCGCCGAAGGCCATGATGACCAACCAGAGCAGGCCGAACACGATCAAAATCAGAGCGGTGCTGAGCGACACGGCCACTCTCATCATGACGATTGCCTCCCTCCGCCGCCGTCCGCCGGGCCCTCCGCACGCTGCCAGCGTTCGAGAGTCCTGTTCCTGCGGCCATCTGTCAGGTTAAGGGCCCGCGCTGAGCGCGCCTTGAGCCTGCGGCATGCGGGGGAAGTGTGCGCGTGTCGGGATGCCCAGTGGGGGCGTTTGTCGTGAAGGGGCGCGCGGGATTATAGCACCGAGGGCGGGGCGCGGGGCGGACGAAATTTTTGCGATGCCAACGGGCGCTCCCTCCCTAAGGGGAACGACTATTTACAGGGGGGTGTCAGAAGCTGAGGCGTACCGCGGCGTCCTCATCTGTTATCCCTGCCACATCCGTCCCTTCCCTCAATTCCAGCGGTATCCTCAGTAACGCGCGGGATATGAGTAGAATGAACATCACATCCACTGCGTCATGCGCTGACCTTGGGTAGAATGGGTTCGCAAAGGAGCCGAACGTGAACCCTCAGCGTCGCGGCCGGGTGCACGCCGTTGTTAGGCGCGGTGCAGTGTGAATAACTCTTAGTCGCTACCGCTTTCGCTACCCTTCACCCAATCCTCCGTGAAGCGGTGCCGATAAATACGGAGTTCCACGGCCCAACTTGGGGACAAGCCTTCCGTCTGCCCGAAAAGTCTGAACGCCTCGGCGACCTGGGAAGTGCCCCAGGTCGGGCCGTAGGCGGCTTCACCCTTATGCCAGACGATCGCTGATCGATCCCCGATGCCGCCTGCTACGTCTACTTCAAAGTAGAGCACCGCCGAGACGGACGAAACCTTAACGGCCATCTGAATCAACGGCGGAAGAAGCCTCGTCAACAACGAATCCTCATACGGGTCGTCCTCGGCTTCGTATTCCCCGAAAGTCTCTACCACTTCCTGCAAAAGCTGGCGGGTGACGGGTACCAGCGTTAAATGGTCGCTCAGCCGGAAACGATGCAGGTGGCGTAAATTGTCCGGCAGCATTTCCGCGGCCCGATGGTTAAGGATGAAGGCTTCGAGTTTGTAACCCGCCACTTGGCTCAAGGCCCCCTATCTTAAATAATCCTCACCTTTTCTGGCCTCAACCAACGACTTTCGCCCGACTCCCCCTGCTAGCGCCTAGCGCCCGGCATCACCCGCCGCGCATCCAACTCCGCGACGAACAAGTCCAGCGATGAGAGGCCCGCTGATTCGCCGTCGGATGCAGGCCGCTGTTAGGCGGCGCGCTCTACATGCGCCGGCGGGGCAACGCATCGCATTCACGGTCATCGCTTCCGCTTCGATGCTTTCTCGATGTAGGACACCGCGTCCGGCGTCTTGCAGTTAGTCTCACCGTGATCTACCTCAACCTTGCCGACTCGCTTTGCTGCTTCGATAGCTTTCTTTCGTAGAGTCGGCTTGAAGACGCCGATTGAAATGAGGGCGCCGTTCATCGCGTAGCGCGCCCAATTCGGGGAGCGGTGAATCTCCTTCTCGATCGTCGCCAGTATCTTCTCGGCGTCCGCATCGCTGATCGACTCCGGATGGTCCCTCAAGCGGACTCCGAGGATGCCGTAACCCATTTCGCGATGACACTCTTCCTTTGACTTCATCCACGCGCGCATCGTCGCGTCAGCAATGGAGCCACGGGCCAAAAGATCGGATAGATAGCTGCCGAGGAAACGGACCGGTCCGTCCTTTACCAGGGCGTCGGCGTCGGCACGTGACATCCTCGCAGGGTCGGCGATCAAGAGGGCAAGGATGCGCGCCTCGGCGTTCCCCGTGTCCCAGAGTTCCATTGCGAGCGCGTGGTCGACTTTGATCTTCTTCTTGATCTTCGTAATCTCTGAGGTCAACACGCCGTATACGTTGTCGCCGGAACCGTGGCGTTTGTAGATCGCAGCCGTTTGCGGTTTTCCGAGTGTCTTGAAAGTCGCAAGAATGTCCTCAACGTTCATACCGTCTCCTTTTGTCACCATGCTTTTATACGTCGCGAGTGCCGCCTAACGCCCGGCATCACCCGCCGCCCCGAGCGATTCGCTTCAGATGAAAGCCGTCGTGTCGGCGGTCGGGTGCATGCCGTTTGTTGGGCGGCGGCCGGATGACCCGTTTATCGGCTACCCACCCAGACTAGGCCCGCGATTACCAGAAATACTACCCACGACAGGTGACGGCCCCGCGAACCTACCAGAGCGACGACCGCACTCGCCAGAAAGGTAGCGGCAATGGTGCCGGATAACACACGGGCGGAGGCGTCTGGCGGGGATGAGGCAAGCACTAGGAGCATGGCCGCCGTCCCGAGCCACGCCACGGTCGTCAGGTGCCACGCGAAGCGTAGCGTGCGTCTGGTGAACTCATCACTGCCGAACAGGTGCGGTAAGTCCTGCCGCCGGAAGAGGCGTATCAGAATATACCGCTCACCTAGCCATGAATGAGCCAGACCGATGGCGACGGCGAGTACGGCCGCGGCGACGTGATAGGAGTTCATATCTTGTGACAAGAAGCTACGTGAAAGCCGCCCAACGCCGCGGTCTCTCGATTCGCTGCCGCTGCTCAGACCGCCCGGACTTCGGCGAGCCGCTTGACTGCGTACTCGTCGTCCCAGCAGACGGCGGCTTCCCATGCGGCCGACGCCTGCGCGGCGATGTCGTAAGCGCCGGCGTCGAGACCGGCGGCGTTGTGCGGCAGCACTAGGTCGAGGTCGGGGACGTCGACGTGCGCCTCGTCCCAGTCGATCAGCGCGACCCCGTTCGCGGTCATACGGACGTTGCCGGGGTTGTTGGGATCGCCGTGGACGACGCATGTCTGACGCCCGGCGAGCCGCGCCCACGCCGCCCGGCATCGGGCGACGCCCTCACGCGGCATCGCGCCGAGGTCGACCTTCGTCCCGGTCTCGGCGTGCAGGAGGTCGGTCGCCGATCGCCACCCCGGGCGCTGCGGCCAGCCCCGCGTCAACCGATGGAGCCGGCGGAGCGTGTCCGCCACGCGGCGCCAGTCGGCCTCCGTCTCGGGCGGCCCGCCCTCCACGTAGGTCATCACCACCAGGCCGTCGGCGAACAGCCGGCCGTCCGTCGTCGGGATCGGCACCGGCACGGTCAGACCTTCATGGTCGAGGTGTCGGAGGAGTTCGGTCTCCCACGCGAGATCGGCGTCGCTCCTGGCGCCGAGACGACCGACCGCGAGGCGCCCGTAGACGCGCACGCTCCACACGTCGTTGGCGACCCCGCCGGCGAGCGGTTCGATGCGAGAGGCGTCGGCACCCCACTGCCCGAGGGCCTCCCATCCCACCGGCCACATCATGGTTTCCAATCCGTCCGGCTAACACATATTAGGCGTCCTATCCGCCGCCAGTAAAGACGCTTATTTCGCTGCATTTACGAAAAAGGCTCTTAATGCCCCACCGCTTGCGGTGGGGATGGATGAGCCAGCTCGCGGGCGGGTTCGATGCCCGCCCGCGAGCTAACCGGGGTTGGTAGAATGCGCGGATGGTCTGGAGACGCACCGCGCACGCCGCCTACGACACGGCGTATCATCTGGTCTGGTCGCCGAAGTACCGCAAGCGCATCCTCGAAGGGGCGCTTCAGGCGCGAGTCGGGGAGATGTTCGGGGAGATCGCCGAGGCTTACGGCATCACGATAGACGAGATGGAAGTGAGCCCCGACCACGTCCACATCTTCTGCTCGTTCCCGCCGCGATACTCCATCGCGCAGGTCGTGACGCGGCTCAAGAGTCTTTCTGCGCGGGCCGTGTTCAAAGAGTTCCCGCAGGTCAAGCGGAGGCTGTGGGGCGGGGGATTCTGGGAAGACGGCTACTTCGCCAGGACCGTGGGCGACAAGGTGTCGGCGGAAGTGATTCGGAAATACATCCAACGTCATAAGGAGTCCCAAGACCCGCAGCTAGACCTGTTCGGGTGAACCACGCGAAAGCCCCACCGCTTGCGGCGGGGATGTTTTACTCCGCCGGAGGGCCTTACTCCAAGGCATCGCGTTGCTAAGAGGGCCTCAATCACAGGTGAAGTTGACGTGGGAACCGCCGACATTGTGAGAAACGCTTTCCGTCGAACCGAAGCGATCTGGATGACACGGCGGTCACCGCAAATCAATAGTTGCGGGGAAATTTCCCTCCTTGATCCATGGAGGTTTGTGCCAGCAACTGTGTGGCCTTTTTCCTCGCGTGGGCAATGGCGAGGACTAAGACGGAACGCGCGCGACCGAACAATCGGTAAGTCTCTTCGTTACTGAGCCCTTCGAGAAGCTGACCTAAATAAACATCCCTGTCCGCCGTGCTGAGACAATTCTGCTCGCTGGCAACAGCATCGTCTTCATAATCCAAGACATCGTCCACGATCTGCAGGAGTCGTCCCAACTCGTCCAAGTCACCCCACGTTGCCTCCCGCTGCTTTTCACACCCCATCATTTTGAGGATAAATCTGAGCGCCACGGCTCCGCGCTCAAGTCCATGCTCTGAGAGCTGTTTTTTTGATTCTTTGTCGTACAACGTCAGAGCCAATTCTTGAAGTTCGGGGCCTGACAAATCAGTTAAAATGCTCTCAAAAGCGCTCCGAGCCTTCTCGTCGAAATGCCACCAATCGGTGACGACGTCGTAGGCGCAAGACAAAAACGCTGCCTCTCCAGCCTTCCAAGCCTCCCTTAAGTTCCAAGGAGTCCCGAAACCCGCATAACACAGTGCTAAGCGTATGGATTTTTTACGTAACGAACCCGCTCGGCTTTAGGGATTCCAAGAACACCCGCGTATGGGACTGATCGTATGAAGGCGCTCAGAGCAGCAACAATGTGAGAGATGATCATGAGGTGTCGGCAGATGAAAACGCAGAAGGACTAAGCGCGGAATTAAAGCCATTGCTGTTCCTGCACGGGAACTAATGGGAATCAATTTTCTAATAAAACACGAGTGCCGTATCAGGCAGTGCGTACATACTGCCGCAGGAGAGGCCCGCGGCGCGCCGGCCGTTGGTTAACGAGATATCATGATAACTAGGAATTATCGATGTAAGAAGTATTGAGCTTCAGAGGCGGGCATGAGTCCATTTCTTACGGATGATTACGCGGAAGTTGAGGCCACCTATTTTGCCGAGTTGCGCAGGCGGGGGGAGGTGGATGCCGACCCGTCCGGGTGGAGAGGCAACTGGGTAGAGGCTGGGCAGTGGGCGCCGCTGCCGCAACTTCGGGCGAGTGATCTTGTCCCATACTACATAGACGAAGGCGAGGCCTTGGCCCGGTACAAAGAGCTGATCGCGACGTTACTCCGGACGTGGGATGGGTATGACATTCGGCAGGACGAATTCACCCTCTGCCCCTCGGGCGCCTCAACCTCTCTAGTCACTTTGGCTACGCTCAAGCACCTCGGGGTAGGCCGGATCATTTTCGAGACCCCCTCCTATTTCGCGTCCATCGACCAAGCCACACAACTCGGGCTGGCCTGCGATTTAGTGCCAACCTACCGCCGCGATGCATACGCGCTGCCACCGCTGGAACCCTGGATCCGCGAGGGCTCCCACGTCGCCGTGTGGTTAACGCAGCCGCGCGCCTCACTCGGCTTTAACCAGCCAGCCGAGTTGATTGCCCATTTGTTAGAGCAACTGCCGTCGACGAGCTATGTAGTCGTTGACGAGGCGACGGAGCAAACGCTCCCCCTGCACTTAGGGCAGTTAGCAGCGGAACACAGGGCGGCGAATCTCATCCGATTGAGGAGTTTCACAAAGGGCATGGGGCTGAACGGCCTCCGCCTCGCCTCGATTCTTCACCCGGCACGCTTGAGGGCGCCGTTCGTCCACTGCCTGGAGTTTATCGGAGCCTCTGTTGACGCTCACAGTTTAAATGCTGTAGGCATGCTGGCGGTTGACATCAACCGCTTTAGGACGATGCTGGAAGCGGCGAACAACCAAGTTAACGCTCTGCGTGGGCGCGCCGAGCGTCTCGTGGCCGGCTCCTGGCTCTCGGTGAATCACCTGACCAACGGGTACATCGGAACTATGGTCGCGGATCTGACGGCGCTGGGCGACGATCAGGCTGAGCGGCGCACCAAGTTCCTAGAGGGGTGCCGGCGCGTGCACACCCCGGTCATGCTCGGGGCGAGTTCATACGTGGCTGTGGATGTCCCGACCGAGGCGATTCGGCTCAACTTTTTCAGACCACCGGACGATCTCCTGCGGGGCATCACGAACATTCTCAGTATCTGGCCTGCCTTTTAGAGAATGTCCTTCACGGTCTTTCGTAGCTTTCCGATCAACTGTGAGCCGATGTCCAAGCGCAACTCCGCCACAAGGTTCCCAGGCAGGTAGGCCCTCAGCCGCAGGTGCGGCGCGGCCCGCACGACGCGCGTCCCGCCGAAGTCGAGAGATATGATGGGCTCTGTCATCGGCGCGGGGGGCTCTGCGGCTGCACGGCGCGCCAGTGCCGTAGATTGCTTTGTCGTACGGGGCGAGCCGGAATTCTTTATCCGTGACAGCTCCAGCTTCGTCCGCGTGGAGAGGAAGAGGGCCAGAAGCAGCAGCTTTGCGCCCATGGCGTCGAAGCTGAGGATCAATTCCCAAGGGGAGTTATGAGGTCTAACCTCCCTGATCTCGACGCCGCCCCCCTCGAAAAAGGGCGCGAGCGACTTTAGATAGTGCGCCTTCGAGCCCGGACCTTCGACCAGCAGGCGCACGTCTTCCTCCAGCGAGCTGGTCAGCTCTTCCAGCAGCGCGAGGTAAGGGTCCACGGCACGTGCTAACGAGAGGTGCACGCCGCCAATGCCAGCCAGCGCCTGCCTGTGTGCCGTGTCCTCGCCCAGGGCACCGAGCAGGGCGTTAGTCATGCTGTGGAACCGGATCAAGGTGTGGATAGGGAGGTCCCCTCGGTCATACAGCCAGATTAAGAAGTCCACGAGCTGTGTTAGGACGACGATGAAACTGCCCGCCCTCTTAAACATTGGGAGCCAAGTGCGGACGTTCCAGGACTCGTCCAAGTAGGGCGAGCCTTCGAGCAGCGTACCTTTCAAAAAGTAATCGACACTGAGCTTTTGGAGCGGATGGGCGGCAGAACTGCGCAGCCAGCGCGGCAGTTGGCTGACAGGGATGATCTTATGTGGGTCGTCTGCTAACCCATCGCGAATCCGGCCGGTAAAGCCGCTCACGGTCAGGCCGAAATTCTCCGCAATAGTCTCGATCTGAATGTCGGTGTTTTCGAAGTTGCACTCACTCAGGCGAGACATTTCGAGTAGCTTATTGCTCGTCCAGCAGTCGCGAAACGTACACCTGTTGAAGGAGCAGTTCTTAATCAGCAGGTTGCGGAGGTCACAGTTCAGGAAGACCGTCTCGATGAAATCACAGTTCTGAATATCTGTGTACCGGAAGGCGCACCGTTCGAAGACAGAGATGGCAAAGGAATTATGCGTGATGCTACTTGAACCGAACGAGGTGTCGACGAAACGCGACTCTCGGACGGCGCTGTCCTTAATGTCGCAACTCGTGAAGGTGCTCGATTGTACTATCAGCGAGACGAGGGCGGTCTCGACGATGTTGCACGCGGGCGCGCTCTGAACTCCGCTGACATGACCGGTGAGTGTCACGTCACGGATTTCATGCTGGAAGAGCCCTTCCGCGTCATCCCCTTCCAGCACGTGTGTACGGTCATCCTTATGCGGGGCGCTGCCTCCAGCACGGACTAACTTCCTCCCGCCGTTTTTTTTTGACTTGCGCGTCATTCGATAATTCCTAGTTATCCAAACGTCGTCAATTAGCGAGGGAATACAGGCTGATTCACGTGGCCTTGCCCCACTAATTGAGCGCCGGTAGTTTGTTTTCCGCCTTGTATGAGGTCCGTGTGCTCGCTCCGCCGAGGACTGATGAAGCGGCCCGGATTATACAGCGCCCGCCGGCTACTTGAAATCAAAATCTTACCCCGCTAGACTCACCACAGATTTTCGCTTTCCACCCTCTGTTAACACTCACAGGAAGCTTTTTCACCCTAAAGAAGAACCGCCGATGTCTGTTCGGCGCGGAAGGCATGCAGCTGAACCAAGCGTGCGCGAAGTTTGTCAGGGGGTATTTTTCTTCCAACGAGCGGACGGAGAAGACGACGGCCGCGTACCGCTCTGACCTGACGCAGTTCAACGCCTTCGCCGGCGAAGGCCTGCCCCTCAAATCACTGAGCGGGGCGTTGATCGAGCGCTGGTGCGCGCATCTCCGCCGGCAAGGCTACTCGCCCGCCTCGATCCGCCGGAAGATGGCCGTCCTGAGAGTCTTCTGCTCCTACTGGGTGCGGCGCGGCTCGCTGCGAGAGTCACCCTTCTGGAGGGTCAAGCTGAGCTACGGGAGGGGCGAGCAACTGCCGCGGGCGCTCAGCACGCGCGAAGTGCGGAAACTCCTCACGCAGGCCAAGCGGAATAATTCTCCGGCCGCCGTTCTCAACGACGTGGGCGCGGCCCTGTTAGCCGTGTCGTCCTCAGAGTACCGGGCGCTCCGGAATCTGGCGCTGGTCGACCTATTGTTCGCGACGGGGCTGCGCGTAGGTGAGGTGTCGTCCCTCAACGTTCAGGACTTTTTCGTCAGGGAGTCTGTCTTCAGGGTGAGAGGTAAAGGCGGGAGGGACAGGCTGGCCCTTGTGGTGGACGAGGAGACGCTGCGCATCCAGAGGAAGTACTTGGAGATCAGAATGCGCATTGAGACCGGAAGCCCGGCCCTCTTCCTGAATTCTTCGGGTAGGCGCCTGACGACTCAGGGCATCTCGAACGTCATCGCGCGGCTCCGGGAAGACGCCGGCATCGAGCGGCACGTGACGCCGCACATGTTGCGTCACACGGTGGCGACGCTGCTCCTGCGTAACGGCGCGGACATCCGCGTGGTGCAGGAATTCCTCGGCCACGCCTCGATCGCCACGACCCAGCGCTACACGCACGTCACGAAGGAGCATTTGAGGGGCGTGCTGCGCAAGCGCCACCCGTCGATAGGCATACGGGGTTAATAGGGTGGCAGAACCCGACCCGCGCCGATCACCTGCGCGGCGCGACGGGCCTTTCCACGTTCGGGTTGCCGGACTACTGGCCCCGGCCCCGTCGCAGGCTCCACAGTCCATGCGCCGAGAGGATGACGGAGAAGAGCGCGGTCACGCCGAGCGCGATGAGCGTCCAGACGAAGAAGAAGCCTCCGCTGGAGTTCGCGATGCCGCTGGCGACACCGACACCCTCCCCCCTCATGTGGACGAAGGGGATGGCCAACCCGAGGACCGACCCGAGGAGGAGGATGACGTACCCCGCTCGCCGTTCGGCGAGCACCAGCGTCGCGTACAGCCAGACGACGGAGATGAGCACCCCCCCGATGAGGTTTGAGAGCCCTCCCGGTTCTATCCCGCGGACGATGTCGTCCGTCAGGTGAAGCGTAAAGAAGAGGATCGAGAGCAGAGACGCGATGGTTAACATGACGCTGCGGTTCATTTGATATTCTCCTCGCCGGATTCGTGCGCGCCTCTCACCATGCCCGTGCGCCGGCGATCTACAAGTGCCGCGGGTCGGTCAGCAGATTCGTCCGCGCCGCGCGGGCACCAGCGTCGCCGGTCGGCCACTGGCGTCCGCGTTCAGCAGGGGCGTTCATCGGCTTGCGCTCCGTTTGCTCACGCTGCCGGTCGCTCGCGTTCCGCTTGCTCGGGCTCAAACCGGAGAATGTCGCCGGGCTGGCACGAGAGCGCCTCGCAGATCGCATCGAGCGTCGAGAAGCGGATCGCGCGCGCCTTGCCGGTCTTGAGGATCGAGAGGTTGGCCAGCGTCATCCCGACCCGCTCCGCCAGCTCGGTCAGCGTCATCCGCCGATCGTGGAGTAGGTCGTCGAGCTTGACGGCGATCGCCATGTCACACCGTCCCTTCGAGGTCTTCGCGCATGAGCGCGCCTTCCGCGAACACGCGGGCCAGCAGGAACGTCAGGAGTACGGCGAGCCATCCGCTGATGGAAAAGCCGGCGTCGAGATCGAGCGGACGCGCCGGAGTGGAAACGGCTTTGGCGACCGCGCCGATGACGAGGCTGAGAATCTGCAGCGCGAGCAGCGCCCACGCGATCGCCTGCAAACGGGACGCGTTCGCGGTGACGAACGGGTCGCCCCCGCGAACCGTCTCAACGATCGCGAGCAGCCGCTTCAGGACGGCATGATTGAGTGGAGTCGCGGCCAGACCCAGCACGGCTACCGCGCGCAGGCCCATGACCAGCCGCTCTGCCTCGGGAGAAGGAGATAGTTTGAAAGCGGTCATGATCCATTGCTCGTTCGGCAGGACAAACAGCAGAGCGAGGACCGCGGCGGCGCCCAGCCAGTTCACGACGATGAGGACCCGCAGCACGACATACGCGATCGGCAGCGCGGCGGGTGACGAAATTGGCCTTGACATGACTCACCTCCTTCGATATATCGCATATCAATAAACTATTTATCGAAAATCGTCAAGCAAATTATTGACAATCAATAAATGAACCAAATTACCAACGTCGCCTCGAACGGCGGAATGCTGCCCCGTCCTCTCGGGCGTCCGGTGCGGGAAGAAGAACTGCCGCTGCGCTGAGGGCAAACCGCACGGCCCCTAACTGGACAGAGGGCAGCAGAACCATCGGTGAAGCTGCCCCGGCGTCAGGAAGGTATAATTTCAATGAGTCCGATAATCTTAGGCTCGGCCTACGAAATTATTCTTATCGGACTCCGGCTATGCGCTTTATTCAGGCCGGGCCGAGCACACGTTACGGCCGGGGCTTCCGACCTCTCTGCTTTTTGTTTAGTAGTTTGAGCAGGTGGCGGAACTGTGAGTATCGGTTGCCGGGCATACGCAGCTTTTCTAAATAGCTTTTGACCGTCTTCCTGTCCTTGCCGATGTCGTCGGCCACCTTATTGACGTTGGCCTTGCTCGAACGTCGGTCTATGAACCAGTATAGGAGCAGGTCTGCGGCGTGGTCTAAGTTTTCGCTGCCGCTCAAATCAAGGTACTGAGGCATCAAGTCCTCGACCGCCCTTCTCCTGTCTTCGACGTACTTGTGATCGATCTGACTCTCAAGGGTCTTGGCGCTCATGAGATGTCGCTGCGCCTCGATGTAGAGCCGCTTCTGGACGTACGCCTCCGCCAGCACCAGATAGCTCATGGCGAGCAGCCTCGGGTTGTCGAGGGCGCTGAGCTCGACCGCGGCGTTGGCGCTCTTTATCGCCTCGCGGGAGTTGCCGAGGAATAATTGCACCGTGCCGTAGGTGATCAAGCTCTCGACCGTGTCGAGCAAGCTCTTGTTCGCGGAGCTGTTGATGCCGGCGAGCAGCTTCTTGGTGTCCCGCTGTACCTCAATTCCGTCCGGCAGTCCGGTCGCATCCCCGAACGCCGCCTCGCTATACTTCAAAGCCTCCCGGAGCAAGCTGTGATCCCCCGCCCCCTCCTCTTCGTGCTTCCAGTGCAGATAGCAGTAGCGCGCGCGGAGGATGTTGATGCGCGAATCCCACTGCGGGCTTAAAGGCTCGACCCTTTCCATCTTCTCCAGCGTGTCCAGCATCTCGTGAGTCTCGCCGCAGGAGAACTGGAGCACGGCCATCTCCCGCAACCCGTACAGGTAAAGCTTGGGGTTCCCGGCGCCGCCCTCCGGCTTGAGCAACGGGAGGATGTTCAGCTCGAGTTCGTTTTTAAGCGCACTCAGCTCGTCCCTATACTCGGCGGACAGACGGGCCCTCTCGATCGAGAGTATCGCCAACTCGTTGTACACGCGGTGGAAGAACTGGCCGTGCAGGCGGAACTGTAGCCGCGCCGCCTTGCACGCGTAGTCGGCGCTGTCGAGAAAGCCGCGCTGAAGGTTCGCCAGCCCCACGTTGAACAGGCCGGACAGAGTCTGTTTCTGCCTGATGAAGGTCAAGTCGTCCGTTAACGCCTCTATCTCGTTCTTCTGCTCCTTCGTCTTTTTAACGATCTGTTCCAGCGCGGTCAGCTTTCCGATAATCTCCGCGGCGCGCTCGTCGAGACACTGGACGACGTTGAGCAGCCTCTCCTGCACGTAGTCATAAGCTTGGTTCTGCCGGGCCACCCTGGCTTGGGCCGCCCTGACGAACGCGAGCATCGTCCATGACGGGAGGCCGGCGTCGAGCTTGTGAAGCTTACCCTCGACGAAAGCTTCGAGGGCGTTCAGTTCGTCGAGCATGGCGTGCGGGCGGCTGCGCTTTCTCCGTATCTCTACCGCCGCCACGCCGCACAAAACTTTGGCCTTCCAGAGCGAGCGAACGTCCGGGGCCGCGAAGTCGACCGCCGGGCGCGGGGCCGCCCTGTCACTTTTCTTCCCGTTGCCGACCTGCTCCCGCACCTCGCGGCGGAGCGACTCCCACTCCTCCAAAATCAAGTCTCCGACGGACGACGGCACGCCGCGGTAATCGTCTATCTCGTAAAGGAGGGCGAGCACCTTGAAGTAGATGGCGGGCTTCTGCGCGAGACTAGACCACACGGCTTGGCGCTCTTCGAACTCGGCGAGCAGCCTCTCGTGTTCGGCCCCGAGTTGCGCGTCCAGATTGGACGCGGCTTTCCCGTTCAGAGTTCTTGTCGGGTTTTTATAGAGGCTTGAAAGTTTGTAATAGGTCGCAGTGAGGCCGCCGAGGTCTGAGGTCATACGGGTACGCTCCGCGTGAGATTCGACGACGCATTCTAAGGCATGTGTCCTTTTAGGGACAATATATTGCCGGAAATTATCACGTGGACAGATTCACCATCCCATATTACGTTGTCGCGGTGGTTAAGCTCTCCCTTGTTATTTAACCCAAAGCTTCGTAACAGCGTCACACTTCGGAAGAGTAGCGGCCCGCGCGCACGCCCCGACGGCCGACGTTGAAAGACTGATTCGTTGCGGCTTTCAACGCCCGACCCGGCCGGCCGGAAGTCAACACAACCTTGGCCCAGAGTCCCGCGAGCGCGGGCGGCGCACCCGGCGTCCGCCCGCCGGCGGTGACGTGCGGGCGAAAAAGGATGAGTACGCATTGACCACCCGGCATTTCGACATGCGGGGCCGCGGGCGCGCGCTACCCGCCGAAGGCTAAACCGTGCCGAACAGACCATGTTCGGCGAAAACTGCGGAGGTCAGGGCATCGGAGGAGGGCACAGATGAGCAAGCATGAACTCACCATGAAAAGCGCGAAGAGAAAGCTGCTCCGGGCAACTTTTAAACTCTCGGTTTTCGTGTTGGTCGCCGGGGTGCTCGGCTATCTTCTGTTCCAGCAAAGCGCAAGCGCGATTCACTCGAAGAGTGACGTTTTGCAACGCTGGCTGCGGGGCGACATAGCTAAGTTAAATGACGACCACCTGAGAGGTGTCTTCAGCGGGCTCGAAAACAAGCTGCTGAAAATAGCCGACGACGTTAAGGGCTCCGGCGCGACCTTTCAACTGGAACTGGTCCCCGTCGCGGCTCTTAACGCCAAACACCAGACCGAGAAACGCGCATGGAAGACGAACATCGCGGACACGGAAGTTAACGTGGGCATGGGGCTCATTTCCCGCGGCATAGACCCTCGCTACCAGTCCCGCGTCAGAGAGCCCGCGGGCCCGCGGAAGGAGAGGTATGACGCCGAGGATAGTCAGGAGCGCGAAAGATTTTCCAAAGGGCTCCACGAACTGTACTCGGCCGTTACCAACCAGTTGGGCGGCAACGCGCAGGGCGTCGAGCTGGATCGGTATTCGGATTTGCTGTTCAGTCAGTATTTCAGAGTCGATCAGGAGGTTAAAGAGAACTATCCTGAATTACGAGTCAGTTGGGTATACATCGCCAGTCAGGACACGGGGCAGATCGCCTTCTACCCGGCCATCAACGACAAGTTGGAGTTACCGTTTGACGAGCGGCCATGGTTCAACACTTCTCTCGGGGACAAGAGGTACGACCCGGGCAAGGGCAAGCCTCGGAACACGCTCGTGGAGGGAGAGCAAGTGACCGGGCGGAGTGATGTCGGCCTCACGCAGATGTACGGCGACTTCGTGTCCAACAGGTACACCCGGACGCTCTGGCATACTTTTCAAATCGGCGAGTCGCGTTACGTGGCGTGCATCGATTTGATCATGCTGCCCCCGGCGTCAACCGCGGGTCGTGCCGAGTGGGCCATCGCGGGGCTATTTTCCAACGCTTCCGTCGCGGGGAGGCTCGCCAACTCCGTCCTCTTCGGCCTGCTGCTGGGCGGGGCCTTGTTCGCGCTGGGTTTCGCCTTTGTCAGATTCGGCGGCTCTTGGTCGAGGGCCGCCGCGCGCCGCTACATCTCCGGCGGACACGTCACCGAATCGGAGTCTTCCGGCTTCGTCGTAGAGCCCTATTCCAAGGTCTACATGGAGTACGCCGAGCCCGCCGAACTCAGGCAGGAAGACTCGGTCAATTCGAGCATGACGGAGACCATGCGGGGCGCGGTCGGGCTAAAGACCCCGCATCTCTCTCTGGACTTCGAGCAGCAGATTAAAGAAGAGCGTGGGAGCCGGCTGGCCGAGACGCGGCGGCTGGGGGTGTCCGCGGACGAGAAATGGAAGATCCGCGGTAAAGAGCTTTGGTCGGTTTACACGCGCCAGCACAAGGCCGGCGTGTGCCGACTCTGCGACCAAGAGATCGTCCATTACGGCGACGGGCAGCGGATAGGCAGTGTCGAAGTGATTCACAGGATGAACCACGAGCCCGAAGTTGACTTCAAGCGCAAGCGTGGCGTGATGGTGACCAACACCGACTTCATCGAAGACAACTTGCAGTGGCATGCGCTGAACACGATGGCTGAGAAGGATGTCGAGACCGGGACTCAGCCGCTGGAGCTGTACCCGAAGCCGAGGGTGCCGCAGCAGCTCGCCGGGCACGCCTTCGTCGAAAGGATTCTCACCAAATACCGCCGCCTGAACGAGGGGCGTTACGTCGCGACCGACGAGCTACTGCAAGTGTCCGAGGCCATGCTACCGAACACCATCGTGCAGTCGGTCTACCGGGTCTCGCACATGAAGAAACTTCTCTCCGAGCCGCGCGGCAAGGAAAATCTGAAACTGGGCAAAAACATCAAACGCTTCCTCATCGCGCACTCGGACGAGGAGTTGCAGCAATTCCGCACCGAGTTCAGGGCGGCGCTCGCCGAACTGTCGTCCTCGCAAAAGCTCATGTTCGCCGTCTTCCGCGGCACGCCGCTGGCGGTGCTCGACACTTACAAGGAGTTGAACTTCTCGATGCTGACACTTCCCGACGGCTTCGAGGTGGTCATCGTGGCGCAATCAGACGGCAGCGTCCATTCCGGCTATGTCAGTTGGCGTGAAGTAGACGTGAGTTATTACGTCGCGCTATTCAAGCAGATCGACGACATAGCCTCGAAGTTACTGCTGGAGGAGGAGCAGGGGGTCACACAGACCTAGAAGAATCCCCCGTCAGAACGGCCCCGCACTCGTGGAGAGGGCGGGGCCGTTCTGTGCTTGCCGCGCGGGAGTTTTCGGCGCGCCGCGCCTGTCGAAGATTTGCCCCGTGATGTTAGGGATTTTCACCGGCTTGAACGATGGCGTCGTCAATCACCCTCTTGCTGAGATACATGCCTTTGTTACGCATCTCGTGAAGGTGCGGCTTGACTGTGACAAACCCGGCGGGTGGGCGAACCTGATCGCCGAGCGCCCCCCTGAGTTGCCGCAACCTCGCGCTTCACGCCCGAGACTAATTCGCGCCGTGGGTGTTGTTTCTCCACTCGTTTGGTGATAGATTCCGCCGTCGTCCGTCCCAGAGCTTGAGCGCTTCTCCGAGGCCCGACGACGGCAACAGCGTTCCACCGCCGCCCGCGCCGCACCCACGCGCCGCGTCCGGCCCGAAACTCACAACCGCCCGAGGCCCACCCGCCATGACTCCGACGCGCACCTGCCCGCGCTGCGGCCGCGCAAGCCACGCCGCGCATTCCTTCTGCCCCGCTTTAGGCGGAACGGGTTCAAAGCCGCCGTACCTCGGCTCGCAGGGAAAGATTGTGCCGGGTGTTCTATTCGGGCGACTGACCAAAAAGGAGGGCCGCATGAGAAGGCTCAGGTCGTTTGTGGCGTTACTCTTAATTCTGGCGTTGACGACCGCCGCGCAGGTGGGCGCGAGAACTTACCGTGACCCCGAGGGAGCATTTACCATCGAACTGCCGGCCGGGTGGGGGGCCGAACGCGAGCAGGCCGGCGATTCATGGAACACTGTCATCAGCTCGGATAAACATGCCGGGAAGTTGGCCATCCTGAGCATTCGCGCCGCCCCGGAGGCCGGGGTGTCAGACGAGTTGAGGTCGCGAATGCTCGTCGGGTCGAGCCAACCCTTTTTCGAGGGCTGGCTCAAAAGTCTCAAGGGGCAGGCGCGCGTCGAGAAGACCGGCAAAGTGTACAGGACGACCGTCGGCGGCGTTGAGGCTCTGAGAATGGACGTGACCTATTACCGCGGTGATGAAAACGATCCCCGCACCGGTTACGCGGCCTACCTCTTCGGCCGGACGAACACTTTGTTCATCTCCTTAACGGGCAGCGGGCCGGGCGTCGCGGCACTCGAAAGACTCCTCGCCACGATTAAGATAGAGCCCTGAAACATCCTCACGGGCGGATGCCATGCCATTCATCTTCAGACACGCTTGGGCCCTCTGCCTGATGCTCGCCGCCCACGCCGCGAGTTTCGCGCAGGCTCCCCAACTCGTCGTCCAAACCGGACACACCTCCTTCGTCAGGTCGGTCGCCTTCAGCCCCGACGGCAGACTGCTGGCGAGCGCGAGCAAGGATCAGACCATCAAGCTCTGGGAGACCGCCTCGGGCAGGCAACTCTTCACCCTGACTCAGCCCGACGAGGTGTGGGCCGTCGCCTTCAGCCCCGACGGCAGTCTGCTGGCGAGCGGGAGCAAAGACCAGACGGTCAGGCTCTGGGACGCGCGCGCCGGCACGGAGATACGCGTCCTGCTCGGACATGAAGGCCCCGTCCATAGCGTCGCCTTCAGCCCCGACGGGAAGAGCGTGGCGAGCGGCTCTTGGGACGGGAAGATCAAACTCTGGCGCCACGCCGAGATGTCCGGCCCGCCGGGTGGCGCCGTCGAAGCCGCGCTCACGCTCTCGGGGCACACCGACCTTGTGATGTCGCTCGCCTTCAGCCCCGACGGGAAGATGCTGGCGAGCGGGGGCGGCGGCTTGGAGAATGACAACTCGATAAAGCTCTGGGACATCGCCGGCGGCCGGCAACTCCGCACACTGAGCGGGCACGCCGACGACGTGAACGGTCTCGCCTTCAGCCCCGACGGCAAGACCTTGGCGAGCGCCGGCGAGGACAAGACGGTCTATCTGTGGGACGTGGGCGCGGGCCGGGTACGCCGCGCTCTCCGCGAACACACCGCCCCCGTCGCGGCCGTCGTCTTCGGCCGCGACGGCAGGATGCTCGCCAGCGTCGGCGAGAGTATCAGGCTGTGGGATGCGGAGGGGGGCCGGATGCTCCGGGTGCTACCGCATACGGGCAGCGCCATCGCGTTGAGCCCGGACGGCGTCACCTTGGCTAACGCGCAGCTTTCGTGGGTCGGACTCTGGGACATTCCGTCGGGGCAGGTCTTACGCACGCTGATCGGGCGCTCCCTCCCCGTCAAGTCGGTTGCCTACAGCCCGGATGGGGCGATGATGTTGAGCGCCGGCGGTAACTTGTCCCTCTGGGACTTCGGCGTGGGCCGGCGGGCCGCCCGGCCCGACCTCACCCACGCCGACGCCAACGCCGCCGGCTTCAGCCCGGACGGTAAGTTGATCGCCAGCGGCGGGGCCGACGGGACGCTCAAGCTCTGGGACGCGAAGGCGGGCCGGGAGCTACGGACTTTGCAGGGGCACCGAGGCCAAGTCAACGCCGTCGCCTTCAGCCCCGACGGCAAGACCTTGGCGAGCGGCTCGGGTAGCGCTCCCCTGCCCGGCCTCGCTGCCGGGATTACAGATGAGGCTTCGGTCAGGCTCTGGGACGTGGCCACCGGCAGGGAGCTGCATAGGCTCGCGAGCGGAGCCATGTACAGCGGCTCAATCGCCTTCAGCCCCGATGGTAAACTGCTGGCCGTCGGGCAGGGCCGCGACGCCATCAAACTCTGGGACGTTACGACCGGGCGTGAAGTCTCGACCCTCAGAGGGTGCTTTTTGGCGACCCAGTCGGTCGCCTTCAGCCCCGACGGCAAGACCCTCGCCAGCGGGAACAACAGCGACGTTCTCCTCTGGGACGTGGCGACCGGGAAGGTCATCAACCTGCTCGGGCGGCCGGACGCCGGGCCGGGCGGCGAGGCCGAAATCGAGTACGCGCCGGAGCTCGTGCGCTGCGCCGGTGACCCGTCCGATTTCAGGTGGGTCATGTCGCTCGCCTTCAGCCCCGACGGGAAGATGCTGGCAAGCGGCAGCCTCGACCGGACGGTCAGAATCTGGGAGCCGGGCACGGGCAAGCTCCTCCGCGTTCTCGAAGGCCATAACTTCTGGGTCAACTCGGTGGCCTTCAGCCCGGACGGCCTTGAGTTAGCCAGCGGGGGCGCGGACGCGCAGGTGAAACTTTGGGACGTGCGGGGCCTGACGGAGAAATCGAGCCTCATCAGCATCGGGCCGGCCGACTGGCTGGTCGTGGCCCCCAGCGGCCTGTTCGACGGCAAGGCTGACGCCATGCGCCAAGTCAGTTGGAGGCTCGGCGAGATAGACCCCCTCAACGTCGTCACCTTCGACGCCTTCTTTACGGACTACTTCCACCCCGGCCTCCTCTCCGACGTTGCTCGCGGCTCTTCCCCGCGCCCCCGCCTCGACCTCGCCACCCGGTTACGGTTGCCGAGCCTCCGCACCATGCTGACGCAGGGCCTCGCGCGCGTCGAAAAGCGTGAGGGGAGGACGGTGCTGTGTCTTTCCGAGGGGACGCTCGCGGCCCCGCGCATTATCGAGGATGGGCTGCCCCTCTCTCTCGACCCGCAATCCCTCATCCGTTACGAGGGCGACCGCTCGTGCCCGCAGGCGATCGAGTTGGCGGACGATAAGCAGTACGAAATCATCAGCGAGGCGGCGGGCGCCAACGTCGAGACGGTCGAGCCACCGTACGACGGACGCCGGTCGGATACGAGCCAGTCCACCTTACACGTGCTGACCGTCGCGGTTGATAAGTACGCCGCCGACTCCGGCTTCAGGCCGCTCCCCTCCTCCGTCTCCGGCGCGAAGGAGATAGAAAAATTTTTCGCCGCGCGGAGGGGGGAGCCGGGCGGGGCGTACCGCGACATACGCGTCTGGGACGGGATTTTCGACGGGGCGGCGACGCGCCGGGCCATCCGCGGGCGGCTCGCCGAGATGGCGAGCGCCGTTAAGGAGCAGGATGTGGTATTCCTCTTCTTCGCGGGGCACGGCGTCGTCCCCGTCGGGCAGGAGATGTTCTACTTCGCGCCCGCCGACGTGCGCGGCCCCGACCCGCAGAAGATACGTGAGACCGGTCTCAATACGGCGATGCTCGCCGAGGCGCTGCGCGAGATGCCGTCACGGCGGATCGCGTTAGTCGTCGACGCCTGCCAGTCCGGGGGCGTGATCGAGTCGCTGGGGAAGATCGGCGAACTCAAAGCAAAGTCCGCGGTGCGCCTCCCCGCCGCCGACGCGCCGCCCCGCGAGCAGGGGGACGGCGGCGGCATGGGGGTGTACATTATCGCGTCCGCCACCCCGCTTCAGGAGGCGCTTCAGCCGGCGGCCGGCTACGGGGCGATGGTGACGGCGTTGCTGGAAGCCCTGAACGGAGGCGCGTCCGCCGACGGCGGGGCGGTCTGGATAAGGGACGTAGTTCGCCACGTCCGACGGCGGTTGCCGCAGGTGTCGGCGGGGGCGGGAGGCGGTAAGGGCCACACCCCGATGGTTTTCGCAAGCGGTCTGGATTACCCGCTGGTCGGGCGCGGCCGGTAACACGCCGTCGCGAGTTTCCGCGACGCCGGGCCGCCGGATAATACGTGCTCGTGGGTGGCGCCAGCCCGACCGCCGGCCTTCGAGGAACCGACGACGCACAATGCAGGAGAAACTGTCGTGAACGTAAGACGGTGGATGGCCGCCTATTGCATAGCTCTGGCCGGCGCTCTCTCGCCCCTCTGCCACGGCCAGCCGCAGAGCGCCGCGCCCGGCGATCAACAGCCTGCGGCCGCGCGGGCGAATGCGGCGCAGGGGGCTGACTATAACGTTAAGGTCAGGAGCGTCATCGCCCGTTCGTCGACCGCCGACAACAAGGTAGTCTACGAGATCACCTACGACTACGAATTCAAGGGCCGAGACAGCGTCTACGTCAAAGGTCTCGGCACCGTCCCGGCCAAGCGGGGCGGGGTGACTTACCTCACGTCGGAGCCGCAGTTGGAGTTCCGCGGCTCGGCCGGGGGAGAGCTCATCGTCAGCGTGCCGCTTCAGGAGACCGCCGCCACGCAAGGGGGCGGCGCGGCCGACCTGCCGCAGGAAGCCGACTTCTCCGCCGCCTTCCGCACGGGGACTTGGCGGCACCCCGTCACCTTCCACGAGAGCGCGTCGAGGGCGATTGAGAAGTATTTTCCCTTCGGGTACGAGGCGCGCCAGAAGGGGCAGGTCAATTACTACGTCACCACCTACCGCAACCTGACCATCCCCGGCGGGACGCTCCGGAGCCAAATCGCCGTCATGCTATCCCAACCCTATGACGGCGGCGCGCACGGCTTCACGTACCGCGTGCAGTTCGTCGTCCGGGATCGCCCCCGCATGTCCACGACGTGGAGGGTCGGCGAACAGGTCAGCGAACAGACGAAGAGCGCGACCGCCGAGTTCATCAACAGCCTGCTCGCCGAGTTGGCGGGAGGCGGCCGCTGATGTCTTACCGGGGGGCGCGCAACGCGTTGGTCGCGCTGTTCGTGGGATCGCTTGTCGCGCAGATTTGCGCCGTCATCGTGACCTACAGCAAAGAGGTCATCGCCGACCGCGATCTGGTGAACATCCTTCTGAAGCTGCTGGCCGTTTACGGTGTGCACCTGACGATCATGATCGGCGGCATTGTCGCGCGGCAGCAGGACGAGAAGGGCAAGCCCCAATCGAAGAAAGCTCCCGCCACGGCCTTCCGGGTCGCCATCGCTCTGGCGGCCCTCTGGAACCTTCTGCTCGTCTGGCGCTCCGTGAAGTTCGGCATGGGGGCTTTCGACGAGAACAGCGAAGACAACGTTGACCTCCTGACCGATTACATCGACAAGATCGCCGCCGGCGGCTCGTTCCTCGTCGCGGGCTTCCTATCGTTCTTCTTTGCTAAACGTGAGTAGTCGGCACCCCGGGCCGACAATGAAATCTCCGGCCCGGCTCCGCCGGCTCGGGCCGCCCCCCGCCAATAACCTTTACCGCTGAGCGCTACCTACCGGCTATCGGGAAGTCCACCCCCGACCGCATGACCATCGGCGTGTGACGCCGCCCCATGCGCTCCGACACTTCAGGGAGCCGGCGCTGTACGTAATCCACAACGTCCCGCACCCACACCTTGCCGTCGGCCCCGGTGCCGGCCTGCTTTAACCCTTCCAGCAGCGTAGCCACTAACGCGCTATTTCCCCGCTCCGGCTGCACGGCCTCTTGCAGGGGCGTCGCCGCGGTGATGACGTAAACGCCGATCCCCTTCCCGCGTTCCGGCCCCGCCGCCACTCTCCCCGACCTCGCTCTACGCGACTCTACTTTGGCCTTCACCTCCCCGATTTTAGCCAGCGACTCCACCGCCGCCCCGGACTGACAGGCGTCGATAACGGCGACGACGCGCCCGGCCGGTATTTCTCGTATCGCCTCGGCCAGCATCGCCGTGTTCAGCCCGGTCTCCCTCTGCTCCTGCGCGTTCGGCCCCTTCATGTCTACCGGGGCGAAATAGAACATCTGCTGCCCCGCCGGCACCACCCCGTGCCCCGAGAAGAACAGGAAAAGAACGTCGCCTTCTTTAACCTCACGGGACATCTCGGAAAGACGGCGGCGGATGGCCTCCCGCGTAGCCGCGAGGTCGTAGAGGCCCCCCCAGATACGGATGCTCGAATACAGTCTACTCCGGCCGTACACCTGCCGGGCGAAGAGGGCTTCCACCTCCCTCGCCCCTGAGACGGAGGAAGGGAGCGGCCTCAGCCCCGACCCGGCGAGGTCATAACTGCCGACCCCGATACTCAACACGTGCAGCGTAGACCGCGAGGTTTCTGACTTGAACCCGTCGTGCGGGAGCTTAAACTCTTCCGTCTTCCGGGCGTCGGCGGTGCCCACGATCTCCAGTTGCTGGTTGCTCGGGAGCTCTTTGCTGCGCCACGCGCACGTGGCGTCGGTTCGGTGGTACGTCAGTTCGCCGGGGTCGAAGGCGTAGGGCAGGCCGTCGCTGTATAACTGCGGCTGTGCGGTGGGCCTTTCGCTGAAGCACAGAAAGTTCTTACCCTCGCGCCGCTCGATGCGGGCCAACCGCTGGGTAAGCATCGTGCGCAGGCCGGGCAACTGGAGCAGCGTCGCGATCCCGACGCTGGCCTCAGGTCTGCCCCCCTCGATGACTTCCCCGAGGAGTCCGGGGTGGTAGAAGTCGTTGAAGAAGGCCTCTAACGAGACGATATCGTTGGTGTCTCCGACCCGCCAACTGACCTGCTGCATCGCGTCCGCGCTGCCGTCGAACAATCCGTCGGGCGTCACCACCAGCCAGCCGCCCTGACCGATGGTGATGAGGCTGACCAACTCTTCCCCGGTCGCGGCGTCCCACAGCTTAGCGGTCGTGTCCAAGCCGCCGCTGATTAAGATTTTGCCGTCGTCGCTAAATTTGAGCGTCCTCACGACGTTCGAATGGCCGCGGAGGGTGGCGGTCTCCTTCCCCGCGGCCACGTCGTAAAGCTTAATAACGTTGCGGTCGGAATCGAGCGCGGCCAAGCTTTTGCCGTCGGGGCTTACCGCGATGGGCGGGACTCCTTTAAGGGTATGAAGCCTCTTGCCGGTGGCGGCGTCCCACACGGCGACGGCGGCCCCCCCCCGCAACCAGCCCGCCAAGACGCCGCCGTCAAAGCTTAACGCGGCGGCCAGCACGTCTTCCGCCTCCTCGGGCAGAATCTCACGCAGCGTCCGACCGCTTTCGACCTCGACCAGTTTGAGAAACGATTTGCCCCCCCGGGCGGTTTTGGTGCCCCAGTCAGTGCCGACGGCCGCGACCCTGCCGTTCGGGCTGATCGCCAGAATGTCCGTGAAGGGAAACGCCGACTGACGTTTTAGCTTACCCGTAGACGCATCCCAAAATTTAATCCACCCGTGCGGCACCCCCCATTTGGGCCTGTCGGCGCCGCCGTGTAACAACACGCGCCCCGACCGCTGAAAGACGAGCAGCTCGCCGGGGTCGAATTCCGCGGTTAAGAGTTTCGGCTTACTCACGCCGCCGACACTCACCAGCTTGAGTGATTTACGACTCCCGCTCGCCAGCCACCTGTTGTCGGGGCTCAGGGCGAGGGCGCGAACGTCCGAGAAGTTTTCCTGTATCGTGCGTAACAACTCGCCGGAATTTCCGTCCCAGAGCCTGACGGCGTCCGCCTCTTCGGCCCCCTCCTTCACCCCGCTCCCCGTGGCGATTATGTTAAGGCCGCTGCTGACGGCGACGGCCGTCGTGCTGTCGGAATAGCCCGCGAGGACTCGCACCTCCTTGCCGGTCGCCGCGTCCAACAGGATGATTCTGGTGTTGGAGTAGCCGACCGCCAGCAGTCTGTCGTCCGCGCTGAAGGCGACGGCAGACACGCCCGAGCCGTATTCGAAGGCCCAGACTTTCTCGCCGTTGGACGCGTCCGTCAGGACGACCTCCCCTTCCCAGAAACCCTCCGCCCGAAACTTCGCGTTATGACTGAGACCCCGTGCCGGCGTCTTATTGACCACCAACTTTCCCACGTCGGGAGCGACGGCCGTGCCGCTCGTCACGTCCCAGAGGCGGGCCTCGCCCCATAACTCTCCCCCTTCGTCATCTTCGACCCTCCGCGTAATCGGCTCGGGGGGTAATTTGACCGTGGAGCTGTATAGAAACCTGCCGTCATCCTTAAAGCGCAGGTACGTCACGGGCCGGTCTGTGGCGAAGGTACGAAGCTCGCGACCCGTGCGGATGTCCCAGATTTTGATAGCGCGATCCTCGGCGCTGCTGGCGAGGAGTTGCCCGTCCGGGCTGAAGGCGAGGCAGTTGATGATGTTGGAGTGTCCGGCCTGCACGACGAGCGTAGGCTTTTGCGCTCTCGCACTCGACGGCGCGTGGCCTAAGAGCGCGAAGGCCAGTAGCAGGTACGCGGCGCGGGTGGGCATGAAATCGCGTCTCCGACCCCGAGGGGACGTGCGGGCGTGGTGGGTTCGTGACGAGAGGGTCGTGAGACCGGAATTATTACCTGATGCGTGGCGCCGGCCCGCCGTGCCGCGTGAGGGCGCGCCGAGGATTCCCGTCTCCGGGAACGGGGGCCGGAACAAGCTCTCGTCTCTTTAAGGGAGTATCGCCGCCCTGCCGGCGCTTCGTGGCTACAGGGATTAAGGGGCGGGAGGGAGGGCCCCGCTGGGCACGACCCACAGCTCGATCATATCGGTTCTCCTTGAACCCCCATCGACTGTTACGAGCCGGTAGGCGCCGACCCCCCTCTCATCTATCAGATACCCTTTTGCCACATCGAGCTGCTCCTGCGCCTCGACGAGGTTCCTTCGCCCGGTAACGGCGAGGAGGTAACCCTGCGCGGTCGGCTCACCGCCTAATTCTTCCGCGAATATGTCTAACTTATCAAGGTCTAAATCCCTGTAGTTAAATTGCTCGATCAAGCGGGCGGTCGGCGGCAGGCCGACATCCGCGGCGCTCGCGGCGGAAGTCTCGCCGTTCCTCTTCAGCCCTTCGTCTCCGAAGGTTGAAGCAGACTCGGCCGGCCAGCCCAACAGGAGAGCGAGCCCGAGGAACACCCAAAGTCGTAAGCGCATGCATCCTCCTTACACGTCATTAATGGTTTTCAAGCGGCCCGCGGTGAAGCGGTGTCACTGACGGAGAGCAGATAGAAACTTAGACAGCAGGAGCCGGGAAGTGAAGCTCGGTTTGCCCCGAACGGGTAAGAGACGGCGAGACGCTCTCAAAGCTTTAATTCACCACCGCCGGGAAGCGTCTCGCCGGCGCATTTGCTCACGGCGGACAGCAACTTAATTGACAATTATCAGGGTTGTCAAGAATTTCGACGCGGGTTCCGCGCCACCGGCGGCCGCTTGAGCGCGACGAGGCTCCCGCCTCCCGACAGTGGGCGCGCCCGCATTCATTAAACAGCCCGCGAACGTCGAACCCTTGCCGGGGTGTCCGCCGTGGCGGCATACTTTTCGAGATGAAGCTCTCTTTACCGACTGTAGCTTTGGTCGCTTCTCTCCTCACCCTTACCCCGGCGGCATCCTTCGGGCAGGCGCCGAAGCCGTTAGTCCAGACCGACCCCGCCAACACGGTCACCGCGCTGGCATACAGCGGCGACGGCAACACCCTCGCGAGCGGAAGCTGGGACCGAACCGTCCGGCTGTGGGATGCCGGCGCGAGGCAGCAGACGCGTCTGCTGTCGATGGACACTCACGTCACGGCCGTCGCCCTCAGTTCCGACGGCAGGTTCGTGGCCGGCGGAGATTGGGGCGGCGCGATCGCGCTCTGGGAAGTCGCCACCGGCAGGAAGTTGCGCGCCTTTAAAGGAGGGCCCGGGCCGGTCAGCTCTCTCGCTTTCGCGCCCGACGGCAGGGCGCTGGCTTCCGCGTCCGGCGACCCGTTCAACGACACGGGGGGCCCCGGCATAAGGCTTTGGGAGACGGCCACCGGCGAGGTGATTCGTATCATCGGCGGCCATTCTTCACCCGTGCTCTCACTCGCCTTCAGCCCCGGCGGCGAAATGCTCGCCAGCGGGAGTCGAGACCGCAGCATCAAGCTTTGGCGTGTGGCCGACGGGCGAGAGATACGAACGCTCGAAGGGCACCCGGACGTGGTCAACTCAGTCGCGTTCAGCCGCGACGGGAAGATGCTGGCGAGCGGGGGCGGCCTTCAGGTAACCGATAACGAGCAAACGATTAAGGTGTGGGACGTAGAGGCCGGCGTGGAACTGCGCTCGCTACGCGGCCACGGCGGCGGCGTGCTGAGTGTCTCCTTCAGCCCGGACGGGAGGCTGCTGGCGAGCGGCAGTTACGACCAGACCATCAGGCTGTGGGACGTGGCGACCGGCAGTCTCGCCCGAACGTTACCGTGGCAGCCGGGCTGCTACGCCAAGGCGGTCGCCTTTAGCGGCGACGGCGCGAACGTGGCCACGGCCTGCGGCCCCCTCAAGCTCTGGGAGGTGTCGAGCGGCAGGCGCCTACCCTTGCGCACCATGCCTTCCGCCCACGTCATGTCAGTCTCTTACTCGCGGGACGGCAGAAAGCTGATATGCGCCGGCCCGGCGGTTCTCAAAGTCTGGGACACGCTCGCGGGGCAGATGGTGACGACGCTGCCGGGCGGCTCTTACGCGGCCCTCAGCCGCGACGGCAGCAGGCTCGTCAGCGGCAGCCGCAGCGGGCAGGTAAAGGTGTGGGACGTGGCGTCGGGCAGTCCGCTGCCCGCGCCGCGCTATAAGAGTAGCGACGGCGCGATTATCGCCGCCGCCGCCTTCAGCCCCGACGGCACCAAAACGGCCGGCGGCGGCGGCGACTCGAATGCCGGCGCCGACGGTTGGTCGGTCAGGATTTGGGACGCCGCGGCCGGGCACGAACTGCGCGCCCTGCGAGGCCACACGGGCCCCGTCAGGTCTGTCGCCTTCAGCCCGGACGGTAAAACAGTCGCGAGCGGCAGTTGGGATAAAACGGCTAGGCTGTGGGATGTCGCCGGGGGCAGAGAGCTTCTGACGTTAACCGGACACCCGAACGGGATCAACGCCGTGGCCTTCTCCCCGAGCGGCCTGACGTTGGCGAGCGGCGGACAGGATAAGGCGGTCAAGCTGTGGGACACGAATACGGGGCGCGAGGTTGGGAGCCTGACGGGGCACGCGGAATCCGTGACCTCCGTCGCCTTCAGCCCGAACGGCAGCGTCCTCGCCAGCGGAAGCTCCGACAAAACCATTAAACTGTGGAGTGTCCCGGGCGGGCTGTTGCTGCGGACGCTCGAAGGTCATTCGAACGAAGTTAACTCCGTCGCGTTCAGCCCCGACGGGAAGATTCTGGTCAGCGGGGCCGGCGACGCGACGGCGAGGCTCTGGGACGTAGCGAGCGGGAGAGAGCTAGCGAGCTTGGTGAGCGTCGGGCTGACCGAGGATTGGCAGGAGCAAGAGAGTTCGACGCGGCCGCCGGCGGAGAAGGTCAGCGGTTGGCTGGTCGTGACGCCCGACGGGCTGTTCGACGGAGACGCGGATGCGATTCAGCAGGTGAGCTGGCGGCTCGGCGACTCCGCAGAGGTCGTGTCGCTCAACGCATTGTTCAACGACTTCTACCACCCCGGACTCCTCGCGGAGATCATGAAAGGCGGGAGGCCGGCGGCCGTCATGGACATCGCCTTCCGGCTCCAGTTGCCGGGCCTTCGGGCCATGTTGTCTCAGGGCCTCGCGCTCGTGGATAAGCGGGGCGGCAAGTACCTTCTCTGCTACGGCGAGAGACCGACGGCCCGGCCGCGCCCCTGGGAAGAGGCCCCCGCGCCCATCGCCGGGGTGAGCGAATGGGAGTTCCATAAAGATGACGTGACCTGCCCGTGGCGCAAAGAGCTGCCCCCTGCTTTGTGGGGCGAAAACGCCGGCGACCTCAGGGGCAAGAGCGCGCGGCCATTCAGGCTGGCGTATGACGGCGTCAAGTCGGACGTTGGGCGGTCAGCCCTACACGTGCTGACCGTCGGCATCAGCCGCTATGACGCGGGCGCTTCAGGCTTCAGCCCACTCCCCTCCTCCGCGTCGGGCGCGAGGGAGATCGAAAAGCTGTTCAGAGGGCCGGGCGGCGGGGCCGGCGCGACGTTTAGGCAAGTCCGCGTGTGGGACGGGCTCTACGACGAAGCGGCGACACGCGACGGCATACGCCGGCGGCTCTCGGACATTGCGGGCTCCGCGAAAGAAGAAGACGTGGTGTTCCTCTACTTTTCCGGGCACGGAGTCGTCGCCGACGGTCAGGAGATGTTCTACTTCGCATCGGTCGACATGCGCCGCCCGTCCGCCCGGGGGCAACGCGAGAGCGGGGTGAGCGCGGCGATGCTGGCGGACGCCATACGCGCGATGCCTTCGCGGCGGATAGTTCTGTTTATTGACGCGTGCCAATCCGGCGCGGCGGTGGAGGCGCTGGCGAAAATCGGCGGGGTCAAGTCCGGGGCCGTCGCGGAGCGGGCGGGGGCGGAGAACGGGCGTCGGGCCGGGAGGCGCGCGTCGCGGGTGGGGCTGTACATTGTCGCCGCTTCGACGCCTTTGCAGGAGGCGGTTCAGGGCCGAGTTAATAGCGCCTTAGGCATGACGTTATTGGAGGCGTTGACGAATAAAAAACGCGGCACCGGCAAGCTATGGATGAGCGACGTAGTCAGCCATATTCGCCGACGGTTGCCTCAGGTTTCAAAAGAGGCCGGCCGCGCCCACACCCCGGTAATAATATCTACCGGCCTTGACTTCCCCCTGTCCAATTAATCTCCGGTGAAGGGGTTGACTAGCCACGACCGAGAGCGCCGGCCCTCGATTCGGCGACCGAGCGCGGCGCCGCCGCCTCGTGACGGATTACACCCGGCCGGGCGCGGCGGCCTCGCGCCCCCCGCCGTAAATCATATTCGCGGCGCTCAGGCCCGCCATTGACACCCCGCCCCTCCGGTAATATCTTTCCAGCGCCCCTTTCAGGCGCGACCCCTACAACCTCAACGGTTCTCACGTCCGCTTCACGAAGGAGACTCACCATGATGCTGGAACCGCGGGCCGGCTGTCGGCTGAGCCTCACGGCCTTCCCGCCGGCTCGGCAGCCCGGCATCCGCATCTCTTCCGTGAAGCAGGCCGTCCCGATGTCGCCGGACTGAAAAGGAGACTCCTCATGCTGACGCCGGTGCCCTTCCACGCCTCGACGGAGAATCGCCTGCTCGCCGCCCTGCCTCGCGGGGAGTACGAGCGCCTCGTCCCGCATCTGGAGCGGGTACACCTCACGCAGGGCCGGGTAATCTTCGAGGCGGGCGACCGCGTGCGGCATGCCTACTTCCCTTCCGGCGGCATCATCTCCATGCTCTCGATGACGGAGGAGGGGGAGACGATTGAGGTGGCGATGGTGAGCAACGAGGGGATGGTCGGCGTCCCGATAGTCCTCAGGGCCGGCGTCGCGCCTTACCGGACGATGGTTCAGATACCGGGCGATGCGCTGAGAGTCAAAGCGGAGGTGCTCCTGAAGGAGTTCAATCAGGGCGGGCGGTTCCAAGACCTGCTGCTCAGGTACGCGCACGCGGTACTGGCGCACGTCGCACAGTCGGCCGTCTGCGGCCGCTTCCACACGGTCGAGGCGAGGCTCGGCCGCTGGCTGCTGGTGACGCGCGACCGGATCAACTCCGACAGCTTTCACTACACGCAGGAGTTCCTCTCACACATGCTCGGCACCCCGCGCACGGTCGTCTCGATCGCCGCCTGCCGCCTTCAGGACGAAGGGCTCATCCGCTACCGTCGCGGCCGCATCACGATTCTCGACCGGGCGGGGCTGGAGGCCGCCGCCTGCGAGTGTTACAGGGCGGTCTTGAGGGAGATCGACCACATCATCGCCGCCTAGCCGCGTCGAGCCGACCCCCCCCACCTTACCCGCCCGCTCTGTGAGGAAGCTGACAGAGTCGGCGTGGTGGCAGACGCCCGCTCCCGACTCCTCTATCCTGTGCCCCGTAGCCGTCCTTCACCTGACGTAAGCCTCCGCGGGGCGACCTCAACACGCCCGCGGGGAGGCTTCGGACGAGCGGCGCGGGCCGCCCGTCGTCCACGGCTACTTGCCCGCTGCTCAACCTACACGGCGGCCCCGTGCTCACACGGCCCGCCACGGGGGGCCCGACGTGCCGCCCCCCGGCGCGACTCTCACACGGTTAGGAGGATTAAGTCAGATCATGAAACGAGCATTAGGGATCGGGGCGGTCGCCGCCTTCGTGTGCGCTTTGGTGGTCGGCTCCGGCGTGGCGAACGCCGCCCGCGTGGCGAAATCAGACAAGACCCAGAAGCGGGTCGCCGTCAGGGCTCTGGCCTCCGCGAGGGTGCCCGCCGTCATCGCCTCCGCGGCGGCGACGCGCGCGGACAACGGGGCGGTGTTGACCTACACCGTCTCGAACCGCGGGGGCGAGCGACTCACGTCGCTTCAGGTGGTGGCCTTCGTCATCAACGCGGACGGCGCCATCACCGGCGGCGAGGGGTGGACGCTCAACAACGTCGAGCTGGAGAAGAACTCGACCCAGACCTTCTCGGCCATTCTGGAGAATAACCCGTCGCCGGAGGGCCGGGTGGCCGTCGCCGTCCGGAACGCCACCGGGCCGTCCGGCACCTTCGAGGCCGAGAACTCCGAGCTGGTGAACATGGTTAAAGCCTACGCCGGGGTGGCGTCGGCGGCGGCCCCCGCCTTCACGAAGGCGCGCTTCGGCGCGGCCCCGAGGCAGGTCAGCTACTGCCAGAGCGCGCTAAACATGGCCGAGAGCACTTGCTCCTGCGGCGTCGCCTCCTTCACCTGCAACGACGCGAATAACAGCTTCTCCTTCACCTGCAACAAGCCCCCCGAGGGGCAGGCCGCGTGCGCCTCCGGCCCCGTCGGCGAATAGCCGGCGAGTAGTCGGCGAATAGCCGGCGCGCGCCGGAGACGGAAGCCGCCGCGGGATTAGTCCCGCGGCGGCTTCGCTTTAATCACAACACGACCGAACGCCCGCGGCGGATTCCCGCCCCTTCGCGAGCGCCGCCGTCCGGCCCGTCCCCAAGTCGAACACGACTTCGCCCGCCTTCACGCACCTGAATTCGGCGCGCACGCGCCCCGCGAAAACTCGTGGCCCCGGCGCGGCCGGGGGGCTATGATGTCGCTGCCGTGAAACCTGCGCCGGCGGCGTTATCCGTTTCTTCGAGTCCATTCCGCCGGGGGCAATCCAATCATGTTCGTACGGCGCGAGTAGCCGCGCGGCCGCCGGCCCGAAGATTACATTTTTTTTGGCATGGGTTTGCGCCACCTCACGACACATAGATGAGTACAGGGTCGCGGTCAGCAGAACGATGGCAAAAATTCTCAGCCTGCTCTCGCCGCCGGAAAGCCTTGAGGACGTGTTCATGGCTCGGTACGAGCGCCTGCGCGGCTGGGCGCTGCACCTGAGCGCGCACAACCGCGCGGCGGCCGAAGACCTCCTCCACGAGGCGTTCGTCCAATTCACCCTCACCGGCCCCGACCTGCGCTCGATCAAAAACCTCGACGCCTACCTCTTCGGCCTGCTGCGCATACTCCACCTGTCGCAACTCCGCCGCGGCGCGCGCCGCGCCCGGCTGCTCGGCATGGTGCTCGACTATCAGGCGGCCGTGCTCGGGCTGCGGGCCGTAGACCCGTGCGACCAGCTCAGCCGGCGCGACGAGTTGCTGCGGGTCTGCCAGTACGCGTGCGCGCGCAAGGAAACGTCGAGGGCGGGGTCGGTGCTGTTGCTCAGGTTTTTCCTCGGCTACCACCCCGGCGAGATCGCGGCCCTCAGCAAGAGCACCCGCGCGGCGGTCGAGGAGCGCTTACGCCACGCCCGCGCCGAGGCTAAAGACTACCTGCGGAGGCCGGGCGCGGGCGCGGCGGCCGGGGCCCCGCCCGCGGCGGCCGACCTCGCGCAGTCGGCGGACGCGTTTTTGCGCGACCTCCGCGCGCGCATCTACCTCTCAAGGCGCGGGCCGTGTTCGGACGCCGAAGCGTGGCGCGCCCTCTACCGGGGCGACGGCGCGGTGCGGCGCTCGACGCTGGCCCACCTCGCGGGCTGCCCCGACTGCCTCGACGAAGTGAACAGACTGCTCGGGCTGCCCCTGCTCGCCGAACGCCACCCCGTAGACTCTATCGGTAAAGACACCCCTTCGGGCGGCCCCTCGGCCGGGGGCACGACCGGGGCCGAGGAGTTCCGGCGGCGGGGCCGGGAGGGCGTGCGCGAAGTCTTCGAGCACGACCCGGGCGAATTGTGCGTGGCGGTCAACGGCCATGCGCTCGGCTCACAAAGGGTCGCCGGCGCGCGCAACGAGCAGGTGCTCCACGTCGAGCAAACAATCGAATTCGTCGAAGTGTTCAGCGAGCACGGGGTACGGCTCCTGCTGCTCATCGTGGGCGAGCCGCCGCCCGGCGGGCCTCTCCGGCAGGCGGCACGCGTCGCCCTGAGCGGGGGCCGCCGCCTTGAGGCCGAGCTGGAATTTAACTACCCCTCCTCCTTCCTGCGCGTGCATTACGATGACCCGCGGGCGCCGGGCGTCGCGCCGGCCGCCGCGGGGC
>Ga0196962_10000126_pt1 | contig 47549 bp, 49 predicted proteins | sample S3v_20metaG_FD_183186 | JGI IMG/M metagenome (GOLD analysis project Ga0196962, IMG submission 183186) | Soil microbial communities from Anza Borrego desert, Southern California, United States - S3+v_20 | ecosystem: Environmental > Terrestrial > Soil > Desert | place: USA: California | collected...
AGGACGTGCTGCGCGAGCCGGAGATCCGACGCATCCTGCTCGAGGAGCTGGCCGGCGCGGACCGCGTCGTCCTGCTCGGCGACGTGGTCGAGCTGCGCGATCTGGCCCTCGGGGCGGCGCTCGACTCGGCCCGGCCCTTCTTCGAAGAGCTCGGCGAGGCCCTGGGCGACCGCGAGGTGACGATCGTCCCCGGCAACCACGACCACCGCCTCGCCGAGCCCTTGCTCGACCGGCTCTCGCTCGCCGGCGCCGACGAGCTCGGGCTCGAGCACCATGACGACCCGGGGCCGATCGGCGCGGGCGCCGCGATCGCCGAGTGGCTCGCCCCGGCGCGGCTGCGCATCGCCTACCCCGGCATCTGGCTGCGCGACGACGTCTACGCCACCCACGGCCACTACATGGACGCCCACCTCACCCTGCCCCGTCCGGAGTGCCTGGCCGTGGCGACGCTGATCCGCATCCGCGGCCCCCTCCCCACGCCCGCGCCGCCGGCAGCGTACGAGCGGGTGCTGCGGCCGATCTACGGATTCAGCTTCGGCGTCGCACAGGCCCGCGCGAGCATGCCCGACCCGAGGAACCCGCCGGGCGTGGTGGCCTGGCGGGCGCTGGGAGGCGAGCGGCCAAGCGAGAAGATCGGGCGGCGCCTCCGCATCCACGCCCTCCGGGCGGGCTTCCCCGCCGCGATCTGGGGGCTCAACCGGCTGCTCCGCGCCGAGTTCGCCACCGACATCTCATCCGACGCGATCTTCGCCGCCGGGGTCGAGGCTGCGACCGAGCTGGCGGCGCGCCTACAGGTGGACGGCGCGCACGTGATCACCGGCCACACCCACCGCGCCGGCCCCGACGAGCACGAAGCGAGCTGGCCGCTGCGCGCCGGGGGGACCCTGCACAACACCGGCAGCTGGGTCTTCGCCTCCGCCTTCCACCGACCGGGCGTGCCGCCCAACGCCTACTGGCCCGGCACCGTCACCTGGCTGGAAGGAAGCGACCCCCCTCGCCGAGTGAGATTGCTCCTGGAGCACTCACACGGCGACATGACCGCGCTGATCGGCAGAACGGCCGGAGGAAGCGACCAGGGGTAGGGGTCGCCGGGCACTCCCCGCTTTTGCCCGGCGACCCCTACCCCTGGTCGCTCTCGCCAAGCCACTCAGCCACGATCGCCCCGATCTCGGGGCCCTTGTCCTCCTGCAGGAAGTGGGAGGCGTCCTCGATCGGCCGCGGCGGCGGAAAGTTGAGCTCGCTGGAGACCCGCTCGCCGACCGAGAAGGGCAGGACCGGGTCCGAGTCGGCCCAGAGCACGAGCGCCGGACGATCGTCCTCGCGGAGCGCGTTGGCGACCCGTTTGCCCTCGGCCGCGCCGGGCGCGTCGGGCTCGGTCGGGAGGATCAGCGGGAAGGCGCGGGCGCCGGCCTTCGAGGGCCCGTCGATGTAAGGAGCCTCGTAGGCGGCGATCACCTCGTCGCCGGGGTCGTTCTTGCAGCCGCCTTTGACCAGCATCCCGATCGGCACCTCGTCGCTTTCGCGCACGAACTCGCGGAAGGCGAGCCAGGCGTCGCTCATCCGCTGGTGGCCCGTGAAGGGGCCGGTCTCCATGATCACCAGCCGCGAGAAGCGGTCCGGGTGCTCGACCGCGAGCCGCAGCCCGATCGGCCCGCCCCAGTCGTGGACGACCGCGGTAGCGTCGCGCAGGTCGAGCTCCTCGATCAGGCCCGACATCAGCTCGACGTGGCGGTCGTACGTGTACCAGCCGACGTCGGTGGGCTTGTCGGAGCGGCCGAAGCCGGCGTAGTCGGGAGCGATGCAGCGAAAGCCGGCGTCGCGCACCGGCGGGATCACCTTGCGCCACAGGTAAGACCAGGTCGGCTCGCCGTGGAAGAAGACGACCGGCTTGCCCTCCCCCTCGTCGAGGTGGGCCAGCCGCAGCCCCTCGACCTCGCGGTAGACCGACTCGAACGGGTAGCCCGGCAACCCCTCCAGCCGCTCCTCCGGCGTGCGCACCGCGTCGACGCTCATCTCGCTCCCCTCCGGTCAGTTTGCCGCTCAAGCCTAATCCCGAAATCCGGATCAGCATTCCCTACTTTGTTAATCGACTTTGTGCTACGGTGCCGCCTTCGGTTTTAGAAGTAAGTTACTCAAGAAACTAAGAGACTCAACAAAGAAGGGATTTGCCGATGCGGATTGCTCTCGACACCCGGCGCCGGGCGACGGCGGTTTTGCCCTTTGCCCTCCTCGTGCTTCTGATGGGATTGCTCGCCGCCGGCTGCGGAGGCAGTGACGACGACGCCACCGGCTCGTCGGGAGGCGGCAGCCTCGACGTCGTCGGGTACTCCACCCCGGAGGCCGTCTACGAGGAAGCTCTCGAGCCTGGATTCTCAGCCACCCCCGAGGGCGAGGGCGTCAGCTTCAGCAACTCCTTCGGCGCCTCCGGCGATCAGAGCCGCGCCGTCGAGGCGGGTCAGCCCGCTTCCGTCGTCCACTTCGCCCAGGGCGGCGACATGATCCGCCTGGTCGAAGGCGGCCAGGTCGCGCCGGACTGGGACAAAGGCGAGTTCGACGGCATCGCCCAGGACTCGGTCGTGGTACTGGCGGTCCGCAAGGGCAATCCCGAGGGCCTCCGGTCCTTTGACGACCTGCTGGACAAGGACGTCGAGGTCATCACGCCAAACCCCTTCAGTTCCGGCGGTGCCCGTTGGAACCTGATGGCGGTCTACGGCTCGCAGCTGCACCAGGGCAAATCGCCGCAGGAGGCGCTCGGCGCGATCAAGACGGTCCTCGAGAAGACGGTCGTCCAGCCCGGCAGTGCCCGCGACGCCCTGACCGCCTTCACCCAGGGCCAAGGCGATGTCCTGCTCGCCTACGAGAACGAGGCGATCAAGGCCCAGGAAGAGGGCGAGGACATCGACTATGTGATTCCGCCGAGCACGATCCGGATCGAGACCCCGATCGCGGTCACCAAGGACGCGCCCGAGGCCGCCCAGAAGTTCCTCGACTACATCTGGTCGGACGCCGGCCAGGAACTGTGGGCAGAGAACGGCTACCGGCCGGTCAACGAGAAGCTGATCGACCCGAAACAGTTCCCAACCCCCGAGGACCTCTTCACGATCGACGAGTTCGGTGGCTGGGAGAAAGTCAACGACGAGTTCTTCGACGATGAAACCGGCTCCGTGGCCGCGATCGAGAAGGAACTCGGCGTCTCGACGAGCGGCTGATGGACGCGCACCCGGCAAGCGTTCCCCCAGTAGCCGCAGCGCCCCGGGCAGGCATCCGCCTGCCCGGGGTCGGCACCGGCCTCGGCCGTGGGATGGTCGTGCTCTACCTCTCGCTGATGGTGATGTTGCCGCTGGCCGCGGTGGTCGACGAGTCGCTCAGCAACGGGGTCAGCAGCTTCTGGAACGCCGTCACCGGCGAGCAGTCGCTGGCGGCGCTGAAACTGACCGTGGTCTGTTCGCTGATCGTCGTTGCGATCAACGCCATCTTCGGCACCGTCATCGCCTGGGTCCTGGTCCGCGACGACTTCCCCGGCATGGGTGCCGTCAACGCCCTGATCGACCTGCCCTTCGCGCTGCCGACGATCGTCGCCGGGCTCACCCTGCTCACCCTCTACGGTCCCGAAAGTCCGATCGGACTAGACGTCGCCTCCACCCGGGTCGCGATCGTCTTCGCGCTCTGCTTCATCACCCTGCCCTTCGTCGTCCGCTCTGTCCAGCCCCTGCTGATGGAGATGGACCGGGAGATGGAGGAGGCATCGACCTCGCTCGGCGCCGGCGGCCTCACCACCTTCCGCCGCATCATCTTCCCCAACCTGCTGCCAGGCATCGTCGCCGGCGTGATGCTGGCCTTCGCCCGGGCGCTGGGCGAGTACGGCTCGCTGATCCTGATCTCAGGGAACCTCCCCTTCAAGACCGAGGTCTCCTCGGTCTTCATCCGCAGTCAGATCGAGTCCGGGAACGTGCCGGGCGCGTCCGCCGTCTCGGTGGTCTTGCTGGCCCTCTCCGTGCTGATGCTGGTGCTGGTCAGCCTCTTCGCCCGCTCCGGTTCGCACGGGGAGAAACGGGGGATCCTGATCCGCACGATCAACCGCGTCATCGGTCGTTCCCAGGCCGGGGGCGGGCAATGACCCCCGCCGCTCCCGCCAAGTGGGGCCTGCGCGGCCTCGCCTTCGGCTACCTGGGCCTGCTGCTCCTGGCCCCGGTCGGGATGATCTTCTACAAGACCTTCGAGCACGGTCTCGGCCCGCCGGTCGAAGCGATGACTTCGCCCGACGCGTTGCACGCAATCCAGCTCACTCTGCTCATGGTCGCCGTCGCGGTGCCGCTGAACACGATCTTCGGAGTCGGCTGCGCGCTGCTGCTGGTGCGCCACCGCTGGTGGGGGAACGGGGTGATCGACGGAATCATCAACCTCCCGTTCGCGATCTCCCCGATCGTGGTCGGCCTCTCGCTCTACCTGCTCTATGGGGACAACGGGTGGTTCGGCCCCACCCTGTCCGAATGGGGCTTTCAGGTCCTCTTCTCCTGGCCCGGGATGGTGCTCGCGAGCATCTTCGTCTCGCTGCCCTTCGTGGTTCGCGAGACGGTGCCGGTGCTGCACGAGATTGGGACCGAGCAGGAGCAGGCGGCCTCCACCCTCGGCGCCAACGGCTGGCAGACCTTCTGGCGGATCACTCTGCCAGCGATCCGCTGGGGCGTCGCCTACGGCGTCGTCCTCACGACGGCCCGTGTGCTCGGTGAGTTCGGCGCGGTGACGATCGTCTCCGGCTCCATCTCGGGCGAGACCGAGACCATGCCGTTGTTCGTCGCCAAGGCCTTCGAGCAGTTCAACGAGGAAGCTGCCTACGCAGGCGCAATCGTCCTCGCCCTACTTGCCCTGACCACGCTGCTGCTGATGAGCGTCGGCGGCCGCAAGGCGAAGGCGAGCGGCGCACCGATTCCGAGCGTGGCCGAGGTCCCGGCCCCAATATCCACTATGAAGGAGGGTTCCTGATGGGAATCGCAGTCGAGGGAGCGCGCAAGCGCTTCGGTGACTTTCAGGCTCTGGACGACGTCTCGATCGACGTGCCCGACGGTTCGCTGACGGCGCTGCTCGGCCCCAGCGGCAGCGGCAAGTCGACGTTGCTGCGGGCAATCGCCGGGCTCGAGGACCTCGATGCCGGCCAGGTCGTGATCAACGGCCAGGACGCGACCGCGACCCCGGCGCAGAAGCGCGAGGTCGGCTTCGTCTTCCAGCACTACGCCGCCTTCAAGCACATGACCGTGTTCGGGAACGTCGCCTTCGGGCTGAAGATCCGCAAGTGGGACAAGGCGAAAACCAGTGCTCGCGTGCACGAGCTGCTGCGCCTGGTCCAGCTCGACGGGCTGGCCGAGCGCTACCCCGACCAGCTCTCCGGCGGCCAGCGGCAGCGAATGGCGCTGGCCCGGGCGCTGGCGGTCGAACCGCAGGTGCTGCTGCTCGACGAGCCCTTCGGCGCTCTCGACGCCAAGGTCCGCAAGGACCTGCGCACCTGGCTGCGGCGCCTCCACGAGGAGATGCACGTGACCACGATCTTCGTCACCCACGACCAGGAGGAGGCGATGGACGTCGCCGAGCAGCTGGTCGTGATGAACGAAGGCCGGGTCGAGCAGTCAGGGACCGCCGACGACCTCTACGAGCACCCCGCCAACGAGTTCGTGATGAGCTTCGTCGGCGAGGTCAACCGCCTCGGCGAGCACTTCGTGCGGCCGCACGACATGGAAGTCGTGCTCGAGGCCGACGAGCGGACCGAGGAGGCGCTGGTGCAGCGCATCGTCGCTCTCGGGTTCGAGATCCGGGTCGAGCTCCTGCTCGGCGACGGGACCGAGGTGTGGGCGCAGCTGACCCGCGCCGAACTTCAGCGCCTGGAGCTGCGGGAAGGCCAGATCGCCTACCTACGCCCAGTCCAGGCCAAGAGCTTCAACGGTTCGTCCCCGCCCCAAACTCCTGGGGCCTCGACTCCCCAGGGCTCCGTGGGCGAGGGCGAAGCAGAGCGATCTGCAGCCGTCTGAAGGGCGACAGGGCGGGGCGCGCTTTTGCCGGGTGGCGCCCCGCCCCATCTCGCCACAACTCTAGAGCCGTCCCCCGCCCCGGCGTTCGTCCTTTTGCGGCCTATTTCGCCGAAAGGACGAACGCCGATCTCTTCTGGCGTGCTATTGTTGAGTTAGATACTCAACAAAGTACAGAAGGAGCGGAGAATGAGCAAGCGAGTCCAGAACACGACCTTCATCTCCCGAGGTCGGATTGCGGGACTGGTCCGGGACGAGAGCCCGGCCGGTACGGGACAGAACCGCACCAGCCGCGTCGCCAACCGGGACTCGGTCCAGTCGGCCGCCGACGAGGCGCTCTTCTACCGGGCTCGCCTCATCCTCGGCGACGCCCTCCCCCGCCCCAACCGCTGAGGCGGTCTGGGCGTGCTCGAGTTTCGCTCCGCGATCCGGGCCAAAGCTCAACTACGCCCCCGGGGCGGCGAATCTGCGACGCTCCACGGATGAACGGACCGGAGACGGGCGGGGAGCCGATAACCGCCGCGGGGATCGAGGACCTGCGCGCCGAGCTCGCGGAGCTGGAAGGGCCGGCGCGGCAGCAGATGGCCGCTCGGATCAAGGTGGCACGCGAGGAGGGCGACCTCAAGGAGAACGCCGAGTACCACACGGCGAAAGAGGACCAGGCCCACTTGGAGACGCGGATCAAGCGCCTCCAGGAGCGGCTGCGCAACGCGGTCGTGGTCGAGGTGGACGCGGAGAGCGACGCATTTGCCTTCGGCCGCAGCGCCGAAGTCCTCGACGAAGCGAGCGGCGAGAGCAACGTCTGGACCCTGGTCGGCTCAACCGAGGCCGATCTGACCCAGGGACGCCTCTCGGCCGAGTCGCCGATCGGCAAAGCGCTGATGAACGCTCAGGTCGGCGCCACGGTCGAGGTCGAGACCCCGCGCGGGGTCAAGGCCTTCAAGGTCCTCAAGCTCGTTTCCTGACCGCCTCAGGCAGGGGACTCGAAACCCAGCAGCCCATAGGTGGCGCGGACTCGCTCCGCCCCCTCGCGGGACTCGCTCCGCGCGCCTATCTCAGCCAGACGATCGAGCGTCTCGTTGAGTAATACGTTCGCCTCTTCCCAGCCCTCCTCGTCGAGGCTGAAGCTGAGGCAGGAGAGGTGCCGGTCGGTCCTGGCGTCGAAGGTCCCCGCCTCGACCGCGTCCCGGGCGGCCTCGATCAGGACCTTCAGCCCGGTCACGGAGATGCCGTTGCGGACGGCTGTGGAGAGCGTGGCCCAGAAGGAGTCGCTCATGTAGGCCTGGGAGACCCCGCGGTAGTAGTGCTCGGTAGCGCCGCGGCGCTGCGCGGTGTCGACCAGCTCGACGCAACCGAGATTTCGCAGCTCCTTCACGTGATAGCTGACTTTGCCGACTTCCTCGCGAAGCTCGCCGGCGATTTCTTTCGGGCTCGCGACCCGCTGGTTGAGGATCGTCAGCGCGTTCGCACGCACCGGGTGGCTAAGTGCCTTGATGAGCACCTGATCGGCACCGCAGCTCACGGCTGGGCCGAATGAACCTGGCATATCTCTCTCTTTTCCCGAGTGATTTGAGGACTACGAGCACTCAAGCTTATTACGAACAAACGTTAAGTAAAGGAAATTGCCGGGTTTTTCCTATGCTCAAATCTATTAGTAGAACGCGCTCTACTAATGTCGCCCCCGCCAGCAGTGGCGGCCCTGGCGCCACTGCAAAGAGATGGGAAAGGGGGTGAACCCATGGCGATTTCCGAGACCAAGCAGGTCGCGCCGGTTCTCCAGACGACCAAGATCGGTTGATCTGAGGAACGACGGCTCGCCGGCGGCGCTGCAGCGCCGCCGGCGGCGCCTAAGTTTCGACCGGGGCGGGCTCCACCTGGGACCCCGCCGCGGCCGGCTCCGGCTCCTGACGGGACCACGGCGCCGGCTCGGGGCGACGATCGTCGTAGGCGACGTCGGTGTCGGCGAGACGATCGGCCCAGCCGCGACGCCCCTCGCCGAAGACGATGCCCAAGAAGCCGAGGCCGAAGGCGACCACCGAGAGCCAGAGGCCGAACAGGCGCTTGATCGACCGCCGCAACGGCAGTCGCCCGCCCGCCAGCCGGATGCCCAGGAACCGCATCCCGGGAGTCTGCCCCGCGAGCGACCAGAAAGCGGCGAGGTAGCAGGCGCCGAGCGCCAGCCAGGCGGTGGAGCCGACCGCGATCGCGAGGTTCGACATCCCGTTGCCCCCGTTGCCGAAGCTGGACTCGACCAGCGCGACTACCGCCGCCAGCGCGGTGAACGAGAGGTTGACGAAGACGCCGTCGACGGCCATCGCCAGCGTGCGGCTGACCGCGCCAGCCCGGTCGCTGGCGACGGCGCGGCGGCGCCGGAAGAAGATGCCGCGGACGATCCGCTCGAAGCGGTCGTCGAGGCGGCGCGCCACCTTGCCGATCGTGCGGCCGATGTCCTCGAGGAGGCCGACCCCTTGGGCGCTGATCGCGGCCCGCACCTCGGGCGCCTCGGCGATCCGCTCGACCAGCTGCTGCGCCTGATCGCTGGCCAGGAGGCGGCGCCAGACCTCGTCGACGAGCTCGCTGTCCATCGCCTCGAGGACCGCCCGCTTGACCGCATCGCTTTCGAGCGTCTCCTGCACCGCCTCTTCGACCACCGGGCCCCGCAGCACTCGCGCCATCGCCCGCTCCACCGCCTCGCTCTCGACCGCGGCGACGATCGCCTCCTCCGCGGCCCGCTCGACCGCCACGTCGATCCCGGTCACCCTGCCGACGCTGCGCGCTCCGCGCACGCCGACGCCGAGCAAACGGGCCGAGAGCGGAAGGGCCCCGTTCGAGGACGGATCGCCGCTCGCGGCAGGGGACGGAGTAGAGCCGTTTTCCATGCCATGGCGAGCATAGCCCCGCCTCTGGGCCAGGGCTAGCCCAAATGCCCGAGCAGGCGGTCGATCAACTCGGCCTGCGCCGGAAGAATCTTCTCCCGCGCCGCCTCCGGCTCGAGCCACTCCGCCCGATCGACCTCCGGAAACGCCTGCCGCTCGCCGCTGCGCGGCGGCCACTCGAGCTCGAACGTGTTGCTGTTCAGCTCCGCCGGCTCGAACTCGCCCTCGGCGGCCCAGGCCTCGACGACCTTGCCGGATTTCTGGCGCACCGACCCGAGCTCGATCAGCGCTTCACGGTCGATCTCGGGCGCAGCTCCCAGCTCCTCGGCCAGCTCCCGCAGAGCGCACTCGCGCGGCTCCTCCCCCTGCTCGCATTCACCCTTCGGGATCGTCCACGCCCCGGCGTCGCGCTTCGCCCAGTACGGCCCGCCGGGATGCACCAGGAGCACCTCCAGCTCGCCCGCGGCCCTGCGGTAGAGAAGGATGCCGGCGCTGTGCTTGGCGACCACGGCCGCACGGTATCCGCCGTGCGGCCGCAGGGGGCGCCGGGCTCAGCCCCCGAGCTTGTAGGCGACGAGTTTCGGCACCTGTCCTTCTTCGAGGGGCAGCCCGGCGGCGGCGATCAGGTATTCGCCGTTGGCCATCGCGCCGACGTTGGTTCCCGCCGGCAGGCTCGTAACCCACGCTTCCCCGCCCGATTCGGTGTCGAAGGCGAAAACCGAGCCTTCGGAGGACGTCTGGAAGACGAGGTCGTTGACGACGGTCGGGGCTCCGTAGGCCGGGGAGGCAAGCTGCACTTCCCACCGCGGCTGGCCCGTCGCCAGGTCGAGCGCGACCAGTTCGCCCGTCGCCGCCCCCGATTCGGAGATTTCGCTGCCCGAGACGATGTTCATCGAGTGGTTGACGACCGGGACGTAGACGTGTTTGTCGTCGGTCGCGAGCGGCGCGATCACGCCGCCGAGGGCGCCCGGGAACACTTCCCCCCGTTTGATCTTGGAGTACTCGCCGCGCATCGCGTGGAGGGGGTCGTCGTCGTGGCCGTTGTGCCGGCCGACCGAGCGCTTCCAGACCGGCTTGCCCGTTTTCGCGTCGAGGGCGACGACGAAGCCCGACTTGCCCGAGCCGATCGCCAGCTCGCGACCGTCGACGTTGACCAGGACCGGCGGGTTCTGGAAGTCCCAGTCGTAGATGTTGTGCGGCGTCTGCTGGTAGTACCAGTCCATCTTGCCGGTCTTCTCGTCGAGCTTGACCACCGAGTCGGCGTAGAGGTTCGCACCGGGGCGGCTCGACCCGAAGGGGAATTTCGGCGTGCCGGGCAAGGGGCCCGGATTGCCGGTGCCGACGAACATCGAGCCTTTGCCGTCGAACGACGGCGGATACCAGAGACCCCCGCCCGAGTTGACCCCCGGGTTGCCCCAGAGGCTCCTCGGCACGGTGTCCCAGTGCCACTCCTCTTTGCCGGTTTTGCCGTCGAGCGCGTAGAGCGTCCCGACCCCGCCCGGACCGTAGACTTCTTCCGCCGTCACCGGCACGGTCGAGACGTAGACCAGCCCGCTGTTGTAACCGGGGGCCATGTCGATGCTTTCGGTCGGGCGGCGGGTGAGCTCCACCGACCACACCTCCTCGCCGCTTTCCTGGTCGAGCGCGAACGCGCCCGTCGCGGTCGCCCCGAAGACGAGTCCGTCGGCGACGACCAGGCCGTTCGGACCGTGGCTCGGCGACTGGTATTTCTTTTCCCATTCGACCTCGCCGCTCTCGAGATTGATCGCCTGCACGTCGGAGACGAGATCCTGCGAGTAGATGACCCCTTTGTCGATGATCGGGGTCGAGGCGTAGGAGCCGTAGGTGCTCTGCGCTTTCAGTGGCAACGACCACGCTTCGGTCAGTTCGTTGACGTTGGAAGCGTTGATCGCCCCTTTGACGTTGCGGGTGTTGGCGAGGTCGACCCCGGGGTAGCCGGAGCCGCTCAGTTCGGCATCGCCGCCGGAGGAGTCGTCACCGCCGCCGCAGCCGGAAAACGCCGCTATCGCCACTGCCATCACTAGAACGACGATCCCAGCCATCGCCTTTGGATATCTCTCCACACTCACGTCGACGCCCCCAATTCGTTTTTTGAATACCTAACGGTTACTCAAACGATAAGGATTTATATTGCATTGGCTCCCCCTCGCCAAATCCCTGCTCAGGGGTCTTTTCCTGAAGGAGGGGCTGGAGCACGCGGTTGGACAGCAAGCCCAGCGCGCCGAGGTTGGCGAAGCCCGGTCCCTGACTCAGGCCCCCGAGGCCGGGAATGTGGAGGCGGGGCTCCAGGCCGTCCAGCTCGAGCGCGCGGCCGATCTTCACTTCGGTCCCGGCCGGCCGGTCCCAGAGCGCCCCCGCCTGGCTCTCGACCCGCTCCCGCACCTGGGGCGGGAAGAGGTCGCGGAGCTGAGCGAGCAGGTCGAAGCCGGTGCAGTTGACGACGTAGTCGTGCTCGACGCCGGAGGTGCCTTCCGGCGCCTCGTACTCCACGCGCACGGTCTCGCCGCCCTCCCCTGCTGCGACGTCGGTCACCCGCCCGGTGACGAACCGCACCCGGTCGTCGTAGGCGATCTGCTCGAGGCTCGGCGGGTCGAAGACGCCGCGGTCGGAGTGCTTGACGAAGTCGCGCCGCGTCTGCAGGTCCAGCGAGGTCCATTCGACCTCGTCGGGACGGGAGAAGACGCGGTTCTCGAGGAAGCTCTCGCCGCGGCTCATCGGCAGCATCGGCGTGTAGATCGTGCAGCGCGCCTGCGGCCGGAACCCGCGCAGGAACATCACGCAGCTGAGCGCGCTCTCGCCGCCGCCGACCACCGCCACCGAGCACTCCTCCTCCGGCAGGCGGGCGAACTCGCTGCGCTTGCTGTCGCAGTGGAAGACGCGCGACTCGATGCCGGGCTCGTGGGGAAAGGCGCGGTGGACGCCGGGCCCGGTCAGGACCAGGGCGCCGCCGGCGTGGCGCGCGGTGCCGGAGGCCTGCTCGACCTCGACCACCCAGCGGTCCTCCTCGAGCAGGACGGTGGTGACGCGGCCCTCGACGTGCTCCACGCCCTCGGTCGCCCGCGACAGCACCCAGGTCAGGTACTCGCCGTAGTCCTTGTGGCGCACGGAGGGCGAGCCGGCGTCGATCCAGCGGGCGTAGCGCCGCTTGCTGATCATGTACTGCTGCCAGGAGAAAGCCTGCGCCGCCGCGTCGATCGCCTCGCCCGCCTCGCCGAACTCGTAGTGGCTCTGGTAGGGGAAGCCGATGTCCTTGATCGGGGTCACGGCGAGCGGCTCTTCGCCCGACGTCATCCCGTTGCGCCCCAGCCAGGAGGCGGCGCGCGTCGTCCCCTCGACGATCTTCACGCTGAGCGGCCCGAGGCCCAGCGTGTTGAGCACGTGGATCTTGGTCGCGATCCCTGCGGCCTTCGCCCCGGCCCCGACGATCAGCAGATCCGTCTTCCCTACCACGGCTCGGCGATCACCAGTCCGCGGCGGTCGGGGGCGAAGGAGATCGCGCTTTTGCGCATCCGCTCCGAGCGGGTCTCGACCGGCCGCAGGTCGACCTCGTTGAAGACGGTGCGCAGCACCCGCTTCATCTCCAGTTCGGCGTAGCTGGCGGCGAGGCAGCGACGGGTGCCGCCCCCGAACGGGATCCAGGTGTAGGTGCCTGGCTGTTTCCCGACGAAGCGCTCCGGCAAGAAGCGCTTCGCCTGCGGGTAGTACTTCTCGCTGCGGTGGATCACGTGGATGCAGGGAGCGACCGTGGTGCCGGCGGGCAGGTCGTAGCCGCCCAGCCGCATCGGCTCCAGCAGGTGGCGGACGACGACCGGGACGGGCGGACAGAGTCGCAGCGTCTCCTTGATCACGGCGTCGAGGTAGGTGCCGTCGCCTGCGCGCACGTCCTCGCGGGCGAGCTCGAGCTTGTCCGGGTTGCGCAGCAGGCGCTCGAAGGTCCAGGCCAGCGAGGTCGAGGTCGGCCCGTCGGTGAGCAGGGTGAGCAGTTCGTCGCGCAGATCCTGCTCGCTCATCGGCGAGCCGTCCTCGTAACGGGCCTGGACCAGCATCGAGACGACGTCCTCGCGCATCTCCCCCTCGGCGCGACGGCGGCGAACCTCCTCCATCACCGCGTCCTCGACCGGTTCCATCGCCCGCCGGAACTGGCGGCTGCGGACGATCCATTCCGGGCCGAAGGTCGCCAGCAGGGTGAGGTTGCGCGGCTCGTTCATCCACACGGTCAGCTTGCGCAGCAGTTCGCGCAGGCGACCCAGCCGTTCTTCGGCGTCGGGCCCGAAGACCGCCCGCATCACCACCTCCTGCGTTATTTCCTGCATCCGCGGCCAGAGCGGGAACGGCTCGCCGACCGGCCAGCGCGAGATCTCCCGCCGCGCCACCTCGGCCATCATCTCGCCGTCGGTTTCGATGCTCCTGCCATGGAAGGCGGGGAGCATCAGCTTGCGCCGAGTCATGTGTTCGGGTTCTTCGAGCAGCATCACCGAGCGCGGCCCGAGCACCGGCCCGAGCAGCGGGTTGGCGACGTCGACCCCGACCGCGTCGCCGGCGGTGAAGACCCTTTTGACGTCGTCGGGATCGCAGAGCAGCACCCAGTCGCCCCAGTGCAGGATGCGCAACGTGAAGGTGTCGCCATAGCGCTCCTGGCAGCGCTCCAGCCACGGCAGCGGTCGCTGGGTCCAGCCGACCGCCTGCAGCGCCCGCGGCATCCGCGGGCCCGGTGGCAGGTCGGGCCGCCGGGGCAGCTTGCTGGCTTCGCTGCGAAACGTCGGCCTCACGCCGTGCGAGCTCATGCCGTCCCTCCCCCGGCTTCGCCGGCGGCCGCCCTTGCCTCCATCAGCTCGTCCTCGGCCTTGCAGGTGGCGGCGATCAGCAGGTCGAAGAGCTGGCCGGTGAAGTCGGCCGGCAGGTCGACCTCGGCGCCGCGCGCCAGGTAGCGGGCGCGGACCTCCTCGACCCGGCTGGGCTGCATCATCGGGATCCCGTGGGCGCTCTTGTAGAGGGCGACTTCGCGGCAGATCTCGAAGCGCTCGCCGAGCAGGCGGGCGATCTCGTCGTCGATCGTGTCGAGGCGGCTGCGAAACGGCTCGAGCCCGTTGGCGCTCATGCCTGCTCCCCTCCGCCAAGCAGTCCGCGGGCGAACGCCTCGCTGCACTCGGCCAAGATCGGCAGCGCGTAGCCGCCCTCCTGGATCACGCAGACGGGGAGGCCCGAGCCGGCCAGGAGACGACCGATCTCGGTGAAAATCTCCGGTCCGAAGTCCCAGCTGCCGTGCGGGTCGCCGGCGACGGTGTCGTAGCCGAGCGAGACGACGAGAGCCTCGGCGTCCGCGGAGAGCTCGTCGATCGACGCCCCCACCTCAGCCAGGTAGGCCTCGGGGTCGGGCGCCGCGCCGAAGGCGACGACGCGTTCGTCGGCGGCTTGCGGCAGGACCGTGCCCGCGGCGACGTTGGTGACCGGAGCGGAGTGCAGCGAGTGCAGCCTCGTCCCCTCCATCTTCCGGAGCAGCGCCGCGGTCCCGTTCGGGTAGTGCAGGTCGAGGTCGAGGACCCCGACCGGGCTGACGCCGGCGTCGCCAAGAGTGCGCACCGCTGCGGCGGCGTTGTTGAGATAGCAGTAGCCGGCGAGGAAGTCGGGCCCGGCATGATGGCCGGGAGGCCGGCAGACCGCGTAGGTGTAGCGAGCCCCGTCGGCCAGCTGCGTCGCGGCGGTGATCGCCGTGCGCACCGCCTCCTGGGCCGCGGCGACGAGGGCCGAATCGACCGGGATGTCGGGCTCCAGGCCCGGCGGCGCGAAGCCTGGCAGCACGACCGGCTCGCCGTCGACGCCGCGCAGCGCGTCGAGGTAGGAGCGCTCGTGCATCGCCGCCAGGGTCCGCTCGAGCGCATCGTCTCCGGCTTCGGCGGCGACCGGCCGCACCCGCTCGTGCCGGACGAGCCCCGCGCGCAGCTCCTCGAGGCGCAGGTTGCTGTCCTGGCCCGGAACCGTCTCGCCGCCTTCGCGGATCCAGTGCGCGGCGTCGTCGGAGCCGCGGCGCTGCTCGACCATCACCAGCTCGCTCACGAGATCAGCCTCCGCATCCGCGGCCCCAGGTGCTCGAAGCCGTTGCCGAGATAAAAGGCCTCGGTGGCACGGATCGCGCCGAAGCTCTCCCGGGGGAGCCCGACCTCGATCCGCGCCACCCCCTCTCCCCTGCAGAGGTTCGCAAGCTCCTCGACCAGGGCCGCGCCGACCTTGCGGCTGCGCCACTGAGGATCGGTCCAGAGGTCCTGGATCGTCGCGTAGCGACCCGGGACGTGCAGGGCGCGCTGCCAGCTGGCGCTGAGCACGCCGACGATCTCGCCGTCGGACTCGGCGATCAGGGTGATCCCGATCGCAGGGTCCTCGAGCGCCGCCCGCACCTCCGCCTCCAAATCGAGGCGCGGCGGGCGCCTGCCGCCGAGCTCGACCAGCAGCTTCTCGATCGCCGTGGCCACCGCCTCGACGTCCCCATCGTTCGCCGGCCGGATCGTCGCCGGCACAGTCGCGGCCGGCTCGCTCATGCCGCGCCGACGCTCCGCGCGGAGGGCTCCAGCTCCACGCTCCAGGCGTCCTCACGGCCGGTCGCGACCCGCGCCACCGCGGCCATCGGCGCCCGCGCCTTGAGCAGGATCTCCTCGAACTCGTCCTCGGGGTCGGACTGCATGACGATCGCGCCGCCGGCGCCGATCGTGGTCCGGCCAGGCCGCATCACGATCGTGCGGATCACGATGCTGAGGTCGGTGCTGCCGTCGAGCCCGAAGTACCCGATCGCGCCCGAGTAGACGCCGCGCGCCTCGTCCTCGAGGCCGTCGATGATCTCCAGCGTGCGCAGCTTCGGCGCCCCGGTCATCGAGCCACCGGGAAAGCAGGCGTGCACGCACTCGACCGGGGTGCGTCCCGGTTCGAGGTAGCCCTGGATCGTCGAAACCATCTGGTGGACGGTCATGTAGGGCTCGATCACCATCAGCTCCGGCACGCTGACGCTGTCGATGTCGCAGACCCGGCCGACGTCGTTGCGCAGCAGGTCGACGATCATCAGGTGCTCGGCCATCGTCTTTTCGTCGTCCTTGAGCTCGTCGCGGCGGGCCGCGTCGACAACCGGGTCGTCGCTGCGCGAGATCGTCCCCTTGATCGGGCGCGCCTCGACCCGGCGGTCGCGGTCGACCGAGAGGAAGCGCTCCGGCGAGGAGCTGACGACGGCGCGGTCGCCGAACTTGAGAAAGGCGGCGAAGGGCGCAGGGTTGCTCCGCCGCAGGTGGCGGTAGAGGACGAACGGGTCGGGGGCCGCAGAGGTCGAGAACTGGTCGGTCATGCAGACCTCGTAGGACTCCCCCGCGGCCAGTTCTGCCTGGCTGGCGGCGATGTCGGCGAGGTAGCGCTCGCGGCCGCGGCCGGAGTGGAAGACCACGTGCTCGGGCGGGTCCTCGGGCGCGGGGAGCGCGGCCGGCGCCGGGGGGTCGGCGATCGCCGCGGCGGCGAGCTCCGCAGCCGCCTCGAGCCAGGCGTCGGCTTCGGCATCGTCCTCCCGGCCCACCGCGCAAACGTAGGTGCGACGGCGCACGTGATCGACGGCGACGACGCGGTCGGCCAGCATCAGCAGCGCGTCGGGCATGTCGGAGCTGTGCACGTTGGGCGAGCCGCACTCGGCCTTCAGCTCGTAACCGAGGTAGCCGACGAAGCCGCCGATCAGGCCCCGCTCCAGCTCCCGCGGCGGCTCGACCGCGTGCTTGGCGACTTCGCGGTCGAGCAGGTCGAAGAACGCCTTGTGCTCGACCGTGTCGCGGCGGGCGCGCTTGATCCGTGCCTCGCCCGCCTCGACGTCGTATTCGATCAGCGACTGCTCGCGCCCGGCGCTGGTGCCGAGGTAGGAGCACTGCGCGAGCTTGGTCGGCGCGTCGGCGCTGTCGAGCCAGAATGCGTTCTCGGCATCGGCGAAGAGGCGTTCGAACAGGTACTCCGTCGGCGCCTCCCCCTCGATCTCGCGCAGCCGCAGCCGCATCGGCGACTCCCCGTTCTTCGCAGCCAGCGGGGCCGAAGGGGGGCCATCCGTTCGCGCCGAGTCGCGGCGGCCGGGTTTTTCGCTGGGGGGCACGCCGCGCAGCCGGCTTGCCAGGGCGTAGAAGTTTTCGGCGATCGCGCGGCCGTGCTCGGTGGCGATCGACTCGGGGTGGAACTGGACGCCCCAGATCGGGCGCTCGGTGTGCTCGATCCCCATCACGACGCCGTCGTCGGCCCAGGCGGTGACGCGCCCCTCGGGCCCGGGCGGGCCGTCGATCGCCAACGAGTGGTAGCGGACGACGGAGAATTCCTGCGGGATGCCCTCGAAGATGCCGGTGTCGGCGTGGCGCACGTGGCTGAGCCGGCCGTGCATCGCCATCGGCGCGCTGGTCACGCTGCCCTCGAGCAGGTTGCCGATCCCCTGGTGGCCGAGGCAGATGCCCAGCACCGGGATCTCGCTGTAGCGGAGGATGTCCCGGCAGACGCCGAAGTCGTGCCAGCGTTCCGGCCGCCCCGGCCCCGGCGAGAGGACGATCGCGTCGAAGTCCGAGCGCGAGAGCACCCGCCAGGAGACCGCGTCGTTGTTGACCACGACCGGCTCCTGGCCGGAGGCCGCGGCAAGCAGATGGAAGACGTTGTAGGTGTAGGAATCGTGGTTGTCGACCAGCAGCGTTCTCATCACGCGGCCTCCAGCCCGAGGCTGCGAACCCCTTGGTCCAGCACCGTGCGCGCCACCCGCTCTACCTCGGGCGAGCGCTCGCCGTCGGCGTACCAATGCGAGAAGTGGGAGATGTAGCGGGCCAACGGGATCACGTCCAGGCTCTCGACCGAGCCGCGCAGGTGGCGCCGGTGCAGCTCGGACTGGACGACCGCGAAGCGGTAGTCGGGGTCCTCGGCCGCCCGCTCGGCCGCGAGCTGGCCGCTGGCCCGGTGCGCCTGGGCGCGCGCCAGATCCCAGCCGAGGCTGCCTTTCTCCCGCAGCAGCTTCTCCGGCTCGAAATCGACCCGCTTGGAGGTCGGCTGCAGGAGGAAGTAGGCGAGCGCGATCCGCGCGGGCAGGCGATCCCCTTCCGGGTGGTTGCGGCGCACCTCGGCCCGCTCTGGATCGGCCTCGATCTCCCGCTCGACCCAGTCGGCGAGGTCGTCGACCAGGAGCGCCCCTTCCTTGCTCGAGGTGATCGAGGTCTTGTCGCGGGCGACCATCCCGTGGAAGACGTCGTAGGTGGGTGGCCCGCCGCCCTTTTCGCTGCCGTTCCCGTTGCCGTTGACGACGCCGAGCGCGTCGATCAGCTGGCGGCGGCAGGTGACGTGAGCGACCCACTCGTTGCCGCAGACCTGCAGCGAGATGAAGTCGTCGAGCTCCGGCGCGGCGGCCCAGTAGGCGAGCGCCCGCATGTGCTGGGTCGGGAGGCCGTCGGCGCGGACCAGGGGCATCTCCTCGAGCTCCTCGCGTTCGGTTTCGTACATCACCATGTCGTCGCCGTAGCGCTTGGTCAGCGTCCCTTCTTTCAGCCCGAGGTTGGTCAGCTCCAGCACCTCGGGCAGGAAGTCGGACTCGAAGATCACCTTGTCGAACGCGATGCCGAGCCGGCCCAGCGTCTTGCGCTGGCCGGAGATCACCCAGGCGCGCGTTTTCGACCACAGTTCGAGCGATTCCTGGTCTCCCCTGAGGACGCGGAGCATCAGCTCGTCGGCCTTGTCGTTGTAGAGCGAGGACTCGCGGGCGACCGAGTCCTCGGCGCCGTCGTCGGCGTCCTGGCCACCGACGATGCCGGCGGCGCGCCCCGCGGTCACGTAGTCCGCGTAACAGGCGCCGACGAAGTGGTCGCTCTTCTCTTCGCCTTCCGGCCAGACCTGCGCGTCGCGGCCGCTCTTGACGACGCCGGCCATCGCCTCGCCCATGCTGCGGCCGACGTCGCAGATCAGGCTGCGGCGCTCGACCCGTGCCCCCGCCTGCTCCAGTGAGGCGCCGATCGCGTGCCCGACCGCGAGGTTGCGAAGGTGGCCGATGTGCAAAGCCTTGGTCGTGTTGGCGCCCCAGAAGTAGACCGCGTACCGCTTGCCCTCGGCGAGGTCGCGGTCGGAGCCGTTCATCCCCTCGCCGGCCTCGAGCTGGGCGCCCCGCTCCTCGACCCAGCCGTCGTCGAGGCGCAACAGCACCTCCTTGCCGTCGCTCCCGATCCTCTCCACCCAGGGCTCGGCCTCGATCCGCTCCAGCGCCTGGCGCGAAGCCTCGTCCGCTTCCCAGTCCGGGACGCGGGGGACGAGCATCAGGTCGAAGTCCTCCCGCGGCTGGTAGGGCGAGCGCGCCGACCAGCGGGCCCTCTCCCCTTGTACCGCCCCGTCCTCGATGTAGTCGAAAATGTTCATCGCATAGCCCATTCGCATTCCCCGTTTACGAATGCACCAGCCGGGGCTCGAACCCGGATCTCCGGCTTACAACGCCGACCCTTTAACCGATTAAGGCACTGGTGCTGGCTATGTCGAATGACCGGAGCAACCCTCTACCAGTCAATTCGGGCGCGAGCATAACAGCATTTTTGTGTGGCGCCAAATCTTTTGATCAAACGCCCGCGGGAACCGGGAGCAGCCCTGCCGGAAGCGTTTTTTCAGGCGATGCGGCGCTCGAAAACGCACTCCAGGCGCCGCTCCTCTTCCTCGCCGGGCACGGTCTTGTCGAGCTGGATCAGTGCTTCGCGGCCGTCGATTCGCAACGTCCCGACCTGGTTGTCGAAGTAGGGCCCCTCGGCGAGGCGCCAGCGAATCCCCGGGTCCGCGGCGCCGGCGGCGCCGGCCAGAGCGCGCATCGCCGCCGTGAAGGGGCGCGAGAAGCCGGTCCGGATGGCGCGGCGCTCTTTCAGCTCGAGCGGGTTGCGGTAGGGCGAGCAGACCGCCTGGTAGGCGGGGCTGCGCATCCCGACCCCGGGCCGGAACCCGATCTCGGCCAGGTAGGCATGGTGGACGTCGCCGGAGAGAACGACGATCGAGCCCGGCGGCGTGCCCCGCTCGCCGGAGCCGACCTCCTCGATCAGCTCGCGCAGGAGCTGGAACGACTTGTCGTAGCTGGCCCAGTGGTCGAAGTCGACGGCGCGCCGGGCCTTCTCCCCCAGCCTCGCGGCCAGCGGCCCCCAGGCGCCGTCGCAGACGCGCTCGTTCCAGGCCTCGAGGTGGTGGAATCCGGGCGAGAGCAGGTAGGGCACCGTGGTCGAGATCACCAGGTGGTCGAAGTCGCCGCGAGCGTGGTCGCTGATCCACTCCCACTCCACCTCGTCGACCATCGAGCGGTTGCCGGGGTCGAGCACACGGCCGGCACGCGAGTCGATGAAGAGGAACCGGCTGTTGCCGACGTCGCGGCAGAAGCTCCAGCGGCTGCCGTTGCCGGTCGAGTCGACCTTCGCGGCGAACTCGCGCAAGACCTTGGTCGCGTGGACGTTGCCGCGGACCCGGGGGTAGAGGTCGTCCTCGTCGAGGGCCCGCGGCGAGAGGTTGCCGAGGTGCTGGTAGACCCAGTAGCTCATGATCCCGGCGACGGCGCGACGGTGCCACCAGGACTTGCTCGCCATCTCCTCGACCCAGCTCGCGGAGATGTTCCAGTCGTCGCTCATGTCGTGGTCGTCCCACTGCATCGAGACCGAGACGGTCGAGAACAGCCAGCGGATCAGGGGGTCGCGCCAGGACTCTTCGTAGAGCCAGGAGTACTCCTCGTAGTCGGTCACCTCCTCGTAGGGCGGGGTCGAGGTGCCGCGCCGGCGGTGGATCTTTTCCCGAGTGCGCGGCGAGCCCTCGTCGACGTAGACCTGGTCCCCGAGCAGGATCAAGAGCTCCGGCCACTTGTCGCGCTCGGTGCGGATCATTTCTTTCGCCAGTACGTAGAGCGCGTCGTACTCGCGGCCGTCCGGGTGCTGGTCCTTGCTCAGCGTGTACGGCTCTTCGTGCGGGAGCGCGGTGCGGCAGGAGCCGAAGCAGGCGTCGAACGGGTCGTCGCGCCCGAGCGTGCGAATAGCGCTCGGCGGCAGATCCGAGTCGGGCCTCGGCCAGCGGCGCTCGCCGTCGAGCCGGACCTCGTACTCGTTGAAGCTCGCCGGCTCCAGGCCTTCGATTCGCACCAACGCGTAGTGGCGCTCTTCGACCGTGAAGGTCGGCTCGCGCCGGCCGAGGATCTCGATCTCGCAGGGCCGGTCGGTCTCGACCCAGACCGTCGCCTCGGTTTCACCGACGTAGCGGAGCAACGGGCCCAGGACGAGCTGCGGGCTGTGGTCTCCTCCCTCCACGATGGCTTCCCTGCCCGGAACGGCGGAACTTCTAAACCGTCAGGGGCGACCCGCCCGCCGGGCACGGATATCCGTCGACGGACGCGGATAGCGATCCCGGCACCCGGGGCGGGCTCGGCTCAAGCGGGGCGTTCGGCGGCGCGCTCCCGCGCCTCGGCCTTCTCTTCGAGGCTGAGCGCGCCGGGGTGGCCGTCGCCGGGCCACGGCGAGAGGACCAGGAGGAGGCGGGCGTCGGACCGGGCGGCGATCGTGCGCCGCTCGCCGGGATCGAATTCGAACAGGTAGCCGGCGCTCGCCGAGCGGCTATCGCCCCCGGGGGCTTTCACCTCGACCTCGCCGTCGACGACGATCACCCGCGCCCGCTCGTGCACCTCGTGCTCCTGCAGCTCCTCGCCGGCGGGAAGGAGCAAGAGGATCGTCCGCGCGTCCTCGGCCGAAGCGAGGATCTCCGGCTGGTGCGGCTCGACCTCGACGGACCTCAGATCCCAGCTCTCCATGCCCCTTGTTGTACCCGGGACCAGGCGAAACTGCAACCCGAAACCCTTCGCGAACCTCCTGTCCGCAGGATTTGGAACCACCCGTCGCGCCTCCAGGTTGTGGAGCCCAGCAAAGTAGTAACGGTTGCATGAGTGGTCAAGGTGTGTATAGATTGCTCCTGTGATCTTCCCGGGGGAAGTGTGAATCGGCTCGCCCCGCTCGGGTTCCTACTGCTCGTAGCAATGGTGTTTCTTCTCCCCCCGGCCAAGGCCTTGGCTGTGGAGTCCGCCGCGGTGACGCTCGACGGGCTCGAGCCGGCGCTGACCAAGGATGGCGACGGCGACGCCAAGGTCATCGTCAACCTGACCAACAACACCGATGCGCCGGCCGAAGTCGAGGCGTCGGCCGCGGGGGCGACGGGCTGCCTGCTCGGCCTCGGTCCCAAGCAGCTGCCGGCAGAAGTCAAAACCACCGTGACGATTCTGGTCCCGGCCAGCTGCAAAGCCGAAAAAGGCTTCACGATCGGGCTGGAAACCAGCGTCGGCGGGGCGGCGTCCCAGGCTTTCCAGCTCACCCCCAAGGTGAAAGAGGCCGACGAGAAGGACTGGAGCCCGCTCTGGATCTGCTTTCTCGGCGCGTTCGGAGCGGTCGCCCTCGCGCTCTTCGTCTTCTACGTCACCAGCTGGAAGGAGGGACCGGGCGCCGAGCGCAAGCTGGGGCAGCCCCTGCCCTCGCTCGACGACACCTGGAAATTCAACGACAACTGGGCGACGAACGTGACCGCGGTGGGCGCCTTGCTCTCGGGCATATTCGGCGCCACCATCGGGAAAGCGTTCCTCGGGGAGAACGCTGAATCGGAGCTCGCGCTGGCGATCGTCGGAGCGGGGGTCGCCGCGGTCCTCGTCGGCGTCGCCCCGATCATCGCGCTGGGCACCAAGAGCTACAAGCCGCCGAAGAAGCCAGACCCCAAGCCGCCCGAGGAGACCCCCACAACACAGGAGGAGATCAGCGAGGAGCCGGAACGAGGCGACGCGTTCACCGTAGGGGGCGTGGTCTTCGCGGCGGCGGCGGTGACGACCGGGGCCGTCGGCCAGCTGGTGATCGTCACCCACGTGGGGACCCAGGTGCTCGGTGGCTCCGACTGGCCCCTCTATCTCGCCGGCGCAGTTCTGATCGTGCTCCTGGGCCTCTACTCCTGGCGGTCGCTCGCGGACGTGCTCGAACGCGGCACGACCCCGGCCAAGGACAGCCCGGCCGTCGAGGTAACGGCGGCGAAGATAGTCGCGAAAGCGATCGAAGGGGCCTCAGGCGAGGGGTGCACGAAGACCAGGGCGGCTGCGGAGATCCGGTCGGCGATCGCCAGCAACGAGCTGGCCGCCGCCGAACCGTACCGCCGCCGCCCGCGCAGCGCCTTGATCTGATCTGACCGATCTCGGTCGGCTGGCGGCAGCGAGAATCGCCCACGACGGTTCGATCCGTCAGAATGCAGGGACCCACGGGGAGTGGCGCAGTCTGGTAGCGCACTCGGCTGGGGGCCGAGCGGTCGCAGGTTCAAATCCTGTCTCCCCGATTAGAAGCTCCTCATTTGAACCGCCGCCAGAAGAAGCGCCGGTTTTGGTGACGGCCTCGCCATTCAGCCGCGCGGGAAGCTCGAGATCGGCGAGCGTCGCGAAGGGCTCGGCGACCTCAGCGTCAGCGATCCGCTCGTCATAGACGACCAGCCGCTCGAACAGCGCCTGGTTCCACTGGCGACGCAGGTGACCCGGTGCGGCCAGGTAGGCGCGCTGGCAGTCCGCGAGCAGGTCGAGTGCTTTGGCGAGGGTGTCGGCGATGTCGCCGAAGGAGGCCTCGGCGGCTTCGAGGTGGCGCTCGGCCTGCGCGGTTTCGGTCGAGAGCCGGCCTTGCTCGGAGCGCAGGAGCTCGACCGGCACCGCGCCCGCGTAGTAGGCGTGGAGGAGCTTCTCGCGCTCCTCGTTCACCTTCGCCAGTCGCCGCCGCTGGCGGGTGGCCTCCGCCTCAGCCTGCTCGCGCATCCCGGCGAGCGCCACCTCCAGCTTCTCGCGCACCAGGTCGGCCTGCCCCCGCTCGATGGCGACATCGCCGTAGGCGTCCTCCACGGCCGTCTCGATCAGGTCGACGGGCACATAGGGCTGCTTGCAGCCGGTGCCCTTCATCCGGCCGATGCAGAAGAAGTAGGGGTAGAGGCCGCCGTTCCCGTTGGCCTGGATCAAGCTCATCCGCGAGCCACAGCGCCCGCAGTAGAGAGAACTCTTCAGGTAGTAGTGGTGCTTTCGGTCCTTCTCGGCGGCGTGGTTGTGGGCGGCGAGGACGGCCTTGGCCTTGGCGAAGGTCGCCTTGTCAATCAGGTGCTCATGGCGACCCTCGTACTCGACACCCGCGTAGCGGACGACTCCCACGTAGTAGGGGTTCTGCAGCATTGAGGCGAGCTGGCTTCGCGAGATCGGCTTCTCCGGCTTCTTCGCGGTCGGCCTGGTCCGTAGGCCGCGCTCGGTCAGAGCGGCGAGCAGGGTGTCGAGCGTGAAGGCGCCCGAACCGTAGGCGGCGAATGCCCAGCGGATGTGCGGTGCTCGCTGGGGGTCGACTTCGACGGTGCGGACTTCGCGCCCCTCGATCAGCTTGCGGACGTTCAGGTAGCCAATCGGTGCCCGGGTCGGCGTGCCGCCCATCTTCGCCTTCTGCACCAAGCCCTTCTTTGCCTCGGCAGCGAGGTTGGCCGAGTAGAACTCGGCGTTGGCGGCGACGATCGCGTGCATGAAGGTGCCGACCGGGGTGCGGTCGATGTTCTCGGTGACCGAGACAAGCTCGACATCGGCCTCATGCAGGGCGTAGGTGATCGTCGCGTCGTCATAGCGGTTGCGGGCGAGGCGGTCGACCTCACTCCGCGTCTGCTGCTTCTCGACGCAACGACTACGGAAGAAGCTTTGTTATCTCGGCCGATAAATCCGATGGACCATGATCTTCGAGTCGTCCCCTGAGGGATCGTCGAACAGAACTACGTCGAAGCGGCCGGGAACCACGTAGCGAACGTACTCGCCGTCCACGAACTCGTCATCGTCCTCATAAAGCCAACAGACGCGACCGCGCAGCCGCACCTCCCGCCGCAGCTCGAATTCCTCGCGTCCTTGCACCTTTCCACCGGCGATCCAGCGATACTCGGTTCGTGCCATCGGTCCCAGGGTGAGGCGCCGTGCGATCTCATCGGCCTCGGGTATTTCGAAGGACGCGGCGGATCGCTGTTCGGCGGGGCGCATATGACGGCCATGAGGGAGGCCCAGACCGAGATCTTGGCGGTCGAGGAGGGGCTTCGCGAGGCGGGCGCCCGGGCGCGCCGGTATCTCCGCCTGATGGACGAGCGAGAGCGGCACCCATTCCCTTCGCCGAACCCCGAACAGCACACCGTCGAGGAGGACGCGGTCATTAACCACCTCGACCCGCCGAACAAGCCAGAAAAAGAAGGGGGCGTCGAAGCGCTCGACGACTTCGCCTCCCTCCGGCAGCCAGACGACAGGGCTATCGAAATGATGGCTCTTGACAAGCTCCAGGCCGGCAACGGGAAGGTCACTTCGGATCTCCTTGATCCATCGACTCAGTACCTCCATCTCGACGGGGCCGCCACGCGGGTCCTCGACCCGGACCCGAACGCGCCTAGAGTTCATCACCATCTTTGAGACCAGGGTGACGGACCGTACCCGGGACTTGCCGGGCCTCTCCAGCGCATAAACCCTGCCGACGACCATCTCTGCTTCCTTCAAATCCGCCCTCCCGGGGTGCATGGGGCGCAAGCGCGCCAGGATGATTGGGTACAGCTGCCGTTCGGCAGGATGAACCTTCAGGAGGACGTCAAAACAGCAGCCGCCCGACCCTTTTGGGTCGAGCGCCGCTGAGGTGCTTGTTGGCAGCTGCACCGATCGTCACCGGGAGGCGACGGCCGGAAACCTAGACACGGCGTCGGACGCTCGTCCTGCGCTAGGCGCTTTGCTCCCCGTCCACCGAGCCGCGGGCAAGAGCAGCCAACGCCGCAATCCGGTTCAAATACCGTCCAGTTAAGGCGATGAAGACAATAAGTTCCGGCGGCTCTGCCATCATCGGTCCATGGGCGGCGAAACGGGCGGAAAGGCGGAGCTGCAACCAGTGGCGGCACCTTCGATCGAGAAGAGAATCTTCGTCGTCCGTGGTCGCCAAGTGATGCTCGACGAAGATCTTGCCGACCTCTACGGCGTCGAGACCAAGCGCCTGGTCCAGCAAGTCAAACGGAATCTCAAGCGCTTTCCCGACGACTTCATGTTTCAGCTGACGAGAACCGAGGCGGACGCTTTGAGGTCACAAATTGCAACCTCAAACGAGGGACGGGGCGGCCGCCGCTATGCGCCTTTCGTCTTCACCGAGCAGGGGGTGGCGATGCTGTCGGGGGTCCTTCGTAGCGATCGGGCGATTGCGGTGAACATCGAGATCATGCGGGCATTCGTCGAGTTACGGCGCGTCGCTGGATCCTTCGAAGAGCTCCAGAAGCGGCTCGACGAGATGGAACTGGACATCGGGGCGCGCCTAAGCGAGCACGACGAGCAACTGCGGCAGATCTTCGATGCGCTGCGGCAGCTGATCTCACCTCCCACTCCACCGAAGCGAGAGGTGGGGTTCAGGATTCGCGACGGAAAGAACTAGCGGAGCCGCTCGATCGTTCCGTCTGGCGAGGGCGGAACAATCCCTCGGCTATGTCAGCGCAGCTCAAGCACTATCTACGCGTCGCACTTGAGTCGTGCGTCGAATATTTCGCGCCTCGCTTCGTGCTTCTAGGCGTGATCCTGCTTGTCGTCGTCGTGGCGCTGGTCCCGCCGGTATTTCTGGCTCTGGGACTGGTCTCAGGCCTCGTAATTGCTCTTCTCCCAATAAAAAAAAATCTAAAGTCAGCGACTCTTCCGTCCTAAGCATTTGATATTGGGAGGCACCCTCTAGAGGTGATCTCAGGGCAGGCAGACTCGTCGGACAGATACTCGTCGCCGACAATTTCGTCTTCGCGCTGGCGCCGACCGGCAGTCGAATGCCCTCAAGTCAAGGGGCGAAGCCAAGGCAAACGGTTCAAATACTGTCCAGTTAAGGCGATTTGACGTACGCCTCCACTCCGTGGAGACGATGGTCTCCGCCAAGATGGGGAAGCAAAGTTCTGGTCCCGCGACTTCGGCGTCGGGCACGGGTTGGGAGATCCAATGGGAGCCAGGGGAACACGGCTGTTGCTCGTCGTCGCCGGCCTAGCTGCGGCGCTGGTCGTTTCCGGGACCGCCCTCGGGGACCGTCGGCAGGTCAAGCCTGTCAAGTTGGCGATTTCGTCCGACGTCCAAGAAGGGGGGGTCGTCGCCGACGGCTCAAAGTTGCTCGTGATCGAGCCCTTCTCAGCCGAAAGCTCAGGCAGCATTACTCGGCTCAACCTGAGCGGGTCACTCGACCGTTCCTTCGGCGACCAAGGCAACGTTGCAATGCGCGCCGAAGGCGTCACCGTCGCCGACGACGGGAAGCTGTTGGTCAGCACGACCAGCAACCCGAGCGAATCAGCCACGAAGACCAGTGCGCGCGTCATGCGCCTGCTCCCAAACGGTCATCCCGATCGTTCCTTTGGTGTCGGTGGCCACGCCGACATCGACTTCGGCAAGCGCTACGACTACGCGGAAACAGCCGAGCTGGCGGCGAACGGCGACATCCTTGTCGGCGGTATCCGGGTGAACTCTTCGGTGAACCGGGGGGAAAGCGATTATTCCCTTGCCGTCGCCCGCCTGAAGCCAGATGGATCACTCGACCGCTCATTCGGGAGGGACGGCGTCAGAATTCTTCCCGGTGGCGGCGAAGTCGCGGTCCGCGACATCGCCCTGACTCCCTCCGGCGCCATCATTGTCGAGGGAGGCAACGAAATCGAAACGTTCCTCTGGAAGCTGAACCGCGACGGCTCGATCGATCGCCACTTCGGACGGGACGGGTTCCTCGTCCCGCGGGACCACCGAAGGGTGAGCGGCATACTCGAAGAATTGACCTACGCTCCCGGCATCGCCGTGCTGCCGAGCGGAAAGCTGTTGCTGGCGGCGGACGGTTTTCTCTATCAAGGCAAGGGGGGGCGGAACCGAGTGGTCGCTGTCCGTTTGCGTCCCGACGGTCGCCAGGACCGCTCTTACGGCAAGCACGGCTGGGCGACGGCTGGCAGCGGGATTGACTGGACGCTCGCCCACGGGCTGACGCTGCTTTCCCATGGTGTCCTTGCGGTTGCAGCTTCGTTCGAAGACGAGTCCGCCGATGAACACCGCGAATTCGGTGTTATTGCCTTCAGCCCCGACGGGCGACTCGAGGATCGCTTCGGGAGGCACGGCCGGTGTCGGGCCCGGCTGCCCGGAAGGCACGAAGCCGTCGCCATCACCGAGATCGACGCGCGCCCCGTGGTCGTCGGCGATGGGTATCTCGGAACGTATCTGCTCAACTGCTCGCCGCTCCGCCGGCGCTAAGCGCCTTGTGCGCCTGACGCGCTCGGTTCAAATACCGTCCGATGTAGATGTAAGTGGTCGACGCGCGGGTGCAGCGATGGGCTTGCGAGATCGACCACCAGCTCGCCATTCGCGCGGCGGTTTGTGCAAACTGTGATCGACGCCGCACCGCTCGCCGGGCGGCTTCGTCCGCGCGGCGGTAGCTCAATGGTAGAGCCCAAGCCTTCCAAGCTTGTGACGCGGGTTCGACTCCCGTCCGCCGCTTCTCCGCTTCAGGAGGCGGGGCCCCTGCCGATACAGGTTCTCGATGCGCCAGGGACGACCAACCCGATGGGCTCTTGCCTGCCTCGTGCTCGCGCTCGGCCTGCTCCTCCTCGCCGGCTGCGGCTCGGAGGGCGGGGAAGGCGAGGGGATGACGGCGACCGAGGGCGACGCGGGCTACGTCGACTGGCCCCTCTTCGGGCGGGTGCCGGAGCGGACGCACTATCTGCCGGCCGAGCAGGGCGTGCTCGAACCGCCGCTGAAGCAGGCCTGGTCGATCAACACCCACGCGCTGATCGAGTTCCCGCCGGCGATCCACAACGGGGTCGCCTACGTGATCAACAAGTACGGCAACGGGAAAGCCGTGCGGCTCAGCGACCGCAAGATCCTCTGGGAACTGAAGGTCCGGCCCAGCGACAAGGGCAAGCCGAACTTCGTCACCGCGCCGGTCTACCACCGGGGCATCGTCTACGGCGCCTATCTCGACGGCCACCTCGCCGCCGGCGACGCGAAGACCGGGAGGAAGCTCTGGGTGCGCAAGCTCGGCGCCCACCTCGAATCCTCGCCGCTGGCGGTCGGCGACACGCTCTACCTCGGCACCGACTCGACCGACCTGCTCGCCTTGCGCGCCTCCGACGGCAAGCAGCTCTGGAGCTTCAACGCGCCCGGCGCGATCAAAGCCAGCCCCAGCCACCACCACGGCCGCCTCTTCTTCGCCGACTACGAGAGCTCGATGTTCGCGCTCGACGCCGCCAGCGGCAAGCCGCTCTGGCGGACCAACACGAGCAAGGTCCCCCCCGGCGGGCGCGGCGGCTTCTTCTCATCCCCCGCGATCGCCTTCGGCAGGGTCTACGCCGCCCGCGACGACGGCACCGTCTACGCCTTCGACGAAAAGACCGGCAAGGTCGAGTGGTCCTTCGACACCGGCGGCTACGTCTACGGCTCGCCCGCCGTCGCCCACGTCCCCGGCACCGAGCCGACCGTCTACATCGGCGCCGAAAACGGCCGCTTCTTCGCCCTCGACGCCGCCACCGGCAAGGTCGAGTGGCAGCGGGACATCGGCGGCCCCATCCCCGGCACGGCCGTGGTGATCGGCCGCACCGTCTACACCTCGAGCTTCAAGACCCGCAAGACGGTCGGCTTCGACGTCCTCACCCAGAAGCAGGTCTTCGAGATCGACGAGTCCGGCTACACCCCGGTCGTCTCCGACGGCCGGCGCCTCTACGTGGTCGGCTACTACGTGCTGGTCGGGCTCGACCCGAAACAGAGCTGAGCCGGCCGGCGCAGCCGACCATCTAGGCTGCCGCGCCATGGGCGCGTTCCGCTACGAGGGCCACCGGATCGAGTACGACAGCTACGGCGAGGGCGAGCGCGTCGTCATCCTCGTCCACGGCCTGCTGATGAACCGCCGCATGTACGAGCGGCTGGGGCCGGCGCTGGCCGAACGCGGCACGCGGGCGATCTGCGTCGACCTGCTCGGGCACGGGCGCTCGGATCGCCCCGAGGACCTGCGGCTCTACTCGATGCCGCTGTTCGCGCGCCAGCTCGTCGCCCTGATCGACCACCTCGGCCTCGAGTCGGCGGTCGTCGGCGGCACCTCGCTCGGCGCCAACGTCTCCCTGCAGCTGGCCGTCCACCATCCCGAGCGCGCTCGCGGCCTCTTCCTCGAGATGCCGGTGCTCGACAACGCCCTCTCGGCGGTGGCGGCGACCTTCACGCCGGTGATGCTGGGGCTCCGCTTCGGCCGCCCCGCCTTCGAGCTGCTCTCGCGGGTGACCTCCGCCCTCCCCCGTACCAACTACCTGGTCGACATCGGCCTCGACTGGGTGCGCCAGCGCCCGGGCCCCTCGCTCGCCGTGCTCGAGGGCCTGCTGCTCGGCGAGACCGCCCCGCACCGGCAGGAGCGGCGCACGATCGAGACGCCGACGCTGGTAGTCGGCCACCCGCGCGACCCGCTGCACCCGTTCAGCGACTCCGGGATGCTGGTCGAGGAGCTGCCCAACGCGCGCCTGGTCGAGGCCAACTCGCTGCTCGAGTGGCGCACCTCCCCGGCGCGGCTGGACGGGGAGCTGGCCGCCTTCGTGGAGGAAGCGTGGCCGTAAGCCGGGTGCTCTCGCGCTCGCAGCTGGAGACGCTCGCCCGACACGGCGAGGAGCGCACGGCAGGGGTCGGCGAGAAGCTGTTCGAGGTCGGGGACGCGACTTACCCGTTCATCGCGATCCTCGAGGGCGAGGTGGCGGTGACCGACGAAGCCGGCCACGAGATCGTCCGCCACGGCGGCTCCGGCTTCCTCGGCGAGATGAACCTGCTCTCCGGCCAGACCGTCTTCCTCACCGCGGTCGTCACCGAGCCGCTGCGCTACATCGCCGTCGAGCGCGAAGCCCTGCGGGAGCTGCTCTTCGAGGACAGCGCCCTCTCCGACCTGCTGCTCTCGGCTTTCGTCGAGCGGCGCGAGCTGCTCCAGCAACGGCAGGGAATCGGGGTCGAGATCGTCGGCCCGCGCGAGTCGGCGGAGACGCGACGCCTGCTCGAGTTCGCCCGGCGCATCCGCATTCCCCACTTCTGGCTCGACCCCGAGGAGGATGACGCGGCGGCGGCGCTGCTGGAGGAAGTCGCGAAGGACCAGATACCGCTGGTCCGACTCCCGGGCGGCGTCGAGCTGCACCGCCCGACCAACGGCGAGCTCCTGCGGGCGCTCGGGATCGGCCGCGAGCTCGCTCCCCGCGAAGAGGTCGACCTGCTGATCGTCGGCGGTGGACCCGCTGGGCTAGGCGCCGCCGTCTACGGCGCCTCGGAGGGCCTCGACACCCTGGTCGTCGAGGGCACGGTGCTGGGCGGCCAGGCGGGCAGCTCGCGTCGGATCGAGAACTACCTCGGCTTCCCGGCCGGCGTCAGCGGCAGCGAACTGATCAGCCGCGCCGTCACCCAGGCCCGCAAGTTCGGGGCGCGGCCGGCGACGCCATACCGGGCCGAGGCCCTGGAGCCGGGAGAGGAGCGGCACCTGGTCCGCTTCGAGGGCGGCACGGAGATCGCCGCGCGCGCCGTGCTCCTCGCGACCGGAGCCGAATACCGGCGACTGCCGGTCGAGCGCCTGGAGGAGTACGAGGGGCTGAGCGTCTTCTACGCCGCCGGCCCGCCCGAGGCGCACCTCTGCGGCGGCCAGCGGGTCGCCGTGGTCGGCGGCGGCAACTCGGCGGCGCAGGCCGCGGTCTGGCTGGCGCGGGGTGGCGCCCTCGTCACCCTCCTGCACCGCCGCGCCGAGCTCAGCGAGACGATGTCCCATTACCTGCTCGACGAGCTGGAGCGCTACGGCGTCGCGGTCCGCGACCGCAGCGAAATCGCCACCCTGCACGGCGAGGAGGGGGCGCTCGCAGCCGTCACGCTGACCGACGGGACGCGACTCCCCTTTTCGTTCCTCTTCCTCTTCCTCGGCGCCGCGCCCTGCACGGACTGGCTCGGCGACGTGGTCGCGCGCGACGAGAAGGGCTTCATCCTCACCGGCGCCGAGGCGGGCGCCGAAGGGCTGCTGGAGACGAGCGTCCCCGGGGTCTACGCGGCTGGCGATGTGCGCGCCGGCTCGATCAAGCGCTGCGCGACCGCGATCGGCGAGGGCGCCTCCGTGGTTCGTTTCGTCCACGAGCGCCTCTCGCCGACCGGGTCGGCGCTTTAGCCCCGGGTCAGACCTCGGCCTGGTCCTTGCGGACCTGGGCGGCGGCTTTCACGCAGCGGGAGAACTCGGTCCCCTTCTCGCCTTTGACGTGTTTCTTGCTCAGGCCTTTGCAGGCTTTGCGGGCGGTGATCCGCTCGTTCGTGGCCGCCTTGGCCATCGCGTTCACGCACCGACTGAACTCCGTGCCTTTCTCGCCTTTGACGTGTTTCTTGCTTTTCCCCTGGCAGTAGACGCCATAGGCTTTCGCTTTCTCCGGCAGGCTCGCGCCCGGGCCCGGGTTTTCCGGTTTTTCAGGCGCGTACTTCGGGCCGTTGCCGTTGGCGCCGGGGTCTGCGGGCTGCACCGCGAACGCGGCGGGCGCCGTGGCGAGGGCGAGGGCGCCGAGCACCACCGCAAGCTTGAGGTGGGTCTTCATCGTTCCTCCTTCGTTTCCTGGCGCCCCCCTACGGGGCTCCATCTGCTTACCTCGCGGCTGAAACGACGCGGACGGAGGTTTGTCAGGCCGAAGGTTGGCCCGGGTCGCCGTTCGCTTCACCCTGGGGGGACGGGCTCGGGTGCGCCGGCACCGCCCCCGGGCCGCTCGGCGCTTTTGGGAGCATCGCCGCCCCTCCGCCGCTTTGCTCGGGCTGCGCTGGCTTCGCCGGCTTGTCCGGCTGCGGCGAAGCCGGCTTCGACGACCGGGTCGGCTTCGGGGGCTCGGGGGACTGGCCCTTGTCGGCGCTGCCCCGGTCTTGGCCACCCCCATTGCCGGCAGCTTTGTGCTCGGCGGCGGTCTGTTGCCCATGCGAGGCGGCGTCCGGGTGGTTCTTCTCGTGGCCGCGACCGTCCGGGTGCTCGCCGGCGGCGGCGGGAGCGTTTGCCGAGGCCCCGTTTTCAGTCCCAGCCGCGGGCGCCGTCACGGAAGCCTCCTCCCGAGTCTTCTTTCCGGCGCGGTCAGTTCGGTCGTGCGCCGTCGCGGGCCTCAACTCTGCGGCGCCGTCCTTACCGCCTGCGCTTGCCGGCTCAGATGCTCCGCGCTTCGTCGACGCGCTGCTCCCCTGCTCCCCCTCTCCCCCGCTTTCCCTCTGGGCCGAGGAACCGCCGCCCCACGGCGTGACGTCGACGACGCCGCTGCGGTCAGCCGCGCCGACCCCGACCACCGCGACGGCCGCCAACGCCGCGGCCGACTTGATCGCGGCCCCGGCGCCGAGAGATTTCGCCGCTCCGCCGGCGGCGGCACCGCCGAGCAGCCCCTGCAGGAGACCCGTCGCCGCGACCGCAGGCAGCGGAGCCAGGGCACCGAGATCCTGGCGGCGCCCCTCGATTTCCTCGTGGAAGCGGCGGCAGTCGGGGCAGGCCCGCAGATGCGCCCGAATGTCGCGCCGGCGGGTGACCCGGCCGTCGGCGTCGGACAAGGCCCGGGTAACGGCGTCGCAGTCCATCTCACGCCCCTCGTCCATCTGGCGCAGGCTTTGCCGCGCCTCGTAGAGAGTTTGCCGGGCGGTGGCCGGAGAAGTGCCCAGCGCCGCGCCGATCTCCTCGAAGGCGAGGCCGCCCAGCTCGCGCATCACCAGGGCGCCGCGCTGGCGATCCGGCAGCAGCTCGAGGTCGGCGAGCAGACGCCGCAGCCGCGCCCTCGCTTCCGCGTCCTCCGCGAGGCTGCTGCCGGGCTCCGCCAGCGTCGCGTCGAGCTCCTCGGTGGGGCGCCGCCGCCGCAGCAGTTCGACCGCCTCGTTGTGGGCGATCCGGTAGAGCCACGGCTTCAGCTCGATCTGCCGCTCCTCCCCCGGCAGCGCGCGCAGCACCTTCACCATCGTGTTCTGCAGCGCGTCCTGGGCATCCGCGGAGCTGCCCACGATTGCCAGGCAGAAGCGGTAGAGGTCCTGGTGGTAGCGGTCGAAGATCGCCGCCAGAGCGCCCTCGTCGCCCGCCGCCGCCCGCCGCGCGAGGCGATCGTCGGGGAACAGCCGTGCGATCCCGATACGGCCCTTTGCCCATGCTGCTTCAACGTCCACCGGAGCCATCCGTCAGCCGCTACCGAGCGGCCGCAGCCGCTCGGAGACCGCCTGGGCGCGGAAGTCGAAAATCCGCTTCAGGTCGCGGCGCACGAAGAGGCGGTCGGCGAGCGCGCCGAGCGGTCCGTAGGGAATCGAGTACCGAACCCGGTCGTGGATGACGGTCGCGCCGTCGGCCTCGGGCTCGAACAGGTGCGTGTGCTCCCAGAGCGAGTAGGGGCCCCGTACCTGGGTGTCGACGAAGCGATGGGGAGGCTCCCAGGTCTCGATCCGGGTCTGCCAGCGGATGGGAAACCCGTGCAGCCGCAGCCGGTAGTCGAGCAGGGCTCCGGCGCCCAGCCCGATCGGGTCCGACCTGAGCACCTCGAAGCGCAGCCAGGGCGGCGTCAGCGGCTCCAGGTTGGCGGCGTCGCCGTAGAAGGCGAAGGCCTCGTCGACCGGCACGTCGACCCGCTGGCTCCGCTCGAGGAGGCGTACAGACACGTGGTCAGTCTTGCAGCCGGACGGGGCCAGCTACGGTGGAGAGATCGGTTCCACGACCCTCATCGCCGGCGCCGCCGGCTTCGTGGGCGGCCGGCTCGCCACCGCCCTGGGCGAAGCCGGGGGGGCCGAGTTCGCTGCCTGGTCCCCTCCCTCTGGCTCGGCCTGGTCACGCCGGTCGACACGAAGGTGGCCCGCCCTCTCCTCGAGGGCCTGACCACCACGGCCGTGGTCACCGACCGCAGCGGTGCCGAGCCGTTCGGGATCTCTCCGGAGAGCTTCGGCGGGTCCCTGCGCCGGGCGCTCGCCGCGGAGGCGGACGCTTAGAGCCGCGCGGTCCACGCGCCCACCTCACCGCCTCCTCAGCGTCAAGGCAACGGATGATTACCCTCGAGGAGAGGGGGGTAGACGCAGGACAGCACCGAGCATCGAAGCTCGGTGTCCTGACACTCGAAGGACGTTTCCCCCGGCACCGGATCGAGGCCTGGGGGCGGACGACGGGCCCTACTGGAACCCACACTCCAAGGAGGACTCGATGCAACGAGGTCCGATACCTCTGAACGTTCATGCAGCCCTGGAGCCGTTGATCGCGGCCGTGATCATCGCGGCGCCGTGGCTGTTCGGTTTCAGCGACACGGACGACGCCAAGGTCGTCTGCATCGCGGTAGGCCTGGCGATGCTGATCGCCGGCTCGATCACCGACTGGCGGCTTTCGATCGCCCGGCTGATTCCGCTACGCGTCCACATGCTCACCGACCTGCTGCTCGGCGCGGTCCTGATCCTCTCGCCCTTTGTGCTCGGCTTCAGCGATCGCGGCGGCGCCACTCGCTTCACGGTGATCGCCGGCGCACTCGAGATCGTCACCGCCCTCTCCACTCGGTGGGATCCGCTCGAAGCAGCGGGCTCGGCGGTCGATCGTCAGACCCGTTCGACGGTCACCCACTGAACCTCACCGGTTTCGAATAGGCACTTCAAGAGAAAGGCAATCCCGATGTTCAAGCACACCAAGCAGCTTGCTTACAAAGTCAGAGTCGACGAGCCCAACCCCATTTTCGCCAAGCACCTGCAGCAGGCGATCGGCGGGGTCGAGGGCGAGATCCGCGTCTGTCTGCAGTACCTGTTCCAGGGCTGGGGCAACCGCGGCCCGGACCGCTACAAAGACATGCTCCTCAACACCGGCACCGAGGAGATCGGCCACATCGAGATGCTGGCGACCGCGGTCGCGCTCAATCTCGAGGGTGCGCCGGCGAAGCTGACCGAGGAGATCGCCGGCAAAAACGGCACGGTCGAGGCGATCCTCGGCGGGCAGGATCCCCGCCACGTGCTCTCCGCTGGCCTGGCGGCGATGCCGGTCGACTCCAACGGCAACCCGTTCAACGGCTCCTGGGTCGTCGCCACCGGCAACGTCGGTTCCGACATGCTGGCCAACGTCCATGCCGAGGCCAGCGGTCGCCTGCTCGCCACGCGGCTGTGGGAGATGACCGACGACCCGGGGATGAAGGAGATGCTGGGCTTCCTGATCGCCCGCGACACCATGCACCAGAACCAGTGGATGGCGGTGCTGGAGGAGCAGAAGGACATGGGGATGCCCGTGCCGCCGGACTTTCCGCAGGAGCAAGAAGCGCAGGAGTTCGCCTACGACTTCTTCGTTCACTCCGACGGCGAGGTGCCAGACGACGCCCGTTGGACCAGCGGCCCCTCGGTCGACTCCAAGGGGGAGTTCGGCGTGCGCGAGGCGGAGCCGATGGGCGAGGTCCCGACCCTCGCTCCGGCAGAGGCGCGGCCGGAGCTGCACAGCACCCCGGTTCCGGCCGAGGGAGGTTTCCTGCGCAAGGCCAAGGACGCCGTAACTCCCTGACCCGGCCGCCCGGCCCCTCGAGCCGGTGCTCCGGCGCTTCCCAGCGCCGGAGCACCGGGCTGTGCTAGCCGACGGTTCCGACGACCGCCGCGAGCGCCTGCTCGCGATCTGCGAAGACAACTCCGTTGGCGGTGAGGCCGGTGGCTTCGAGGATCCGCAGCACCTGGTCGCAGGGGCTGTGAGCCACGACTTGGGAGTCGTCGTCGCGATGGGCGCGGACGATCGTGGCAATGCCACTCGAGTCGATGAACTGACAGGACTGCAGGCTGATCAGGACCTGGTCGCTCGGGCAACCCGCGATCGCCTCACGCAGCTGATCGGATACCGCCAGGTCGAGCTCGCCCTCGACCCTGATCTCTCGACAACCGTCCTCGATCTCAGCTTCGGTGAGCTTGAACCGCCTTAACGCGGCTGCTCCCGCGAAGTCGTTCGAGCCTGATGCTAGGTCGCCGTCACGGCGTTGATCGTGAAACATGACACCTCCGAAATGGTTCTTCTGGTTCGGAGTCCGCAACCTGGCCATAGCCAGAGTGCGTGCCTCATGATTTCACTGACGCGGCAGGAGCTTGCCCCTGCGGCGTGGCGTCATCTTACACCCCACCGTCGTCAGCCAACAGCGCCCGTGCGGTCTCTTCGATCGCGGTGCGCTCGAACGGCTTCTCGAAGAGAAAGATCTCGATGATGGTGTGCGGATCGAAGAGAACCTGGCTCTGATAGGTGACGACCTTACGTTCGGTCAGTTGTTCGACCGTCCCGATCAGTCGCTCGGCCATGACGTTCTCGAAGTGCTGGCGAAAGCCGCGCACCGCGTCCCCCTCCCCGGCGTCGAGCAACGTCTGCTCAGCCTCGGTCATGCCGCCGCGCATGACGACGAACAGGAGGTCGTCGATCAGGTAGGACTTCGCCTTCGTCGGGCCCCGGCCGTAGAAGCCCTTCATCGCCTTGACCATCTCGCGTGAGATCGCGGAAAGGAGCGAAGCTCCGGTTTGACCTTCGAGCGGGGGCTGCGGAGGTTGGGGCACATTCGCCACGGCACAAGTCTATGGGCGCGGCGGACTCCCGGCAACGCGATGCGGGCTGGCCGGAGCAATTTCGAACTCCTTTGCGCCGAGCGGCAGAGGTCGTGCGTTTCCCACCCCCAGCACCGGGGTAATCCCATCGTCATGTACGTCCTTCCGCTGATCGTGATCATCCTGCTGGCGGTCGTGGCCGTAGCCTGGTCACCGATCTTCGCGGTCATCGTGTTTGCGATCTTCTTCGCCTTCTTCCTCGCCTACGTCGGGCTGAGTCGTCGTTCAGATCAGACCGGCGGGACGCCGGAGGCCCGGGCGGCTGAGCGCGGACGGCAGGAAGAGGCCGAAACCCGGATTCGCTGAGTTCGGCTCGACCCGCGGGAGCTGCAGACGCAGCTCGCTCATCCAGTCGCGAGGCACAGTGCGGTGGCGTCGTCGGCGAGGCCCCCGGCCGGGCTGGCGGCGAGGACCGCGCGATGGACCTCGCGGACGGTGTCGGAAGCGGACCTTTGCCGGGATCGCGACGCCGCGGCGACCAGCGCCTCGGACGCCAAGCCCACGCCCCCGTCACGCCGAGAGACGACGCCGTCGGAGACCATCAGCAGACGGTCGCCGGGCACGAGCCGGGACCGATGTTCGGAGGGCTTCGGGGTACGGCGCCCGCCGAGCCCATGGCCGTCGGCAAAGTGCAACGTCTCGGCCTCTCCCCCATCGCGCAGGACGATCGGCGCGACGTGGCCGCAGTTGCAGATCCGCAGCTCGTAGCTGGTGGGGTCCCAGTGGGCGAGAGCGGCGGTCATCTCCGCCTTCGGGCCGGGCAGTTCGGCAAGCGTCTGGTGCATCACCAGAAGCGATTCCCCCATCGAGGCGCCGCTGCGCCGACTCGCCCGCAGGGCGCCGAGGGCAACGGCGCTGGCGGCGGCGGCGCGAGTCGAGGGGCCGAGGCCGTCGGCGAGCGAGCACCAGACCCCGTCGGAGTTCTCGACCACGTCGAACCAGTCGCCGGCGACCTCATAGCTCGGCAGCACATTGCCCGCGACTTCGCCGCCGCTGATCCGGCTGATCCGCGGCGGCAGCAGGCTCTGCTGGATCTCGGCGGCGGCGCGCGGCTGCTTGCTCCGCTGCGCCCGGGCGAAGACGTCGGTGTAGCGGTCGGCGAGAGTGATCGCCGCCGTCGCCTGTCGCGCCAGCTCGGTCAGCGACGTCCGCGGCCGGCCGAAGGAGACGAGGCCGCCGATCGCTCGGCCGCGCAGCCAGAGCGCGAAGAGCTCCACCCCCGGCAGCCCGGTGAGGTCGGCGCGGAGCATCGAGACGCCCGCGGCGTCGAGCTCGGGGCCGATCGCCAGCGGCGCCGGCAGCTTGGCCCCAAGCCGGTCGGGCCCAGCCATGTGGAGCAGGTGGCTTCCGTCGATGTCGAGGACATAGAGGGCCACGGGCACTCCGGCGATCCGCTGCGCCTCGGCGACGAGCTGCTCGGGCAGGAGCGCCGGCGGCACCACGTCGAGAACCTGGATCGCGTCGAGCTCGACGCCGCGGCTGCGGCCCAGCCGGCCGGCCGGCAGCGGCTGCTCCGGCGGCTCCAAGGCGCCGTCCTCGGGTCTCGCCTCGAGCGCCCCGATCAACCGGGCGCGATCGGCGAAGCGGCGGTAGACGGTGGAGCGCGAGACGCCGGCGGCGGCGGCGATCTCCGAGACCGTGGCCTCTGGCGACTGCTCGAGCAGCCGTCGCGCCGCTTCCAGGATCCGCTGTTCGTTGCGCAGGGAGTCGGCGCGCCTGTGCTCGGCCAGCGCGGCCCCGCTCATCTGAACTGGAACGCCGTGTCGCGCCCTCGTGTCGCACTTGTTCTCAATTGGAACATCACCGGATTGAGTCCCCGAATCGGGGGCACACAAACGGTGAGCCCAAACCGACGAGGAAAGACCGATGCCACCAAACCCCCAGATGAGCCAACGAAACTCGAGCGCCGAGAACGCCTCCGTCTCCGACCTGGTCCAGCAGTTGACCGAGCAGACCTCGCGACTGGCCCGCCAGGAGGTCGAGCTGGCGAAGGCCGAGATGACGGTCAAGGGCAAGCGTCTGGGAGTCGGCGCCGGCGCCTTCGGCGGCGCCGGCCTCGTTGCCCTGTTCGGCCTCGGCGCCCTGACCGCGGCCGCGATCCTGCTTCTGGCGACCGCAATGACCGCCTGGCTGGCGGCGCTGGTCGCCGGCGCCGTCTACCTGGTGGCCGCCGGCGTCCTCGCTCTGGTGGGGAGGTCGAAAGTCGAAAGCGCGGGGTCGCCGGTGCCCGAACAGGCAGTGGAGAGCGTCAAGCGGGACGTCGAGGAAACCAAAGTGCGAGCGAGAGAGGGAAGAGCATGAGCGCGAGCGAGAACCCGGATCAGATCAGGGACGAGATCGAGGACACCCGCGAGGAACTCGGCGACACCGTCGCCGCCGTCGCCGCGAAGACCGACGTCAAAGCGCAGGCGCAAGCCAAGCTCGAGGACGTCAAGGCGCAGGCCCACGACAAGGTCGACGAGGTTAAGGGACAGGCCTCGGCCGCAGCCGAGGAGGCGAAGACGAAAGCCAAGCAGAACCCGCAGCCGCTCGCGATCGCCGGCGCCCTGATTGCGGCACTGATCCTCTGGAGGCTGTTGCGCAGGTGAGCGAGCAACGGGCCGAGACCGACGCCCAGTTCCGCGACCGCGAAGACGATCCGCGGCGCGACTACGCGCCCGCAGGCGCCGCCGCGCAGAGCGGTTGGTGGGCGACGATCAAGCGCACCGCAACCGAGTTCCAGGAGGACAACCTCAGCGACTGGGCGGCGGCGCTCACCTACTACGGGTTGCTCTCGCTGTTCCCGGCGCTGATCGCGATGGTCTCGCTGATCGGGATCTTCGGCGACCCCAAATCGACCACGCAGAGCCTGACCGAGATCATCACGGAACTGGGTCCCGGCTCGGCGGCCGAGACCTTCAAAGGGCCGATCGAATCGATCACCGAAAGCAGCGGCACCGCCGGCGTCGCCTTCGTCCTCGGCATCGCCGCCGCCCTGTGGTCGGCGTCCGGCTACACCGGCGCCTTCATGCGCGCCTCGAACGTCATCTACGAGACCCGCGAGGGGCGGCCGTTTTGGAAGCTGCGGCCGCTGCAGATCCTCGTCACGCTGCTGATGATCGTGATGATGACCTTGCTCGCCGTGTCGCTGGTCCTGACCGGGCCGGTCGTCTCCGCTGTCGCCGAACCGCTCGGCATCGGCTCGACCGCGGTCGACGTCTGGAACATCGCCAAGTGGCCGGTGATGGTCCTCGTCTTCCTGCTGATGCTGGCGCTCCTCTACTATGCCTCGCCGAACGTGAAGCTCCGTGGCTTCAAGTGGGTGACGCCGGGCAGCCTGGTCGCGATCGTCGTCTGGATCCTCGCCTCGGCGCTGTTCGCCTTCTACGTCTCCAACTTCGGCTCATACGACAAGACCTACGGCACCCTCGGCGGCATGATCGCGTTGCTGGTCTGGTTCTGGATCAGCAACCTGGCGATCCTCTTCGGCCACCAGTTGAACGCCGAGCGTGAGCGCAGCCTCGAGATCGAAGAAGGACGGCCGCGGGCAGAGCAGGAGATCCAGCTGGAGCCGCGCGACGAGCCCAAGCAACAGAAGACCACCTGAAACCGGAGGAACGACATGGCCCTGACCGACGCACGATCACGATTGCTGCCCTTGGCGGAGGAGATTTTGGACAACCGCTACGCCCGTGAGAACCTGCGCGAGGGCGCCGAGAACCTGCGCGGCGTCTACGGGCGGGCCCAGAAGCGGCGGGTCAAGCCCGCCAGCGACCGCAAGCTGCGCCGGCAGTTCGAGGCGGCGATCGTCGCGCTCGACGAGGGCACCGCGGCGCTCGCCAGCCGCCGCAAGAAGCCGAAGCGGACCGGCCGCAAGTTCGTGCTGGCCCTGGTGGGGCTCGGCGCCGCCGGCGCCGCGGCCGCGCTGGCGCTGAACGAGAGCCTGCGCGAGTCGGTGCTCGGCTCGGCCAAGGCGCTGGGGGAAGAGGTCTCCGCTGGTCCGGCGCCCGACGGCGGCGGCTCGGATGGGAGCGCCTGATGAAGATCGTCTTCACCCCGGTCAGCATCATCCTCGGCCTGATCGCCGGGATCATCGGCCAGAAGATCTTCGAGAAACTGTGGAGCCTGGTCGACGACCAGGAGCCGCCGAGCCCGGAGCACCGTGAGTTCAGCTGGCCGAAGCTGATCGGCGCCCTGCTCGTCGAGGGAGCGATCTTCCGCTTGGTCAAAGGCCTGACCGACCACGCCGCCCGTCGCACCTTCGCCAAGGCGACCGGCGCGTGGCCTGGCGAGGAAGCTCCCGAGCGGAGCTGAGATCGCCAGCGGACCCTCGAAGCCTGGGCTCGTTTAGCCGGACTTCTTCCCGCCCTTGCGGCCAGCCTTCTGCTTTTGGGACTTACTGCCGCCCCCGCCGCTGTTTTCACCGCCCTTCTTGGAAGAGCCGGAGGCATTCGCGATCTTGGCGGCGCGTTCCTTGCTCATCCCCTTCTTGCGAAGCCCTTCGTACTGCTTGTCGTTCTTGACACTCGATCCGTGATCTTTCGCCATGCCTGCTCCTTCCCCGGGCGGCTCGAACGTGTGCTGTCGCAGTACCCACGTAAGTGCGACAGCAAAACCCGCGTCGACGTCGCGCGCCGAGGAGGGTCGGTTTGCCGCCGACTCCCCAAGGGGAAACAGAGAACTGCCGAAGGGAAGCCAAAGCAAGGAGGGAAGATGGCAACCGCAAGAGAGATCATGACCGGAGGAACCGAGTGCATCGGGGAGAACGAATCGCTGGCCGACGCCGCGAAGAAGATGGCCGAGCTGGACGTCGGCGCGCTGCCGATCTGCGGAGAGGACAACCGCCTGAAGGGGATGCTCACCGACCGCGACATCGTGGTCAAGGCAATCGCCCAGGCGAAAGCGCCGGCTGACATCAGGGCGGGCGAGCTGGGCGAGGGCAAGCCGGTGACGATCGGCGCCGACGACTCAGCCGAGGAGGCGCTGCGGACGATGACCGAGCACAAGGTCCGCCGGCTGCCGGTGATCGACGGCCACGATCTGGTCGGCATCGTCAGCCAGGCCGATATAGCGACCAACCTCTCCGACGATCAGGCCGGCGCGCTGGTGGAGGCGATCTCAGCGGCTCCGTGAGCAGCCGGCTGCTCCTTCCCCTGCGAGCCGAGATTGATCGCGGTTATCGCCGACACCCACATGCCCAGAGGGGCCCGTCGGCTGCCTGAGCGCTGCGTCGAGCTGGTCGGCGCCGCAGAGGCGGTTATCCACGCCGGCGACTTCTCCGCGATCTCGGCGCTGGAGGAAATGCGGGCGCTCTGTCCGATCGTGCACGCCGTGCACGGCAACGTCGACGAGGACTCGTTACGGCGTTCGCTGCCAGCCGAGCTGGAGGTCGAGGTCGACCGGCGAACCGTCGCCATCACCCACGATGCCGGGCCCGCCAAAGGCAGGCTGGCGCGCCTGCGTCGACGCTTTCCGGCCGCCGATGCCGTCGTCTTCGGCCACAGTCACCTTCCTTTGCACGAGATCGAGGACGGGTTCCAGATCTTCAACCCCGGCAGTCCGACCGAGCGGCGACGCGCCCCTCGACCGTCGATGGGGTTGCTCGAATGCGGGAAGGCCGGGCTGGCTTTCAAGCACGTCTGGCTCTAGCGGCGCCTAGGTGAATGCGGGTAGCACTTCGCGCTCGTAGAAATCGAAGAACCCGGCTTGGTCGGGCCCGACCTGATGGACGTAGACATGGTCGTAGCCGGCGTCGACGTACTCCTGAATCGCGGCCCGGTGGCGCTCGGGGTCCGGGCCGCAGACGACGCTCTCCGCGATGTCTTCCTCGTCCAGCGCCTCGGCCGCCTCTTCGAAGTGGGCCGGCAGCGGCAGCTCCAAGAAGAAGCTGCCGCTGAGCGCGCCGTTCGGCCACTGCTTCAGCGCCAGCTTCTTCGCCGCCTCCTCGTCCTCGGCCCAGCAGACGTCGAGCTGACCGTAGGTCGGCTTGGCCTCGCCCCCTTCGGCGCGGAACTGCGCGACCGACTCGGCGACCGGGGCCGTCCCGACCAGTCCGTCGCCCAGCCGAGCGGCCAGTTCGACCGAGCTCTCCCCGGCCACCGCGACCAACAGCGGCGGAGGCTGCTCCGGCAGCGAGTAGAGGCGGGCGTTCTCGACCGTGAAGTGCTCGCCGCGGTGGCTGGTCAGCTTCCCCTCCCACAGCTTCCGGATCACCTCGATCGCCTCCCCGAGGCGGTCCTGCCGCTCGACCACCCCGGGCCAGCGGCCCCCGACGATGTGCTCGTTCAGGTTCTCGCCGGTCCCGACCCCGAAGGAGAAGCGCCCGGGCAGGAGGCTGGCGGCGGTGGCGGCGGCCTGGGCGACGATCGCCGGGTGGATTCGCGTCGTCGGGCAGGTGACGCCGGTGATCAGCTCGATCCGCTCCGTTCTCTGGGAGATCGCCCCCAGGGTCGCCCAGACGAACGGGCTCTCGCCCTGCTCGTCGACCCAGGGGTGGAAGTGGTCGGAGACCGAGGCGAAGGAGAACCCCGCCCGCTCGGCGCGCTCTGCCTGCGCGACGAGCGAGGGAGCGTCGAACTCCTCGCTGGAGAGGGTGTAGCCGAGCTTGGTCATGGCGGCTTTTTGAGAGCTACCCCGTTCGGCGTGACTCACGCCCCAACGGGTATCCCCCGCGCATGACTTCCCAGCGGGTGCGGATCGGATGCTCGGGCTGGAGCTATGACGACTGGCGCGGCGGCCTCTACCCGGACGGCCTGCCGAAGCGCCGCTGGCTAGAGCGCTACGCGGAGGTCTTCGACACGGTCGAGGTCAACGCGACCTTCTACCGGCTGCCGAAGCGCTCTACGGTCGAGAGCTGGGTCGAGCAGGTCCCCGCCGACTTCCTCTTCGCGGTGAAGGCGAGCCGCTACCTCACCCACATGAAGCGACTGCGCGAGATCGCCGACGCGGTCGCGCGCTTCTGGGAGCCGCTGGAGCCGTTGCGGCGTGGGCATCGTCTGGGGCCGGTGCTCTGGCAGCTGCCCGAGAACTTCCACCGCGACGACGAGCTGCTCGCCTCGGCGCTCGACGAGCTGCCGCCCGCGCAGCACTGCTTCGAGTTCCGCCACCCGAGCTGGTTCGCCGCCCCGGTGCGGAGGCTTCTGGAGGAGCGCGGCGCCTCGCTGGCGATCGGCGAGGACAAGCGTCGGCCGCTGCCCGAAGCCACGCCGGCCGGCGAGATCGCCTACCTGCGCCTGCACTACGGGCGCCGCGGCCGCGGCGGCAACTACTCCGAGGCCGAGCTCGACGGCTGGCGCCGCCGGATCGCCGGCTGGCGCTCGCGGCGACCCGTCTTCGTCTACCTCAACAACGACTGGAAGGGTTACGCGCCCGCGAACGCCCGTTACCTGGGACGGGGCTTGTCGGCGGGAGGAGCGGGGTAGCCGGGGACATGGCCACCGAGACGGACACCGCCGCCGAGTTCGTCCCCGCCAGCCTCTCCCTTGCCAAGCTGCGCCGCGCCGCCGCCGAGTGCCGCGGCTGTCCGCTCTGGAAGGACGCGACCCAGACGGTCTTCGGCGCCGGCCCGAGGAAGGCGGAGCTGATGCTGGTCGGCGAGCAGCCCGGCGACCGCGAGGACGTCGAGGGCGAGCCCTTCGTCGGCCCGGCCGGAGGCATTCTCGCGCGGGCGCTGGAGGGCGCCGACATCGACGCGGGGGACGTCTACCTGACGAATGCGGTCAAGCACTTCAAGTGGCGGGCGCGGGGCAAGCGCCGCCTCCACCAGACGCCGCGCGCCGGCGAGGTCGAGGCCTGCCGGCCCTGGCTCGAGGCGGAGCTGAAGGCAGTCAGGCCGACGGGCTTGCTCGCCCTCGGGGCCACGGCAGCCAGGGCGCTCTACGGTCCTTCGGTCCGGGTCACGCGCGACCGCGGCCAGCTGATCGACTCCCCGCTGGCACCCGTCGCGCTGCTGACCGTGCACCCCTCGGCGATCCTGAGGCTGCGTGACCGCGACGAGCGCGAGGACGCGCTGGCCAGCCTGGTGGACGACCTACGTCTCCTCGCGAGCTCGGTGGCCAAGGGCTAGCTCTCGGCCGCGGGCAGCACGGTCGGTCTCCAGCTGGGCCTCCGTGAGCCGCCGCATGCGGCGGCAGATCTGCCGGTAGAAGCGCAGCTGGTTCGAGCGTCCGACAACCCGGAAACCCGTTCTCAAGAAGAACGGGCCGGATTGGGCCGGTCGGGATACCGCGCGCAGATGAAACTCGACGTCGCCGGTGTCCAGCCACTTCCAGATCTCGTAGTGCATCTGTCCCTGCTCGAAGTGTCCCTCCAGGGTTCGGTAGTCCCAACCGAAGATCTGAGCTGGTCGACCGTCGATCTCCAGCTCCTCTTCGTAGACATCCCCGATCCGCACCGCCACCTCGAATCCCACTCCCAGGAAATGGATCTTGAGAAGCATGTCGCGCCCTGCCAATGGCGCATCCGCGTCGTAGGCAGCCGTGACGATGCGAGGGTCGGCGAGCTGGTAGGCGTCCATGATTTCCCGGCCCACCCTCCAGCTCCCGCCTTCCTCAGGGGGCCCCGCGCCCTCATGGGGCAGCTGCTCGACCAGGTCGTCGACCCGCCAGGCTCCGTCGAGCATGTATTCGGGCACCCGGGTGGCGTCGAAGTTCACCTTTCGCTCGGCCAGCGCCGCCAACTGGGGAGGCACAGCCCGCTCGGGTGGCTCGTCGGTCCCAGGCAGCGGCAGCAGCTCGGGATCCACCCGCCGCGTCGTGATCACGATGCCGCCCTCCATCTTCCCTCCCGCGAGATCGACGGCACGTCGCAACACCGACGACCACATGTGGAGCTGAACCTCCTTCGAGATTCGGAAGCGCGTGTACAGGAGGTCGCTGAGGCGATCCCCGCTCCGAGCCCAGGACTCGATCTCAAAAGAGATCGAGCGGTAGTCGGCGGCAACGCGAAACTCGATCTGCCCGGCCTCGAGATGGCCCGACAAGGTGGCGAGACGAAACGAACTTGAATCGACGGCCACGACCCGCACCGGTCCGTCCCAGGGGCCAGGCATGCGTACGACGTACTCGTCACCCACCCGCAGCCGCCCCTTCTCACCCCCTACCTTCTGGAACGTCGCGAACTCAGAAGGCGCTGCGGAGTCGAGGTTCGCGGTCATCCGCTCCATCAACTGCTCTGGCGAGAGCGGCGCTCCCACGATCCGGGTGCGGTAGATACGGTGAATCAGCGGGCCGTCTCCGTCCGCGGGCAGCTGCAGATCGGCCGTGTCGACGCCTGCGGGAAGGGCCGGCGGCGCGTCATCGGACCATGACCCGGCCAGCTCCCACCGATGCACCGGCGTGGTGCTCCACATGTAGCGCCAGGAAGCCAGCCCGACGCCCAGCGGCCAGCGAGCGGCGGTCGACCATCGTCTGCACGGTGATTGCTCGGCTGGCACAACTCACCCTTACCCACTCGCCCTACCGAGACACTCCGGCCTTGCGATGCGTCAAGCTGGAGCGATGCCAAAGACGTCGGATCTTCCGAGACCGCGAAGCATCCATCTGTACGGCCTCTCGATGGGCTCCGTCGGGCTCTGCATCGTCCTCTGGATTCGGTCCAAGACGATCGGAGAGGACGAGCGCGGCAACGCTGAAAGACGGGCCCTTTTCGTCGGACTCTGGCCACCGATGCTCTGGCTGATGGGAGACGCCCTGCGGCGCAGAGAGCTCCGAGCCAGCCGCGCATGGAGCGCACGGCGCTGGCTCATAGCCGGCAGGCCCGAACCCTAGGCCCCTCCCCTAGCCCGAGACGGCCGCGAGTGCTTCCTCGCGGCTGCTCCGGGTCGGGATCCGCTCCTCGACGCCGGCGATCTCCAGCACCCGCAGCACCTGCTCCTCGAGCCCGCAGAGGGCGACCTTCCTGCCCGCCTCGCCGGCCCTCTGAAACGTGTGGACCAGCAGCGCGATTCCGGTCGAGTCGATGAAATCGCATCCGCAAAGGTCGAAGACCAGCCCGGCCCCGCTGGCAGCTTGGACGCTCTCGTCCAGCAGCGGCGCGGTGCTGAAGTCCAGCTCGCCGCGGACAGCGATCACAGTCGCCCCGCTC
>Ga0196962_10000127_pt1 | contig 47542 bp, 84 predicted proteins | sample S3v_20metaG_FD_183186 | JGI IMG/M metagenome (GOLD analysis project Ga0196962, IMG submission 183186) | Soil microbial communities from Anza Borrego desert, Southern California, United States - S3+v_20 | ecosystem: Environmental > Terrestrial > Soil > Desert | place: USA: California | collected...
ACATCCTACGTATGCGGCAGCTGAAACAGAGGAACCTAAAAAGAAAAAAAGAGGAGCACCTACAGGAATTCTTGGACCAGGAGGAATAAATCCTCTTTGGGGATTATTTGCTAGTAAGGCCCTGTCTAATATTGAAGATGAGAGCAAATTTCTGAATGTTGATAAACCAGTAGAATTCAGCGAAATTCCTTGGTGGAGACGAGCATTAGGTGCAGGAATTCCACCACTGGGAATATTCGAAGGTATAATGCGCGCGCCCGGAGTTGGAGAAGCAGTACTGAGGCGCGCACCTCAATTAACAGGAAAAGAACCCGGTCCATTAAATCCTGATCCTGAGCAAAATCCTCTTCTTGCAAAATCAGTTCTTCCCGAAATGGGTCCAGTAAGTGGATTTCTACCTAATTTTGGTAAGGCTTTATATGAGGGAGTAATTCGTCCTATTGCTTCACCTCTTGGAATTCTTGGATTGCATCCCGGATTAAATCCTGCTGATATAGGATTTCCTGAACAGTTAAAATTGGGAAAACCGGGACCACGTTTACTTCCTAAACATTCTGGTCCTTCTAATACTGGTTCTGATCGAACATTTATAGCAGGACCAGCAGGAATTGCAGAGAATCAGCCTTACTTAGATGATTTAGGCAATGTAATTCCAGGTGAAGTTGCTGCCAGTCGAGGACCAATTACTATTAGTTCCCCTGACAGTGATATTCCTCCTCTACATATTCCTTCTCCTGCTCCACATCCTGACGCAATTGAAATTCCACGTCCACCTACCGAAATTGGATTAAAAGCTGCTCCGAAAGTAGAAGCTCCAGTAACTAAAGTAGACTTAAGCAGAGTCCCACCTGATATTCAGAATCGAATGCGCGAAATAATGAATAAGCCTTCTGGTACCGCTACCAGTAAGGAAGTAAAAGAATTAGGAAATATGGTAGGGAAATACAAACTCAGCATGGAAGAACTCGATGCAATAAAAAGAGGACAAGCCCAGACAATTGGAAAGGAAGTCAATCTCGAACGAGTAAATCGAATTCGAGAATTGCTTAAGAAGAAGAATCCAACAGCAGCCGAGAAGGAAGAATATCACAAATTAATGAGGGAAATTGGATCTCAAGAAGAGCTTGATTTAATTCGAGAAGGAATGGCAACAGGACCGCACGCGACTGATATTCCTAAAGGTGGTACTCCTGTTTCTGGTGTTGTTCCTTCTAATGTTCGTACATTTCCTTCAGGCGGTAGTAGACAAATATATGATATTGCTGAACAAATAGATAGGAATATTGCAGATGAAAATTTAGTTGATGATTTACTTAATAAATCTGAAGATATAATAAATCGAGAAAGTGATCCTGAAATTATAGTTGATAATCTACGTCAAATTGAGGATTATTTGAATGGTGCTAAAATTTCTGGAGATTCTGATAAAATAGAAATAATGGGAACTATTAGAGATTTTGCATTAGATAAAGTTAGGCAATCTGGACTAGATCCTAATTATAGTTCTAGAGCAGCAGTAGACCCAAGAGTAGGAGTAGCAGAGGATATGCTGTTTACTCCTGATGAATTGGCTCCTAGTAGTGTACCTGCACCTGAAATTAGTCCTGTTCCTAATCCATACGATCCTAGAATTGCACCTGGTGGAGTTGTTTCTGATGCTCCTGTTCCGAGATCATCAATAGTACCAGAAAATCAACCAGCAGTACTATCAGCAGCAGGAAGCAGAAAACCACCGGGAGGAGGCACAACTAAACTAGGACAAGCATTAGAAAGTTATGATGATCGTAGAAATTTCTTGAGGAGATTCTCTCAAGTCCTGTCTACTACGAGAATGCTTCGTGGTAAGCAGGACAAGATGTATAGTCGAGAAAGAGCACAGAGATTCCAAAGATTCGGTGGAGTAGTAGCAAAAGGAACAACTGAAGAAGAAGTGTCTCGTTCTTTAGGAGTTTTGAAGGGACCTTTACGAAAGCTAAATTTCTCACCAGTCAGAGAAAAATTCTCACAACAGGAAATTGACACTCTATTTGAAATTGTAGCGAAATCTCCAGTAGTAACTCAGGGAGAGCGCGCGCACGCTATCGAAGGATTGATGCGGTTATTTGGTACTCATTCTGAAAATTGGGTGCCTCAGCCTAACGAAATCAATACTCTTAAGCGAATTATAGGACAATTCGGTCAGGATGCAGCGGAAGAATTTGAGAAGGGAATGAGGAATTTTGTACCTGGTGCGAATCTGAAATACTGGGCAGGAAATGTCGCTGATTTCAGAAAGAGTATCATGTCCTCTATGGATCTATCTGCTCCTTTTAGACAGGGATTAGGATTGATTCATAGGGAAGAATGGAGGAAATCTTGGGTTCCAATGCTCAAGGCTTTCAAGAGTGAAGAATCTTATCAAGCATTAATGAGTTCATTCAGGGATCCTCAGAATGCACGTTACCTTGACATGGCTAAAACAGGAGGATTAGCATTAGGAACTGGAGAGGAACCATTCGGGTATTCCAATGCAGCAAGAATGATTCCTATAATTGGTCAGGGAGTTCGCGCGTCTGAGAGAGCATACAGTGCATTTCTCGAAAAACTGAGATTTGATACTTTCAAGAATCTAATCGACAATGCTGAGCAACTCGACATTGCAAAGCGCGCGATGGGGATGACAGATGAATTAATTGATCCTAAACATAACGATGAATTCCTGAAACAACTTTCCAACTATATCAATACTGCTACTGGACGCGGTGAACTGAAGAAATTAGCCCCTGCTGCTGAAATACTTAGTAAGATGTTCTTCTCTCCCCGACTAATGTCAAGTAGATTGAATATGATGTTCAATCCGAAATACATGTTTCATTTCTCTCCTTCAGATTTCGATGCCAGTTCTCCGGGTGCAGCTCTAATTCGTAAAGAAAAGTTTAAATCCCTCGGAGCAGTAATGAGTATCGGTTCTACTATGGGTGCTCTTGCTTCAATGGTTCCGGGAGTAGAATGGGATTGGAAGAATACTGATTCAGCGGATTTCATGAAGATAAAGTACGGGAATGCAAGAGTCGATCCATTCGGAGGATTCCAGCAATACGCAGTGTTATTCAATAGACTTCTCTATGGAACGCGCGCTTCGTCTGTCAATCCTGGTGAGAGATTAGTCCTTGCTAGTCGATACGGCTATCCTTCGAAGGAAGATGTAGCTATTGATTTCCTCAGGAATAAAGCAGCTCCAGAATTTGGATTGCTATGGCGTGGATTAGCTCAGAAGGATGCTCAAGGTAGGCCAATTGATTGGAACAAGGAGAATATGGAAAGAATGTTCCCTATTCTCCTGATGGATATGTACAAACTCTACAATGAAGATCCCCAATACCTACCATTCCTGATTCCAAGCATGGTAGGTATGGGTGTCCAGGTTTACGGTCGCGAAAGACCTACTTATCGAGCGTCTGATTATTAATCTCTGCTAATTCCTTCAGTATCATCTCGGCAGTTCTCCTCCCTGCCTCAGTGGAAATATTATGCTCATTCTTTAGGATGCGCATAATTGTTCCTAGCATAATCGACGCTACAGCTTGGTCGCGGAATAGTTTGTTCATTTTATCTCCTTGATTTCTAATTGATGTTGAAGAATGATTCCTAAATCATTTTTCTCCAATTCATGATACATTTCATTTACTTTATTAGTTACCAATTCCCTAACGTCCCAGTATTCCTTGTAGTTGGGTAATTTACGTTCGAGAGTAAAAATTAGGGTTACTTTGTAATTCATATTCAATCCTTCCAGAAATTCTTCGGCCAATTCTTCTTGAACTGCTCACTTGCACCAGAGAAAGTATTATCCTCAATTATGATATTCAAATTGTCAGTTCTCGGAGCAAGATTCGTGTGAACTCCTAGAACCTGAATACCATACTTTCCTACCGGGGCAGTTACTCCACGCATTGAAAATCTTTCAAGAGTGGGAGTGTCTAATCTGAGGAGCGCAGTCCCATTCGTGAAAATTTCTCCATCTTCTACATCAAAAGTTCCATAATCTCTCTGAAGATGGAATGCCCATTCAGTTCCACCATATTTCGTATTGATTAAGAATTTGAATTTTTTGATTCTAATCCCAGTAGTCTTTTCTCTCTTGTCAATTCCTGTAGAGAGAATTCCACCTCCAACTTCGAGAAGATTTAAATTCTCAAAGTAAATATCTGAACATGAACCATCTCTTGTTGGAGTAATTAACGCTCCATATCCTGCTTGTCCATCTGCATAGGAATATCTTCCAGTGAAATTCAGAACCTTTACATTATGAGCATTCTTGAATTCTAGACGAGTCTTAATCTTCTTTCCTGTCAATCTCCATTCAGGAGGAACTTCTGTATAAACTCCGTCAATGACAATATCTTCTATCCTCTCGATTGGAGTTGGAAGTTCTAAATCCATTTCATCTCCACCGAAAAGAAATGGGATTGAACTTCCGTGATAAGTTCCTCCTCTGATAGCAATTTTTCCAGGAGTATTGATTGATACTATTCCGTGAGATTCTACTCCACCTGGATGATAATGGTCAGTTATTTCTAGATCAACAAATGATATGACAGTTCCGTTATTTTCGATGCAATTCTTGCCACGATAGGATGGGAACTTAAGTCTATGTAGTCTAACAAGGGAAGGAACTTTGTCAAGACTATTCTGATTCGGACCATTCTCTCCAATTTGGAACGCGCGCTCCGAATTCTCTGAAGTGAGAGTGAGATTATCAACGAAGAAATCTTTACTCTCAATCGGAATAGTCAGTGCCGCCAAATTCTGACCATGCAGGCGCGCGCCATTACCGTTAATCTTAGTTCCAGGTTTGAGTAAGAATCCTTGTGCCTCAAATGTAGCTCCTGCTTCGAGATTATATTCTCCTGGTTTTTCTAAGTAAGAGGCTAGATTCTCTCCTGCTTTGATTGTCTGGGCTGGAGTTGAATGTAGCTCATTTCTAGCCTCGACTAGATTTGCCATTGCACTGTTGATAAACTGTTCGACTTTATTCTTGTCCATCTTAACTTACTCCTGTTCTGCTACAACTTCAAATGCTTTCTTGAGTTTGTCGTAAGTCTTGAAATCTATATCTAATTCTTGACCTCCTATGAACATGATATGATATCCTCCATCATATTTAGGTCTAATATGAAGGACATTGTTGATGTTAATGTGTATCTCTCTTCCATCATATTCATTTCTGATTACTACGAGTGGGAATTTCATCTGTGTTTGACCTCCATTAAAATTAGCTTACTTCTTGGATGTTCCTTCATTTCTTCCTTCCCAAATGCTTCACATATTATCTCCTCCACAGTTTTAATTGCGTCACCATCTGACAAATTATTGAAGTCCTCTACGAACAATTTAACTTCAATTATTTTCATATTTTATCCCATAACTCCTGCCAGGCATTACATAATCCTTTAATTTCATTTCTGTCAAAAACTTCTGTTTTACCGTTTGACCACTCTCCATTTTTATCTTTATGCCCTAATGTTACTAATATTACTGTATCAGATACAGTTTCATATATAATCTGCATCCTATGACCAGGACAACCAGTTTGAATGCAATCATTAAAACATTTATATTCATAATCAACTATTCTTGTCATTTATTTTACTTCCTCAATGAATCCTGCCGCGTTCTTATGTCCTCCGCCCCCCAACTTCTTAGCTACTTCACTTACATCGAAATCTCCAATACTTCTCAATCCCCATTGTTTCTTGCCGTCATTGCGTATAGTAAAATAAGCAGCAAAAGGGTACTCAGGATATTTAAGACAGAGAGAATTACCAACTTCTGAGAACAAGATAGTAGAATTAACAACAGGAACATTGTATCCTCCTACATTTTGAATTGAGAAGTGACGACATTGAGCTTCGACCATTGTGTTTTTGTATCTTTCTATTGCCCATCCTTCAGTTCTACATCTTTCAAAATTACCTTCTAACATTTTATCTATCGAAATATATTCAGCTATGGTCATTGGATAAGATTGAATATAAGCATTAATTTCTTTTGACCAGGGAAGTTTGAATCTCCATAAATCTCTATCTTCTACGTATTGGATTAGTTTGGGGACTGGTGGGTTGAACTCATCTTCACCGTAGAACATACCACCAGAATCTTTCTCCCAATGAAAATACTCCCAAGTCAAGCGCGCACCTGACTTTTCCATATCGAAAATACAGAAGTCTAATCCTTCCAAATCTTTCTGTGCTGTCTTGTGATGGTCGAGGACTACTAGTTTGTTTACTTCATCTTTAAGAGCTAATAGAATATCTCTCCTATAAGAAAAATCTACAATGTAAATATCATCATTCTTTCCATATTCATTGAATGGAAAATCTTGACCGTAATTCACTGCTCGATATTCAGCATCATCACCAAATTTCTTCCATGCGGCCCAGCAAGCACTCATACCATCAAAACAGTTACCATGATACAAAACTACTGTTTTGTTCATTAGATGTCTCCTAAGTGAAAGTGTTTAGAATCAATATCTTTCTTGACTAATTCTATTAATTTATCACATTCTTCCTGCATCATTTGGTCTGCAACGTATTCACTGTTACGAACATTCGACAGAAATCCGAGTAATTCAAGTAACTCATCATGAGTCACTTCTTCACCCCTCTCGACCTAAAGAATTCACTGTACATCTGAGCAGTTTCATCATTCATCGTGTAAACTACTTGATTTCCTATACTCTTCACCTCAATGATTCCACCTTTCGCTAAATCTTCCGCAATAGGATCGATAGTGTCAGATTTGAAGTCCATCCAGTGTTTCTTGAGCATCATAGCGCGCGAAATGCTATGCGGTTCACGGAAGCACAATTCCTTGATAATCAATGCTTTCTGTAAAGCATCCTCTGACTTCCCTTCCTTTCCTAGCGTAGTTCGTTTTACATTCTGAACTAACTTTTCACAGATATCTATTGCTTCATTGATATTCTCTTCTGTTAATATTAACTCTAGTTTTTCACCCAAAGAGAGAAGCATAGCAACTTTCAGAACAGAGTCACCGAATCGCTGCACTGTTCCTGTGGTGTCCTTGTTAGGGGAATCGAATAGCGCGCGATAGAACTGCATATACCACTGTTCATAAAGTTCCCCTGCTCCTGGACCATACTTGAATTCTCCTGTTAATTTCGAGACTTCCTTAGGAAATTCACTCAATTTCACATAATCAGGTGGATTCTCTAGCATTTGAACAAGAGGATTTAACTTCTGTACCTTATCCTCGGCAATCACAAACATTCTTCCAATGAATCCTCCTTGAATATCTTTCTTTCCTATGAAATCCTCGAAGTGTGCCTCATTGGTAGCGACTAGCATACTAATTGTTGGATCTTTTAATTCGAAGGTTTCCATCTTTAGGAGTGACCTATACTCTCCAGCGTTCCAGTGTCTATCGTATAAATCAGTAAGAATTGTCATAGCTGCTGGGTCCGATACTAACGAAGAACTGAACTCAGAAGCTACGATAAATCCAACTGACTTATTGATCACCTTTCCACCAGGTATAGTATAAGCAGTTCCTAATTCTTTCAGGATTCCTTGAATTGATGACCTTCCACTGATGATTCTTGTGTTGTTAACATTTTTTACTATTTGCTTACTCATACTGACAGGAGGGCCTTTCTTCAATCCTGAATCAGCATGTAACATCACGTAAATGTTAGGATAAAGTTTATACAATCCTCCTCTGTTCAGCCATACTTGATCTTTGACGACAGCCGATAAAGTGGCCAAAGCACTCCACCGCCAAAATTCCCTAGGTGATTCGACTTCTTCATGCTGTTTTAGAACCTGTTGAATCCAATTCATATTGCTTTGCCACTGAAGCGATTTTCTTAACTAGTTCCTGAATGTCAGTTTCATGAGGGATGAACTCTCGTTCGAGGAACTTGTATAGTGTGAGTATTTCCTCCTTATTTAAAGTTAGTGCGAAATCATCAATTGTTTCTCGATTTTGTTTAATCATGGTGTCCTCTCAGAATAAATTCTTTCTAATATTTCCTCTTGTCTTTCTGATAGAGAACCTCTTTCTTTCCATTGTTCTTCTATAGATTCAATGAAATCTGCTTCCCAGGGAGTGAGATTCCTTCCTTCAGTATTGATTACTGAAAGATAATGATCGATGATGTCTGGTTCATTTTTCATTTTGTCTGCTCCTCGATAAACTTGTATGCTTCTTCATTTCTCATAGGTTTAGGTATTTCTGTGAATCTTGTCAATGTAATTACACTTCCTTCATGATCATACAGCGCAAGAAATTTACTGATTTCTAGTAAATCAGGATTAATAATTGAGTAGGTTTCGATTCCTGATATAGCATCGATGTCGAGTTTGTAGATTGTCATGCTGCCACCTCGAATTTGAATTTCTTCAATTCCTGATAGTTTGTCCCAATTTCAATATCGCATGGAATGGATAGCGCGCGTCTTGGTAGACTACAAGCAGAAAAGTCTATAGGTCGTTCCATTTCCTGTCGAATTATAGGAACTATCCAATTAACAGCAGAAACAGGAACAGAAAATAACAGCGCGTCATGAGCTTCAAGAATAATTTTGATACCAGGGATTCTCCTCTTAATTCGCATTCCCGCATTCTTAGTATTGTCACTAACTGCTCGTTGAGGTAAGTACGAAAAAGCTTGTCTAAAAAGTTCTTCTCCGTATCGTTCATAGAAAATCCTTACTCCTCCATGTGGAGCGTCTACTCCGTAGGGAAGAGGTGCAATGAGACGACGATTCTTAGTTATTGCCGCGATGACTTCGGTGTGAAATACTTTGCGAATCGATGGGGATTTAGAATGGAATATTTCGAGCGCGCGTCCTGCATCCGCTTCGCTTATTTGGAGGGGGATTTTGTACTTTCTGGCTTGAGTATTAAGTTCAATACTAGCTCTTCGTTTTGAAGCTCCAAGGTTTCCTGCATGACGGAGAGTTTTTCCTGCAAAGCGAATTGGTGACTCATATCCAAGAACTTTCTTGCTATAGTCCTGCTCTGTTCCCCCGAAAAACCACGAAGCAGTAAGTGCATGAATGTCATGTTCGTCATACATCCTCATCATTTCATCATCATTTGCTAGTAATGCTACTACTCTAGCTTCGGCCTGAGAACTATCAGCCTGGAGGAATACTTCTTCTTCATCTACCACGAACATGGAACGAATATCCTCTCCAATATCTCCATGCTTCGTAATAGTCTGGAATGCCATTCCTATTGACTTGTTATTCGTTTTCTTAGTTGCGATATCACCTGTAATCTTATCGTGCGCGGGTCTGATTGGTGGGTCTAATTGGCCGGTTGAACTTCTACCAGTTTCGAGACAAGGAAAGAATGTAGTTTTCATCCTTCCATCATAGTCAGGTAGGGCCATGACATACGTTGATTTGGTTTTACTTACTCTCCGTCCTTCGAGTATTAGTTCGAGAATTCTTTTATGATCTTCGTTCTTCAGACTAGGGGATTGAATGAGTGCAGTAAGATCCTCTTCTCCTGTCGTTAGCTTTCTTGGTAATCTCAAATTCTCCCATAAAAGAACAGCAATCTGCTTAGGAGAATTCACATTGATGAATGTTCCGGTATGCTGGAATAATTCATAGTTAATTCGTTCCATCCATTCTATATACTTTCTTAATAGTTCTTCTCTTCTCGCATTATCGACTCGGAATCCAATAGTTTCCATGTCGAGGTAGAATTCATGAAGATGCATGATGAAGTTTTCATAGTATGGTCGCATTCCTAGTTCGTCAAGGTCAGCGTCCATCTTAGTATCAATTTCCCACGTCACACATGCATCGCGCGCGCAACCAATGAATAGGTCTTTCAGTTCACCATGATACATTCCTTCATGTTTATAGAACGGCTCCTCTGTGTAGAGACTGGTATTGAATCCGAGATTTTTTGGAAGCTCAGGATTAATTGCGAATGCCTTCAGCATAGTATCTGAATGCAATCTGTCAATCACGAATCCTAATCGCCTTATTTTGTCCTGATCGTACTTGAAATTCTGTCCTATCTTCTTGAATCGTGGATTAATGAGTAGTTCAGCCAGGAGAATCCAACAATTAGCCAAATCAGAAGAAGGAATCGAGTCATCCCAGAGAGACACGCATATTCCTTCATAGTCATTAAATGCAAGACCGATACAGATAGGAATGCAAGTGCCACCAGCTTCAATGTCGATGGAGAGTTTCTCTGCATTTTTGTACCTTTCGATGAATTGTGATAGTTGATAGGATGATTTGCAGATGTGTAAATTCCGAGTTGGTAGTATTAACTCAGGAAATTCTGACTGTCGTTTCGCGCGCTTGAAATCGAATATCATTACCTGCCGCTTCCAGTACCCTTTTATTCCACTCTCTCCTTGCTGGTGAATTAAGTGTGCGGGATGGTATGTCGAGATTGCTTTTCTACCTCCAGCCCATAGTATCGATCCCCTCCAATCATCGATATTCTTATTCCCTGTAATAAGCTGAAGTGCAGTCGCTCCTAGAATGAGTAGACAGTTGGGATTCACCTCCTTTATTTCTTGGAAGAGTTCTAATTTCTGTTGCTCTAGATCGATCCCGTAATTCTTTGCTCTGACGTGAAAAGGAATCTTCTTGTTTTCTGTTGCGAATGGTACAAAGAATTTACATACATTCGTGAGCCAGACTTCATTTCGATTCAGACCACTATCCTTGAATAGTTTATCTAGCTCTGAACCCGCTGGCCCAACGAAAGGTTTACCAGCTTCTAACTCTTTGTAGGATGGAGCTTCACCTATCACCATGAGTTTAGGTGATAATGGTCCTATTCCTGGTATGTATTTATTCTCGATAGTCATGCTTCACTCGCTGAGTTAGTTTCAATTACTTCAGCCAAAGTATTCGCTATTGCTTTCTCTAACTGAAACATCATTCCTTTCTTATCCCATGATACATGTGGTCCACTTAATTGAGATTCAAATTCCTTCCTTAGTTGATCCATTACTTTCCGAATGTCCCGTAGATTTAGATTCTTCATGATTCAATTCCTCCTGAATAACCTCAACTCTCATCGCTCTCGTTCCCTGACCTTCTACTTCTACTGGCTCAAATTGAACTTGCATTCCTTTTCTCAAATCAGGAAATCGAACTGTACCTGGCCTAAGCTGAGTCCAGTGAAAGAAAATTCTAGTGAAGGGTAGGTCACGAGAATTGATGAAACCATACCCTTTCTTATTCAGAATTACAATCGTTCCGGTCATTCTTTATTCTCCGATTCTTCAATCAAGAAAAGTAGTTACATTCTCAGCGCGCGATCCCTTTGGAGTTCTTGTTGGAACGAATTCTACGACTTGACCCATCTGTAACTGCTCGAATTGGTAATCACTATCCTGTGCAATTCCTGTCTTGTGGAAGAAATATTCCTCATTCGAGTCGAGCGCGCGAATGAATCCGAATTTCTTCTGCTCATAAATCCTAACGATTGTTCCCTTCATTTTGATTCTCCTTTTCTTGGTTGAAAGAATTGCGCGCCCAACGCGGAAGCCTTTGATTATGCAGACCAGTGAATTCCATTCGGCAACTTTCGTTGACACTCCTGTGGCCCACTGAGGCTCGTCCATAATTGGCGGTCTTGATGCTGGGTTGAAGGACTTATATGCTTGGTAGACACAGCCTACAATACAACAACATCGCACCAACGTCTGGACGCGCAATCACTAATTACTTCTCTTCTTCCTCATCTTCACCATCGAAATCCTCTTCACCTTCATCTTCAGTATCATCTTCTTCAGTTTCATCGAGGGTTTCGACTTCTTCTGCTTCTTTCTGCTGTTCGTCGGTCATTTGCTGTACTCCTATTCAAGAAAAGAATTGTGTGGATGGCTGAACTAAGATTCGGACGAGTGAATCTAGACTGTCTTATTCGTGTTAGTCATTAGAAGTCACCCTTTCGAGCTTTTCCAGGTCTAATCAGGAAGTCTAATGAGTCACCTTAGTTCGACAGCATCCACACAAATTGAATTACTACTCTCTCGGCTTCCTGTACTTATGGTTCACACGATTCCTCACGCGACCCTCGAATTCATTGTTCTCCACGAATGCTTCTACAGTCTTTCCCTTAGCATTCGCAAGATCGTAGCGGGTGGCTTCCACTTCAACTCCAAGTGCGCGCAAGAATCCTTCGATGAAACCGCGCGCTGACTTCTTATCGTTGAACTGAAGCATCAGAGGAACTCCAGCGATTCCCTCTGTCTGACCATTATCCGCATTCTTGATAACGGTACATTCCATGATGCAATTGTTGGACTGACGATCCTTCGATGGCTCCCATTCCTTCACTTCGTCCACTGAAATGAGATACCAAGCAGGCGGCAACAGTTTACCGCGAAGGAGGTCACTTTCGCTAAATTCCACGATAGGCATTTACTTGACTCCTGAGGATGGGAAAGGTGTAGTGGGTTTGGGGTTGAATTTCTGTATGACAGGTAGAAGAAATTCATCATACAGCGGTCTATTCCCGAATACAATCTCGGGTGGTAATGGAAGGCTCGTTCGCGCGAAATCGTCTCCAGTGTGAGTGGTTTTTAAAGCATAGTTTCCCTCCTTGTCAGCTTGCATATCTGGTTTGATGTTGAAGTGATAAACTTCGGTGCAGTAGCCAGGAATCTTTTGGGCAATTCCTTTACCAGCAGTGACAATAGTGCGCGCCATGTGAGTCTTACCTTCACGCACTTGTTCTCGCTGGATAACGTGTGCGATGAGGATGACATTCGTTCCGTGATACTTGTGAATGTCCTTTAATTTCGAGACTAAATCCTGTAAAGCAGATTCTTCTGCCTTATAATCCTCGATGGAATTGACAGGAATTCCTCCTACTTTATTTGGTTCTCCTTTTATCCTCATTGTTCCTTTGTTGATACCATCCGCATTACTCGTTATGGTATCTACAATGAGAGTCTTGAATTTACAATTTACTTGAAAATCCTTCAGTTTCTTCTCCGCTTTACTCCATTCTGTATAATCATCGTATTCTACTTCTTCTGGTTTCACTCCCCAATTCCTCATGGGAATAATGAGAGATTCCATCTTCCTATCCCATGAGAACCAGTATTGGGGTCGGGGGAATGATAGTGCTGCTGTTGATTTTCTTGTACCTGGCTCACCTTTAAATAAGCAGAACAAACTATTTAGTGTGACATTAGACATATTTGGCATTATTTCTCCTTATCTCTCCAATGAACATAATCTGGACTTCCATTTAAATTTTTAGTGCCATAATGAAACTTTCCATTGGCAATTTGATCTCGAACATTATCGTACTGAGTTCCTACATAAATGTGTCCATGATACCAGCAGGAACTACTTGTGCAATCTCTTGTGTGATTAGCTTGCACATTTGGATCGTTCAAATCCATTCCATGATGTAGATGAGCTATCAATCTGTTAATTCTTATCATTTTTCCATGATACCAAATATAACCATGACCACTTCTTACTTTATATCCTGTCCAAATTAGACAATCTCCTTGCTTAATAGTTTTCTCCATCAATCTTTCGTACACATCTGTTTTGTATCCTTTTGCTGGCATACTAAACTCCTTTGAATAAGCAGAACAAACTATCTAGACTTACAGAGGACATGTTAGGCATCTATTCTTCTTTCGGAATTGGCATCCATTTATCTGTTGATTCCATACTAATAGGTTCTAATTCACCATCGTGTTTCATTGGAACCCACCAAGGAGCGTGCATTCCATAGCATGGAGTAGCTACAAAAGTGTAGTGTCCTCTCTTGACGAGGTAACGCGCGTGAGGCTGAGGATGCTGTCCTTGTATTTGCTGAAACATTATTCTTTCTCCTTCTCGTCAGTTATCTCTTCTGGTGTGTCAGGAATGTCTGCAATATCATCAACTATTTCTCGTAAAGCAATTTTTAGATTGTTGACTGAAGATAGGGCATCTTCAATCTTACTGTTAATATCAGCAATCTTGTTCAGTAACTCATTCTTAGTCATCGATTCCTCCTAGTCAAGTAAGGTTCGCAATTTTTCCTTCAGTTTCATGTAATCAGTACTCATGGTATCCAGCTTCGCTACTTCCTCCCTAACAAGTTGCATTGCAGTAATTGCTTCGTCCATCATCACGAGAAGATGATTACTTGACTCTGATTTCTTTTCTTTCTTTTCCTTCTTTGGCTTAGGAATACTAGGAGTGGAACTGGAACGCGCGCGATAAATTGCATTTGCGATAGAATTCTTTGTTGTCTTGATTCCTTGTTCTGTGAAGATTTTCGACAATCTTTCCACTTCTTCCTTTACAGAAGCAGGACCAAGATGCTTCTTCACAAGTGTAATTACTTCCCCTCGATTTGGCTTTCTAATTTCAGGATTCATTTTCTGCTCCTCTTTCTGAAGTTGCTTTTCTTTGATTTCCTCTAATACTAGATCAGGACCAATTGGACCAGTAAACATTTCATTCAGAGTTCTCTTTACTTGTCCATCCGAGAGAGGTGCGAAGATAGTTGCTTTCTTCTTCCTCGCTTCATGTAATACTGCTACACTATCTGAGTGGCTTACGAATCGACTGATAATTACTGCCTTTAGATTATCAGGATAGCAGGCTGCTTTCACTTTACGTTGAATATCCTTTCTCGTATCTCCAGTCCAGAATTCAATTTGTGGGTGATTCCTGAATTCCTGAAATGACTTATTATAACCACCCACTACTAGAACTTTCCCACCATTTGATACTAAGTTGTGAAGTTGTGAATGTGACATTTCTATCCTCTTTATTCGATTCCATCCATGATATACTCAAAGATTTCGAAGTTGAGATATTGTCTTTTCAACTTCAAGATTCTATCTTCAGCTCCTTCTCTACTTGACCAAACTGAGTCGATAGAAATTCCTTCTCGATTTTCGATTCCTACAATGTAAACTGTCATTTCAGATTTCCTTCTTTGTCATATCGCCAATAAGGAGGCTGACCCTGAGCAATCCATTCCTTTACTTTCTCTGGATGTTTTGCTTTGATATGATCCTTTACCCCACTTGAATTACATTCCTTACGACAGAATGGACAGATTGGTAAGGTTCCTCCCATTAGAGTTTCCTGAGTCTCTCAAGAACATCATTTGAGTTATGACCATCCCATTCAGGTGCGCGCTCCAATTCTTGAATATTTTCTAACTGATCCCAGTAGGGATCTACTTTCAGGTGATAAGTAATCTGCTTTCCTTTCTGTCGTCCTATTCCTGCAATGAACCATTCAGGACCAAACATTGTTCCGTCTGAATGAAGTTTGGATTTCCATACAGGAATATCATCTTCTTCTGAGTATTGACCAGACCATTCATTCCATACACGAAGAAGCGCGCAAAAGAGAGTCATTCGATGGTCATAGAGTTCATCCATTGAATGATATTCATCTCTTACTTTTAGGTCTGGTCCTTCAAACATGAAATTCTGTCTAGGTTCCGTTCCTAATGGATCTCTATTGTGAATTTTAGTTTCCCACACTTTAGGAATTTCTACCCAAATTTTCATCGAATCACCTCAAAGCATCAGCAAGATTATCCAGTCCTGAATCCTGCCTTCGTTCAATGCATGGAACACAGTGAGGTTTCATTAGCTGCATCGCGCGAGTATCCATTACCATTGGTTCCCCACAACGATTGCATAGGGAAATTTTATCCTTTACTAATTCCTTTCTGAGATAGTGGGTACAATTGGGGAGATTGCAGCGAAATACCTCGTAATCTCGCTTCTTTCCCAGATACACCTTTTCGTATCGGTGAATATGGTTTTGACTTTGTGTCTTTTTCCTTGGCATGATTGTTATTCCTCCTTTGGAGATTCATGATCCTCGTCAACGAAAATATGACATCTGAGAGTAGTTAGTTCATTGATTGCTCTTTCAGCCTCATAGATTCGTTTCAATTCTCGAATGGGAGTTCCTTCTAGAATGTTACCACGAACGACCGCGCGACTTGCATTTGGAAATTTGATTGTGATTTTCATTGATTCAGAAGCTCCATTAAATAATCTACTAAGTTACTTCGTTTCCTATTCCAATCCACTTCAGTCTCAACTGATGGTGATTCTCTTTTATCAAAACTGGCCTTCACGTAATCATCTAAATATTCTAAAACTGTTTCTATTTCGTATCTCTCCATCATTTATTTTCCTTCTTTTCGTATTTCTGGTAGACAGTTTTCATATCTCTTTTATTCAATCTAAGAACTCCTCCACCTTGTTTCTCCAATTTATCTAGCTGCTTGTCCACAAACTTTTTGTAATTCCATTCTCCAAGAACATAACCTAATCCAAAGAATACGAGAGCAATACTTATCCATGACAATATCGTATCAAACATTACTCACCTTCTTTCGTGTTAGCAATATCCCAAACCTTACCTACAATGAAATTATTCCTCAACTCATCTTCTCTCATATTCGGATTCGCTTCACATACTGACTTGAACTGGCAGAATCCGTATTTCGTTTCACAGTGAGAAAAGTTAGGAGGGAAATAACCACTTTCTAGATAAGCAATCCAGAGCTTAGAGTAGAACGGAACAATCTCATTCGTCCATTCCATGATTCGCTCGATGGAATAATTCATCACGACGCGCTGGAATTTTTCGTTAGGTTTCAGGGTTTTCTGGAATCCTACTTTATTCACTTGCATTGTCTGGGTATCGAGTAGCGCGCACTGCCCGATGAATTGATTATTCAGTGTCAGAGTATCTCGATTCTGACTCATTGTTTTATGGTCTACTGGGTAAATTCCATAAGCTGTGTCTGCTATGAGATCGAACTTCGCTTTCCAGAGAATTCGAATTTCATCATCTTCATAAATTAACTTTCCTTTCACAGTCTCGACTTCAAGAGGAATCCAAGGATCATTCTTGTAATGGTCTGCATAGATTTCACAGGTTTGTAATGCCCATTGTCTATCCTCTAATTCAGTATTCTTCACTTCATCGGGATTCTGACTATATTCCTGTGCTTTCTCTAATCCGATTGCTATCGCATTATTCCGAGTCACTCCCTTTATAATCGCACCATAGTAATGTTCGAGAAAGACATGAACAATCGAACCCATCTCAAATGATTTAGGTTTACCCCAAATTGAGGTGAGATGATGATTGAAACGGAAGTCAGTCAATCGCGCGCATCCCATGAGTGTTGATAGAATCTGGGAATCGAGCGCGATATTTTTTTTCTTGATCATTACTTCCATGATTATACCTTATCTAATCCATGAGGAAGGAATCCAAACTGTTCCTTACCATCATCCCAAATTACTTTATACAATTCAGGATAGAATCCAAATACTGTTCTTCTTTGATAAACTTCAGATATTCTGCCAAAAAGTCTCGTGCTTTTATCATCAAATACATCACTAAGACGTGTTACTCTATCACCTATCTTGAATTTAGTTTTAGTCATGATTACCTCCCAATTCTTTCTCTAGTTCCTCAATATCAAGTTCAATTCCTAAATTCATGAGAAAAGTTTCCTTATTCGCTCCAGAACGAACCGCAGCATCGAGACAGAGTTGGCATATTTTCATTGTCGTTCGCTGAATAATTCCTCGATGTAAATCACAAGTTTCCTTTCCTTTACAACAGTCACAATTCATCTTTTCTTCCGATTCTTTCTAACCAAGATTCTTCCATCATTCCGATTACTTTATCTCGATTCCACCATGACCAGAATCGAAACCAAAGATTACTTATCAGAATCATTCTCTTTCCCTTCCTTGATTTCAAATCTCTTCCCACATACAGCACAGAAGAGTTGTCCTGAATTGGCAATAATCTCAATCATTCGTTTGTCGTCATTCGTGCAATGAGGGCATCGGATTTTCATTCTGATTCTTCCTCCTCTTTCTTTTTCATTTCAGTGATAGGTAATCCACAATATACACAGTATCGAAATCCATTCTTTTCTATGTTATCTGTCATTACTTGAAATTCCTTCCCACATTCAGTTTTATAAACACCATAATCTTCATCTTCTAATTCCCATACACATCGATTTCTCATCAATGTTTAGTCTCCTCTGCTACTTCTTTCCTCTGTTCATCATCAAACTTACGAATATTCATGACTGACTGAGCGACATTCAATGCAAGTTCATCGTGACGCGCGAGTAGAAATTCGAAGATACAAAGTGTTGCCGCGAATGTTCGTGAATTGGAGAATACTTGCCTTACGATTCTCTTGTCCTCTTCATGAATTTCCGAGCCTACTTCACTCAATACTCTTTCGACTATTTCTCGGATTAGTTCTGCATTCTTTTTTGATTCGTTCATTTCGGACCTCGAAGATTGTCGTAATCCCACATTCGCTGCTGTTCATATTTCTCGACCGCGCGCCTTAGTGTTAGGTTCTCAGCACGCAACTTCTTTAGTTCCTTTTCGAGATAACGGAGATACTCCAATCTCTCATGTTCACTTTTGTTTTGCATTCTCGATGATATGATTGTGAGCATGGTCTAGGGTGCAGAATTCTAATGCTCCGACAGGGAATGGTTCATGAGTAAAAATCAATCCACACCAATTACAGAAATGCTCCTTTGGCTTCAATAGTCTATCATTATATCTCTCATCTGGTCCTGCATTGTAGTAAGGTGCGTCCATTTATTCCTCTTCTTTCGTGTCGGTAATATCTTCTATTCTTACCGTTCGGTAACAGGACATGCAAGTAATGACAAATACTTCATTCCCATCTACGAAATGACTTCGCAATTCAGGTTCGGGAGTTCCACATAGAGGACAGGATAGATATTTCATTTCTTTTCCTTTCAAAGTTAGACCGCTGTATTCTTGATTATTTCGAGGATTCGCATCTTGAACATGAGAATTTCTACGCTGTCTCCGGGAAGAGTCTTACATTCTTGATTGATTTCCTTTACAGTTTTGAGGAGAGCTACAGCTTTCTCCATCAATTCATCGAACTCTGCATCACCAGTTTTCATTGGTTGCTGTGGCATTAGAATTCATCCTCTTTCTTGCTTACATCATCAAGTTGAACATCTTTGTATTGAATATCTTCGTAATTTCGAACCTGCAAATCACTTACTAATTCCATTGCTTTCTGAACTGCTTTGTGGTAAGTAGATTCCCTGATTACTAATGAGATAGTCACTTCATATTCATTCATTTTCATTTCTCCTGTCAGTTAGTCATTCTCCCATTCAATTCTTGCTACATCAGAGAGGAATATCTCTTCCTGTCCTTCTACTGGCTCCAATTCCTTGTCTGTCATCATGAGAGAATCAGCAGAAGGGTCCATGACAGGATATGACTTGTCCTTGATGGTCTGTACTTCACCGTTCTTGAAGAAGATGATTGTTTTCATTAGTTAGCTCCTTCATAATCAACAGGGTCATCAAGTAAATCAACAGCTTCGACAAATCCTTCTATTCTCCAGCATGAAGTAGATTCGGGCACTCCAAACCATGCTTGCTGGAGAATACGATAGATTACAGCTTCATCACTTTCCTCAATTGCACGGAGGAATTGAGCAGAGGGACTTTCAGTAGTTTTACTTTTGATATCCTCACGAATTCCACGGGTCGCGCGCTCTGCATTTGGTGCTGTAATTTTGAATTCTAAATCCTGTTCTGGTCGGATATTATGGGGATGCCACTGCTCGATTAGGGATATGAGCTTCACTTGATGCTTCTTTACTTTGTCTATCCATTGTTCTTTGGTCATTGATTTACTCCTTTCAAGAAACCTTCTTCTCTCGATTCTTATTCATCCAATCTTTTACAATCGCTTCCGAAAGTTCCTTGATGATATCTGACTGTTTCCACTCGATTGATTTACCTTTATTCATTGCAGCGTGAAAATATGCTCTCTTTCTTTCCACAATTCCAGCTAAGAATTCATCAACTGTTCCCCCAGCAGTCATATAGGTTGCATTTACTGCATTTCTCTTTTGACCTATACGAATGAATCTTCCTTCTGCTTGTTCTTCCGAAGAGGGATTCCATTGTCTCTCGTGAAGAATACAGTCAGCGCATGTCTGAAGATTCAATCCTTCTCCTGCGGCGAGTGTGGATGCAATGAGAATCGCGCGCGGAGCTTGATTGAATTCTTCCTGTATCTGACTTCTTGCTTCCGATGACATTCCACCTTCTAATTTCAGGATAGGAATCTTATGTTCCGCTCGAAGGTCATCATAGAGAATTCTACTAACATCCACATGATGGACGAAGATTACGAGTTTGCGGTCAGTCTCTTCGATGAATTCTCTGACGAATTCCTTGGTAGCAGGAATTTTACTCAGTCCGGTAATGTGACGCATTCTCTGCAATCGAGCAATGATAGGACCGTCACCACCAAATGCTAATTTATCCTCATCACCACCGATTACTGCTTCGTTGTAATACTTCACGAAATCAGAGACTTCCTCATCGTAGAGTTGCTGATTTACTTTATCCTGTTCTGTGAATTGGAGCATCCTACTCACTTCAGGAAGTTCGGGCATTACTTCCGCGCGCTCCCTTCTTATTGCTATGTCACTTATATACTCTTTGAATTTTTCAGGGTTACGTATACCTCCTTGCTTTGTGTATTGACCTTGTTCGTAGAAGTCTACCCATTTATCGAGAAATGCTTGCTGTGAATAGAATCGAGTGGGAGCAAGCATATTCAGGACAGTAAAGAATTCTCCACCGCGATTCTTCCATGGAGTTCCAGAGAGTGGAATTACATGGTCAACCTTCTGTACAATCCTACGAATCATTTGAGTGCGCGTCGAGTCGGGATTCTTTATTTGCTGGCACTCATCTAGGACTACAGTCTTAATTCCGAGAGCCAATACTTTCTCAACGGGCATTCCTTGCGTGATTACTTTTCCCTTGATTGTACGAGATTTCGGAGTGAAGATATCGTAAGAGGCGAGATACGTTTTCATTCCGGGCACAAGGAAATCAGAAGAAGTATTGATAACCTGACCCATGTATTCCGGACCAAGCCATCGAAATATTTCCTTGAACCACTGAAATTTGATTCCGCTCTTTATGATGAATAGAACGGGGAAGGATTCAGGATGTTCTTTGATGTAACCTAGTGCTTGAATAGTCTTGCCGAGTCCCATTTCATCGAATATCGCTGCACCTTTATTCATGGATAGCGATTTCTCGATGAATTGCATTCCTTCTACTTGATAGGGGTAGGGTTTGTATTGCTGGCAGAGGATGCATTGATTCTTATTCCATTCGTGCTTACACTCTTTCACATCCGCGCGCCATCCAAATGAGATTAGCTTATGGAATGGAGTTCCTTTCGGAATCTTTACGGTCCTCATATGACCGCATTCGAGATAGATTGTTTTTAGGTCAGGAAGAGGTTCAGGGAATGGCATTGTGTGTTGTCTTACTTCCTTTGCCACTTTCCCGCAGGATTCACATTTATCTTGGAGTCTAGTAACTTGATACTTTGGAGTCCTGATTACTTGTTCCTCAAATTCAATCTTTAGCTCCGCTCCACTCCGAATCGCGTCAAGTATTTCAGGAGAGAATGAAAGATGCGAACAGGGAAGGGTATTCGTGCAACCTAATTCGCGCGCTTTATTGGCCCAAACACTATTATGACCATGACCAGGTGTAAGAGCGTGTGCAATTTCATGGAGAATGGTATCTTTTACCTCTTCAGCAGGATGTAAGTCAATATGGTGAGCATTTAGAATTATGCATTTATCTTTGTATGAGCATAATCCGAGAAATGGTTTCGTGGCATCCATTGTGAGACGAACGTGCCATCCTGTTAGATTGTATTCTAACAGTTTATTTCTGCAATAGAGTGTCGCTTCATTTCGTTCCATTAGATTCGCTCCGTGAATTTAGAACGGTAGTGGTTACTAATGATTTCGTAACCCTTCACTTTCACGTCGTAGTAGTGAATTTCAGCTTCAAATCTACTCGCTATATCTTTGGCTTTCTGAGGATCGATACAGACTGCAATTACTTCCTCAGTACTACAATCGAAACAAGGGTTAGGATTTACTACTAAGTAAATTTCCATTAGATTCGCTCCTACTTTGTCGATACGTAGTAATCCATACTTGCATGTCGCAATCCATCAATGCAAGAATCTAACACGGATACTACAGCAGGATGAGACTGTCTCTTCCTATCCTCTTCACACCAATCCGCGCACAAGTCAATCATTTCTGTCATGTCGAGACTATTCTCTCGCATAAATGCTGTGAGTTTCTTGATTAGTTCATTTCTTGATTCCATGTCAGTTATTCCTTTTCCTTTTCAGGGAGTGGAGATTCAGGATAAGCAGGGATGAAACAGCGAGATTCGATTGTTACTTCAGGTTTCTGCTTTTCCGGTTCTACCTTGTCGAATCTGAGAATCGATTGAATCATTGCGATGCGGAGATGATTGTCGTATTCCTCTCGTGCCAGAACGGAATTGCGCGCGTGGAGCGAGTCCAGCATAAGGCGGAGGGAGTCGCGCGTCATGCTGGAATAGATATGGTTTAGCTTGTCGAGGTATTGATTGTTATTCATTCTATTTCTTTCAAAGGAAGTATGGGTCTCCACTTCGCTTTACTACTTCAATGATTTCCTTTTCTGCCTTTTCGAATCTTGGACTATTTAGGAAATATTCGGCATCTACTTTCAGTCTGAACGCTCCCATTACATAGCCATTTACTTTTACCATGTAGATTTTCATAGTTACTTTCCCTTACCAGTAATTTCAAGATAAGCCTGTTTTGTTTGCTCGGCTGTCAATTGGCGCATGTTAGCTAATGTCTTGAGTACTTCAATCGGAGCACCAATTTCACTAGCGACAGCTTTCAATTGATTCATGAATTCTACCGTCTCGCTCCGCTTCTTGGGATTCGATACCTTGGGAGTGGATACCTTTACTTGAACTGGCTTGTAATTGATATCCTTCAACGCCAAGCTGTCACGCTGCTCTTTCGTGAGTTTGTCAGCCAGTGCATTGAATTGGACTTGAATTGCGCGAATAGATGATACTTCTTTCTCTTCCTCTTTCTTGATACGGATGAGATTCTCTTTCGCTGCTACGAGCTGAGATTCCATCCACTTACAAAATTCATAAGGACTCTTCCCCTCCGCTAACATTCGTTCCTTTACTTCAACGAGAGCGGAAGTGCGCGCATTGAAGAGTTCTTCCTTTACAGTAACATCTCCAATTCCTGAAATGTTACCATTCACTTTATTCTGGTTCACTACCGTGGTAACTTTTCGATTCTCTTCCATTGCAGCTTTGTAATGCTCTGCACAGAGAACCTTGCCGAGTAGCATTTCGTGTCGTTTCTCACTATCAGTAGGTAGACGGCCGCAGATATCGCATTCCGCTTTATCGGAGTGGTCTATTGCGTGTCTGCCACAAGTTTGACACATATCCACTCGATTGGGATTTGAGAGAAAAGAATGCATTGGCATGATTAGTTACTCCAGCTCGAATCCGATTGATTCCGCGTATTCAATGAGTGCAGTTCTAGTCTTTCCAGCAGGGTGTGATTGCTGATACATGCTCTGTAGAATTGTTATGATTTTTTCTACGGGAATGATAAAGGTAATCTGCTTACCATCAACGTTTAATGTTACTTTTCCAGATGTTGAAATCATTGTCTGATACCTCAGTTATTCAGAATCTTCCGAATTATCATCAAACAAACAAGTGCATTCTTCCGTGTCAGGATAGTGTCCTGTAACGAGGAAGTGCGTGGTCCTAAATGATTGTTCCTCTTCCTCATCCGTGAAACATTCGGAACAGATTTGTTTGCCCATCTACAATCAAAGTATGCATTGAATGATGCTCTTCGAGGTAAGCATTGAAATCTTTACCACAACGAGGACAGTTAGGATTGTCAAAGATAGAATCTTCAGTCATTGTCTGATACCTCATGTTAGATACGTTCAGGAATAATTCTACCTGGACAGTTAGGATTCATACATTCTAACTCACCTATGTATTTGTTCTCTGGTAAACTCTTCCTTTCACCACAAGAATTGCAGAATGTAGCATCATCAGGATTCTTGTATTCACGAATGCGAGGTGGACCAATATCAAGTGGATGCTTTTTACGGAACTTCAGTAGTGATTCGAGTAATTCATGGGGAAGTGGCCGCGCACCTGTATGCTTTATTACTTGCTTGTTTAGCATGTTGATGCGATTACGGTCTGTTCTGCACAAAAAAACACGTAGGTAATGAGGGTTTGCTTCGTATACTTGTGTGAGTGGATTTACAAGTATTACAGGTTTCTGTCCAAACTCATAAGTATCGTCTGATGTTACTGGACGCTTACATGCAATACAATAAGTTTCCATTGTTGGTCCCTGCTAGGTTCTGGTCTGGTCCCGGTCAGGTTCCGGTCAAGTCCCGCTATTGGCCGCTCGCCCTAAGTGCTTGCCTGTCAACGAGTTACCGGCGACCTGAGAGCGACCTACAGGCCCACCCTATCACAAGGCAGGTGGGACTGTCAAGCCGTTTTCGCTACTTTGCTAGTGTAGTGTGTTAGTAAGTAAAAAAAAAAAAAAAAAAAAAAGAAGGAAAACACTACTACTCTACTAGGCCCAAATCTCGGTCAAGCCACCTATGGCCTTATCTTAGGGAGGGGAGATGGATAAGAGTAAAGAAGCGGGTAAGTGCTTGAGAGTCAATGGGTTAGCGGGTTTGGGGTAGCCTAGGACCATACTGGAAACATCAGGGGACCATTGTGGAAACATATAGGGACCTTCTTGGTAAACTTATTCTAGGAAAAACAATAATTGCCTTAGACTTCGCCTTAGAGCGGCCTGCTCTTTGGCCGCCTTAGTGTTATCCTGAGTAAGAGTTCTCTGCATGCATAACAGCAGGGGTATATACATGAAAGTAATGCATGAAAGGACTACATACATAGCGCGCGGTCCAATGTCGGTTCTGTAATCGAAAAAAAGATGTCGAGCGGTCGATTAGGACTTGACAGGAATCCGGACCCATGAGACAATCTTCTCACGTCGCAATAGGGCGGCAACGAAAGGGTGGCAAACGATGAAGGCAGGTAAGACGAGCAAGGCAACGGTGGAGAACGCATACGGCAAGGCGCTTGCCGATTATGCAATCAACGGTGAAGACGGCAAACTCATTCGCTCCGTTGATGTTTCCTTTTCCTATGACGAATTGGAGAAGGGAAAGAAAGAAGACGTGGAACTTGCGCGCAAGGAACTGAAAGATGCGGACCTCGTGCAAGCGGTGAATGCCAAGCGTAAGGCAAAGGCGCGCGCTGAAGCAACCACGGCAGCGCTCAAGGCAATCGGTATCAATCCACCGGCGAAGGATAATCCCGATGTTATCTACCGTAACTTCGTGCGGAACTTCGTGAATGGTGGAATGCCGCGCGAGCAGGCAGAGACGTTCGCTCTGAATGGCGTTCGCTCACTTCCCGGTCATGCGGAGTTCACGCCATCCGGTCAGGATGAGGACGACGAATAGTAGGCTGATAGGATGGAGTGTTGTCTACGCTCCATCCTAATCCTTTTTCGACTGAGGTATCAACAATGAATACTTTCCAGAAGTTCACTCGGCTTACCAATGCACAGCGTAAACAGATTGTCAAGGCAGCGCGTATCATCAATCGCGCGTCAGCAGGTTCCTTCGACTACGACCAGACAATCGAGATACTCACTGAATCGCAGTATGCGCGGAACGAGCAGCGCAGAGATGCGCGCAATGAGTATCAGCGTAGCAGGTTCGCAGTAAGATAGTGATTGACAAGAGGAGCCACTATGGGTATACCCCTCATAGTGGAGCCTCTTCTAGGTCGTTCCGCCCGGTAGATCACCACGCAAGAACATTCTCTACTTTTAGAAAAGAGTCTCATATGCCTAAAGGTACACCCTGGGATAAAGAGGAAATCGAAAAAATTGCTTCTCAAAAATTTTTTATTTGCAGAATTTGCAAACAAGAAACTCCAAGAGAAAAAATGAAATTTAAAAGACGTTCAAGCTGGGAAGTTGATGAATTTCTGGTTCCTGATATGTGCCATAATTGTAATAATGAAAAGAATCGAAAATATAGAAAGAATGAATCTGAAGAAGTAAAGAAAGCTAGATATAAAAGAAATACACTAAGAATACATGGATTGACACCTGAAAATTATGAAGAGATTTTGCAATTACATGAAAATAAATGTGCAGTTTGTAAATCTGAAGAAAATTTGTGTGTTGATCATGACCATACAACTGGTAAAGTTAGAGGAATACTCTGTAATAGTTGCAATGCTGCTTTAGGAATGCTAAAAGATGATCCTAATATAATTTGGAATCTCTATCTATATCTTAAAGTAGGAGGACCAGTCATTTTAGTTAAAACTGACTCTTGCGAAACTCATGCCAACGGTTCGACCTAACTCTACCATTCAAAATCCGCAAAATTGTTAGGAAAAACGAAAAAGCTTGACACGGTTTTTCAAAAGTGATAGGATTCGGCACGGCCGCCGGGGTTTGGCCTATCTTTCCCGTTACCCCTAATACAAATGAATAAAATTAGGGAGAAACAAAAATGGGCCTTGGTGTCCTCTCTGATGATGAATTTGATGCTGAACTTGAAAAACTGAATAATGAAGAGAAAAAAGCAGCTGAAATAAAAACTATCCCTAGAGGAAGAGGAGAAGGAAATACTGAGATTCCTGCCCCGATTCGAGAAGTTATCGCAGAAGCCGCAATAGAAGGAACTCCCTCCAAAGTAATTCAAGCTCAATTCGGAATCTCTCCTGCTTCAGTCTCCGCTTATAAGCATTCCGCAACTTCGACTTCTTCTTATAATTCTCCTGACTCTCGATTGTCAGAAAAGAATGGAATCCTGAAAGAAAAGATCTCCCTAAAAGCTCAGACACGATTAATGAGCGCAATTAAAGAACTGACTAGGGAGAGAATCGCATCAGCGAAACCGCGCGAAATTGCTGCTATTGCTTCTGAGATGTCGAGGGTAGTTAAGAATTTGGAACCTTCTGGTGTTGGAACTATCAACACCACCAACCAGACAGTCTATCAATTCTATGTCCCTCGGGTAAGGAAAGAACAGGAATACGAGATTGTTGCTGTGAATGAGGAATGATTATTATGGATTCAAAAGAAATGCATCTAATCTTTGCAATAGGATTAGTTCTAGTCAATCTCTGGTGCATGGTTTTGCATTTCAGAATAGATTATCTAATTCGAACTTTAGAGCGCGCGTTCGAGCCTGAGAAAATGAAACCAACCTAAGGAATCCACAATGGCTCTTATTCCCCTCCTAGTAGCCATCATCATCGCTGCGATTCTTCTCTACTGTACTAGGCTTTTACTTCGAGCCTTCGCAGTAACCAATCCTCTCGCAACTGTAATCTACGTAGTAGTCATTCTCATCTGTCTGGTGATTATTCTCCAGATGGCAGGGGTGAATACTGGATTGAGGTTGTCATGATGTGGAATGAATTGAAGGATAAAGTATTCGCCCTCTTCTGCGCGGTCAGTATCGCTCTGATTCTGGTAGGAATTAGTGTAGCTGCTCAATCAGGAGCGCGCACTATTTCGTTTGGTACTACTCAGACTTCACTAAGCGCAACTTCTACTGGAGCGGTAACAGGGACTACTTTTGCTTTGCCATCTGGAGCCGCAGCTGTTGTATCCTGGCAAATAATTCACAGTCCTGCACCTTCAGCATTTTCTGCTTCTCTCCAAGCATCACTTGATGGAACGAATTTCAATACAATTGATACTTCTACGACTTTAACTGGAGAAGTTAGAACCATTGCGACTCAAGGAGCATGGAAATTCCTTAGAATCAATCAGAATTCAAGGACAGGAGGAACTACTACAACTGGAATTCTATCAGTAGCAAGAGGCTGGCCTCTCACTAGTAGTAATATTAGTGGAACTGTTGGATTGCAGGATGGGACTTTAACAACTCCACCTCTTTATTTTGCTGCTGACCCTGATGTAGGAATGTATAGAACTGGAGGAGCAATTGCTTTTGGATTGAACGGAAGTAATAGATTAGTAGTTTCTGATGGAATTGTTACTTCTTCAGCTTTACTTCAGCCATCTCCAGATGCAAATAGAGATTTAGGAAGTTCTAGTCTGAGATGGAAAGACTATTATGGTTCTGGTAATGTAATTGCCACAAATTTTGCAGCGGCAAATACATCCTCAAATAATGGATATTTCGGTTGGGGAAGCAGGAGTAAATTCTTTTCTGATGCTGATGGAAATATTCGACTAAATAATTCAGCAGCAACAGACTTCGGACTCCTTCAATTCGGTGGGACTACCAATGCTTTTCCTGCTTTGAAGCGGGATGGAGCTGCTTTAAGAACTAGACTTGCTGATGATTCTGGAGGAGCTTCCATGATTGTAGATGGATTACTTTACACTGGAACATCAGGAGTTGAATTAACTGGTATAGCATTTGCTAGTCTTGGAACAGCATCTAACGGAAGAATAAGATTCTGCACAGATTGCACTAATTTCTCCAATCCATGCACAGGAGGAGGAACAGGAGCAATAGCAAAACGTCTCAATGGTGCATGGGATTGCAGATGAATACTAAATCACCAATGCTCTATCCAGTCTGCATTATCATTATTATCATTGTATTCATCACAATCATAGCAATCTTCTCTAAATGAACAAGCAATTCAAAGGTATCAATAGAACAATTTTAATACTCTTCCTTGTCTGTTTAGGATTTCTAATCTATAAATTCCTAGAAGGTTTGGTTTGAAATGGCAGAAGTAGTTAGAACTTCAATTCCGAATGATATAAAAATAGGATTTATTAAACTTACTATGAATCCTAGCCCAGGAATAGAAGTGCAATTTCTTCCTTTGAGTGGTAATCCCATTACAATGAATATCCCTACCGAAGAAGCCACTCCCCTCCTAATTGCACTCAATAAAGCTAACCTAGCAAATAAAAGTTTAGTAAGAAGGATTTACGAACTTGCAATTCAAAAGGGTGCATTTCAAGGAACGATTGAAGGAGTTCCTGACTAATTTTTCGTGAAGCGGAGCGGAGCGAATCGAAATGATGGAATCTACTCCTCAAGCTCTCGTTGATCTTATAGTTCTTTGCGGGAAAACTATTGATTCTAGGTATAGAGGGTTAAGAGAATCGGACGGAGAGGAGTGGGCATCTAAAGTCGCTGCATTAGGACATTCCATAGACACACGATTCGGAAGGAAATCAGCGCACGGAGTGAATGGAAAGAAATCGATTGACACTTTCGCGATTCGGTTAGAAGAGGGAGGATCAGGAAAAACTCCTTTTTATGGGGTAAGTATTATAAGAGATAATCCTCCTATAAATGAATGGCGCGCGACACCTCACGACTATGGAATGATTGACTCTCAATTCTGGATCCTTCCCGAGAAAGTGGAATTTGGTGGTCCGATTGAGGATTCAGGTGAAGAGGAAGAGAATTCCGAAGGAGAGGAACCCGCGAAAGAACAAGAAATGACTAAAGGAGAAATAGCCATCATAGCTCAACTCCAGGAATTAAATAACAAGATGGGAATGTTCCTAAATGACTTTCAAGACGCGCGCGGTCGAATTAGTCAAGTGAAAGATGCTGTCAAGGAATTGAACGAAACTCTGAAGAATAAGTCATTCAAAATCTGGTAATGACTTTTCAGAATATGCTCCCAGTACTAGAATGTCCTACCCCGGTCGCGCATTTCGTTGCCCTGAATGCTATAATGCTGATGTGTCTCTCTATAGTGGCTGGCACAGTACTCATGATACTGCGACGTGCAGTCAATGCAAGACAAAATTCACTAGGCAAGATGAACTCCGAGATATCTTTCATCGACTTTGGGGACTTCATGCGAAATGTGATAGTTATGAACGGAAACTCTGGAATCGATTCCAAAAACTTACAGGTTTGTGAAGAATTTAGTTTAGGATGGGAGACTTGGCGTGTTGATGGCAAGGTGCATTTAGTTCCTACTAATGATTTGATGGAACATGAATTACTAGAGAAATGCTGGTGCAATCCTGAAGTGGAAGAGAATGGGAAAATGATTTCACATCATTCTCTTGACTGTCGTGAATTGTATGAATCGAAGCCTTTGAGGATGAATTAGTCCTGAACGAAGGAGAAGGAGAGAAGAATGGTTAATCTCAAGATTACGCTAAAAGAGGAAGGGAAAGTCGTTGAAATTCACGAACCTCGTGATTTATTCATCGATTTTCGTCTCGGCACCATCATAGTGAATTTCTATGATGAAATGGGGCCTAGGACTGGAAGTTACAGCTTCTCCGATATCAGTGATATCGATTGGGATACTGTGCAGGGAACTCCGGAGCAGCAAGTAGTTCTGAGCACCTATCAGCAGAGAGCAATCAGGAATTTGCCACCGAAACTACCGGGACAGCCTGACTACACTTACGACCCACGAATGCCCAAGGTTGCATCTCCTACTCCTATTCAGGAAGTGAATGAGGAAGTAGTGGAGACTGGTTCCACGAAGAATACTAACAAAGACATGGGTGTGGATCAATTGAATCGTCCCACTGAAACGGATGATAAGCGAGCTGCTGTGATTTAATCTTTAAGGGGGGTAGAAATACCCCCTAAGGAGTTTATCTTGCCTCCTAAACGTCTTACCCATTGTAAGGAATGTGGAATACTATTAGATGAAAGTAATACTGTTTGGGTTAATGCAAGTAGTAGATATAATTCTTGTAGAGAATGTATAAAGAAAAAAGATAGAGAATATTACAAGAAAAGATGTAATGATGAACCTGAAAAAGTTTTGGAATTTAAACAAAGATTACGAGATAATAATATAAGATGGAAATTTAATATGTCTTTGGAGGAATATAATAAACGAACTGAACTTCAACATGGACTTTGTGCTATATGTTTTCAACCATGTAAAACCGGTAGAGGTTTATCTATAGATCACAATCATTTAACTGGTGAAATAAGAGATTTATTATGTGCTAGATGCAATACAGTTATTGGTATGGTTGATGAAGATAAATCATTACTTCTATCCATGATTCATTACATAAAAAAACATGAATCTGTAGATACAGAGAAAACTTCTTAAAATGCCATTTGATAGTTCGGGAGTTTGGCGGCCAGACGGAATTAAACAGGAATCTTTCTTGGCTTTGCCAGAAGAAATTCCTGAAGCCATTATAGGAGGAGGAGTACGTACAGGAAAAACGGAATTACTCCTCCTTTATGGGGTACTTCGTCAGTGGCATTTAATTCCTGGTTTCAAACAAGTCTATGCACGTCGCCAATTAAATCAGATAAGAAATGAAGTTGTACCTCGATCAAAATTGATCTTTAATAAACTTGAAGGTTGGAAATATAATGCTTCCTATATGTATTGGGAATTTCAGGATACAGGAGCTATGATATGGTTAGGTCATGTAGATCAAGAGGATGATGTAAGAAATTATGATACAATGGAAATTAACTTGTTTACTCCTGATGAATTACAGGCGTGGACAGAATGGATGTATTTATATATTTCACTAGAACGTGTACGTAAGTCTCCAGGGTCCAAGCTACCAGCTATTACACGTGGTGCTGCAATGCCAGGAGACAAAGGACATACTTGGATAAAACGTAGATTTGTAGATCCTGCACCAGAAGGTGGAAAGATAATCATAGGAAGAGGAAATAGAAAGCGAGTTTATATTCATGCTACTCTAGCAGATTCAGAAAGAGTAGATGAGGAATACTCAAAACAGCTTGATGCTCTACCAGAAGCGGAAAGACAAGCCAAAAAATACGGAAATTGGAACAGTTATACTGGACAAGTTTTTGAAGAATTCAGAACTCGTCATTATCCAGGTGAACCGGAGAATGCTGTTCATGTAATAGATTCTTTTGAAATACCCTCATTTTGGCCCCGTCTTTTTGTATTGGATTGGGGCTTTGCTGCTCTCTGTTATCTTCTTAAATTGGCTATTAGTCCTCAAAAAAGAGTTTATGCTTATCAAGAACGCTATTGGCTTAAGACTAAAATTTCTGAATGGGCACCTTTCGTTAAGGAAGATATTGAATTAGAAAATCCTCGTTCCTTTGTGGTCTGCCGTTCTGCTAAACAAGATCGTGGTCAGGAGAATACAATTCAGCAAGATATTGAAAATGAAATTGGTCGAAGTATCGAATTAGCTCAGAGCGGACCTGGTTCAAGAATTGATGGTAAACAATTAATTCATGAATATTTAAGGTGGAAACCAAAACATATTCCAAAGCAAGAATTACCAGAATATAATGAAGAATATGCATTGTGGATTCTTAGAAATAGAGGATTAGAAGAATACAAATCCTACATGAATTCTTTAATTCCTCAACAACCTGAAGTGAATCTTCCTAAACTCCAAATATTTTCTAATTTGAAGAAATTACAAGAAGCAATTCAAGCTTGTGTGTATGATAAAAATCATCCCGAGGATGTTGAACCTTTTGATGGTGACGATCCATATGACTCTTTAAGATATGGACTGGATCGTGTAGGAAAGTATTTTCGTGAAGCGGAGAAGGAATTCGCGAAAGTTCAGGAAATTGCAATTCTTGAAGAGATGCTCAAGAAAACTGGGGATTACAATTCATTTTACAGGAAAGCACAGATAGTACATAAACAATCAGGTGGACCGCGCGCGGTTCGGAGGTATCATCATTGATTCACTGGTTCCATCGTCTTTTTCATCCACATTGTCCTGAATGTGAAATGAAACCTGCATGTCAAAATTGCGAAACTCTTCGCTCTCTTTTAACGACCGAAAAGCATGAAAAGCAACAATTACTCGAACGACTAATAGAATTAACTCGACCGGAAAAGAAAGAACCTGAAGAAAGAAAGGAATTACCAAAAGTAGTTCCTATGCCTACAACTTGGAGAATGAGACAGCAATTACTAGAACAGGAAGATAGGGCTAAAGCAGAAGCGATAAGAAAGAGAAATGAAGAATTAGAAAAGGAGACTGGAGTAAAGACTTAAATGGGATTCACTGCACAGGAATGGATTCTCATACTTGGCGCGCTCACGACAATGGCTACTTCGATTATAGCAGCTATAAAGTCGAATCGCGCGAATATTGTAGGTCATGAGAATAAAGATAAACTTGAAAGCCTTCAGGGTCAGTCTGAAACTATCAAGCAAAACACTGATGGCAATATCAGCGAAATGAAAGAGAAAGTCCTTCATGCTGAGAGGGTCAACGAACACTTACTGGAAGTCGTAACATGTTTAGTTGATCAACTTCCTGAAGGTTCGTTAATGAAAGCCAAGCGAGAGGTTGAGAAACTAAAAGCAGAAATTGGTTATCGAAGGAGTTCTGATTTCCATTCTAATTTTAGTCGAGAGAATCTTCTTCCTCCTGAAGTGAGAATTGAAGCGAAACCGAAGGAAGAGAATAAGGAGAATTTGAATGCCGGCTCGTAGTGCTTCGCAATATCGTTTCATGCAACTCATGGCAAATAATCCCAAAAAGAAACGAGATAGTGGAATAGGACCATCACCTGAAGTTGCGCGAAAGTTTATTAACGAAACTCCACCAAAGAAGAGGAAGCAATGGGCAGGAAAGCCGAAATCCTCGAAATAGCAGTACTGATAGGAACTTTTCTCTGGAAGAAGAGGAAGGCTAAGAAAGATGCCGGACGAAAAGAAAAAGAGGAATATTCCAGAGCCACCTCCGAGTCTATTCCGGACGTTACTCGGACAAAGGGCTAAGTGGGAACATCCTATAAGAAGAAAGCAAATAGAACAATTCATGTATCCTAACCAGGATATATTTCCTCGAACTGATTTGCGGCCAACTAGTTTGACTAAATTTCAGGACAGAACTTTCCGTTCAATGAAAGATTATATTCCTCGTGTAATTGAATTGCCAGATTATATAAGTGGTGTTCCTTTTGATTTACTTGAAGAAATAGGATTGCCTTACTCTGTAGACCAAAATGCGCGAGTTTTAGTTCCATCTCAACATGGTTCGGCAATTAACATTCCATTATTAACTAATTCAATGGGATTAGGTGAAGGAACAGTTAGTATTGGAAAAGATCCTAAAACAAATCAGCCCTATATGTCAATTTTTGATTCATGGGATTTTGATGAACCTGGTTCTGGATTTGAGTGGACTTCCCAATTAAGAAAATCAGGAGTTCCTTTTAATATCTATGATAGAATTCCTCTCAAAATGGATAATGGAAAAATAAGAAGAATTCAAACTACCAAGCAAAGTAAGGATGTTCTTCTCCCCTATGAAGGGAATAAGAAGAGAAAGTAATGCCTGAATTCCGAATCAACGAAGAAGAGGAACGCGCGCTCAAGGTTTTGGTTGAGCACGCTTGGAAAGAAGATCGTATTATCCGTGAAAAGCAAATACTACTCTGGAGAAAATTAAAACTTTACTGGGATGGATTTCAGCGTATTTACTATTCCGAAGTAGCTCATGACTGGAGAACTCCTGATACTAATTCGGAATCTCTTTACTCTGGATATTATGACAAGCAAGTTAATGTATTGCAAGCCTACCTCGAATCAATCATAGCCGCTCTCTCTGTTACTGTTCCCGGAATTGAATGCTATCCTGACGATGCAGAGAATGCTCTTGATGTCCAGACTGCAAGAGCAGGACGGAAAATAGCCGAATTAGTTTATCGTCATAATGACGCGATTCTTCTCTGGATTAAAGCACTATTCATTTATAGCACGGAAGGACTCCTCGCCTCCTACGTTTACTCGAAAGAGGATGAAAAATACGGAACTTATAGGATTCCTAGATATGAAGATAAAGAAGAGGAAATCCTAAAGAGATACTGTCCTGTCTGTTCCACCGAATTAGTAGATGATTTCTGTACATCCTGTATTGAGGAAAGATACGAACCTGACTTAAGAACTGAGAAGATAATCAATTCGATTCTGATTGGTCATACTAACAAACCAAAGTCAAGACAGTGCATAGAAGTTCTCGGAGGATTGAATGTCAAAGTTCCTATTTATGCATCGAAATTAGAGGATTGCTCTTATCTTATCTACGCCTACGAAACTCACTGGACTAATGCGCGCTCCAAATACAATCATTTAAAAGTCCATTCAGGTAGCAATGCATCTTCGGGAGATGATTTCTACGAAAGATGGGGTCGTGTCTCGACAGAATATAGTACAGGAGATGAGCCTGAAAATAATGTAACAGTTCGAAATACTTGGATTCGTCCCTCCCTTTACTGGATTCTTGATGACACCATTCGGAATAAGATTGCTAAGAAATACCCCAAAGGAGTCAAGGTAGTCCTAGTAGATAATGAACTGGCAGAAGCGAGCAATGAAACTTTAGATGATTGTTGGGTTATAGCAAAGAATCCACTTTCAGACCATCTATATCATCAACCACTCGGCGCGCGACTCACTTCGATTCAGGATATCACGAATGACGTAATCTCTCTGATTCTCCAAACAGTCGAGCATGGAATTCCTCAGACTTTCGCGAATCCTGATGTTCTAGATTTTGATCAATATGGAAAGACTGAGGTTTCTCCTGGAACAGTATACCCTGCACGTCCAAGAACAGGAAAGAATCTTAATGAAGATTTCTATGAAGTGCGCACTGCTACTTTAAGTCCTGAAATTCAACCACTCTTCTCAAGAATTCAGGAGTTAGGACAGTTAACTTCTGGTTCAATGCCTTCATTGTTCGGAGGACCAGCAGCGGGGAGTAGTAGGACAGCATCAGAATATGCAATGAGTCGCGCGCAATCCTTGCAACGACTTCAAACTCCCTGGAAGATGTTAGGAGTTTGGTGGAAAGAAACCTTTTCAATCGTAATTCCGAAATACATTGAATCAGTTATACAGGACGAGAAATTTGTAGAGAAAGACGAGCAAGGGAATTTCGTGAATGTGTTTATTCGCAAAGCGGAATTGCAAGGAAAGATTGGACGAATCGAAACGGAAGCATCAGAGCAACTTCCTATGACGAATGCTCAGAAGAAGGAAGCTCTGATGGAACTCGTTGCATTGAAAGATGAGCGAGTTCTTGAAGCGATGTTCTCTCCTGAGAATATTCCTTCTCTTGTTCAGATACTTGGCCTCCCTGAATTTAAGATTCCAAATCAAGTTGCTATCGAGAAGCAATACGAAGAGATTCAGCTTCTAATAAACAGCGAACCTATTGATGAAATGAATCCTTCCATTCCTGTCGAAGCAGATTTGGATATTCATGACATAGAAGCTGATATTTGTCGTCATTGGTTGATTTCCATTCCTGGCCGTCAGTGCAAGATAGACAATCCAGCGGGATATCAGAATGTTCTTTTGCACTTAAGACAGCATATGCAATTCATTCTTCCTCCGACAATGCCAGCCGAAAATAATGCGCCTAATCAGCCCAAATTACCCGGTGGTCCGGCGCAACCACCTATACCAATGGAAGAAGGAGTTTCGTATGGACCAGTTGCAGCAGAGCAATCAACCATCCAGTGATGAAAAGCCTGACAAGGAAGAAGCACTTGACTTATTGATGAATGACGATGATGAAAAAAAGCCAGAGGAACGAAAAGAAGCAACAGTTAAAGACAAAGAAGAAGAACCTAAGAGAGAAGAAAAAGAAGAGGAAGAAGAACCCGAAATAAAGTTAGCAGAAGAGGAACAAGTAGAAGATCAACTGGATATTCCTGTAAGTAGAAAGGATATCCTAAAGAAATATCCAACTCTATTCAAGGATTTCCCATTTCTTGAAAGTCAGCACTTCAAACTAAGAGAATATACTGAACTTTTCGGGACAGTAGATGATGCGCGCGAAACTATTGAGAAGGCGGAGCAATTTGGACGGTTACAGCAGGAAGTTTATTCAGGTGATTTGACTACCATTCTCAAGTCTGTAAAAGAAGATGAGCCTGAGAATTACGCGAAGATAATCGACAATTACATTCCTACCTTGATGAAGGTGGACCCGGAAGCATACACGGGAATTTTAACGAACATATTCAGACGCGCGGTCCTCACGATGCATCAGGAAGGTAAACGAATGGAGAATGAGAAATTACAGGAAGCCGCTCTCATTCTCAATCAATTCATGTTCAATAATTCTGACGTTCCTCCTGAATTTTCACTTTCAAAGAGTGAGAATCGAGAGTCAGCGAAAGAAAAGGAGTTAAAAGAAAGGGAACAAGAATTCCTTCGCCAGAGATACGAAACTACTTACCAGGATCTCGCGGGTAGAATTGATAATGTTCTGAAGGCTACCATCGAAAAGAATATTGATCCACGAGAGAGCATGTCAGGATACGTGAAGAAGAACGCGATTCGTGATGCTCTTACTATGGTGCAGGATAATCTCAAGCAAGATCCTGCATTCAAGAAAGTTCTAGATGGACTGTGGAAGAAAGCATTCGAAGCGAATTTCGATCGTACTTCTGTGGATAATATTCGCAAGGCTTATCTCGGGAAAGCAAAGACTGTACTTCCCGAAATGATAAAGAAAGCTCGGAGTGAAGCCCTTAAGGATACTCCGGCAAAAAGGGAAAGAGAAAAAGAACGGGAAGATAATTCCCCAATCAACCGAGGACGTTCCACTTCCTCAAGTAGTAAAGGTGGAAAAACTGAAATTCCAAAGGGTATGTCGAGTCTTGAATTTCTAATGCAGGATTGACAGAGGAGAGTGGGACTATGAAGTTTTTCACGGTAATGATGCCTCTAATGGCTCCGGTGGTAGAAGCAGATGTTGCTGCTATAGAACTCGAAAGAACAATACCTAAAATTCGTGTATTGTTTGAACGAGAAAATAAGTTCTACACTACAATTGCAAAACGTCCTGGAGAAAAGGTAAGTAACCGCCAAACACGCGTACCTTTAGCTTTACGTCCTGGTGGAGTATTCCAATACTTCAATCCTGACGGTGGAGATTTGGGACGTGGTGGCGGTCCTGCATTGGATAAAGCTCTTGTGCCTGTTGTATTCATGTCAGAGAACATTGAATACACGAAACTTGCACAGTGGGCTACTAACGATGACAGGAAAGCTATCGTTAATGGTGTTCGTCGTCTTGCCGCAGAAGCATTAGACGAACTACGACGACAGATTGACGCGCAGTTAATGCAGCCCGGTAATGGTGTGGTTGGAACTATCAGCGCCGTTACTGCGAATACTCCAGTAGGTTCTGATACGCTTGCATTGACTTCAGATGGATTTGGCGCGCGACTCGTTCGTTTTGGTCAGCCAGTCCAGATATTCGATGCTGCTCTGACTACTAATCGCGGAACTGTCACGATTACTGGTCATGACACGGAAAACAAGACAATCATTACCACTCCGACTCTTGCTGGTGTGATTGCCACTGATAGGTTGGTAGTTCAGGGAATCACGACTCCTACTTCACTTCCTGCATTGTATGGTGTTCCATATCATCATAACAATGCATCGACTGGAACGTGGTTGGGATTCTCTCGGAGTGCCACTCCTGAAATTCGTAGCAATCGAGTGAATGCAGGTGGTTCTGCTCTCACTCTTCCTCTTCCTCGTCTTGCTCTTAGTAAGATTGGGAATAGACTAGGAATGGATACGGATTTCAAGCCTACTGCATGGCTACATCCTGCACAGAAACAGGCATACGAAGAGATTGGTCAGCTCGTCACGAATATCACGATGGGGCCGAATCAAACTCTTGATATGTATTTCGATAAGATGCGTCTTGCGGGCGCACCTACTCGGGATACATATAACTGGGATAAGACTCGCATTGACTTCATTGTCGAGGAAGTATGGGGTCGTGTCGAGATGCTTCCACTAGGCTACTATGTCACTGATGGACGTAGGATCTTCGAGATTCGCGGTGCATCAGGTGGTGTAGCTGCTGCGGAAATCTTTTACATGGTAGTCGGTATGCAGACCTACGTGTCGAATCCCGCTGCTACCAGCTACATTGACAATCTCGCTGTTCCTGCGGGATGGTAATTTCGAGATGGGGCTAATGGTAGTGGCCTCCAGCAAATGTAGAATGCTTTGCCACGGCTTTCTACTCTCTACTGTTAGCCCCTAATTTGAGGTGAAGGATGCCAATTAGAACACTAGGAAACATTCGAGGCATTACTTCAGCAGCAGTGTTTGAAGTAATAGCTCGTGCAGGTACCATCGCTCCCAAAACAGATTTAGTGCGCATCACAGGAAGTGGAGCGGTATCCACCATAACACGTCCCGGAAGAGGAGTAGGACCGATTACTATCCTCTCTACCGATGCTGTTGCTCCTACTTGGGATGTAGCGGGTAACATCGCAGTTGCAGGAACTTTCACACGCTACAAGCTGTTTACCTTCATTTACGATCCCACTACTAGTAAGTGGTATCCATCAGCAACTTCGTAGGAGGATTAATGACTGACAATCCGTTTGCTCCGAAATCAGAGGAACAGAGAAGGCAGGAAGAGGAACAGAGAAAGGCACAGGATAGTCGAATTCAAACTGATGATTCAAGTGGAGCAAATACTGAATCAACAAGTTCAAGTGGAGTAACAGTCAACGAAGCAAAGCCACTCGATAAAACAGGAGGCCCATCACCAACAGCATTAGCAGATGGAAGTAGAGTAGAAGGCGAGGATGGTCCTGCGATTTTCAGTCGCGCGCAGGAAATTCTCAAAGAGTACAACAATCGAGAGGCTGAAATTCCACTCAATTCGGAATACTGGTCCCTCATGAACAAGTACAGGAGTCTAACGCCGAAACAGCAAAAAGGAAAATAACATTCTGGGGTCAAGGGGAATTCTTGCCCGCCAAGGTTCCCCTTCTTTCTTTCCTGAGAATTAGGATTAAAATGAGAGCAGCAATTCTTGAACCTCGTGATCTTCCAGAAAAGATAGAAGAAATTAACGAATGGTTAATCAAAGAATATGGAAAATTCGAAGGTTATCCAATTTGGAGAGTTGTATGGTCTGAGATTCAGTTTGAAATGCGTCGTGGAGTTTTCAACTATTTCGACAACAATGGTAATTTTGTAAGAACTGAAACTGGTGTTTTTGAAGTACCGAAATACAGACAATGGATCAAAGAGAAGTTTGTGCTCGAAAGAATACTACCCGTTCCTGATTGTGATAGTCAAGAATTAACTACTAAATTGTCATATGAACCAATTTTTCCATTTGCAGATAAGAATGATAATTACTTGCATCCTCGAATTGATGTATGCAAGATAGTAATAGAAGCTATAATGGAAAAAGCTGCTAAAACTGTAGGAATAAAACGAGAAAAAGATCCTGAATCAACACAAGAAGAAGCTCTGTTAGCTAAGAAACAAAGAGTAGATGAAATCATGGAAGAATTATTCGGAAACGAAACTGATACTTGTGATGCTTTAAGATACAAGCAAGGAATTGTAGTTCCAGGAGGAAAATTATGAGTGGTATTTTAGCAATACACCAGCAGCACGTAATGCGCGCGCCTGTCAATCCTCTCGATAAGAGTACTTTAGTTTCCATCTATCCTCTTCTCATCAGTCAAAAGAATGTCACGATTACTCCCGGAGTATTCGAGATTCCTCCTGGTTCCCTTGAAAAACCTTCTCTTCTCGTAGTTGGTTCTTCTAGTTGGTTTCGCGAAGTAGACGAGAATCAGCCTCTTCTTGAAATTCCAGTTAGTTCTATCGTAGTCGCGGAATCTGTGGTCCGGGATTACACGATTGGAATGCTAGAAGTGGACATGGAAACTCGTAAACCAGGATTATTTTTCGTTCCTGGTGCTAAATCTGTACAGGAAATTAAGCGAGATCATGAAAAGGAATTAACAATCGCAGCAAGGAAACAGAAAACATGGTTCGAGGCCCTAGTAGCGCGCGCTGACTCATTATGGGCACGCACTATGGGGAATCCCCTCTCAATTGATGACAAGATGCGAATTGCTGCTATCGAATTAGGAATGAAAGATAAGGAATGGATCAAGAACATGATTCGTCCTACCAATCTCATTAACTGTCCTGCTTGTACTGCAATGATCAACTCGATTGCTATGGTTTGCCCAAGCTGTCGAGTGGTGATTAAACCTGAAGAATTTGCTAAGATGGGTATGAAGTTTGCTGGTTAGGAGTCCGGAATGTATCCAGCAAGTACCGTTCTCGATATGAGTTCTGCGCTGCTCAATGATAAGATTAAAAGTCTTTACACTGATGCAGCGCAGATACCATATCTCAACATAGCAATACGTGAACTTGTACAGGAAATGCAACTTCATAATATTCCTGTCACGAATTCTGTATCTGCCGTGATTCCCCTCCTTGCAGGTGCCACTACAATTACACTACCTGCCGATCTTATTGAAATTCGTGAAATTTATGAAGCTGATTCTGGTTTAGACAATTACCTTCCCCTTCGGAAAGTTACATCTTTACCTAAGAATTGGACTGCTAGTGCAAGCAAAACTTACTGGGCATGGGAGAATGGAGGAATTTCAACTCTACCATCAACAGGAGCGAAGGACATAAGGATTGATTACATAGGAACAATTCAAGCTCCTATTACTCTTGCTACTGACAATATTAACATTCTGAATTCTGAGAATTTCCTTGCTTACAGAACAGCAGGACTATGCGCAGAATTCATTGGAGCGAATTTGCAAAGAGCAGATAAATGCAATACTTTCGCGGGTGCAGCACTTGACAGAATGCTAGGAATAGGAGTGAAATCAGGTCAATCTCAGGGTGTGAAAAGGCTTCCATTCAGATTTGGATTGAAGCGACATGGCTAAAATTCTTTTTGATAAATTTAGGGGAATATGGGCTAGAGGGGCGGATGAAGATTGTCCTCCAGAATTTTATCTCGATTCATCGAATATTAAACATTATAATTATGGAATCGAAACTAGAGATGGTACTACAGATTACATAACTCAGCCAAGTAAAATCCTTCGGTCGAGAATTTACAGACCTAATCCTCCCTACGTGCATCCAGACATTCCACGTCCAATTATAATGCTCGAAACTGGAACGATTCATGATCCAGTAAAAGGAGTAGTAGTAGCTCCTGCCGGTATATATCGTGATTTTACGCTCGTTAATATGTTTGGGCGCGCTTACATTTCCCCTTCTCTTGGAGATAAACCTATTGCTGGTCAGTCATTAATAGGATATGATGGAACTGCATCTTTTGTCCCTGGCAATTCCACTCTTTTAGCTTCTCCGATATTTAGCGCTCTTGGAGCAGGTGATCTTCCCGCTGGTAACTACGGAGTTTACATAGCTGCCGAAAATGCTAGGGGAGTAATCGGGCCAATTCAGTTCATAGAAATTGTTTCTGTACCTGCTGGAAGTTCAGTTAATTTCACTATTCCTCTTGGACCAGCAGGAACAGTCGCGCGACACATTATTTCTACTCTTCCTCTTCCTTTAACATCTAGTACAACAGAAATCATAGCTGCCCCTGTATTTTTCATAAGTAGAATTCCTAATAATGTCGATTTGACATACACTCTCGATTTTTATGAGAATCAAGTATTCGAATCTGCTGATCATCTCAAGAATTTAGTTACTTCAATTCCAGCAGGAATAGGAATAACTAAGTACAATGGAAGATTAATCATTTATGGAGAGGAAGCAGATCCCTCCTTGATTCGCGCGTCCTCTTATGGAGAGCCAGAAGTATTCAATGCTAGTTCAGGATTTGCTATAACTGATCCTTCCGATCCCTCTGGAATTAAAAATGCCATAGAATATCGTGGAAATCTCTATGTTTTTGGTAAGAATCGAACGATCGTGCTGACAGATAATGGAAGCGAAATTTCTACTTGGCAACAGACAGTCATTGATGATTCATTGGGAACTGACATACAAGGAATAGAACAAACTCTTGATTCTAAAGGTGCTTCGTCAGAGGGATTTCTAGTAGCTAATGAATCTGGACTTCTACTCTTCAATGGAATCTATAATAAACCTGAATTAAGTTTCAATATCGAAAATCTCTGGAGGAGTATAAATTGGAAGTATTCACATCTTGTTGAAGTTACTCGGGACACTGTAAATAAAATAATCTATATAACTGTACCTTTACATGGAGATGAAGTTGATACTCTTTTAGTTGCTGACTATCGAGATGGTCTGAATCCTAATGCTATAAAGTGGGATAAATGGGGATTCAGCGACGGAATTGATGTTAATAGCGTTCTAATCTATACTGATTTCACTTCAGGTGAACCAGAGATAGTTACTCGATTTGTTAGAGGTACCAAGATCGTTACTCTCGATTCAACTGTCAAGAATGATAGTTTAGTAAATCATATAGGAAGTTGGATTGTTTCGGCTCCTGCAAGATTTTCTGATGGAATAAGTCATTTCAATAGAATGAAACTAAGAGTGAAAGGATCTGGTGTCTTATTCATTTACAACCGACCAATGGATGATGTTGACTATTCAATTCCAAGTATCCAACTAAATCTCGGACCAGGACGAGAATATGCTCAGTTAATGAATGTCATATCTGAACATTGCAAATTCTTAATAGGTACAAATGTTGATATAGTTACAGAATTAGGCAGTCATTTTCAACTTGTAAGATTTCAGGTAGAAGGTGACGCAATTTGGGATGAGAGGGCTCGTGTTTAAAAAGAAAACAATTTCCGATTCAGTAATTTCTAGTTTTACTAATAATCCTCAATTGATGGATGTCCTGAAGAATTTTTCTGATGAATTGGAGAGATTAAGCAAATCACTATTTGATGAGACACTTCCTCCCGGTACTAGTCAAAAGATTAGAGCTACTGCACTTCTTGGACTCATTCCAGACGCGAATTTAGATGAAAATATTGCAAGACTTGACAAGAATCAGATTTGGACTGCATGGATTGTTTTTAGAGATAGTATTTCGTTAGCTAACAATGTCCCTCTCTATGTTTACAAGAATGACGCGACTTTCCACGAAGCTGTGAAATGTCATTCTAATAATAAATTTGCTGTCGGAAACTCGAATTTGGTTCCTTGCATTCCTATGATTGTAGGTGGTGCAGTTGCAGTAGGAGCGGATACAGAAGGATCTATATTTCTAGACTCAACCAATAATCGACTTTGCTATATTTCTAATGGAGTTCGATATTATCTTCCAATTGGAACTGCATTCTAATGGAACTCCGTAGACCAAAAACAGATGATGTTCCTGCTATTATGGAAATTGCTAATAAGTATGACTTTATTCTTCCTGTAAATTTTGATGAAGCTGCTGTAGTAACCAAGAATGGAAAAGTAGTAGCATTCGGAATAATTCGACCGATTCTAGAAGCATTAATGATTTCTAATGGTTCACCAAGAGAGATAGTCGAATCGACAAAACTTCTCATAAATCAAGCCAAGAAAGATGCGCGAAACCTCGATTATTCGGAAATTCATACCTTTGTCGAGGGGAATAAAACTTTCGAACGACTCCTAATGGAACATGAATTCAGAGAAATTCCTGGTAAGTTTTTTCTCATGAAGTTGGAGGAATAAAATGGGTTCTTCAAGAGAACGTGACAGAACGAATCGGATGCTCGATACATCATACAATCAGTCTCGTTCTGGATATGGAACTCTAATAAACCAAGCTCAGGGAAACTTACCAGGAGTTTATGACAGAGAAAGATTGTTACGCGAAAACATAATGAATCGTTACAATCAAGCAGCTGATAAGCCTGCCTTCGGATTCGATGCTCAAGGAAATTACACTGGACCCACTGTAGGTGGAGCGAATAGAGGAGATTTCGCAGGTGCTCTAGGATCGTATAACAGATTCATGGAAACGGGTGGATTGACGGGGGATGATATAACAAATCTACGAGCGCGCGCTACTTCGATTATTCCTTCTCTCTACGAGAATATGGAAGGTCAGATGGCTCGTAGGAGAAATATTCAGGGGGGCTACTCTCCCGGATTTGATGCTCAGACAGCAGAATTAGCTCGGCAATCTGGTAGAGAAATGTTTAATGCTTCCCGTCAAGCCGAGGGAGATATTATAGATAGAAGATTACAAGGTCAAATGTGGGGAACTCAAGGAGTAACAGACATAGCATCTAGATTAGGAGAAATGGACCAACGTGCAGGATTAGCGAATGCTGAAATGATGTCTCGTCTAGGATTAGCAGGTAGAGATCAGGCATTAGCTGCGACGAGTGGATTACTTAACCTCTATGGAACTGCTCCTGGAGAAAGTGGTCAATTAAATCAACTTATACTGAATGCTTTAGGTGGTCGTGATGCTTCGTCTGGTAACTATCTCGGAATGAGATACGGAAATAATCAACCCACAAATTGGTTCAGGGATTATTTAATTCCTGGATTAGGTGCGGCAGGTGGATTAATGACTGGATTTGGTGCTTTGGGTAGGAATGGGAACAGGTAATGCCCGACAAGAAAAAAGAACCAGAATTACATCCAGTCCTGCTACGAAAGATTAAGTTAGTACTAGAAGCAATGGCTGTAGCAGGAATGCCTATGAAAATTACTGATGGAGTGCGCACTGCTGAAACTCAAAATGCACTTTACCAGATAGGACGAACTAAACCTGGAAAGATTGTCACGAATGCTGATGGATATATGAATCCAAGTAATCATCAGCCAAAAGATGATGGTTATGGACATGCAGTGGATTGTTGCTTTCTAGTAAATGATAAACCTACTTGGGATGTACCAGATGAATGGTGGCAAGCATACGGTGCATTATGTCGCGCGGTTGGATTAAGATGGGGAATTAAGATTAGTGGTTGGATTGATAGGCCGCACGCAGAATTGAAACCGCAAGCATGATTCTAGAAGATAAATTTTTAACTCCACTTAGGACAGAGAAAATTGGCCCTTACAGATGGATTCTTCTGGACGATTTTCACTTTCAAAGCAAACGGTTCAATGGAATATTCGTCGCACCCCGTGGGTTTCAAACTGATCTTGCTAGTATTCCTCTACGTCTTGGCAGCGTTATTCCTAGAGTTGGTGCGTGGGACTGGGCTTCTGTTCCACACGATGCAGGATATGGAAACTCGCTTGTTACCGTACGAGATGAACGTATATACCTCATTAAAGAATACTGTGACCTCATTTTTCTCGATGGACTCCTCGCAGTAGGAGTTGAAAGAGAATTAGCTAGGACAATGTATGCTGCCGTGAAATTATTTGGTGATCATAAGGGCCATCCATTGGCTATGCATAGAGGAAAAGAGAATGTTTCCACTATTAAATCCGCAGGTTTTGCGAGCACTTCAATTCTACGCACAGCGCCCTGAACCTACAGAGCAACCTTACGATCCTAGTGCGCGAATGGCACAATTATTCCAGCCCCAAACGCGCACTACGGATGCATATAATCAACTAATAAATCAATATCCTGAATACCAGCAACCCTCGATGTTAAGAAGAATCGGAGCAGGACTAGCAGGATTCGGTGCTGGATTTCGAGATCCTCAAGCTGGAATACAAGTAGGATATCAGTTAAGAGAACAGCCTAATTTGGAGAGAAGGCAGCAATGGGGAGAGAGATTAAAGTCACTCGAACCTGCAATGGAAGCTGAGAGATACTATAACGTGAATGCTCGTCAGCTTGCTCATCAAACGATTCAGGGGGAATTGACTTCTAGAAGGTTAGAAGAACAGGAAAGGAATAATCGAGAAAGAACTAGAATTTCGGATATGCGAGCGCGCGCTTATGATTTCAAAACTAGGAATCCTGATTGGGAATTGCAGGAAGTTCCTGGTAGAAATATGCAATGGGTAAATCCTCAAACTCGACAGACAGCTGATAGTGGAATTCCTTCTGGTACTCTCACTGAAACTGACAAGATTAATTTGCAGGGTAAAAATGCTATTGCTGCTGCTAAAGCAAGATCAGAAGGAGCAGAAGAAAGACAAGAACAAGCTGCATGGGGAGATCCTATTCAAATAGAGGATGAAACCGGAAAGAAAACTTATGTCCAAACCAATCGAATAACTGGTGATGTTAGACCCGTTAAATTACCTGCTGGAAAAGCTAGTAAAATAGGAACCGGAACTGGAGCAGAAGGATCACCACAGGGAGATAGGATAGCTTTATTCAATCGAGCATCGGAATTAGCGAATCGACCTGAATATAGAGATTTTATTAGGATTGGAACTCCTGGTCCTAATGATTTTAGTTTAGTTCCTCCTAAAACTGGATATTTTGGTAGTGGTCCTACGCCTGAAGTTTATAAGCAAATTTATCGACATATTTATGGAAGAGATCCTGATTCTATAGATACGCGCGGTTCTTCTCCTGCTCCTGTTCCTTCTCCTGCTCCTGCTCCATCTAGCACACCACCAGGAAGAGTAAGAATGCTAGGTAAAGATGGAAAGTACTATACTGTTCCTGCTGATAAAGTAGAAGAAGCAGAACGAGTTTATGGTATGAAGAGGCAGTAATGGCTCAACAACCAAAAATTCCAGATTATGCCGAAGAATGGGTTCCTCCTTCTTATGCGGCTGCTGAAACAGAGGAACCTAAAAAGAAAAAAAGAGGAGCACCTACAGGAATTCTTGGACCAGGAGGAATAAATCCTCTTTGGGGATTATTTGCTAGTAAGGCCCTGTCTAATATTGAAGATGAGAGC
>Ga0196962_10000128_pt1 | contig 47242 bp, 34 predicted proteins | sample S3v_20metaG_FD_183186 | JGI IMG/M metagenome (GOLD analysis project Ga0196962, IMG submission 183186) | Soil microbial communities from Anza Borrego desert, Southern California, United States - S3+v_20 | ecosystem: Environmental > Terrestrial > Soil > Desert | place: USA: California | collected...
GGCGAGGGGGCGCCGGCGGGCGTCGCGGGCGGCGACGGAATCACCCGCCGCCGGCTGCTCGCCGGGCTGGGCGGCACGATCGCCGCTTCCGCGCTGCCGCGCTGGCCGGCCTTCGCCCAGGCGCCGCTTCGGGTCGCCATCGTCGGCGGCGGCCTCGCCGGACTCACCGCCCTCGACATCCTGCGCGCCCGCGGCATCGAGGCGATCCTCTACGAAGCGCGCGGCGCCGCCGGCGGCAGGACCCGATCGGTGCGCGGAGTCTTCGCGCCGGATTTCCATTTCGACGAGGGCGGTCAGCTGGTCAATTCGGACCATGCCGACATGCTTCGCCTGATCGACCGCTTCGGCCTTCGCCTGGTCGACCGCCATGGCTACGGCTCGGCCGACGAAATCCAGATCGGCGGGGACGGCGGCGCCGTGGATGACGAGCGCCTCGCCGCCGCGCTGCGCCCGATCGCCGCCCGGATCGCCGCCGATTCCGCCCGGCTCGATGCCGATTATGCCGGAGTGGCTCCCCGGATCGATGCGATGTCGGTCAAGGATTATCTGGACCGGCACGGGCTTCGCGCCGGCGACGCGCGCGCCGCGCTGGAGGCCGGAATCCGCACCGAATATGGCGCCGAGCCGGAGGAGGCCTCGGCCCTCGAGCTGCTGTTCAACCTGCCCGTCGTCGACGGCCGCCACGTCAGCCGGATCAGCACCTCCGACGAGCGCTACGTCATCGCCGGCGGCTCCGGTCAGGTCGCGCAGGCGCTGTTCGCCGAGCATGAGGCACATATCCGGCTGAACAAGCGGCTGGCGGCGATCGACCTCGCCGCCGGCTCGCCCCGCCTCGCCTTCGCCGACGGCGAGCAGATCGAGGCGGATCGGGTGATCCTGGCGCTGCCGGCGCCGCTGATCCGCGAGGTGCGCATCACCGGGCCGCTGCCGCCGCTGTGGCGCGCGCTGATCGACGAGGTGAGGCTGGGCCGCAACGAGAAGGTGATCGTCGGTTACGACACCATGCCGTGGCGGCACCGGCTCGGCTTCGGCGGCGCGCTCTGGGCCGCGGGCGATTTCTCCGCGGTCTGGGACGCCGCCTCGATGCCGCCTTCCGCGCGCCCCGAGCCGGGGGCGCTCTGCTATTTCCTCGGCGGCAACCAGGTCGACGCCGCCGCCGACGTCGAGACGAGAATCCTCGCCGACCGCTTCACCGGCATCGCCCGCCGGGTCCTGCCCGGCCTGCCCGAGCCGAACGGCCGAGTCCGGCGCACCCGCTGGTGCCAGGATCCCCTGACCCAGGGCGCCTATAGCAACTTCCGCCCCGGTCAGCTGACCCGCTTCGGCTCGCTGTTCGCGGTCGAGGAGGAGGGAGAGGTCCGAGCCAGCGCGGCCGGCCCGCTGCTCTTCGCCGGCGAATGGCTGTCCGACGCCTGGCCCGGCTATATGAACGGCGCCGTCCAGACCGGAAGGCTCGCCGCCGAGGCGGCGCTCGCGCCGGCCCGAGCGCTCGCCGCCTGAGCCCCCGGGCTGCTCTTGCGCGGTCCTTGCGGCGCGCTTAGCCTCCCCGCCGACCTGCCGTGGAGGCCCGAATGAAGCTCCCCGCCGGCGGCCGCGCCGCCCTGCTCGCCCTCGCGCTCGCCTTCGGCCTCGCCGCAGCCGCGCGACCGGCGGCCGCACAGCGTGACGAGGTCGCGCGCGATTTCTCGCCGGTCACCTCCGCCTTCGACCATGAGCGCCACGAGGTGATGATCCCGATGCGCGACGGAGTGCGCCTGCACACCGTCATCGTCATTCCCCGCGCCCTCGCCGGGCCGGCGCCGATCATCCTCACCCGCACCCCTTACGGCGCCGACAAGGCGACCGAGCAGGGGACCAGCCCGCGCGCCGCGATGGTGCTGCCCATGGCCGACGAGACCTTGCTCGAAGCCGGCTATATCCGAGTCTACCAGGACATTCGCGGGCGCTACGATTCGGAGGGCGAATGGGTGATGACCCTGCCGCCGCGCGGACCGCTCAACCGGGGCCGGACCGACGAAGGCACCGACACCTGGGACACGATCGAATGGCTGGTCGACAATTTGGCCGAGGACAATGGCCGGGTCGGCCTCACCGGGGTCTCCTATCCCGGCTGGCTGACCCTGATGGGCCTGCTCGAGCCTCATCCGGCGCTCAAGGCGGCGGTGCCGATGTATCCGATGGTCGACGGCTGGATCGGCGACGATTTCTACCACAACGGCGCGCTCCGCCAGACCATGTTCGAATGGATCTACAACATGGCGACGAGCCGCGACGGCGACCATAGCCCGCCTTTCGGCTGGCGCGACATGTACGAGGCCTATCTCGACGCCGGCTCGGCCGACGCGGTCGCTCGCCGCTACAACGCCCACGGCCTGCGCACCTGGCGCAAGATCGTCGACAACCCCGCCTACAGCGACTTCTGGAGCGGCCAGGCGGTCCAGGACATGCTTCGCGACACGCCGCCGCGCGTACCGACCCTGATCGTCCACGGCCTGTTCGACCAGGAGGACAATTTCGGCGGCATCGCCGCCTACCAGGCGCTCGAGGCGCGCGACGTGAACAACGACATGGTCTATCTCGCCGTCGGCCCGTGGAACCACGGCCAGTCGCAGCGCGAGGCTTCGTCGCTGGGCCCGATCGCCTGGCATTCGGACACCGGCCGGTGGTTCCGCGAGAATCCGCTGCTCGCCTTCTGGAACCAGCATCTCAAGGGCGAGGCGCCGAGCCGGCCGCTCGCCCCGGTGCTCGCCTTCGAGACCGGCGCCAATGCCTGGCGGAGCTACCCATCATGGCCCGCGCCCGGCGCGGTCGCCACCCCGCTCTACCTCGCCCCGCAAGGCCGGGTCGCCTTCTCCGCCCCGGCCGCCGCCGGCAGCGGCTTCGCCGAATATGTGTCGGACCCGGCTCGGCCGGTGCCGTACCGGGTGCGGCCGGTGCTCGCCATGTACGACGGCGGCTCGAGCTGGAACCGCTGGCTGGTCGACGACCAGCGGCCCTTCTCCGACCGCACCGACGTCCTCACCTTCGTCAGCGAGCCGCTGGCCGAGCCGCTGACGATCGCGGGCGGGATCACCGCCAACCTGTTCGCCTCGACCACCGGAACCGACGCCGACTGGGTGGTCAAGCTGATCGACGTCTACCCGCCCGAAGTGCGCGAGAATCCCGAGCTGGGGGGCTATCAGCTGATGGTCTCGGGAGACATCATGCGCGGCCGCTACCGCGAGAGCCCGAGCCGCCCGCAGGCGATCGCGCCGAACTCGCCGGCGGCCTATCGAGTGCGCCTTCCGCACGCCAACCACACCTTCCGCCGAGGCCACCGGATCATGGTCCAGATCCAGTCGAGCTGGTTCCCCCTCTACGACCGCAACCCCCAGACCTACGTCGCCAATATCGCCCAGGCGAATCCGGCCGACTATCGGCCGGCCACCCAGCGCATCTGGTTCGCTCCCGGCCGGCAGAGCTTCATCGAGCTGCCGGTGGTCGGGCCGGCGGCGCGGTGAGGGCGCGGCCCGCCTCTTAAGTCCGCCTTTACCCGTTTCGCCTATTGCCAGTCCCTCTTCAGGACGAGGGACACAGATGCGGCCGGACCCCACACGCTGTCTGCTGCTGATCGACGACGAGCCCGCGCAGCGCCGCCTGATCACCGCCATCGGCGCCCGCGCGGGCTGGTGGGTGCGCGGCGCCAACGATCTCGACTCGGCGCAAAAGATGCTGGCCGACCCGCAGGAACCCAAGTTCGACGCCATCCTGCTCGACCACTGGCTGCCGGGCGAGGAAGGGGCCGAGCTGATCCGCGAGATCCGCGCCTGGAAGCCCGACCTTCCGCTCCTCGTCCTCACCGCCCAGAGCAGCGTCTCGTGCGCGGTCGACGCGATGCGAGCCGGGGCGAGCGACTTCCTGGTCAAGCCGATCGCGCCCGACCGTCTGCTCAGCGCGCTCGACGCCGCCACCGACCGCCGCCGGCGCGCCGGCGAGCTTCGCCCGCTCTCGGAGAAGATCGCCAAGGCGCTCGGCTTCGAGGAGATCGTCGGATCGGCGCCGTCCTTCCGTTCCGCCCTCGCCATCGCCGCCAAGGCGGCGCGCGCCCGGGTCTCGGTCCTGATCGAGGGCGAGAGCGGCTCGGGCAAGGAGATACTCGCCCTCGCCATCCACGCGGCCAGCCCGCGCGGCAAGAAGCCGCTCCACACGGTCAATTGCGGCGCGATCCCGGCCAACCTCGTCGAATCGGTCCTGTTCGGCCACGAGAAGGGGAGCTTCACCGGCGCCTTCGACCGCCATATCGGCCGCTTCGAGGATGCCGACGGATCGACCCTGTTCCTCGACGAGGTCGGCGAGCTGCCGCTCGACACCCAGGTCAAGCTGCTTCGAGCGCTCGAGACCGGCGAGATCCAGAGGGTCGGCAGCCGGATCACCCAGACGGTGGACGTCCGGATCATCGCCGCCACCAACCGCCGCCTGATCGACGAGGTCGCCGCCGGCCGCTTCCGCGAAGACCTCTATTACCGGCTCAACGTGGTCCACGTGCCGATCCCGCCGCTGAGGGAGCGGATCAGCGACCTGCCGGCGCTCGCCCGCCACCTGCTCTCGCGGATCGCCGAGCAGCCCGGAATGCGCCATGTCTCGATCACCGACGACGCCCTGGCGGTGCTGATGTCCTACGGCTGGCCGGGCAACGTCCGCCAGCTCCAGAACGCCCTCTTCCGCGCCGCCGTCCTCTGCGACAGCGACGCGCTCACCGCCGCCGACTTCCCCCACATCGCGGCCGAGGCGACTCACGGCCGGCGCTCCGACGATTATCATGCCAAGTCGCTGAACGGGCAGTCGCAGACCGCGGCCCTCGCCCACGGCCCCGGAATCACCCTCTACCAGTCGGACGGCAATTTGCGGCCGCTCGAGGAGATCGAATCGGACGTGATCCGGCTTGCCATCGGCCATTATCGGGGCCGCATGACGGAGGTCGCGCGCCGGCTCGGCATCGGCCGCTCGACTCTCTACCGCAAGCTCGGCGAGCTCGGCATCGGCGACATCGCCGCATAGCCCTCGCCGGCCGTCGCTGCTAGACGCGGGCGATGGCCGAATTCGACAACGGAGTCATCCTCGTCACCGGCGCCGCCTCGGGGATCGGCGCCGCGGTCGCCGCGCGGCTCGCCGAGGGCGGCGTCAAGAAGCTGATCCTCGCCGACCATGACGAGGACCGGCTGCGCGATTTCGCCTTCTCGCTGCCCTGCGAGCGCCAGATGATGATCGGCGACGTCGCCGATCCGCAATTGTGGGCGGCGGCCGATCTCACCGGCCTTACTCACGCCGTCGTCAATGCCGGAATCGCCGCCGGCGGGACCATCGAGGAGATGGCCTTCGCCGACTGGCGCAGGGTGATGGCGGTCAATCTCGACGGCGCCTTCCTCACCCTCCAGGCGGCGATGCGGGCGATACGCTCGGCCGGCCAGGGGGGAGCGATCGTCCTCACCGCCTCGGTCGCCGGGGTCAAGGCTGAGCCCGCCATCGCCGCCTACGGCGCCTCCAAGGCCGCCGTCATCCACCTCGCCCGGATCGCCGCCAAGGAGGGAGCCGCCGACGATATCCGGGTCAACTCGATCGCGCCCGGCGGCGTCGAGACTCCGATCTGGATGGCCTTGCCCTTCTTCGAGGAGCTGGTCCGCTCGACGGGCAGCGAGGAAGCCGCCTTTCGCGCCATGGGCGAGATCGCCACTCCCCTGCGTCGCTACGCGCGCCCCGAGGAGATTGCCGGCCAGGTCGCCTTCCTCCTGTCGGATCGCGCCAGCTTCATGACCGGCGCCTGCCTGGTCAGCGATGGCGGCTATTCGCTCTAGGCTGACCCTGCTCGCCCTGACCCTGTCGGCTTGCCGGGCCGAGCCGGAGGCCGCGCCCCTGCCCGTCGAAGAGGCGGTCGCCGGCCATTGCGAGCAGCGGCTTTTCGAAGGCTCCGGCTTCACCGCCTGCCGCTACGACGCCGACGAGCACGAGCTTCGGCTGGTTCTCGGCGAGGATTCGGCGCCGCTGCGCAGCTTCGCCGCGCTCGAGGCGAATCTCGGCGACCGGGCCGGACAGCTGCTCTTCGCGATGAACGCCGGAATGTACGACGAAGCCGGGATGCCGATCGGACTCTATGTCGAGGAGGGGCGCGAGCGCCACACTGTCAGCCGCCGCGACGGCCCGGGCAATTTCCACCTCAAACCCAACGGGGTGTTCGCGGCCGCGGCCGACGGCAGCGTCGCGATCGTCGCGACTCCGGCCTGGCCGGCCGAACCGCCGCCGCGCTGGGCGACTCAATCGGGGCCGATGCTGATCCTCGACGGCCGCCTTCATCCGGGCATCCAGCCGAACGGCGACTCGCTCTATGTCCGCAACGGAGTCGGAGTCGCCGACGGCAGGACCGCCTGGTTCGCGATCAGCGACGAGCCGGTCTCCTTCGGCCGCTTCGCCCGCTTCTTCCGGGACTCGCTCGGCTGCGGCAACGCCCTCTATCTCGACGGCGCGGTATCAAGCCTGTGGGATCCCGGGGCTGGCCGCCGCGACGGCCGCGACAGCCTCGGGCCGCTGGTCGCGGTCTTCCGAAGGGCGGCGCCCGACAAGGAATGAGCCGGCCATTGTCCGGGACCGGGACAGGGGACCGGGGAGGCCGAGGCTTCAGGCGCGCTCTTCTGGAAGCGGGGCGCCGCTTGGCCTAATTGGGAGGCCCATTGGGAAAGGAGGCGGTCGCATCCCCGGGTCGACCTATTTGGCGCGCCTGATGCGCGCTCTCGCCCTCGCCCTCGGGCTGGCAGCGGTCTCGGCGTTCGGCTCGCTCCCCGAGCCGCCGACGGCCCCGATCGCCCGCGCCGCCGAGCCGCCGCTCGACCTCGGCGAGGACATCGCCGCTTTCTATCGCGACCGCGGCTTCCGGCCGCTCTGGGTCGAGCGTTCGGCGCTTCGGCCGGAGGCGGGGCGGCTGCTGGCGATGCTGGCCGGTGCCGGGAGGCGGGATTCCGAGCTGGCCGCCGCCGTCCGCGCCGCCGGGAACGGCGACCCCCGCGCCCTCACCCGCGCCGACCTGCTGCTGACCCGGGCCTTCGCCGACTATGTCCGCGACCATCATCGTCCGGGGCCGGCGGGCGCGATGCGCTACATCGATGCCGGCCTCGCCCCGGCGGAGCCCGACGTCCGCGAGGCGCTCGAGGCGGCGGCGGCCGCGCCGTCGCTGGCCGCTCACCTCGCCGCGACCGAGCAGATCAATCCCGCTCTGGGCGGCCTTCGCCGGGGCCTCGCCGTCTATCGCGGGAAATGGTCCCGGCTTCCTCAGCTCACCATCCCGGCGGCAGGGTCGGCCCAGCGACAGGCGCTGCTGCGGCGGCGCCTCGGTCTCGGGCCCCGCGCTCCGGAGCGGGCGCTGGCGGCGCGGCTGGCCGAATTCCAGCGGGTCCACGGCCTCGCCGTCACGGGAGCGGCGGACAGCGCCACGACCGCGGCTCTCAATGCCGGCGCGGCCCATTACGAGCGGCTGATCCTCGCCAATATCGAGCGCGCAAGAGCGATCCCGCCGAGGCCGCTCGGCCGCTATTTGCTCGTCGATACGGCCTCGGCGCGGCTGTGGATGATCGAGGACGGACGAATCCGCGATTCCATGCGGGTCATCGTCGGCAAGAGCGGCATGGCCACTCCGGTCATGGCCGGGCTGATCCGCTACGCCGTCCTCAACCCCTATTGGAACCTGCCCCCCGACCTCATCCGCGAGCGCGCCCGCAAGGTGGTCCGGCGCGGCCCCGGAGCGATCGCCGCCGAGCGGCTTCAGATCCTGTCCGACTGGTCGCCGCGGGCGCGCCCGCTGAGCCCGCGCCAGGTCAATTGGCGAGCGGTCGCCGCGGGCCGGGCCTTCGTCAATCTTCGCCAGCGGCCCGGTCCGCACAACATGATGGGCGCGGTCAAGTTCATGATGCCGAACGACCTCGGGGTCTATCTGCACGACACGCCGTCGCGCCACTTCTTCGCCCGCGCCGACCGGCGGATCAGCTCGGGCTGCGTGCGGCTCGAGGACGCGCCTCGGCTGGCGCGCTGGCTGTTCCGGGGCCGTCCGCCGCGCCCGAGCGGGGCGGCCGAGCAGAGGGTGGACCTGCCCGAACCGGTGCCGGTCTACATCACCTACCTGACCGCCCTTCCGACCCGCGAAGGAATCGTCTTCCAGCCCGATTCCTACGGCCGCGACCGGACCCTCCTCGCCCGGCTCGCTCGCCGCGCCTCCCCGCCGCGTTCCTGAGACCGGGCTCCATCCGTCATGCGCCCGACCGTCCGGGCCCAACTTAGCCATGAATCCACTTGACTCGGTCGTGTACTTTGTTTTACCAAGTACACGTTCACGAAAAGGAGAATGCGATGAAGGCGCTATTGTTGGCCGCAGGGCTCGGTCTCGCGGCGGCGACGCCCGGCCATGGCGCGACCTTGACGGTCGATCTCGACGGGGTCCGCGGCTCGGGCGGCAGCCTCTACGTCTCGGTCCAGACGCGCGAGCAGTTCATGCGGGAAGGCGGAGTCGCGGGCAGCGTCCTTCCCTCGCCCCAGGCCGGATCGCACCGCTTCCAATATGAAGTTCCGGCGGGAGAATATGCGGTGTCGGTGTGGCACGACGACAATGGCAACGGCGCCTTCGACAACGACGAGAATTTCGTTCCGCTCGACGGTTGGGCCCTGTCGAACGCCGCCCAGCTGCGCGGGGAGCCCACCTTCGACCAGGTCAGGACCGTCGTGGGAAGCGCGCATGCCGCGATCCGGCTCGCGATGGTCTATGGCCGGTGAGGGCGACCGCGCGGCCCGCGCCGAACATTGGGAGCGAGACGACATGAACGCGACGGCCCAGGACGACCTCTCCCGGCTTCGCGCCATCGCCGAGCAGGGACGAAGCGTTCCGTTGCTCGGCGGCTGGCAGCTGATCCTGTGGGGCGGAGCGATGACGTTGGCGCTGCTGATCAACTGGGCCGTGATCGAACGGATCCTGCCCTGGCCCGGCTATGCCTTGTCGCTGAGCTGGTTCGGGATCGTCCTGGCCGCCTGGGCCGGCTCGGCGATGATCGGCCGGCGCCTGGCCGGCGAGCCGGGCGCTTCGTCGGTCGGCAACCGGGTCGAGCATGCGGCCTGGACGACCGCCGGCGCCGTCCTCCTCATCCTCGCCCTGGCGCTGCTCGCGCGCGCGCTGGCCAGCGGCGAACCGGAAGCGTGGCAGTCCTTCTCGATGATGCCGCCGGTCACGTTCGGCGCCTATGCCGTCGCGCTTCAGGCCAGCGCCGTCGCCGGCGCCAGCACAACGGCAAGGCCCTATGTCCTGGTCGCCCTGGCCTTCGCCGCCGGGACCGCCTTCCTGATCGACGATCCCCTGCAACATCTGGTCGCGGCGGCGGGGATCGCGCTGGTCTCGATCCCGGCCGGGCTCGGCCATCTGCGCGCGGCCAGACGGGCGAACTGACGCGATGGCGAACGCGCCGGACCAGGATTTCGACTATCGCGGCATCGACGAGGTGATTCACGGCCGGGCGCGGCTGGCGATCATGGCCTATCTGTCCGGCGCCGGCAGCGCCGAATTCAACGAGCTCAAGAGGCGGGCGGGCGTCAACGACGGCAATCTGTCGGTCCACCTGCGCAAGCTCGAGGAGGCCGGTTATATCGACGTCGAGAAGCGCTTCGTCGGCAAGAAGCCGCAGACGCTCTGCCACCTGAGCCGGGCCGGCCGCGAAGCCTGGATCGCCTATATCGACCATATGCAGAGGCTGCTCGGTCCGCCCGGCTGAAGCCGCGCCCGGCCCGCGCCTGGCCCGCCCCCAGCCCGGCGGCCCCGATCAGCCGGGGGTCAGGGCGACGTCCCGGAGCCCCCGCCAGACCCGCAGCGCCTGCACCGTCTCGGGGACGTCGTGGACCCGGATCAGCTGAGCGCCCTGCCCGGCCGCCTTCAGCGCCAAAGCGAGCGACCCGCCGAGCCGCCGATCGGCGGGCGCCTCGTTCGACAGCGCGCCGATCGTGCGCTTCCGGCTGGCGCCGACCATGAGCGGGCAACCGAGGCCGTGAAGCAGCGCCAGGCCGTTCATCAGCTGGAGATTGTGCTGGACGTTCTTGCCGAAGCCGAAGCCGGGATCGACGACGATGCGGTCGCGGGCGATGCCCGCCGCCACGGCCGCCGCTATCCGCGCCTCGAGCCAGTCATAGACCTCGAACAGGACCGGCCGCTCGTAGCCGGGATCGTGCTGCATCGTCTCCGGCGTGCCCTGATGATGCATCAGCACCACCGGGCAGCCGGCGCGGGCGACCGTTTCGGCCGAGCGCGGATCCCAGGTCAGCGCCGACACGTCGTTGACCAGCCCGGCCCCGGCCGCCAGCGCCGCCTCCATCACCGTCGCCTTGCGGGTGTCGATCGACAGCGCCGTCCCCGAGGCGGCGAGGCCCCCGACCACCGGCACCACGCGCTCCAATTCGTCGCCTTCCCAGACCGGCTTCGCCCCCGGCCGGGTCGATTCGCCGCCGACGTCGACCAGCGCCGCGCCGGCCGCGGCCATGGCATGGCCGGCGGCGACCGCCGCTTCGGCCCGCTCGAACCGGCCCCCGTCCGAGAAGCTGTCCGGAGTGACGTTGAGGATTCCGACGACCTGCGGCTGATCGAGCCTGACCATCCGCTCGCCGAGCACCAGCGGCGGCCGCGGCTCAGCCAGCCGCGCCCAGGCGGCGCCCGCCTCGGCCGGAAGCGCCGCAAGCGCCTCCTCCATGGCCTCGACCGGAACCAGGCGCGGCGGCCTCCGCTCGCCGTCCTCATATTCCGCGATCTCGACCGCCGAGAACCAGAGCAGTCCGCCGGCCAGGCGGGCGACCCGGCCGTCGAGGCCGAACGGCGCGTCGACGAAGGCCGTCGGGCGAAGATAGGCGCGCCGAGCCATACTCAGTCGTCGGGGATCATCAGCTTCCAGCCGCGGCCCCGGAAGTTGAGGATGAAATCATATTCGTGGATGCTGCGCAGCTTCTTGCGGATGTTGGAAATATAGACTTCGACGATGCGGGTCTCGGCCAGCGCCTCGGAATCGTAGAGCCGCTTGAGCAAGGCGGCCTTGCTGACCACGCCCTCGTCGCTGGTGGCGAGCGTGTTCAGCACCTTGAACTCGGCATCGCTCAGCACCGTCTTGCGCCCGCCAAGCTCGACCGTCCGGTGGAAGGGATCGAGAGTGAGCGGCCCGATCTGGATCGGATCGCGCCGCTCGGCCGAATCGCCGCGGGTCTCGTCCTGGGCGACCCGGCTCTGCAGCGAGCGGTAACGGCGAAGCGCCGCCCGGATTCGCGCCAGCAACTCGCCCGGCAGGAAGGGCTTGGCGATGAAGTCGTCGGCGCCGCGGTCGAGCGCGTCGATCTTGTCGCGCTCGGTGCCGCGCCCGGAAACGACGAGGATCGGCACGTCCGAAATATCGCGCAGGGTGCGCAGCAGATCGGCGCCGTCGAGATCGGGCAGGCCGAGGTCGACCAGGACTGCGTCGAAGTCGCGGTTGCGGAACGCCTCGATCGCGGCGCGGCCGCTGCCGGCGGCTTCCGCCTTGAACCCGCCATAGGCCATCGACGCCTGGAGGATCGTCAGCAAGGCGGGATCGTCCTCGACGAGCAGGATGCGCGCGGTCATCGCTCCGGAACCTACAAGCAAGCGGCGGCGATGAGAAGCGCCCGGCCCCCCTGGCGGCGGGGCGCGCAGCGGGAATCCGAGGCCCGGAGCAGCGATGGAACTAAAATCGCGAAACGGGGTTTACCCGACAACATTTCTCCTACGAAATGAAATGTAAACGGCCGATTAACATGTTTAACGGCGGGTTTACATATCCGGGGTCCAAGTAATCAGCGTAGACTATTCTTCATTTCTTCTTTGATCTAGAGGGGAATGGCAATGTGCTGGATGTGCGATTTCGACAAGTCTTCCATCGTTGAGGGCCACTCGCGGACCTTTGGGCCGGCCTCCCGCCGCGGGATCGTGGACGATGTTTCGGTCCACTACCAGAAAGCCGCCACCGACGGCCGCTCGTTCGGCCTCGACGCCTTCCTCGGACCTGATGGAATCGGCGACAAGCTCGACGTCACCTACGGCGTGACGACGCTTCCCGTGCCGATCCTCGACAGCGTCGCCGACGACACCAGCACCACCGCCACGATCACGGTCGGCGGGCCGCGCTTCATCTCCACGATCAACACGCCCGGCGACCAGGATTTCTACAAGGTCGAGCTTCAGGCCGGAGTCACCTACGAGCTCGCCGTCTACGGCACCAAGGCCGGCTTCAGCGGCGTCCCGCTCGCCGACGCCTTCGTCGAGCTCTACGACGCCCAGGGCAAGCTGCTCACCTCGACCGACGGCGGCAGCCCCAACGATTCGCTCGGCCTCGATGCCCGCCTCACCTACACGGCGACCAAGAGCGGCACCTATTTCGTCAATGCCCGCGCCTTCGACCAGGAGCCCGCCGACGGCGACAATGGCGAGCTCGTCGGCGATTACGAGGTGTTCGCCCGAGTGTCCGACTACAAGCCGGAATATACGCTCGACAGCCCGCTCCACTCGCTCGACTGGGGGACCCAGTTCGACGGCTCGTCGCGAAATCCCGACGGGCAGGAGGGTTCGCGGGTCACCGGCAATCCGGCCGAGCTCAAGCTCGACGGCAAGAACGTCCTCTTCTATTATTTCGCCCGCGAGGGCGAGCTCTTCGTCGACAATTCGGCCAATCCGCTCAACCTCACCGCGACGATGGTCGCCAAGGGCTTTTCCCAGTGGGAGAAGAACGCGATCGAGCTCGGCCTCGAGCGCTACGAGAACGTCGCCGACCTCATCTATATCGAGACCGACGACCGCTTCGCCGCCGACATCGTCTTCGTCACCTATAACGGCACTCCGGGCATCGAGACTCCGAGCCTGGCCGGCCGGATGAGCCCGCCCGACACGGCCGGCGAAGGCCAGACCGAATATAATGCCGGCGACTATCGCTGGACTCCGGAGGGCCTGGCCCCGGGCGGAGTCTTCTTCGGCACCCTGATCCACGAGCTCGGCCACGGCCACGGAATGGCCCATCCCCACGACAATGGCGGCCGATCGAGCGTCATGCGCGGCGTGGAGGAGATCGAGACCTTCGTCTACACGAACGGCGACTACGGCCTCAACCAGGGCGTCTATACGATGATGTCCTACCAGGACGGCTGGGAGAAGTCCCCCTACGGCCAGCCGGCCAACGACCTCGGCTACGGCTTCATCGGCAGCCTGATGGCGTTCGACGTCGCCGTCATCCAGGACAAATACGGAGTCAACGAGGAGTTCGCCAAGGGCAACAACGTCTACCTCCTTCCCGACCAGAACGCCGCCGCGCAGTTCGATTCCGCCGGCAACATGACCCGCGAAGGCACCTCGTGGAAATCGATCTGGGACGCCGGCGGCATCGACAGCATCGTCTATAACGGCAGCAAGAACGCCAATATCGACCTGAGGCCCGCGACCCTCAAATATGAGGAGGGCGGCGGCGGCTGGATCTCCTACGCCTACGGAATCCACGGCGGCTACACCGTCGCCAACGGAGTGACGATCGAGAACGCCACTTCCGGATCGGGCAACGACCGGCTGGTCGGCAACAACGCCGCCAACATCCTCAACGGCGGCGCCGGCAACGACAGCCTGTCCGGCGGGGCCGGCAGCGACACTCTGAACGGCGGCTCCGGCGGCGACCGGATGACCGGCGGCACCGGCAACGACACCTATGTCGTCAACAGCCGCGCCGACACGGTAACCGAGAGCGCCAACCAGGGCGCCGACACGGTCGAGAGCGCGATCGGCTACACGCTTCCGGCGCATGTCGAGAAGCTGATCCTGACCGGGAGCTCCGGCACCGACGGCACCGGCAACGCCCTCGCCAACAGCCTGGCCGGCAACGGGGCGGACAACGTCCTCAACGGGCTCGCCGGCAACGACGCCATCGACGGCGGCGCCGGCGGCGACCGCATCTACGGCGGCGAAGGCAACGACCTGCTGAGCGGCGGAAGCGGCGCCGACCGCTTCTACTTCACGTCGAGCCCGGGATCGGCCAATGCCGACAAGATCCTCGATTTCCACGCGCCGAGCGACAGCATCCATCTCGCCCGCTACGCCTTCGCCAATCTCGGCGCGCCCGGAGCGCTCAACGCCTCGGCCTTCCACAAGGGCACGGCCGCCCGCGATTCGTCCGACCGGATCGTCTACGACCAGGCCAGCGGCAAAATCTTCTACGACGCCGACGGCACCGGTTCGGCGGCCGCCCTGCTCGTCGCGACGGTCAGCGCCGGCACCGCGCTCACCAATGCCGACTTCATCGTCTACGGCTGATGCGACGACCGCGCCCGCTTCCCCGCGCCGCTCCCCGAACGGCTGGGCGGCGCTCGGAACCTACTGAATTTTTGAGAGTTATGATGAAATTCCCGTTAATATCGATCGCTGGGGGGCTGAGTTTGGCTGAGCGCGAGACCCGCGAGGTCCGCTTCTCGACAAAGAGCGACCCGGCCGCCGCGGCGCCCGGCGGGCGGCCGTGTGCCGCGCCCGAGGGCTCGCCCCTGATCCAGTGCGCTTTCCCATCCCCGACGACGAACCGGCGCCGCCCCGAGCGCGCGCACCCCTGCGCTTCCCACTCATAAAAACTTCGAAATAGGAGAGACCTTGATGAGCCACATGCACAACCACAGCCATGCCTTTCCCGCCGACGGCATCGGCGACGGGCATTCGCCGGCCGACGACCTGCTGCTCGTCGTCACCGAGGATCAGGTCGGCGACGGCAAGGGCGTCGCGCCCGGCAACCCGACGATCACGGTCGGCGCGCCCTCGACGATCAGCACGCTCGACACGAACGGCGACCAGGATTTCTTCAAGGTCACGCTGATCGCCGGCAAGACCTACGAAATCGGCATGTACGGCTTCGTCGGCGGCCCCGGCGGAGTGCCGCTCCAGGATCCCTATATCGAGCTCTACCGGTCGAACGGAACGACCCTGGTGGTGAGCGCCGACGGCGGCGCCGACACCCCGCCCAACCTGGTCAATTCCGGGCTCGACGTTCTCCTGACCTTCGAGGCCAAGATTTCCGGCACCTATTACATCAACGCCCGGGCCTTCGATAACAGCCCGATCGACGGCACCAACGGCGAGGGCGTCGGCGACTATGAGCTGTTCGTGCGCGAGCAGGACCCCGACGATCCGAACATCTACACCCCCTATTACGACCCCGACAGCCCGCTCTACGCGATCGACTGGGGAACCCAGGTCGACGGCACCGCGCGCAACCCCGACGGCGACGAGGGCAGCCGGCCGACCGGCAACGCCGAAGGCGACCCCGACAGCAAGGGCGAGACGGTCGGCCATTTCGGCCAGCCCACCGAGGGCAAGAACGTCATCAAGATCTATTTCGCCAAGGCCGGCGACGTCTACACGCCCGAGGATCCGTCGCAGCCCGGCATCCCGCCCGCCATCGTCGCGGTCGGCGCCAAGGATTTCGAGATCGACGCCGTCTGGACCTCGCTGCGCGAGTTCGAGAAGGTCGCCGACGTCGTCTATGTCGAGGCCGAGAATCGCGAGGAAGCCGACTTCCACTACGTCACCTATACCGGCACTCCGGGCCCGGGCATTTCGCTGCTCGGCTCGATGAGCCCGCCGCAGGAGCCCGACGAGGGCCTCGCCCAGTTCAATTCGGGCGACGAGCGCTGGAACGAGCAGAACCTCGCCCAGGGCGGCTTCTCCTTCGTCACCCTGATCCACGAATTCGGCCACGGCCACGGCCTCGCCCACCCGCACGACAATGGCGGCCGATCGGGCATCATGCGCGGCGTCGAGCCGGCCGGAATCAACACGCCCGGCGGAACGATCCCCGATCCGGTCGGCGTGTGGCCCGACTACACGACCGGCGATTACGACCTCAACCAGGGCGTCCACACGATGATGTCCTATGAGGACGGCTGGCAGACTTCGCCCTACGGCAGAGCGCCGACCGACGTCGGCTACGGCTATCTCGGCGGGCTGATGGCGTTCGACATCGCCGTGATCCAGGACAAATATGGCGTCAACGAGGAATGGGCGACCGGCAACGACACCTACGTCCTCAAGAACGTCAACGCTCCCGGCACCTACTATAGCAGCATCTGGGACGGCGGCGGAATCGACGAGATCGCCTATAGCGGCAGCAGGGACACCACCATCGACCTGCGCGCCGCCACCCTCCAATATGAGGTAGGCGGCGGCGGGCGCATGTCCTACGCCGACGGCATCCACGGCGGCTTCACCATCGCCAACGGGGTGACGGTCGAGAACGCCCGAACCGCGTCGGGCGACGACACGCTGATCGGCAACGACCGCCACAACGTCCTCTACGGCGGCCCGGGCGACGACGTCATCGTCGGAGCGGCGGGAAGCGACACCCTGAACGGCGGCACCGGCGTCGACCACATGACCGGCGGCACCGGCCATGACACCTACATGGTCAACCACAGCCTCGACGTCGTCGTCGAGCTCGCCAACCAGGGCACCGACACGGTGCAGAGCTCGCGCGACTACACGCTGCTCCCGCATTTCGAGAAGCTGATCCTGACCGGGACGCTCGACATTTCGGGCCGCGGCAACCTCCAGGACAATACGGTCACCGGCAATAGCGGCAACAACTTCCTGAACGGCGGCGGCGGCAACGACATCATCGAAGGCGGCGCCGGCGACGACGTCATCTACGGAAGCGAGGGCACCGACGTGCTCGAAGGAGGCGCCGGCCGCGACCGCTTCACCTTCAACACCGTGCTGGGCGCCGGCAATGTCGACGAGATCCTCGATTTCTCGACCGCCGACGACACCATCTACCTGGCCCGCTACACCTTCACCAACGTCGGCAACACGACCGGGCTCAGCGCCTCGGCCTTCCGCAACGGCACCGCCGCCGCGGACGACACCGACCGCATCGTCTACGATTCGGCGACCGGACGGATCTTCTACGACGCCGACGGCGCCGGCGGAGCGGCGGCGCAGCTGTTCGCGACCGTGGACGCCGGCACGGCGCTGACCCACAACGACTTCATCATCTACGGCGGCTGAGCGAGCCACCGCCGCTTTGCGGGCGCCGCCTCCCAACGCGGGAGGCGGCGCCCTTTTTTTGCCGGCCGGCCGGCCGGCGGGCCGCGCGACGCGGCCGCATTGCCGACCTCTTCGTCGACCGGCTACCAAGCGGCGGAGGGGAGACAGGGATTGAAGCCACCGAGCCGCCGCCACCATTCGGAACCCCGATGAGCGCGGGACTGCGCGGGACGGTGCGCGCGCCCGAATGGTGGGACTATAAGCTGGTCCCGCTGCTCACCGCCTTCTACGCGACCCTGGCGATGCTCGAGCGGCCGGTGGCCTCGGCCTGGCCGGCCGCGCTGGCGCTTCTGCTCGCGATCGTTCCGGGCGCCGCCTATGTCAGCCTGGTCAACGACGTCGCCGACCTCGACGAGGACCGGGCCGCCGGCAAGGCGAACCGGATGGAGGGCCGCTCCGGGCCGTTCCGGGCCGCCGCCCTGGCGCTGCCGCTGGCGGCCGGAATCCTGTTCCTGTTCCTGTGGCGCGACGATCCGCTGCTCTTCGCCGCCTATCTCGCCGCCTGGATCGCCTTCACCCTCTATTCGGTGCCGCCCTTCCGGCTGAAGGCGCGCGGCCTTTGGGGAGTGCTCGCCGACGCTTCGGGCGCCCATCTCTTCCCGACCCTGGTCGCCATGCTGCTCGCCTTCCGCGCCGCCGGCAGCCCCGTCGACCCGGCGTGGATCGCCGCCGGCGCCGCCTGGGCTCTGGGCTACGGGCTGCGCGGCATCCTGTGGCACCAGCTCAGCGACCGCGACAACGACCGAGCCGCTGGAGTGCGCACCTTCGCCCAGCGCCATCCGCCCGCGGTGGCGGCTCGGCTCGGCCTCTTCCTGGCCTTTCCGCTCGAGCTGGCCGGGCTGGCGGCCTTGCTCTGGCGGCTGGGAAGCCCCCTCCCGGCGCTGCTCCTGCTTTTCTATCTCTTGCTCGTGGCGCTTCGGGTGAGGCTTTGGAAGATGAGGGCGGTCGTCGTCGAGCCTCGGCCCGATTACTTGATATTGCTTCACGAATATTACGACGTGTTCCTGCCGCTCGCCGTGCTGGCCGCCTGCGCCCTTCGCCATCCGATCGACCTCGTCGCGCTCGCGGCACACCTGCTGCTCTTCCACCGGCGGCCGCTCGATTCGGCGCTCGACATTTGGAAGCTGGCCGGCCGCCTCGCCTTCGAGTGGCGGCGGCGGCGCTGAGGCTCAGCCCAGGCGGGCGACGACGTGCGGCCGGGCGAGCCGGTAGAACAGCCAGGCGGCGACGAGCATGATCGCGGCGAGGCCGGCGACGAGCATGAAGCCGCCGCCGATGCCGCCGGCGGTGATCCACGACCGGCTCGTCTCGAGCAGCGGGGTGACCGGGTTGAGCCGGAGCAGGCCGCTCTCCGCCGCCGGGTAGATGATCGGGGTCAGGAAGAACCAGAAGCCGGCGATCAGCAGCAGCCCCTGGCGGACGTCGTCGTAGAGCAGGCCGAGCGGGGCGGCGAGCAGTCCGAGCGCGAAGCCCAAGAGCGCCAGGGCGGCCATGCCGACCGGAAGCAGAAGCGCCGACGGCGCCGGAACGATCGCGAAGGCGGCGAGGACCGCGGCCAGCGCCGCCAGCCGGACGAGGGCGTTGAGCGCGACCTCATAGGCGCCGGCGAGCAGGATCGCCTCGTGCGGCACCCGGCTCCGGGTGATCATCGGCCGGGCGCCCCACAATTGCTGGAGCGGCGCGTTGAGCGAGTCGACGAAGACCTGCCAGAGCACCATCCCGGCGAGGACGTGGACGGCATAGGGCAATTCGGTGCCGCCGATCCCGAAGATGCGGCGCGACTGGAGATAGACGCAGATCGCGGTCGCCGCCGCCGCCGGAAGCACGAGCCACAGGTAGCGAAGCAGCGAGCGGCGGTGGCGGGCGCGCAGATTGGCCCGGAACAGGTGCCAGCCGACGCCCAGCGACCGGCGCAGGTCGCGCGCCGCCTCGGCCAGGAACCGGCGCGGATCGGCGAGCTCGGAACGGGCGCTGGAGACGGTCTCGGGCATGGCCGGCGCGGACCATAAGCGGGCGCCGGGGCCGTGTCGATGCGCGCGGCGGCCCCTGTACAGCGGCCCGCATTTCGGGTAACTCCCATCTACTCCCAAGAGAGTAGCAGGCACCAACTGAGGCCCCGGAACCCTTTCCCGGGGCCTTTTCGTCGCGCGCAGGGCCGTTGCGGAGCCCGCTCGCGCGCGTGCGAGCGACTGCTGCATCGATTTGAACTGAGTGGTTTTTTCCTAGATTATCGTCGCCTTCTGTGCCATTGGCTCGACTGGAGCCGACTCACGCGTGCGGGGGCAGCGAAGCAGTTCGGCGTTGCGGGGAGTCCAGAAAAATGCCGGCATCCATCTCGGTCACGCGTCTGCGCAGCTTTCTCAACGATGCCGACGGCGACAATGTCGCGGATCCGCTCGATACCTTCAGCCATACCATCATCATCGCCAACGGCGCCGGCGAGGATGCCCTCAACGTCCTCGACACCGAGACCGAGAACGGCCTGACCATCGACCCGGGCTCGGTCAACATCGGCCCGATCGCGGTCGACAACACGATCAACGGAGTCGTCGGCAACACCCCCTACAACATCCTCGCCTCGACCCTGACCGCCAACGACATCGATCCCGACGACACCGTCACCCCGAACCTGACGATCAGCGCGATCAACGGCACCTCCGTGGTCGACGTCAACGGCGATCCGGTCTCGGTCACCGTCCTCGTCACCAACGGCACCGTCACGAGCGAGCTCGACGGAAGCTTCACCTTCCGCCCGACCGTCGGCTTCGAGGGCGCCGCTTCCTTCACCTATGAAGTGACCGACGAGGACGGAGTCACCAGCGTCGCCGCGACCCCGGGCAACGTCACCGTCAACGTCGTCGACGCCGTCTGGTATGTCGATGCCGACGCCGCCGGCGGCGGCAACGGCACCTACGAGAGCCCGTTCAACTCGCTGACCCCGCTGGTCAACGGCGGCACCTCCGACCTTCTCGACGATATGGGCGACACCATCTTCGTCTATCAGAGCACCAACAGCCTGGCCGGCGGCCTGCAGCTCGAGGAGGGCCAGGTCCTGCGCGGCGAGGGCACCAGCACCGCGTTCACCGCCAACGGAATCACGATCACCGCCGGCGGCGTCGACTCTGTGATCAACCACGGCGCGTTCGGAATCGAGCTCGGCCAGAACAACACCATCCTCGGCGTCGATTTCGTCGGCAGCGACGCCAGCGGAGTCGCCATCCGCGACAATGGCAGCACCGCCGGCAACCTCACCATCTCCCAGACCGAAGTCTCCGGCACCGGCCAGATCATCGACGTCGACAATGGCGGCTCGCTCACCGTCACCTTCGAGAGCCTCGCCTCGAGCCAGTCCACCGGCAGCGTCACCGGCAGCGGGGCCATCGACCTCAACGGGGTCCAGGGCAGCTTCACCGTCACCGGCGCCACCGACCTCACCGGCGGCTCGCATAGCGGCGGCGGCATCGACATCACCAATTCGTCCAATACGCTGACCACCAATTTCGCCGCGGTCACCGTCAACAGCGGCGTCGGCGACGCGATCAACTATACCGGCAACAGCAGCGGCAGCGTGCTCACCATCACCGGCGCGGTGGACCTCGACACCACGTCCGGGGTCGGCCTCGACATCACCAACAACAATTCGGGGACGATCAACATCACCGGCGGCGCGATGGACATCGACACCGGCGCCGGCACCGGCATCAATTCCAGCAACGTCGTCCTCAACATCACCGGCGCCAACAACGACGTCAGCTCGACCAACGGCGGAACGCTTCTCAACATGAGCGGCGGTTCGGTCGGGACGAGCGGGGTCAGCTTCGACACGCTCAGCACCGGCGCGGCCACCACCGTCGGCGCCATCATCATCGACAATCTCGACGGCGGCACCTTCCACGCCAACACCATCAACATCACCGGCACGCTGGCCGGCGACGGCATCAACATCAGCAACGGCTCGGCGGCGACGTTCGACCTCGACAATGTCGGAGTCAGCAACAGCTTCCAGGACGGCATCGAACTGAACGGCGCCAACGGCGTCGTCGACATCGACAGCATCAGCCTCCAGAATACCGGCACGGGCGGCGCCGGCGGCCAGGGCCTCGAGATCGTTGGCGCGACCCAGCTCGTCGACATCGACGCGGGCGCGATCGGAAGCACCAACGATCCCAGCCTCGAGGCCGTTCTGATCACCAACGGCACCGGCCAGGTCGACATCAACGCCAGCATCACCAAGACCACATCCGGCAACATCGTCGAGGTGCAGGGCCACAGCGTCGGCAACATCAGCTTCACCGGCAACATCTCCGCCACCGACGGCAACGGCCCGGTCACCGGCGAGGACAACGGCATCCTGCTCAACAACAATGCGTCGGGCACGATCGCTTTCTCGGGCGTCACCAAGACGCTCAACACCGGCACCTTCCACGCGGTGAACATCACCAACAACGGCGCCAACATCGACTTCACCGGCGGCAATCTCGACATCGACGTGACCAGCGGCACCGGCATCCGCGCCGGCGACTTCGCCACCGGCACCGGCGGCACGCTCACCGTCTCGGGCTCGAACAACACCGTCACCGCGACCACCGGCACGGCGGTGCTGCTCCATGGCACCGACAGCGACGGGATGACCTTCCTCAACGTCGCCAAGAACGGCGGCACGGCGACGGGCGTGTTCATCAAGGATGCGGGCACCGGCGGCTTCACCGTCACCGGCACCGGCACCACCGCCAATTCCGGCGGAATCATCCAGAATGTCGGCGACGGGGGGGCCCACGGCTCAACCTCGGCGGGCATCGGCGTCTACGTCCAGAATTCGGGCGGTATCTCGCTGTCGAACATGACGATCGGCAACGGCACGACGATCGGCAATTACGGCATCAAGGGCGTCGACGTCGTCAACTTCACGCTTCGCGATTCCGCGCTCAACGGCGTCTTCGGGAACGACGACAACGTCGACAACGAGGGCACGATCTCCTTCACCGACCTGACCGGGCTCGGCCTGTTCGAAGGCAACAACGTCTCGGGCGGCTTCGTCAACAACATGCAGGTCATCAACGACAATAACGGGACCACCCTGCACCTGTTCATCCGCGACACGGCCGGCGGCGACCAGGCGGTGTTCGGAAGCACCGGGACCAACAACGAGGCGAGCGACGCGCTCAACGTCCAGGCGCGCAACGATTCCAACATCAACATGCTGGTCGACGGGGTCCAGTTCACCGCCTGGCGCGGCGACGGCATCCAGGCCTCGGCCTTCGACACCGGCAACCTCGAAGCAACGGTGCGCAACAGCAGCTTCAACAACGCCCACAGCAACATCGCCTCGGCGGGCGGAATCGGCGTGCTGATCGGCGGCACGGCCGGCGGCGGCACCTGGGGCGTCGACTATACGATCGAGGACAACAGCTTCACCGGCTCCAAGGGCCCGGCGATCGCCGCCAGCTTCAACGGCTTCTCGGGTCTCGCCCGCGGCTTCATCGACGAGAACACCATCGGCACCAACGGCGGCGGCTACAATGGCGGCGGCTCCTCCGAGGCCGGCGGAATTTTCGTTCGGGTCGAGCGCAGCGGCGTCGGCGCGGGAACGCTCACCCAATATGCGACGATCTCGGACAACACGATCCGCGACGTCAACAAATACGGCATCTTCGTCAGCGCCGCGAACGGCGACAGCCTCGCCAACAACGCCATCCTCGAGGCGACGATCAACAACAACACCGTCACCGAGATGGGCGGCGCAAGCTCCTTCGCCGGCCTGCTCATGACCGCCGGCGGCAACGACCCCGATTTCGGCCAGGTCGGCGCCGACATCAACAACAACACCTTCAACATCCAGAACACGACCAACGCTTACGCCCCGGTCTATTTCGACCAGATCGCCGGAACGAGCTCCAAATTCTACATGCCCGGCTATAACGGCCAGGACGGCGAGTTCTACGGCGGCACGGGCACCGATGCGTCCGAGGCCTATCTGCTCGGCCGCGGCAACACCCTCGTCAACGACGACGCTCCGCTGACCGGCGACGTCACCAAGCTCACCTGGGCCCCCGACGCCCGGATGGATCCGGGCACGCTGCAGACGGCGCAGACCGGCAGCAACACCCAGCTGCCGACCGGAGCGATCCAGCTCACCCCGGCACCGGTCTCCACTCCCGACGAGCCGGCGGCGCCCTATGTCGATCCGACCCCGCAGACTCCCCCGGCCGATTCCGGCGGAGGCACAGGCGGCACCGGCACCGGCGGCGGCGATCCCGCCCCGACTCCGCCGGCCGATCCCGCTCCGGCGGCGGGAGGCGCGCTGCTCACCCAGGCCGCGCTCGACTCGATGGTCGACGCGGCGATCGAGCGCTGGGCCGAGGCCGGCGCCACCGCCGGCCAGCTCGCCGCGATGCGCGCCACCGCGTTCAGCGTCAGCGACATGAGCGGCCTCTTCCTCGGCACCAGCTCGAGCGGCACGGTCAGGATCGACAGCGACGCCGCCGGCCGCGGCTGGTTCATCGACTCCACCCCGGGCGAGGACGGCGAGTTTGGCGGCAGCGGCAGCCGGCTCACCGCCGATGCCGGCGGCGACGCCGCGGGCCGGATGGACCTGCTCACCGTGGTCATGCACGAGCTCGGCCACCAGATCGGCCTCGTCGACGATTACAACGCCAACCAGTCCGACGAGCTGATGTACGGCTACGCCAATCTCGGCGAGCGCCGGCTGGCCCAGGCCGACGACCTCGTCGGCGCCGACCTCGGCCATGCCGGCCACGAAGCCTTCGTGCTGTCGCCGCCGGTCATCCCGCTGCTGCCGCAGAACAAGTCGGTCAAGATCGAGTTCACCTCGACCGTCAACGACCTCAACAACGGCATCTTCAACAATACCTACACCAATAGTTCGACCGTCACCGGCTCCAACTTCACGACCGCCGTGGCTAACGAGGACCTCGTCGTCGATTCGCTGACGCTCGGCGACCGGGTCTATGTCGACGCCAACAACAACAACACCTTCGACGCCGGCGAAGGCGTCTCGGGGGTCGCCCTCACCCTGTTCGCCGACGACGGCGACACCGCGGGCGTGCTCGACGACAACGACACCGAGCTGACGACCGGCGCCACCGGAGCCGACGGCCTCTACAGCTTCGTCAACCTGTCGCCCGGCGACTTCATCGTCCGAGTCGACGCCGAGAATTTCGCCGCCGGCACCGGCGCGCTCGACGGCCGGATCACCGGCAACGGAGCGGCCGATCCGGACACCGTCTCGGCGACGATGGACGGCGACGACAACGGCATCCTGCAGGTCGACGGCAGCGTCGCCAGCCAGGCGATCACGCTCGATTACGACACCGAGCCGACCTCCGACGGCGGGATCGTCCCCAAGAACGACGTCAACAACACGCTCGATTTCGGCTTCCTCCTGCCTAACCAGGCGCCGGTCATCACCTCCCCCGCCACCGCGAGCGGCGACGAGGACACCAGGATCGCCGTCACCGGAGTCTCGATCGCCGACGCCGATGCCGGCACCGACGCCCTCATCGTGACCCTGACCGTGGCCGCCGGCGCCCTCGACATCACCACCGCCACCGGACTGACGGTCGACAGCAGCGTCGCCGGAACGCTGGTGCTCACCGGCAACCTCACCGACCTCAACAACGGCCTCGCCACCCTGGGCTACACGCCGGTCGCCGACTATAATGGCGGCCCGGTCACGCTCACCATCAACGCCAACGACCAGGGCAATAACGGCCCCGATCCGGGCGTCGGCGACCCCAATAGCGAGGAAGACGAGACGACCGTCGCGATCACGGTCAATGCCGTCGCCGACATCGACAACGACACTTTCAACCTGACCGAGGACGCCGGGGCGACCACGCTCACCGTGCTCGCCAACGACTCGTTCGAGGGGAGCGGCCGGGCAATCACCGACGTCGGCACGGCGCTTCACGGCACCGTCGTCATCGACGACAACGACACGATCGGGAACCTCACCGACGACTTCATCGTCTACACGCCCGACGCCGATTATAACGGCTCAGATTCCTTCACCTATGAAGTGACTTCGGGCGGAGTCACCGAGACGGCGACGGTCACCGTCAACCTGGCGCCGGCCGTCGACGTCGTCACCGACGCCGTGAACGTCGACGAGGACAGCAGCGCCAACCTGCTCGACCTGCTCGGCAACGACACGTTCGCGGATAGCGGCGCGTCGATCACCGACGCCAGCGACCCGACGAACGGCAGCGTCACCATCGACGACAAGGGCACGCTCGACACGACCGACGACGTCGTCCTCTACACGCCCGACGCCGGCTATGTCGGCGCCGACAGCTTCACCTACGAAGTGACGGCGGGCGGAGTGACCGAAACGGGGACGGTCAACGTCACCGTCGGTCCGATCAACGACGCGCCCACCTCGACCAACCTGTCCGGCGACAGCGTCACCTGGAACGAGGGCGATTCGACCACCCTGCTCGACTTCGGCTCCGACGCGACTCTCGACGACGTCGACAGCAGCGACTTCCAGGGCGGCACTCTCACCGTCTCGATCGGCACCGGCAAGGTCGCCGGCGAGGACCAGCTGTCGCTCACCAACTCGGGCACGGTGACGGTGGCGAGCGGAGTCGTCAGCGTCGGCGGCAACCCGGTCGGCAACGTCAGCGGCGGCGGCGCCGGCGGCGGCAATCTGGTGATCGCCTTCAACACCGCCTTCGCCACCCCGACCGCCGTGGCGGCGGTCATCTCGGCCGTCGCTTATTCCAATAGCGGCGGCGACAATCCGACCGACGGCGACCGCACCATCAACTGGACGATCGTCGACGGCGACGGCAATGCCGGCGCGGCCGAGGACACGCTCAGCGTCAGCAGCCTGGTCGACGTCGACCCGTCGAACGACGCCCCCTTCTTCCAGGGCAGCGACACCGGCCCCGGCTCGACCCTCGCTTACACCGAGAACGACCCGGCCTCGGCGCTGGCGCCGACGGCGGTGCTGACCGACGCGGATTCGCCCGATTTCGGCGGCGGCTCGCTCAAGGTATCGCTCCAGGCCAATGGCGAGAGCGCCGACGAGCTCGGAATCCTCGCCGTCGGCGGGATCACGCTGAGCGGCAGCGACGTGCTCTACAACCTGACCGACATCGGCGACTGGTCCGGCGGCGGCGCCGGCGGCGGCGATCTCCAGATCGATCTCGACAGCGACGCCACCGTGGCGGCGGTCGACGCCCTGATCCAGGCGATCAGCTACCGCAACGTCTCGAACAATCCGGGGACGCTGCCGCGCACGGTCAACTTCGAGGTCAAGGACGGCGACGGCGGCACCTCGCAGGCCAATGCGACGGTGAACTTCACCGCGGCCGACGATCCCGCCAGCCCCGTCAACGACAGCGCGACGACGAAGGAAAGCGACACCGTCAACATCGACGTCGTCTTCAACGACACCGACGTCGACGGCCCGACTCCGCTGGCGGTGACGAAGATCGGCACCGAGGACATCGCGACCGGCGAGACCGTCACCCTCACGTCCGGCGCCAAGGTGACCCTGAACGCCGACGGCACGCTCACCTACGACCCGTTCGGCCAGTTCAACGATCTCGCCAAGTTCGGCTCGGGCGCCTCGAACACGACCGATAGCGACAGCTTCAGCTACACGCTGGGCAATGGCGGCACCGGCACGGTCAACGTGACGATCGAGGGCGAATATTCGGTCATCCACCTGCTGCTCGGCACCAACGGCGCCGACACCATCAACGGCACGCTCGGCCAGGACGTGTTCCAGCCCGGCACCGGCGCCGACTCGATGACCGGCTTCAGCGACGACGACGTCTATACGGTCGACAATGTCGGGGACCAGCCGATCGAGGCGTTCGGACAGGGCACCGACACCGTCCTCACCTCGCTCGCCAATTACAGCCTGCACAAGCATATCGAGAATCTCGTGCTTCTGACCGGCGCGGTGAACGGCATCGGCAACCAGCTCGAGAACGGCATCATCGGCAATGACGAGGCCAACCTTCTCAACGGGCTTGGCGGCGCCGACGCCATGGCCGGCGAGGGCGGCGACGACACCTATATCGTCCAGAACAGCGGCGACGAGGTGATCGAGACCAGCGCTCTCGACGGCACCGACACGGTGTACAGCTCCGCCGGCGCCTTCACGCTCGGCGACTTCGTCGAGAACCTCCACCTGGTCGGCGCCGGCCTCAAGGGCACCGGCAACGGCCTCGACAATTTGATCACCGGCAGCTCGCGCGGCAACACGATCGACGGCAAGGCGGGCGCCGACACGATGGCCGGCAACCAGGGCGACGACACCTATATCGTCGACAATGTCGGCGACCAGGTGATCGAGCTCGGCGACGGCGGCACCGACACCGTCAAATCGTCGGTCAGCTTCCGCCTCGGCGACGGCGTCAACCATCTCGAGCTGACCGGCACCGCCGCCAACGGGACCGGCAACAACCTGGCGAACATCATCACCGGCAACGGCTCGGCCAACATCCTCAAGGGCGCCAACGGCAACGACAAGCTGCTCGGCGGCGGCGACAATGACAGCCTCTACGGCGGCGCCGGCAACGACGTCCTGCGCGGCGACGGCGGCGCCGACGGCTTCTACTTCGACGCCTCGATCAACACCCCCAACGTCGATTCCATCGTCGACTTCACGGTCGCCGACGACACGATCTTCCTCAGCAAGTCCTATTTCAAGGGCATCGCCACCGGCACGCTGAGCGCGGCGGCGTTCCACACCGGGGCGGCCGCTGCCGATTCCTCGGACCGGATCGTCTACGACTCGGCGACCGGCAATCTGTTCTACGATTCCGACGGCACCGGCGCCGACGCTCAGGTCCTGTTCGCCACGCTCGATACCGGCCTGGCGCTGACCAACGCCGACTTCGTCCTCTTCATCTGAGCGACAGTCGCGAGGGGACAGTCACAGTGACTGTCCCCTCGCTCAGGACTGGGCGGCGAGGTAGCGCTGGCGCAGCGCGTCGAGCGGGAGCAGCGCGCCGCCCTCCTCGACGTGCCAGAAGGTCCAGCCGTTGCACGAGGGGGCGCCCTGGGCGGCGGCGCCGATGCGGTGGATCGAGCCCTGCTCGCCGCCGAGCGCGAGCGACGCGTCGGCGAGGACCTGCGCCTGCCAGCGCCGCCTGGAGTCGGTGACGAGGTCGCCGGGCGAGATCATGCGGCTCTCGACGAGGGCGCCGAACGGGACCTTGGGCTGGGCGCGCCGCGACGCCATCGTCCGGGTCGCGCTCTCGTCGAGCGGCAAAGTCGAGGCGATCCGCTCGCGGGCGACCGCGATATAGCGTTGCTCGCGCTCGATGCCGATCCAGCGCCGGCCGAGCCGCCGCGCCACCGCGCCGGTGGTGCCGGTGCCGAAGAACGGGTCGAGGACGACGTCGCCGGGCTCGGTGCAGGCGAGCAGCACCCGGTAGAGCAAAGCCTCGGGCTTCTGGGTCGGATGGGCCTTGACGCCGTCGGTCTTCACCCGCTCGCCGCCGGCGCAGATCGGAAGCACCCAGTCGGAGCGCATCTGAAGCTCGTCGTTCAGAGCCTTCATCGCCCGGTAGTTGAAGGTGTAGCGGCTGTCCTCGCTCCGCGACGCCCAGATCAGGGTCTCGTGGGCGTTGGTGAAGCGGGTGCCGCGGAAGTTGGGCATCGGGTTCGACTTGCGCCAGATGATGTCGTTGAGGATCCAGTAGCCCGCATCCTGAAGCGCCGCCCCGACCCGGAAGATGTTGTGGTAGCTGCCGATCACCCACAAGGTGCCGTCGGGCTTGAGGATTCGCCGCGCCTCGGCGAGCCAGGCGCGGGTGAAGCGGTCATATTGGGCGAAATCGGCGAACTTGTCCCAGGCGTCGTCGACCGCGTCGACCCGGCCGCCCTCGGGCCGGAACAGGTCGCCGCCGAGCTGGAGGTTGTAGGGCGGATCGGCGAAGACCATGTCGACGCAGCCGTCCGGAAGGCGGCCCATCGCCGCGACGCAATCGTCCTCGATGATGAGGTCGAGCGGCAGTCCGGGAGCCGGTTCCTTCGCCTTCTTCGGCCGCTCAACCGCTCCGACGCGCCCCAATACGGTCATTCCTTGCCCCCCAGCCAAGACGCGCATGCTGAGTCAGCCCGACTTCACGGTCAAGGACAGACACTTACAGATCATGGTTAAGAAAGGTTAAAGCGTACCGGGAACGAAACGAGCCTCATCTACATCTTGTGGCCGGGACCCCGGCGGAGACTCAATCTGAAGTGGTGTGGCCGGAAAGACTCACAGATCCAGCGTAAATTGCCGCACCGGCGCGAAGCTCCGGCGATGGAGCGGAGTGGGGCCGAGCGTGCCCAGAGCGCGCTGATGCTCGGGCGTCCCGTAGCCCTTGTTGGTCTCCCAGCCATAGCCGGGATACTCCCTGGCATATTCGAACATGATTCGGTCGCGGGTGACCTTGGCGACGATCGAGGCGGCGGCGATCGAACGGCATTTGGCGTCGCCGTCGACGATCGCGACCGAGGGGCGCTCCCATTTCGGGCAGCGATTGCCGTCGACCAGCACCATCGCCGGCTCGACTCCGAGCGCCTCGACCGCTCGGACCATCGCCAGCATCCGGGCCCAATAGATGTTCAGGCGGTCGATCTCCTCGACCGAGGCCATGCCGACGCCGATCGCCGCGACCTTGCGCAGCCGCCCGTAGATCGCCTCGCGCGCCGGGGCGGGAAGCGCCTTGGAATCGTCGATCCCCCGAGGAAATCTGTTGCGGTCGAGGATCACCGCGGCCGCCACCACCGGCCCGGCCAGCGGCGCGCACCCCGCCTCGTCGACTCCGGCCACCGGATCCGGGTGCACCTTCTCGAGCTTGAAGCAGGGGCGAGCCATCGCCGCAGCCTAGGAATCCCGCTTGCCGCATTCCAGCGAAAGCTGGAATCCCGCCGGTCTTTCCTGTGGATAAGCGCGCTCGCTCCGGATCAGTCGAGCCCGCCCAAGTGAAAGCCGGTGACGAATTGCTGGCCCAGCGGACCGTGGCCCTCGCCGAGGCCGGGCGCTCGCAGGATCGCGCTGCGGACGAAGGCGACGGCGCGCTCGAACGCCGTGTCGATCGGAAGTCCCGCACCGAGCCCGCAGGCCAGCGCGCTCGCCAGCGTGCAGCCGGTGCCGTGAGTGGCGGTCGTGTCGAGCCGCCTGCCGCGCACCTCGCGAGCCGGCCCGGAGGGAGACAGCAGGCGGTCGACGATCTCGGGGCCCGTCCCATGCCCGCCCTTGACGAGCAGATGGCAGCCATGGCCGAGGACCGCCGCCTCGCCGCCCAGCGCTTCGAGCTCGGGCAGATTGGGGGTGACGACGGCGGCCAGCCGCATCAGCCGGCCGAAGGCGGCGATCGTCGCCTGGTCGGCGAGCGCCGCGCCGCTGGTCGCCACCATCACAGGATCGAAGACCACCGGGACCGCCAGCCGCTCGAGCCGGCCGGCGACCTGGTGGGCGGTCTCGGCCGAGCCGATCATCCCGATCTTGACCGCGTCGACGCCGATATCGCCGACGACCGAGTCGATCTGAGCCAAGACCATCTCGGCCGGCACCGGCATCACCGCCTGGACTCCGATCGTGTTCTGGGCGGTGATGGCGGTGATCGCGGTCATGGCGTGGCCGCCGAGCATCGTCACCGTCTTGATGTCCGCCTGGATGCCGGCGCCGCCGCCCGAATCGGAGCCGGCGACGATCAGGATTCGGGGAGGAGTCACGGTTTCGCCGGGGTCGGCCGCTTCCTCGCCGTCGAGGCCGGATATTTCTCGAGCAGAGGCGCGGGCCGGATCGGGCGCGGCTCGAAATTGCCGCCGCAATTGGGGCACCGGCCGGCGAGCGGCCCGTCGACGCAATCCGCGCAGAAGGTGCATTCGAAGGTGCAGATGCGGGCGTCGGCGCTGTCCGGCGGAAGGTCCGCTCCGCAGCGCTCGCAGTCGGGCCGAAGCTCCAGCATCACGCCGCCTTGACCGCCGCGCAGATCGAATCGACGACCTCGGCGACGAGGCCTTCGTCCTCGCCCTCCGCCATGACCCGGATCAGCGGCTCGGTTCCCGACTTGCGGATCACCAGCCGGCCGCGCCCGGCCAGCCGCGCCTCGCCCTCGGCGATGGCGGCCTTGACCTCCTCGTTGCGAAGCGGAGTGCCGCCTTCGAAGCGGACGTTCTTCAAGAGCTGGGGCAGCGGCTCGAACAGGTTCAGAACCTCGCTCGACCGCTTGCCGCTCTCGACCAGGCAGGCGAGCACCTGAAGCGCCGCGACGAGGCCGTCGCCGGTCGTCCCGTAATCGGTGAGGATGATATGGCCGGACTGCTCGCCGCCGACATTATAGCCCTTGGCGCGCATCGCCTCGAGCACGTAGCGGTCGCCGACCTTGGTTCGGAGCAGGTGCAGCCCCTCTCCTTCGAGGAAGCGCTCGAGGCCGAGGTTCGACATCACCGTCGCGACGAGCCCGCCGCCCTTGAGCGTTCCGCGCCGGTGCGCCGAGGAAGCGATCAGGGCCATCATCTGGTCGCCGTCCACCTCCTCGCCCTTCTCGTCGACGACGATCAGCCGGTCGGCGTCGCCATCGAGGGCGAGGCCGATATCGGCGCCGGTCTCGACCACCGTGCGCCGGAGCAGGCCGGTGTCGGTGGAGCCGCATTCGTCGTTGATGTTGACGCCGTTGGGCGAGACCCCGATCGCGGTCACCTCCGCGCCGAGCTCCCACAAGGCGGAAGGCGCGACCTGGTAGGCGGCGCCGTTGGCGCAGTCGATCACCACCTTGAGCCCGGACAGGGTCAGCCGCGCCGGGAAGGTAAGCTTGGCGGCGTGGATGTAGCGGCCGCGGGCGTCCTCGATCTTGCGCGACCGGCCGATCGCCTCGGAGGCGACGAGCCGCGGCGGCTTGTCGAGCAGGGCCTCGATCTCCGCCTCGTCCTCGTCGGACAGCTTGTAGCCGTCGGGCCCGAACAATTTGATGCCGTTGTCGACGAACTTGTTGTGGCTTGCCGAGATCATCACGCCGAGGTCGGCGCGCATCGAATGGGCGAGCATCGCCACCGCCGGGGTCGGCACCGGCCCGACCATCACCACGTCCATGCCGACGCTGGTGAAGCCGGCGATCAGCGCCGTCTCCATCATGTAGCCGGACAGGCGCGTGTCCTTGCCGATCACCACCCGGTGGCGATGGTCGCCGCGAAGGAAGTGGGCGCCGGCGGCCTGGCCGATGCGAAGCGCCATCTCGGCGGTCATCGGCATCTTGTTGGTCCGGCCCCTGATTCCGTCCGTGCCGAAGAATTTGCGAGTCATGAAGTCGTTGAGCCCCTGCGGCGTTGCACCCTTTCGCCGTTGATAGCGCGCCGGGCATTGAATGGGGACACTTACTTTTCCGCGCCGGTCCGAGCGTGAAGGGGACGCTTCGAGTGAATGGGGACACTTACTTTGCCCCACCGCGGGGCGGGGCTTCCCGCGAGGGCGGGTCAAAGCAAGTGTCCCCCGCGGCCGAGCGTGATGGGGACACTTACTTTCCCCACCGCGGGGCGGGGCTTCGCGCGATGGCGGGTCAAAGTAAGTGTCCCCCCCCGGCCGCCGAGCGTGAAGGGGACACTTACTTTGCCCCACCGCAGAGCGAGGCTTCCCGCGAGGGCGGATGAAAGTAAGTGTCCCCCGCGGCCGAGCGTAAGGGGACACTTCGAGTGAATGGGGACACTTACTTTCCCCACCGCGGGGCGGGGCTTCGCGCGAGGGCGGATCAAAGCAAGTGTCCCCCCGCCGGCCGCCGAAAAGTCGCTGTCCCCATTCCCCGCCCGCCGGTAAGAGCGGCCCATGTCGCAGCCGACCCGCATCCTGCTGGCGCTTTTCCTCGGCCTGGGCGCCGGCATCGCCAGCGTCGCCGCCGGCGGCGCCTGGGTGGAGCGCTCGATCGGAATCGCCGAGCCGATCGGCGGCATGTGGCTCAACGCGCTCCGGATGACGATCGTGCCGCTGGTGGTTGCCCTGCTGATCACCGGAATCGCGGCATCGGCGGAGGCGGCGCGCGCCGGCAAGCTGGCGACCCGGGCGATCGTCCTGTTCGTCGTCCTGCTCTGGCTGTCGGCCCTGGTCGCGGCCCTGCTGACCCCCCTGTTCCTCAACCTGTTTCCGCTGCCCGTCGAATCGACGGCGGCTCTGCGCTCGGCGCTGACCGCGACCGAGCCGGTCGGCGAGGTGCCCGGCTTCGCCGACTTCCTGAGCTCGATCGTGCCGGCCAACGCGGTCGCGGCGGCGGCGGAGGACGCGATCCTGCCGCTGATCCTGTTCACCCTGGTCTTCGCCTTCGCCCTGACCCGGCTGCCGGCGGAGCCGCGCGAGCGGCTGGTCGGCTTCTTCCAGGCGATCGCCGACACCATGCTGGTGGTGATCGGCTGGGTGCTGTGGATCGCGCCTTTGGGCGTGTTCGCCCTCGCTTACGTCGTCGGCGCCCGAGCCGGCGGATCGGCCTTCGGCGCCCTCCTCCATTATGTGCTGATCGTCTCCGCCGTCGGAATCGTCATCTGGCTCGCCGCCTGGCCGCTCGCCTGGGGCGGAGCCAGGGTCTCGCCGGTCCGCTTCACCCGGGCGATCGCTCCGAGCCAGGCGGTTGCCTTCAGCACCCAGTCCTCGCTCGCCTCGCTGCCGGCGATGCTGAGGGGCGCCGCCGCCCTCGACGTTCCCGTCGCCGCGTCGGGCGTCGCGCTTCCCATGGCGGTGGCGATCTTCCGGGCGACCGGCCCGGCCATGAACCTCGCGGTGGCGATCTACATCGCTTACTGGTTCGGAATCGAGCTGACGCCGGCGGCGATGGCGATCGGGATCGCCGCGGCGGCGACGACGACGATGGGCGCGGTCGGGATTCCCGGCCAGGCCAGCTTCGTCACCTCGATCGCTCCGATCTGCCTGGCCATGGGCCTTCCGATCGAGCCGCTGGCTTTGCTGATCGCCGTCGAGGTGCTTCCGGACATCGTCCGCACCCTCGGCAATGTCAGCATGGACGTCGCCGCCACCGCGACGGTGGCCAAGCGGACCGGCTTCACCGGCGAGGACGCCCAGAGCGAGCAGGACCGCATCCTGGAGGAGGGCATATGAAGTATCGCGAGCTTGGACAGGGCCTCAGGGTCTCGGCGATCGGGATCGGCTGCATGGGCATGGTCCGCGGCGGCAACATCGTCTACGGCGAGGCCGACGACGCCGAATCCTTCGCCACCATCGACCGCGCCATCGAGCTCGGCATCGACTTCTTCGACACCGCCCAGATCTACGGGCCGTTCCAGAACGAGGAGCTGCTCGGACGGGCGATCCGGCGCAAGCGCGACGGGCTCGTCATCGCCACCAAGTTCGGCTTCCGCTTCGAGGGCAACCAGATCATCGGCATCGACGGCAGCCCGGAAAATGCCCGCCGCTCCTGCGAGGGATCGCTGCAGCGGCTCGGAATCGAGACGATCGACCTCTATTACCAGCACCGCGTCGATCCCAACGTCCCGATCGAGGAGACGGTCGGCGGGATGGCCGAGCTGGTGCGCGAGGGCAAGGTTCGCCACATCGGCCTGTCGGAGGCCGCTCCCGAGACCCTTCGCCGCGCCCACCAGGTCCACCCGATCAGCGCGCTCCAGTCGGAATATTCGCTGTGGGAGCGCGAGGTCGAAGACGACATCCTGCCGCTGTGCCGGGAGCTCGGAATCGGCTTCGTCCCCTACAGCCCGCTCGGCCGCGGCTTCCTCGCCGGCGAGATCAGGCGCCGCTCCGACCTTCCGGACAATGACTGGCGGCGCAACGACCCGCGCTGGTCGGAAGAGAATTTCGACGCCAATCTGAACATCGTCGACCTGGTCAGGAGGGTGGCGGCGCGCCAGGGCGCCTCGCCGGCGCAGGTGGCGCTCGCCTGGCTGCTCGCCCAGGGCGAGGATATCGTGCCGATCCCGGGCAGCAAGCGGCGAGCGACTCTGGAGGACAGCGCCGCCGCGGCCGGGCTCGCCCTCACCGACGAGGACCTCGCCGAGCTGGAGGGGGCGCGAACCGCCGCCGGGCCGCGCTACGGCGAGATGGGGATGAGCATGGTGAGGCGTTGACCCAGGGAAATCTTGCGGAAACGAAATGACTTTTGTCGGCCAGTGCCGTAAGCAGGGCACACCAACCGGAGTGCTGCGTTTAGACCGGACACAACAGGGAGAGCTGCAATGAGCACCAAGACTTTTGCGCTGATCTTCGGGATCGTCTTCCTCGCTGTCGGACTCGCCGGCTTCATTCCCAACCTGGTCCAGCCGCTCCATGCCGGCCATCCTCCGGTCGACCCCGAGGGCGGGCTTCTGCTCGGGCTGTTCCCGGTCAACCTGCTGCACAATATCGTCCACGTGCTGTTCGGCCTGTGGGGCCTCGCCGCGTCGCGGTCGCTCGGCGGATCGGTGAACTATGCCCGCGGGGTCGCCATCATCTACGCGGTGCTGACCGTCGCCGGCTTCGTCCCCGACCTCAACACGATGTTCGGCATGGTGCCGCTCTACGGCAACGACATCTGGCTGCACGCGGTGCTGGCTCTGGCCGGCGCCTATTTCGGCTGGGTCCACCGCAACGCCGCCAACGCCTGAGCGCGAACGGACCGGCAAGAGGCCGCCGCCCGCGTCGGTGCGGCGGCCTTTTCGCTTGGCGGCGCAGGCGCGCGCGGCTAATCTTGCCGGGCTTGCGATCAACGCACACGGGCCGCTGGCGCGAAGCCGTGGGATTTCGTAAAAGGGCATCATGATCAGGACCTTCCGGCTCAGCGCGCTGGCGCTTCTACTCGCGTCTCCGACCATGCCCGGGGCGATCCAGACGGCGGCTTTCGCCCAGTCGGAGCCCCGGCTCGACTATCAGGCGCCGGTCGCCGCGCCGCAGCCGCAAGCGGCCTTGTGGCGGGTCGACGCGGCCGAGAAGCTGCTCCGCTACGTCGAGGAGATTGGCGAGGAAGGGCTCGATCCGGCCAGCTACGGGCCGGAGCGGCTGCGCGAGGCGCTTGCCGGCGGCGATCCGGCGGCGCTGACCGCCGCCGCCGACCAGATCTTCCTGCGCCTCACCGCCGATCTCAGCGGCGGCTTCGTCCGCGGCGACGGCCGGGTCGACTGGCACATGCCCGACGTCGGCATCGACGGCAACCGCCAGCAGCAGCTGCTCGCCGAAGCCCGCCGGGGCGACGCCGACGAGCTGCTCGACGGGCTGCTTCCGACCCACCCGCAATATCTCGGCCTCAGGCGGGCGCTCGCCCAGACCGCCGAGACCGATACCGCCCGGCGCCTTCTGATCCGCTCCAACATGGAGCGCTGGCGGTGGATGCCGCGCAACCTCGGGGCCCGGCACATCATCGTCAACGTCCCCGCCTTCACCGCCGCCATCGTCGACGACGGCCGGGTGACCGCCCGCCACCGCACCGTAGTCGGCGCCCGCCGGACGCCGACTCCGCAGCTCTTCACCCGGGCCGTCGCGGTGACGATGAACCCATGGTGGAACGTTCCGCAGAGCATCATCCGCGAAATGGGCGGCCGCTTCGGCGGCGGCTACCAGGTGCGCCGCACCGAAGGCGGCACCCTGGTCGTCCGCCAGCCGCCGGGCCCGAGCAACGCGCTCGGCCGGCTCAAGATCGAGATGCCGAACGACCACGCAATCTATCTTCACGACACGCCCGCCCAGGCGCTGTTCGGACGGCCGGTGCGCGCCTTCAGCCACGGCTGCATCCGGACCCAGCACGTCCGCGACTTCGCGGCCGTCCTGCTCGCCCCGACCGGCGAGTGGGACCGCGCCGCGATCGATCGCGCCATCGCCGCCGGCGAGACCCGCCAGGCCCAGCTCGCCGAGCCGGTGCCGGTCTACATCGCCTATTTCACCGCGGCCGCGACCAGCGACGGCGACATCGTCACCTATGCCGACATTTACGGCCGCGACGCCCCGGTGCGCCAGGCGCTCAACCGGGCCGGCGGCGGGACCACCGAGGTGGCGAGCGCCGACTGAGCTTTCGCCCCGCTCAGCGCGTGCGGGCGCGAGCCAGGGAGGAACGGGCGCCTTCCGTCGAACCCGATCGCGGTTTGGCAGAAAACGGCCCGCGCCCGGCGCCCGGCCCCGGCAGAGCAGGCGGTCGAGGAGACCCCCGATGGCTCTGCGCCGCGCCGCCCTGATCCTGCTCGTTGCCGCCCTGGCCCCGGCCGCCGCCCCGGCGCCGGCGCCTTCGCCGCTCGACGAGGTGATCGCGGCCGAGCGGGCATTCGCGGCCGAGACCCGCGAGCGCGGCTTTCGCGACGGCTTCCTGGCCTGGGTCGCTCCCGACGGCTTCACCTTCCATCCCGGCCCGACGCCGGCGAGGCCGGGCCTCGAGGCGCTGCCCGCGGAGCCGCCGGCCGGGCCGCCGCTCTACTGGTGGCCGCAATTCGCCGGCGTCGCCGTTTCGGGCGACCTCGGCTTCACCAGCGGCGGGGCAAGCATCCCGGTGCGCTACTTCACCGTCTGGCAGCGCCAGGCCGACGGCCGCTGGAAGTGGATCTACGACGGGGGCCCGCGGCTCGACGCCCCGCTCCCCGGGGGCGAGGACGGCCCCGTCCTGCGCCTGCCCATGGCGACGGCGGCGGCCGGCTCGGCCAGTTGCGCGCGCGCCGAGGTCGCCGTCCTCGAGGCCGATCTCGCGGCCCGCGCCGCCGACGACTCCGCCGCCGCCCGGCTCCGCCATCTCGCCGAGGACGGCCTCGCCGCCGGCTCGCCCGCCGCGTCCATTCCCGGCCGCGAGCAGCAGCGCGCCGAGCTCGCCCGCCAGCCCGCGCGGCAGAGGCTCCGCCCGCTCGGAGCGATCGCCAGCCGGGCCGGCGACCTCGTCTTCACCTGGGGCGAGGCGCGGTGGAGCGGCGAGGGCGCCGACGGCTGGGGCCATTATGCCCGCATCTGGCAGAAGCGCGCGCAAGGTTGGCGGCTGGTCGCCGACATCCTCGTCCCGGCGCCGGGGACGCCGCCCGCCCAGAACGCGGGCGAGGCTGGAACAGCGCCCGGCGATCTTGGTTGTCAGGCGCAGAGGGGGTGAGCTTTCGGAGACTTCGAATGGCCAGCCAGATACGCCGCGAATCCTATTGGAACGCCACCGGGCCGCGAAGCGACTTTCCCGCGCTCGCCGGCGAGCTCAGCGTCGACGTCGCCATCATCGGCGCCGGCATCGTCGGCGTCACCACGGCGCGAATGCTCAAGGATCGCGGAGTCAGCGTCGCTTTGGTCGAGGCGCGCAGGGTCGGCGAGGAGGTGACCGGCAAGTCGACCGCCAAGATCACCTCGCAGCACAATATCGCCTACACGACGATCGAGCGGAAGTTCGGCGAGGAAGGCGCCCATTGCTACGCCGAGGCTAACGAGACCGGCGTTCGAACCATCGTCGAGCTCGCCACGCGCCATGCCATCGACTGCAACCTCGAGCGCAAGCCGGCCTTCACCTACACGCTCGAGGAAAAGCATGTCGGCGAGATCGAGAAGGAGGCCGAGCTCGCCCGGATCCTCGGCCTGCCCGCTTCGCTGACTCGAGACACCGGACTTCCCTTCGACGTCCTCACCGCGATGCGCTGGGACGACCAGGCCCAGTTCCACCCGGTCAAATATGTGAAGGGCCTGGCCGCGACCCTGCCCGGCGAGGGCTGCCACGTCTTCGAGCGGTCGCGGGTGACCGATTGGTCGCGCGACCGAATCGCGACCGCGGGCGGAAGCGTCCGCGCCCGCCACGTCATCATGGCCACCCATCTTCCGCTCGGCCAGACCGGCCTGTTCTACGCGGAGAACTATCCGCACATCCATCCGGTCATCATGGGCCGCGCCGAGGCGAAACGAGTCCCGGACGGCATGTACATCAACGTCGAAAGCCCCCGCCATTCCGTGCGCGGCCACCGCGACGATCAGGGGCAGAGCTGGCTGATCCTCGCCGGCACCGCCTTCAAGGGCGGCCATGTCGACGAGGAAAGGGAGAATTTCGCCGAGATCGAGCGCTTCGCCGCCGAGCATTTCGGAGTCGCTCCGGAATATCGGTGGACCAACGAGGACTTCACCCCGATGGACCATGCGCCGTTCGTCGGCTGGTCCTCCTCCGGCCCCGGCGCCTATCTCGTCGCGACCGGCTTCAACGCCTGGGGCATTTCCAACGGCACAGCCGCGGCGATCCTGCTCGCGGACCTGGTCACCGACCGCGACAATCCCTGGCTCGACCTCTACGATGCCCGGCGGATCAAGCCCGTCGCCGGCGGCAAGGAATTTGTGAAGGAGAATCTCCAGGTCGCGACCCATCTCGTCGGCGGCTACCTCTCGCGCAAGCTGCACAGCTTCGACGAGCTCAAGGCCGGGGAAGCGGCGATCCTGAAGGTGGGCGGCCACAATGTCGCCGGCTATCGCGACGATTCGGGCCGGCTCCACGCCGTGTCGGCCGTCTGCACGCACATGGGCTGCATCGTCGGCTGGAACGAGAACGACCGGACCTGGGACTGCCCCTGCCACGGCTCGCGCTTCGACCTCGGCGGCGAGGTGATCCACGGGCCGGCGGTGAAGGCGCTCGAGCCCGCCGACACGGGGGCGGGCGGCGGCGGCGACGGCTGAGAAGCAGCGTCGCTAGGGGATGGAGGGACCGCCGGCCCTCAGGCGAGGCGATCGGCGTAGAGGAAGCGACCCGGGCCCAGGCGCGCCAGCACTTCCTGAAGGCTCGAATGGGGCAGGGCGAAGCAGCCTTCGCTGCGGCCGAGCCGGCCGGTCTGGGCGACGACGTCGGGCTCGGCATACCAGGCGGTATGGACGACGATGGCGCGCGCCTCGGCGTTGCTGTTGGAGGCGTCGAGCCCGCGAACCCGCATCGAGCGGCCGTACTTGCCGTAATAATAAGCGCTCGTGAGATAGGAGCCGTCGGAGCTCGCCTCGGATCCGATCTGATTGGAGAAACGCTGCAGGAAGCCGGTATGGCTCGGATCGGAGCCGCGGCCGTGGGACACGAGGTGGCGGGTGACGCGGCCGGTATTGGTGTCGAGAAGGAAGAATCGCGGCTCGCGCGAGGCGCGGGTGAAATCGGCGATGCCGACGATGTCGCCATGGACGATGCGCGGCCGGTGACGATCGAAGGCGGCGCGGGCGCGGGTGACGATGCGCGGGTCGACGATCGGATCGACGATCACTCGCGGCCGTGCCGGAACGGTCGGCCGAGGCGTGGGCGCGGCCGTCGGGGCGACGGCCTGGGCAAGCAGCGGCGAACTGGCGATGACGGCGAGCGCGCCCGTCGCGGCTCCAGCCTCGATGATCTGCCGACGCGTCAATGACATTCGAAACCCTCCCCGGCTCTTCCCAGACGTAGGTTTTTTCCCTTTTCCTCTCAATGAGAAGGTCCGGGCTTCGGATTCGACTCACCGCGACTAAGCCGCGCTTCGCCGCATCATCGCGGAACAAGAGTTAACGAGCTTTTATGTCTCTCGACGAAGCGTGCCGGAACCGCGCCGAAGCCCGCGAGTATGAGCGGGTGGGCGTCAGGAGGGTCAGTGGCCGCATTCGCCAGGCTGGAATCGAGGCCGCCTTTGCCGCCGATGGAGGCGAAGCTCGTCGACGAGCTGCCGAGCGGCGGCGACTGGCAGTTCGAGCCCAAATGGGACGGCTTTCGCTGCCTCGTCTTCCGCGACGGCGACGACGTCGAGCTCCAGTCCAAGGCGGAAAGGCCGCTCGGCCGCTACTTCCCCGAAGTGGTCGCGGCCGTGCGGGCGCTTCCCGTCGACCGCTTCGTCGTCGACGGCGAGCTCGTCATCCCGATCGGCGGAGTCCTTTCCTTCGATTCGCTCCAGCTCCGGCTCCACCCGGCGGAGAGCCGGATCCGCAAGCTCGCGGCGACCACTCCCGCCCAGCTCCTGCTGTTCGACTGCCTCGAGGTGGAGGGGCAGGCGCTGGCCGGTGCTACGCTGGCCGAGCGGCGGGCCGCGCTCGAGGCGTTCCACCGGCGCGTCGGGCGAGACGATCTGCTCCTCTCCCCGTGCACCACCGAACGCTCGGTCGCCGAGGACTGGCTGAGGACCGCGGGCGCGGCGCTGGACGGAGTGGTCGCCAAGCGCCGCGGCGGCCGCTACGAGCCGGGCGAGAGGGCGATGCTGAAGGTCAAGCAGATGCGCACCGCCGACTGCGTCGTCGGCGGCTTCCGCTACGGGGTCAGGGGCCGGGCCGTCGGCTCGCTGCTCCTCGGCCTCTACAATGACGAAGGGGCGCTCGACCATGTCGGCTTCACGTCAGCCATTCCGGCCGAGGAGCGCGCGGCGCTGACCGCGCGGCTGGAGGCCCTGGTCGAGCCGCCGGGCTTCACCGGCCGTGCCCCGGGCGGCCCGAGCCGCTGGAGCACCGAGCGTTCCGGCGAGTGGGAGCCGCTGCGCCCGGAGCTGGTCGTCGAGGTTCGCTACGACCACGTCACCGGCGACCGCTTCCGCCACGGCACCAAGTTCCTGCGCTGGCGGCCGGACAAGGCGCCCGAGCAGTGCCGGATGGAGCAGCTTCGACCGCCCGCCCAGCTCGCCGAGCTCGCTCTGGCGGACGGATCATGAGCGAGCGCATAGTCGAGGGAGTCCGGCTCAGCAATCCGGACAAGATCCTCTATCCCGAGCAGGGGATCACCAAGGGCGACCTCGCCGACCATTATGCCGCCGTCGCCGGGCGGATGCTTCCGCACGTCGCCTTGCGGCCGATCACCATGGTGCGCTGTCCCACAGGGCGTCAGCAGAAATGCTTCTACCAGCGCCACGCCGGCGCGGGCGTTCCGAGGCAGATCGAGCGGGTGCGGGTGCCCGGATTCGACAATCCCTATTTGTTCATCCGAGACCTGCCGGGGCTGATCGCGCTCGTCCAGATGGGGGTGCTCGAAATCCATCCCTGGGGCGTGACCGTCGAGAAGCCCGACCTGCCCGACCGGGTGATCTTCGACCTCGACCCCGGCGAAGGCACCGGGTTCGACGAGGTCGTCGCCGCCGCGCTCGACGTTCGCGCCCGGCTCGACGCGCTCGGGCTGACCAGCTTCGTCAAGACGACCGGCGGCAAGGGGCTGCACGTGGTGCTTCCGATCGCTCCGGTACACGCCTGGCCGGGGGTGAAGAGCTGGGCCAAGCGGCTTTCGCAGGAGATGGCGGCCGACTCGCCGAGCCGCTACCTCACCCGGATCGGCAAGGCGGAACGCGAGGGCCGAATCTTCATCGACTATCTGCGCAACGATCCGACCTCGACCGCGGTCGGTCCCTATTCGACCCGTGCCCGCCCGGGAGCCCCGGTGGCGATGCCGCTGACCTGGGCACAGGTGAAAGCGGGGCTTGATCCGGCGCTCTACTCGGTCAGGACCGTCGCCGGCCTGCTGACAGACGAGGCGGGCGACCCCTGGTCGCCGATGACGGGGCTCCGGCAGCGTCTCCCCGACCTTCCGAAGACTAGCTTGCGAGGTTGCGATTTCCCGGTCGAGTGACCATCTTCGGCCAACAGGGACGATTGAATGCCTGAGGAAGAACCGCTGAACTCCCACTTCGTCTACGTAGTCGACGATGATCGCGATGTCCGTCGTTCACTGAGCTTCATGCTTGGGGCTTCCGAAATTCGCTCCTATCCATTTGGATCGGGAGAAGATTTCCTGGATGCGGTCGCCGATCTTCAACCCGGCTGCATCCTGCTCGACCTCAGGATGCCGCAGATGGACGGCTTTCACGTGATGAGCGAGCTTGCCAAACGCGAGATCGACTGGCCGGTCATCGTCATGACCGGACATGGCGAGGTGCCGGTCGCGGTCCGTGCCATGAAACTCGGCGCCGTCGACTTCATCGAGAAGCCCTTCTCGGAGGAAGCGCTGCTCAACAGCTTCGGCAACGCCTTTTCGCTGCTCGGCGAGCGCGAGACGAGCGGCCGCCGGAGGCGGGCGGCGCGGGAGCGGGTCGCCCAGCTGACCGCCCGCGAGGCCGAGATCCTGCAAGGACTGATGGCGGGCGAATCGAACAAGCAGCTCGCCGCGCGGCTCGGCATCAGCCTGCGCACGGTCGAGATGCATCGCGGCAACATGATGGACCGTCTGGGCGTGACCAGCCTGGCGGAAGCCCTGTCGATGGCGCTTGAAGCCGGGCTGGAGCGGTCGCCGGGCCGCAATGGCTGAGCCGAACCTCAAATCGAAGAGCGAATCAGGAGAAAGACATGGCGGTACAGCAGGCAATCCTCGCCGGCGGGTGTTTCTGGTGCACGGAGGCGGTGTTCCAGGACGTCGTCGGAGTCCAGGCGGTGGAAAGCGGCTATATCGGCGGCCACGTGGCCGAGCCGACCTATCGGCAGGTCTGCGCCGGCGACACCGGCCATGCCGAGGCGATCCGGATCACCTACGATGACGAGGCGATCAGCTACGACCAGCTGCTCGACATCTTCTTCGCGACCCACGATCCGACCCAGCTGAACCGGCAGGGCAACGATGTCGGCACTCAATATCGCTCGGCGGTCTTCCCGCTCTCGGAGGAGCAGGAAGAAGCGGCGCGGCGGGGCATCCAGCGCGCCCAGGGCGAGTGGGAGCAGCCGGTCGTGACCCGCATCGAGCCGCTCGGCGATTGGTGGCCGGCCGAGGATTACCATCAGGATTATTGGCAGGGCGAAGGCCAGCGCAGCCCCTATTGCCTGGCGGTCATTCCGCCCAAGCTCAAGAAGCTGCGCAAGAGCTTCGCCGATCGCATCAAGAACCAGCCGGTCGAGGGCTAGCGGCCCGTCTCAGGCGGTCGTTGACGGCCGCTCCGATGCCCCGGGCCGGCACCGGCGCGACCGCGATTCGCGGGCGGGGCTGCCGCTCGGCCTCGTGAAGACGGTCGAACAGGCAGGCGGCCGCCTCGACGAGGTCGCCGCCGGCGCTGAGCGTCGAATCTCCGGCAACCTGTCCGAAGCCGATCAGCCATTCGTCCGCCTCGCGCTCGGCGGCGTCGAGGCGGAGCGGCTTGGCCGGGGCATAATGGCTGGCGAGCTGGCCCGGCGCCTCGACCGCCTCGGCGCGCGCCGGGCTCAGGCCGAGATCGATCGGCCCCGGGCGGAGCAGGCGAAGCTTGCCGCGAGCGACGGCGACGATGGTCGATTCGATGCCGTGCGCCGTCGGCCCGCCGTCGACGATGAGCGGGATCCGGCCGCCGAGGCCGGCGAGGACATGCTCCGCCCGGGTCGGGCTGATCCGGCCGCTGGCATTGGCCGAAGGCGCGGCGAGCGGGCGTCCGCACGCCTCGAGCAGCTCGCGCATCGCGGGATGGGCCGGGGCGCGCAGCGCGACCGTCGGCAGCCCCGCCGTGACCAGCGAAGCGATGGCCGACCCCCGGCGCAGCGGCAGGACCAGGGTCAGCGGCCCCGGCCAGTGGAGCTGCGCGAGCGCGAGCGCCTGATCGTCGAACCCGGCAAGGCCGATGGCCTGGTCGATGTCGCGGACATGGACGATCAGCGGATTGAAGCTCGGCCGGCCCTTGGCCTCGTAGACGAGCGCGACCGCGGCGCCGTCGGTGGCGTCGGCGGCGAGGCCGTAAACCGTCTCGGTCGGCACCGCGACCGGCTGCCCGCCGCCGATCAATCGGGCCGCTTCGGCGATGGCCGCGGGGCCGTAGGGCAGGACCTTCGTTTGCACCATCCGGGGGGCGGGCTATAGCGCCCGTTCCACCAGCGCAACTTCCGGGGCCGCCATGACCTACTCGCCGCCGGTCGAAGAACAGAAATTCCTGCTCCGCCACGTCGTCGGAATCGAGGAACTGGCCGGCCGCAATGCCTTCGCCGAGGCGACTCCCGACCTGGTCGAAGCGATCGTCGAGGGCGCGGGCGAGTTCGCGGCGGGCGAGTTCGCGCCGCTCAACCGCATCGGCGACCGGATCGGGGCGAGATGGTCGGCCGACGGAGTCGCCCTGCCCGAAGGGTTCGGGCCGGCCTACCGGGCCTATGTCGAGGCGGGCTGGGGCACGCTCGCCGGGCCTCCCGAATATGGCGGCCAGGGCCTGCCGCTGAGCCTGGCCACGGTGGTGATGGAGGATCTCGGCTCCGCCAACATGGCCTTTTCGCTGGTGATGATGCTGACCCCGGGGGCGGTCGAGGCACTGCGCCACCACGGCTCGGAGGCGCTGAAGAAGGCGTGGCTTCCGAAATTGATCAGCGGCGAATGGACCGGGACGATGAACCTGACCGAGCCTCAGGCCGGCTCGGACGTCGGCGCCCTCAAGACCCGGGCGGAGCGGACGGGCGACGGCCGCTACCGGATCACGGGCCAGAAGATCTTCATCACCTTCGGCGAGCACGACCTTGCCGAGAATATCGTCCACCTCGTCCTCGCCCGGCTTCCGGACGCGCCGAAAGGCACGAGGGGCATCTCGCTGTTCCTCGTGCCCAAGCTTCTGCCCGACGGCACTCGCAACGACGTCCGCTGCGTCTCGATCGAGCACAAGCTCGGAATCCACGCCTCGCCGACCTGCGTCATGGCCTATGGCGACGAGGGCGGCGCGACCGGCTGGCTGATCGGCGAGGAGAATGAGGGGATGCGGGCGATGTTCACGATGATGAACAACGCCCGCCTCAATGTCGGACTGCAGGGCGTCTCGATCGCCGAGCGGGCGATGCAGCAGGCGGTCGCGTTCGCGCGCGAGCGGGTGCAGGGCACGCGCGAAGGCCGGCCGGCGCGGATCATCGAGCACCCCGACGTCCGGCGGATGCTGCTTCGAATGAAGGCGCTGACCCAGGCGGCACGGGCGCTCGCTTATTATACCGCCGGCCAGACCGACCGGGCGACGCTCGGCGACGAGCCGGCGAAGGCGCGCGCCGACCTGCTGACGCCTTTGGTCAAGGCCTATGGCACCGACGTCGGAGTCGAGGTGACCAGCCTCGCCGTCCAGGTCCATGGCGGGATGGGCTATGTCGAGGAGACCGGAATCGCCCAGCATTATCGCGACGCCCGCATCTCTCCCATCTACGAAGGGACCAACGGCATCCAGGCCGCCGACCTGGTCGGCCGCAAGCTCGGCCTGGCCAGCGGCGAGGCGCTTCGATGGCTGCTCGCCGACATCCGCGCCGACGCCGGCGGCAGCGGCGCCCTCGCCGAGCTCGCCGGCGATTGCGAGGAAGCGGCCGAGCGGCTGCTGAGGTCGGCGGCAGACGACCGCCTCGCCGCCTCCTACCCGTTCCTCACCATGCTGTCGGTGGCGGCCGCGGGCTGGCTGATGGCGCGGCAGCTGGCCGCGCTCGACGGATTCGACGGCGACCCCGCCTTCGCCCGGGCGAAGCGGGCGGCGGTGCGTTTCTATCTCGAACAGGCGGTTCCGGAAGCGGCCGGCCTCAAGGCCGCGGCGATGGCGCCGGCCGAGCTCCTCTACGCACTCGACGAGGAAGCCTTCGCCGCCTAGCCGGCCGGTCAGACCCTCTTGGCGAGCTTGTGCGGGCGCTGGCCGACCGTGCGCCAGATGCGCGGCCCCTGGTCGACCCTGAAGGCCCCCATCTTCTCGCTCGGCTGCTCGAGCTCGCGGCCGATGACGTAGGATTTGGAGGTCTGGCCGGTCCGCCCCTCGCCCCAGTCGTAGAGCGCGTTGACCGCGACGACCGGGATGAACAGCAACCGCTCCTCGAGCTTCATCGCCCGCATCTCGTCGAGCGGCATCCTCACGCTGCCGTGGATCACCCCGGTCACGCCGGCATCGACTCCGGGAAGGTTGAGCTTGGTGCTCTCGCGCCCGGCGGTGCGGAAGAAGGTGCCGATCTCCTTGTCCTGCTCGGCGCCGGCATTGAACATCTTGACGTCGATTCGAAGGTTGGTCGCCGGGCTGCCGCCCTTGTTGGCGATCTCCAGCTCGAACAGGACGACCGCTTCGGTCGCCGTGTAGGAGGCGCGCTCAGCGGTGAGCGACAGCTCGAGCCACGGCCTCGGAACCGGATCGTGGCGAGGCCTGGGCGCAGGCTCGGCCGCGGCCGGCACCGGGTCCCCGGCCGGCTCGGGCGCGGCGGCAGCCCGGCGGCGGCGATAGAGGACGAGACCGAGCAGGACGAGCGCCGCGACCGGAAGCAGGTAGAGCCAGGGGGACGTCCCCTCCCCGGTCGGCGGCGCGGGCTCGGCGGCCGGCTCGGCGGGGGCGTCCGCGACCGGAGGTGCGGCGGCAGGATCGAAGCCGTTGAGCGGGGGCGGCGCGACGGGCGCCTCG
>Ga0196962_10000129_pt1 | contig 46931 bp, 38 predicted proteins | sample S3v_20metaG_FD_183186 | JGI IMG/M metagenome (GOLD analysis project Ga0196962, IMG submission 183186) | Soil microbial communities from Anza Borrego desert, Southern California, United States - S3+v_20 | ecosystem: Environmental > Terrestrial > Soil > Desert | place: USA: California | collected...
AGGCGCAGATGGTCCGCCGCCTGCTCGCCGAGCGGACGGGCATCGCCGTGGTGATCGGCGAGGCCGGCACCGGCAAGACCTACGCCCTTGTCGCCGCGGCCGAAGGCTGGGCGCGCGCGGGGATCGAGCTGCGCGCCGCCGCGCCCACCTGGCGGGCGGCGAACGTGATGCGCGCCGAGGGGCTTTCGGCCCAGAGCGTCGCGTCGCTGCTCGCCGAGCTTGAGCGCCCCGGCGCTGATGGGTTGCCCAACGAAGGAGTGCTGCTGGTCGATGAGGCGGGGATGGTCGGCTCTGCCGACCTGGCGCGCTTGATCCACCACGCCGACCGTGGGGACAACAAGCTCGTCTTGATCGGCGACCCGGAGCAGCTCTCGGAGATCGAGGCGGGCGGGTTGTTCCGTGCCGTCGCCGACCGCACCGAGCCGATCTACCTCCAGGAGGTCGTGCGCCACCGCTTCGACGTCGAGCGCGAGGGGGCGAGGTTGATCCGCGAGGGGGAGGGCCGCGAGGCCATCGCCCTCTACCGCTCGGAGGAGCGGGTGATGGTGCTGCCCGATGCTGATGCCCGTCGCGCGGCGATGGTCGGCGACTGGATGGCGGCGCGGGAGCGCGGCGAGGACGCGGCGATGATCGCGAAGCGCAACGTCGAGGTCGCCGAGCTGAACGCGCTGGCCCGCGCCCGGATGAAAGAGGCCGGCAAGGTGAGCGGCCCGGAGATCGAGATCGGCGGGGAGCGCTTCGCCGCCGGCGATCTCGTCCTCACCCGCGTCAACGACCGCGCCGCCGCCATCTACAACCGCGAGCGCTGGCAGGTAGCTTCCGTCAACGCGGCCGAGCGCCGCGTTGTGCTGGAGGGCATCGACCAGGCCCGCAGGGTCGAGGTCGGGGATGGGTACTTGGCGCGGACCAACTCTCACTCCGACGCGCCGGCCCTCCAGCACGCCTACGCCATCACCACCTACTCGGCGCAGGGCACCACGGTCGAGCGCGCCTACCTCGCCGCCGACGCCTCGATGGACAAGCAGGAGCTGTACGTGGCGACCTCGCGCAGCCGGGGCGAGACGTTGATCTACGCGACGCCGGAGATTCGCGGCGACCGCGCGGAGATCGCACCCAGTGACCATCCTGACCGGGGCGAGCTCGACCACCTGGGCGAGGCGGCGGTGCGCGATCGCGCCCAGCGTGCCGCGCACGACGTGGCGCGGCTGGAGGCGCTGCCGAGCGACGAGCTGGGGCGGCGGGCCGAGCAGCTGCGCTCGCTGGTCCGCCAGGAGCGCGAGGCCGAGATACGTCACGGCGAGCTGCAATTTCACATCACGCGCGAGGTCAACTACCTCGATGGCATTGACGGCAAGCGCGAGCAGGCGAGAAGCCTTCCCCGCAAGCGTCGCCGCCAAGAGTTCGAGCGGATCGACCGCGCCGAGGCTCACGCCGAAGCCAACCTCGCCCGGTTCCGAGCCGAGGCCGAGGCGCTTCCGATCTCCGACGACGCGCGGCGGGAGCTGGCGGCGGTGAGCGAGGTCTTGGCCGACCGCGCCGGGATCGCGTCGACCGCCGCCCGGATCGTCCCCCCCGCCTACGTCCTCGCCGAGCTGGGGGAGAGGCCCGCTGACCCGGCGCAGGCCCGCGCCTGGGATCGCGGCCTCGGTGTGATCGAGGGCTACCGCCAGCGCAACGGTGTCTCGGATGGCAGCCGCGCCTTCGGCGCCAAGCCGAAGGACCGCGCGGCGGAGGATCGGCGGCGGCTGGAGGTCCAGCGGTTGCGGCGCTACCAGCAGCAGCTAGGTCGAGAGCGCGACGGGCACCAGCACGTCAGGGAGAGGGGGATCGGGCGGGGACTTGGATTGAGCCGATAGCGCCAAGCGCACCCGCATGGCGACATGCTGCACGAATTCAGCTAGTCGAGTAGTCGGCCGGGCGGCATCTCGACCGCTTTCGCAATTTTTTCGAGGGTCGAGACCTGGGGGTCGCGTTTGCCGCGCTCGATCCTGCTGATCTCCCCTGCCTGGACGCCGCTGCGGGCGGCAACCTCCTCCTGCGTAATTCCGAGCCGATCACGGGCAGCACGGAGGTTCTTGCCGAGGTTGCCCACGGCCGGGATCGTCCAGCCTGGGCGCGAGCGGCACCATGCAAAATTTTACATTTGGATCGGTAGCCTCCGGTGTCCCCGATGTTGTTGAGGGCCGACCCCGATCCCAAAGCTTGCGCAGAAGGCCGAGATCGGCCCCGCCGTTCAGTGCGCCCTAGGCGCCCTTGTAGATCATCGCCGCCGCATGGACAGGGGCCACTTTGGTGATCTTCATCCGGTCTCACCTCCTCTCCTCGTCAGCCCCCGGCACCTGCCAGGGGGAGCGGCGATGCTAAGGATTTTTCGCGCATCTTCCGTTCCGTGAGCGATCACCACTTCGTGACCCATGAAGGAATCCGTATGCTCGACCGCCGTTGACTAGAGAAGGCCACCTGACCAGCAACCAGCCCAGAAGGAGCGAGAGGTGCCGAAAGGAATCGAGGAAGTCGTCCAGTACGCGCTTGGTCACAAGACCCGCGTCCACATCCTCATCGTGCTCAACGACGGCATCTTCACGGCCGCCCAGCTCGCCCAGATCATCGACGAGCCCCTGAACAACGTCTCTAACCACCTAGTGAAGATGTTGGAGGATGGCTCGGTCGAAATCGCTAAAGAACAGCGACGGGGCAACATCGTCCAGTACTGGTACAGGGCGGTTGAAATCCCGTACTACTCGCAGGAGGCTGCCGAAGAAATGACGCAGCTCCAGCGTCATATGACCGCCGGGGCGATCTACCAGTCAGGCTCGGCCGAGGTTCTGGCAGCTCTCTACGCCGGCAAGCTCGCGGACCCGCGGGCCGTGGTGTACTGGGACTGGTACAACGTCGATGGCCAGGGCAGGGAGGAGATTGAGGCCGAGAACCGCCGCTACTTGGAGCGCCTGCGGGAGATCGAGGTCGAGTCCACCAACCGTCGCGCGAAGTCGGGTGAGGAGGCGACGTCGATGCTGGTAAACCTTGATGTGTTCGAGCGGGTACGTAAGGCTCGCGACGATCTCTCCTCATGATTCGGTGATCGACTTACGCGGCACGATTGACTGTCACATTACCGTTTGAAACGGTGGAGTGGTCAAGCGAAGTGAAGTGCCCTCGACCGCACGAGCCAGGGCATTTCTCTCTCTAACTATCGACGCGGCGCGGGTGTTCCCCGGTGCTTTTGTCAACTCGCGCCGCGTCGGTGGCTGGGTCCATGACGCTCCCCATGTCCAAGCGACTTTCAATCCAAAGCCACCCCCACATCCTGCCTCCCGCCTGGCCGAGACCGGGAGGCGCGGCGGACGGGGGCGAGCCGGCCTTCGACTGGGCCGCGCTCGTTCCCCGTATCGTTCATCCGGCGCGGGTGGCGATCATCGAAGCGCTGTTCTACATCGATCAGCCGCTTTCCGCGACCGAGCTCCGCGACCTCTTTGACGAACCGGAGTGTTACTACCTCTCAATCGTCTCCTACCACCTGGGGAAGCTGGTGGGCTACGGCGCCTTGGACGAGACGGGCAGCCGTCAGGTACGGGGCGCCACGGAGAAGTATTACTTCTTCCTGTCGTCGTCCAACGAAAAGGTGGCCGCGTGAGCATCGCCATCATGGCCGCCCAGCGGGACGCGCTCTACGACGAAGTGCTGACCCACCTGAGCGGCATTGACGGCCTTTGGCTGGCGATCGAGCGCGGGGACTTCGCCGCCGCCGACCGCCTCGGGCGCGAATTCTCCGACGACTTGACCTTGATCCTCGAGGATCTCGGCTGGGGAGATCAGTCGAGCGATGAGAGTGAGGCTGTCGAGCTCACGACGGAGACCGACGTCTTGCTTCGCGTCCTTCCTCAGCTGCGCGCAAGGGCGGCGCGGCACGCGCAAACCGAAGACGACGCGATCAGGAAGCTTCGCAATGAGCGCAGTCGAGCCCAGCTTGTGATGGACACCTGTGACGAGGTTCTTACGGCGCTGGGCGAAGGTAGCCCAGCCTAAAACTAACGTCTGTAAACCACACATTGAATGACCGCAAAAGGGCAAAGAGCTGACGGAGACCTGGAAGGTGGGGTAGCGTCACATGGACGGTGTGAAGTCCTGCGCGCTAAGGGTCAAGGGTTTCAGTTCAGGGTCCGAATAACCATGCCTAGGGAGGGTTTAGTGCCAAAGCTCAAGCTGCCGCGCCAGGGATCACGGATTGCTCATTCCACGTTGCTCCCTCAGAGAGGGACGAGGAAAAACGCAATCCGCCTTTGGGCAATTTCAGTCGCTCTCCTGGGCCTCTTGATCCTCCCTGCCGCGGCCTCGGCGACGGCACTGCCGTCCACGATCACGGAAAACATGACGCTAACCCCGGCCGGCAACCCCTACACCGGCAGCCCGACGATCCAAGCGGGCGTGACCGTCAAAGTCGAACCGGGGGTCAAACTGACGGTCGGCGGCATGACGATCAAAGGCACCCTCGACGTCAACGGCACCGCCGAAGAACCCGTCCTCTTCACGGGCGCGAAAGAAGAAAAAGCGGGCGAATGGGGCTGCCTTTACTTCAACGCAGGCAGCGGCACCTCGGTGATCGACCACGCCGAACTCGCGTACGGTGGCACCTGCGGTGGCGGCATGGTTTGGGTTCAGGAAGGCGCCTCGCCGACGATCACGAACTCGACGATCCGCAAAAGCTCCAGCTCGGGCATTCGGGTCGATGCCGGCGGCAGCCCGGAGATCGCCGACAATGCGCTCATGTCCAACACGGTCGGCATCGCTTACCTGGCGAGCGGCACCAAAACCGGCGAAGTCAACATTCACGACAACTTCGTGGAAGGCGGCACCGAAGGGATCTACGTCTCGATCACCAGCACCGGCTCGGTGGTCGGGAAAAACCTCGGCGGCAACGTGATCGCGAAAACGAGCACCACGGCGCTCTACTTCAAAGGCCCCGACATTCCGGGCAACATCACCGGCAACACGCTGGTCGAAAACACGCAGAACGTGATCAAGCTCGGCGAAGGGAAAGTCGCCACGACCTCGACCTGGAGCAACGGCGGCAGCCCGGTCAAGGTCGAAGGCAACATTACGGTGGCCAGCGGCGTCACGCTGCAAATCACCAAAGGCGTCCTGCTGACGGGAAGCCCGAGCATGACGATCAAAGGGACGCTGAAAGTCGAAGGGACCTCCGAGGAACCGGTCGTCTTCACCGGCTCCAAAGAAGCCTCTGCGGGCGAATGGGGCCACCTGCGCTTCGAGTCGGGCAGCGGCTCCTCGGTGATCGACCACGCCGAGCTCAAATACGGCGGCAGCGGCGGCGTCGGCACGATCTACGTCACCGAAGGCGCTTCGCCGACGATCACGAATTCCACGATCCGCAAAAGCTCGAGCGCCGGGATCAGGGTGGATGCCGGCGGCAGCTCCGAGATTGCCAAAAACGCGCTCATGTCCAACCCTGTCGGGATCGCCTACCTCGCGAGCGGCACGAAATCCGGCGAAGTGAACATCCACGACAACTTCGTCGAAGGCGGAGCCGAAGGGATCTACGTCTCGATCACCAGCACCGGCTCGGTGGTCGGGAGAAACCTCGGCGGCAACGTGATCGCCAAAACCACGACCACCGCTCTCTTCTACAAAGGCCAGGACATTCCCGGCAACATCACCGGCAACACGCTGGTCGAAAACACGCAGAACGTGATCAAGCTCGGCGAAGGGAAAGTCGCAACCTCCTCGACCTGGAACAACGGCGGCGTCCCGGTCAAGGTCGAAGGCAACGTCACCGTGGCGAGCGGGGTAACGCTGCAAATCACCAAAGGCGTCCTGCTCACGGGAAGCCCGAGCATGACGATCAAAGGCACCCTCGACGTCGACGGCACCTCCGAAGAACCGGTCGTCTTCACCGGCTCCAAAGAAGTCGCGCCCGGAGAATGGGGCCATCTGCGCTTTGAGTCCGGCAGCAGCGCCTCGGTGATCGACCACGCCGAACTCAAATACGGAGGCAGCGGCGGCGTCGGCACGATCTACGTCACCGAAGGCGCCTCGCCGACGATCACCAACTCGACGATCCGCAAAAGCTTCAGCGCCGGGATCAGGGTCGATGCCGGCGGCAGCCCGGAGATCGCCAAAAACGCCCTGCTCTCCAACACGGTCGGGATCGTCTACCTGGCGAGCGGCACGAAAACCGGCACGGTCAACATCCACGACAACTTCGTGGAAGGCGGAGCCGAAGGCATCTACGTCGAAGTCACCAGCTCCGGCTCGGTCCCAGGCAAAACCCTGGGCGGCAACATAATCGTCAAAACCACCAAACCCCTCTTCTACAAAGGCCCCGACATTCCCGGCAACATCACCGGCAACGTGCTGGTCGAAAACAGCGAAAACGTGATCCGGCTCGGCGAAGGGAAAGTCGCCACCTCCTCGACCTGGAACAACGGTGGCGTCCCGGTCAAGGTCGAAGGCAACATCACCGTGGCCAGCGGTGTCACGCTGCAAATCACCAAAGGCGTCCTGCTCAAAGGAAGCCCGAGCATGACGATCAAAGGGACGCTGAAAGTCGAAGGGACCGACAACGAACCAGTGGTCTTCACCGGTTCCAAAAGCGAAACGCCCGGCGAATGGGGTCACCTGCGCTTTGAGTCCGGCAGCAGCGCCTCGTTGATCGACCACGCCGAACTCGCCTACGGCGGCAGCAGCGGGATCGGCATCGTCTACTTCGCCGAAGGCTCCTCGCCGACGATCACCAACTCGACGATCCGCAAGAGCTACAGCTCCGGCATCTACGTGGAAGGCTCGGGTACGCCCAAAATCGAATGGAACCGCTTTCGCGGCAACAAAAAAGGCATCACCAAGACCGGCGCCAGCGAAATCTCGGCTCGCAACAACGACTGGGGTTGTGCCAGCGGTCCCAGTCCTGCCGGCTGCGGAGACTCCGCGACCTCCAATGTCAAATGGAACCCGGCCATCCAGCTCCCCGAACTGAACGCCCGCTGCCGGGGCGAGGAGTCGCAGTGTGGGGAAGGGGCCGACCCGGTGATCCTCGCCACCGGAGATCTCAGCTACTCCCAGACCGATCTCCATCTGACCAACAAGAGCCAGGTGCCGCTCGAACTGACCCGCTCCTACAGCTCCGCCTCCGCTGTCGACACCGGCTTCGGCCCCGGCTGGGCGCAGACCGGACTTGCCAGCGCCACCGAGCTCGAATCGGGAGCCGTGCTCATCCTGCGCCAGGACGGCCGCCAGGACCTCTTCTTCAAAACCGGCGAAGGCACCTACAAAGCCCCCTCCGGGGTCACCAGCACGCTCGCCAAGGTCGAAGCCACCTTCCAGCTGACGACCCTCGAGAACACGGTCTACCGCTTCGACGCCAGCGGGCGGATCGCCAGCATCACCGACGATCACGGGCTCAAAACGACCTACGGCTACGACGCCAACGGGCGCCTGGCGACGATCACCGATCCCTCCTCTCAGACGCTCACCTTCTCCTACAACGCCTCCAACCACATCACCTCAGTCAAAGACTCGACCGGCCGCGAAGTCAAATACACCTACTCGGGCGCTGGCGACCTGGCGACCGTGACCGATGCGCTCGGCGGCATCACCGAATACACCTACGACTCCGCGCACCGGATCAAAACGATCAAAGACCCGCGCGGCAACGTCGTGCTCAAAAACACCTACGACGGCCAGGGCCGGGTCGTCGAACAGAAAGACGGCCTCGAAAATCTCTGGAAACTCGAATACAAAGAAGGCGAGACGGTCGTCACCGAACCCGAGGGCGGGAAAACCACGCACGGCTTCGACGCGCTGGACCGAGTCGTCTCCGAAAAAGACCAGCTGGGGCACGTTACGACGACGAGCTACGACGCCGCCGGCAACATCGACGAGATCGTCAAGCCCGGCGGCGCCAAATGGGAGTTCGGCTACGACGCCAAAGGTAACCTCACCTCGGTGATCGACCCCGAGGAAGGCGAACGCACCTACGAATACGACGTCAAAAACCGCCTCGTGAGCTTCACCGACGAGCGCGAAGAGACCTGGACCTACGAATGGTCAGAAGCCGGCGATCTCGAAGCGGTCACCGACCCGGCCGAAGGCGAGACCGCCGCCACCTACAACGCCTCCGGGCAGCCGTTGACGATCACCGATCCCAACGAAAACACGACGACCTTCACCTACGACTCGCGAGGCAACCGCCTCACCGCCGAAGACGCGCTCGAACAGACGACCGCCTTCGCCTACAACACCCGCAACCAGCTGACGTCCAAGACCGCACCCGGCCTGAAAGCGGAGACCTACGGCCGCAATGCGCTCGGCGACCTGCTCTCCAAGACGACTCCCGAAGGCAACCAAACCGAATACACCTACAACGCCAACGGCCTGCTGACGAAAGTCACCGATCCCGCCAAAGGCGCCTGGGAAGTCAAACGAAACGCGATGGAGCGGGCCACCGCCTACGTTGATCCACTCGAACAGGAAAGCAAAATCAGCTACGACGGCAATCTGCGCCCGGTCAAAGTGACCGACCGTCGTGGCAAGGAAACGACCTACGCCTACGACCTCGCCAACCAGCTCGCCGAAATCGTCCGGCCCGAAGGCGGCGATTGGGAGTTCGACTACGACGCCCGGGGCAACCGAATCGAAGTCGTCGATCCTCGCGAGAGCGCTTCGACCTACGAATTCGATCTGCTCGACCGCATGACCGACGCGGTCGAGCCGCTGGCAGCGAGCATCAGCTACGAATACGACCCGGCCGGGAACTTGGTCGGCTTCACCGACCCACGTGAAAACACGACCGAACTCGGCTATGACGAACTGGGACGGCTCGCCGCTGTTAACCAGCCGCTAGAAAAGGGCACGACCTTCACCTACGACCCCAGCGGAAACCGTCTGACCAGGACGACCGCTGCCGGCACGATCGACTTCGACTACGACGCCGCCAATCGCCTCGAAGCGGTCAGGGACGGAGAAACGACGCTGCGCGCATTCGCCTACGACCCAGCGGGTCGCCTCACCGGCGCCACCGATGCCCAGGCAGACGAAATCGAAATCGGCTACGACGACGACGGCAACGTGGTCTCGATCGACGACGGCCGCGGACAGACCGTCTCGCGCGAATACGACTCGCGCGGCAACCTGGTCAAACAGGTCGACGGCCGGGGAACGCTCGAATACGAATTCGACAAATTGAGCCGGATGGTCGAGCTCACCGACCCGCAGGAAAAGGTTCTCGACTTCGACTACGACCCCGAGGGCAATCTGACGAAAGCCGAACTGCCCAACGGCGTCGTTACGACGAGCGAATTCGACAACGCGGGGCGTCTCGCCGAGACGACGTCGGCGAAAGGCGAAGCGACTCTCGACGCGCTCGAATACGAATACGACCCCAACGGCAACCGGATCGGCCAGGTCGACTGGCTCTCCCAGGAAACGAGCTACGAATACGACGCCCTCAACCGCCTGGTGGACTTCGACCCGCCCGGCGAAGGCTCGACCGCCTACGACTACGACCCGGCCGGCAACCGGACCGAAGCGGGAGCGACGACCTTCAGCTTCAACGACCTGAACCAGCTGATCGCCGCGTCGAACGGCACGACCTATGACTACGACGACGCGGGCCGCCTGGTCGAAATCACCCAGGGAGAAGCCAACACGACCTACGGCTTCAACGCCCTCGACGAGCTAACCGACGTTAATACCGGCGCTCAGGAAATCGACTTCACCTACGACGCCCTCGGCCGCCAGGTATTGCGCGACGATGGTTCGACTATTCGGCCAACTCACTACGGCGATCTCTCCGACCTTCCGATCCTCGACACCGATGCGGAAGGCGAACCGACTGTGAGCTTCGTGCAGGGGCCGGAAGGGCTGGTCGAGCAGCGCTCAGGCGAAGCGACCAGCTTCCCACTGCGCGATGCCCACGGCGACATTACGACGCTCGCCGACGGCGAAGGCGAAGTCGCCTCGCGGCAGACCTACGACCCCTGGGGGGAACAGCTCACGGGCCCAAGCCTCGAGATGGGGTGGCTCGGAGCCCAGCAGCGGCGGAGCGATCCGGCGACCGGGCTGGTGCAGATGGGCATCCGTCCGTATGACGCCGCTATTGGCGGCTTTGTCGCCGAGGACCCGGTTCTCGGAACGCCTGGTGAGAGCCAGTCCCTAAACCGGTATCCCTACGCGTGGGACAACCCGGTCAATCTCTACGACCTCGACGGCAGGGAGGTTTGCGCCAGCATCGGGATCGTTCAGGGTTGCGTCGACAGCGATGGCCCGTCGGTCAACGTGGAGCCCTGCCTTCCGCTTCTGGTCCCGGGGGTATCGGGGTGCGTCGGTGAGGACGGACCCAAGATATGTCTCGACCCGATATCAGTTCCTATCAGCGCCTGTGAGGATCCCAAGACCGCAGCGAAATATGGCGAGGCCTGCGCTAGGGCGGGTGCAACGGGTGCATTGCTTTCAGTGATCACCGGTGTAAACCTAGCCAGCATCACTACCAACGCTTCTATCGGGTGCGGATCTGCTCTGATCGAGAAGATAGCGCGCAGGCTTGGCCAGGAGGCACTAGCCGATGATGTAAATGCAGCAGGTAAAGCTTGGGATGGCGCCGAGATTCTGTGCGCTCTCACTCCAAGATGCTGAGGTAGCCCATGCCCCCGATGCTTGTCCACAGTGGAAGGTTAAAACTTGAAAGAGCAAGACGGCCCTAAACAGTTTGCTAAACGCCTAAGTGCCGTTACGGCAGGAGGCCTACTTGGCTTGGTTGCTGGAAAGGTAAAGAAAAGGGATCAGATCGCAATCAGCGTTGCGGTGGTCCTCTTTGGGATCGCTCTTATCAAGAGCGAGGGGCTCCTGATTGGATTTGCAATCGCGGCCGCAATAGGAGTCGGCTGCGGCCTGCTGATCCGCCTGCGAAAGTGGAAAGTCGGCGTGCCTCGAAGCTCAAGCGATTACTAGCCAACTCTGTCGGCATCGCTCGGGTCAGGCGAGCAAGGATCAGGAACTGGAGTTGATCGAAGCATCGAATGGGCGATGGCGCCTTCTTCCATCGCCCAAACGCGCCCGAAACCGCTGGAAAGTACCCGCAATCGCCGCGCCGCCCGATTACGAAAGCTCCTGCATCCACAGGCCATCGTTCTCGTCGTCGAGGTCTTCTGAAAATCGTGGTGTCGCCGGTGCGGGAACTGGTTGCACGGCAACTACGCTTGGCTCGGACCGACCGGATCGGGCCGAACATTGCTGCAACGAGCAAAGCGAGCGCCTGAGCGCGCACCCGTACGTCTCACAAAAGGGGGCGGTTATTCAGGCCGGCTCTAGATAGAAGACCTCGCTCGAAACGTCCTGCCGCGTGTCGATGCCGCTGATAAAGGCCCGGACCTTGCGATTGAGGATCCGTTCGATCACGCCTTTGAACTGATCCTCGGTTGCATGCTGAAAGTAGAGGCGGGTGTCACGCAGGCGCTGATGCTCTTCCATCTCGGCGAGCCTGCGCTCGGCCGGCGTGAGGCTGTCCTCCAGCGTGACGATCACGATGTCCGATCCGGCGAAGTTCGAGCGCGTCTTAGTCGGCCCGCGGCCGAACTGCTCCTTGTAGATATGGACCATCCCCCGCGAGATCTCAGCGAGAACCGAGGACTGGGAATCGTCCCTCTTCGGTCGTTCGTCGGGCATGGCTTCCTTCTGACCCCTCCTCTGAGATTGACCGCGCGTGAGGCAGAGGAGGCTGAAACCGGACGAACGGGTCGTTCCTCTTCAGCGTAGCGCCGTTTGTCTCTGGCGCTTGCAAAAGGCCAAATCGATGAGCTAGGCTAAGCGCGACGTTTCGGACGTAGTGCCAGAGCGTTAGCGCAGCGAACGAGGCAAGCGAATCCGGGTGACAACGCCGGGTTCGCGGGGCTCCATCGGAGAAGAAGCTCGATTCTCGGAGGCGTCTCATGTCTCATCTTCAATGCCCTAGCTGCGGCCTTCGGATCTCGGCCGCTATGGCAGCCGCGACTTGCCCCCGTTGCCTGCTTCGTCGGCGTGGACGCTTCGAGCTAGCGCCGGTCTCGGTGACTTTGCCCCCTCCGGCTCCTGTGACTTCGAAAGGACAGGATGCGGAACTTCAAGCTCACTGAGACCGATCGGGACTCGGGGTGTCGAGAGATCCAGGTGGCGGGAGAGCTCGACCTGGCTGTGGCCGATCAGCTCCAAGCGTGCATCGATCGCATCGACTCCGAGCGCAGCGCGATCCTGATCAACCTGGAGAAGTGCGAGTTCATCGATTCGACCGGCATCGCCTTGATCGTGGCCGCTCACAAGCAACGGGCGGAGCGAGGCCAGCGGCTTGTGGTCTGCGCGCCGTCTGACCAGGTTCTTCGCATCCTCTCGATAACCGGATTGATGGACAACGGGCTTGTTTTTCAGGACGCAGAGAAGGCGATGTCTGAACTCCGGACTGTTTGAAGCAACGGAAAGCCTGGCTGGTCGAAGCGAGATGAGCCAAGTCACTGGTTTGCCCTCCATAGATGTGGGTATAAGCCCAACCATGGAGAGGCGGGAGCAGACCGGGGCGGCACAAGCGCCTCGCGCTGCGAGCCCCTCGTTATTTCGGACGCTCCAAGCGATGCGGGCGCTGCGTGGCCGTGACCGAACTGGCATCGGTCTCATGAGGCAACCGTCCGCACGCCACTCGCCACTGCGAGGCTAGGAGGACCAATGGCCAAAGACCACGGCTCGAGCGTCAAGAGTGACAAGCAGTACGAAGGTCTGCGCAAGAAGGGGATGAGCAAGGAACGCGCCGCCAAGATCGCCAACTCCTCTGGCTCCTCGAAGAGAGGTGGGGAAAACAGCGGCGGGGGCGGCAGCAAGTCGCAGAAGCAGAAGGCGGGCCGCAAGGGCGGCAAGAAGTCAAGCTAGGGAAGGGCTCCTCCGCTGCAATTCGAATAAGGGCCTGTGCGGCTTCTGCTGACGATCTACGCACTGGGCATCCCGCTGACGATCGCCTTTTTCCTCCTGGTCGGGCTCTCCCACCACTGATGATGAGGCGCTTCCTGCGCGAGAACTCGCTGGGCGTCTTCTTCGGTCTGCTCTTCCTGGCGGCTTTGATCGGCCAAGCCATCGCCGGCCACATCGCCCACAACCAGGAAGAGCTGATGCACGGGGGCGAGGCGATCTCGCTGGGCCGCTACATGATCTCATCCAACTTCGGCCAGGCAGTGATGGAGAACTGGCAGTCGGAGTACTTGCAGTTCCTGCTCTTTCTGATGGCGACGATCTGGCTCGTTCAGAAGGGCTCGCCGGAGTCCAAGAAGCTGGACAAAAAAGGCAGGGAGTCAGACGAGGAGCAGCGGATCGGCGAGCACGCCAGGCAGGATTCTCCCGGTCCCGCGAAAGCTGGCGGCTGGCGGAGCGCGCTCTACGGCAACTCGATGCTCTTCGCGATGGCCTTCATCTTCCTCGGCTCCTGGCTGGCCCAGTCCGTCACCGGCTGGAACGTCTATAACCAGGAGCAGGCTGATCACCACGAGCAGGCGATCAGTTGGCTCAGCTACGTCGGCAACGCCGACTTCTGGGAGGCAACGCTGCAGAACTGGCAATCGGAGTTCCTCGCTGTCGGTTCCTTCGCGGTCTTCGCGATCTATCTGCGCCAGCGCGGCTCGCCGGAGTCCAAGCCGGTCGGTGCCTCTCATGAGGCGACGGGGCTTGAGGGCTAGACCGAACCACTCTTGGCGACGACGAGTGCGATTCAACGCCTCAGCTCGTTAGGTCATTGACGCTATCCGCGCGCGAAGGCTCACGGCGAGCCTTACCTCCTGGCTGAACGATCAACTCTCGATGGGGCCGACAGGAATCGGCCCGAACAATTGCTGTAAGAGCAAAGCGGCCTAGGGGCGCTGCTCCATCGCCTCCAGCGCGCGGTCCAGCTGAGCGAGGCTCACCGCCCCGGGAGGGACCGGGACCGCTCGGAAGGTCGATGCGGCAAGCTCGAGGCGGAAGGCGATCTCCCAGTCCTTGTCGAACCCGGTGACGAGCGGGTTGTCGCCCCAGCTGACGAGCCAGCCGCCGTCGGCCATCTGCCGGGCCGAGCCGCAGCAGTGGCTGGCCTTCACCTCTGAGTCGTTGAGCTGGCCGAGGTAGCGCGCCCGGCCCTGGTCGGGTTCGAGACGGTAGAAGACGACCCGCGGCCGGCGCGGCCGGTCCTTGCCGTTGTCGTAGATGCTGATGCTTCCGTCCGCGGCGATGCGGACGTCGTGCTGACCGCCGAACAGCTTGCGCGCCGGGTCGCCGACGATCCGCAGGGAGTCGGCGGTCCTGCTGCCACCGAGCTTCCAGGCGATCTCGCCGCTCGCGCGGCGGATCCCGTACACGGCGTCGGTATGGCGGGTGGAGATCACCACTTCGCCGGAGCCCCGCGGCTCGATCGCGTTGATGTGGACCGGGTCGAACGACTGCCGGCCCTGCAGGCGCCGCCGCGGGTTGCTGAGCACGTTGCGCCACCAGCGCCCGGTCTCCGCGAGCGCGATGTTCCCGCGCGAGTTCCAGCGCCAGCGCACCCGTCCCCCTCGATCGAGCTCCTGCACTTCAGCCGAGACGATGGCCGCTCGGGCGGGGCCGCCGACCCGCGTGAGGTCGGCCGTTTCCGGCACGTAGGAGCCGACCAGGAAGTGGCCCGAGTCCAGCTCGCGCAGCTCGTGGCCGTCGATGATCGGCCCCCTCGTCCTGACCAGGCGCAGCGGCTCGCCCGCGAGCGAGCGGACCTCGTGCGCCATGCGCGGGTCCAGCCCGTAGCCGTCGCCGAACGATCGCGCCCAGGCGACGGTGCCGTCGCTGAGGATCTGCGCCCACAGGGCCCGCCGCGCCGGGCTGTACCACCAGCGCGGCGTGCCCTCGTGATCGAAGGCGATCACCCAGGGCCGTTCCTCCGGGGATGCCTGGAAGGCGACGACGAAGAGGCCGGGCTCGGTCTCTCGCAGGGCTTCGAACTTCCAGGCCGGGAAGTCGGCGGGGAGGCAGCGCACCTCGTAGCTGCGCTGGCCCCCCTCGTCGCTGACCGTGAGCTCGAAGTCCTCGCCGGGCGCCACGCCGGGGTCGATCCTGATCGCTCCTTTCTCGGGTGGTTTGGAGCCGACGGCGACTTCGACGTCGTTGCCCGCCTCGACCTGGATCGGCTCCGCGCCCCGGCCGCAGCGGGAGGCATACCGGATGGTGGCGCTGTCGAAGGCCGGGTAGAGGCCGTCGATCGCGAGCGACGGCGGGCCGGTGGCGGTTCCCCTCTCGGCATCGCCGCCGCAGCCCGCTAAGGCAGGCTGGAACAGCGCTGCGACGAGCAGGCTCCAGAGCCAGGGATGCCGAGGGTGAAAGACCGTGCCTGCACTGTGCCCGCGGCGAGCCGGCATCCAAACCCTGGGGGCGTTGCCGCTGCCCTACTGGACGACCGGCAGCGGCGTGCCGCTGACCGGGGGCGCCTCGGCCGCGTTCGGGACCGCTTGCAGCACCGGCAGCTCCTGCGGGGTCGAGGCGAGGATGCCGCGGGCCGCTTGGCGAATCGCCTGCGAGGCGGGCGCGTCGGGCTCGGCGATCACCAGCGGCGAGCCGTTGTCGGCGTGCTCGCGCAGCGGCTCTGACAGCGGCACCTTGCCGAGCAGCGGCACGTCGAGCTCGTCCGCGAGGAGCTGGCCACCGCCCTCGCCGAAGATCGTGAAGCGCTCCCCGTCGGGCGTCGTGAAGCCGGACATGTTCTCGATCACGCCGAGGATCTCGAGGTCGAATTTGGCGGCCATCTCGGCGCCGCGCTGCGCCACCGACTGGGCGGCGGGCTGCGGGGTGGTGACGACGACGAACTTGGCTTGGGGGAGCAGCTGAGCGAGCGTCATCGAGACGTCGCCGGTCCCCGGCGGGAGGTCGAGCAGCAGGTACTCGAGCTCGTCCCAGGCGACGTCCTCGAGGAACTGCTGGATCGCCTTGTGCAGCATCGGCCCGCGCCAGACGACCGCCGAGTTGTCCTCGACGAAGAAGCCGATCGACATCACCTTGACCCCGCTCGGCGACTCCAGCGGCAGGATTTTGCGCTCGCCGTTCACTTCCGGCTTGCTGTTGACCCCGAGCATCCGCGGGATCGAGTAGCCGTAGACGTCGCAGTCGAGCGCGCCGGCCGGGTGGCCTTCGGCGGTCAGCGCCGCTGCCAGGTTGGCGGTCATCGTCGACTTGCCGACGCCGCCCTTGCCGGAGGAGACGCAGATCACGTTCTTGACCTTGGCCAGCGCCCCCTGGGGCAGCTTGCCGCGGCCGAGCGTCTGCTGCAGCTGGCCTTTCTCCTCGTCGGAGAGGACGTCGAAGCCGACGCCGACCCCGGTCACACCGTCCAGCTCCATCACTTGCTTGGCGACTGCCTGTTCGAAGTGGGAGCGAATCGGGCAGCCGGCGGTGGTCAGGGAGACGATCACCTCGACCCGGCCGCTCTCCTGCACGTCGATCGAGCGGACCATGCCCAGCTCGACGATCGAGCGGCGCAGCTCGGGGTCGATGACGGCGCGCAGCTTCTCGGTGATCTGATCTTGGCTGGGAGCGGCATGGCCTCGATTCTCGCAGAGGCGGAATCTCGGGCGTCCTACGGGGGGAGAGTCGACCCAGGCCGCCGCCTTGGGCCTCTGCACGCAGTCGAGCGAAGGAGGACCGATGGTGGGAGCAAGAGGCAGCCGGATCCGGAGCGTCGCGCTGGGAGCGCTGCTGGCGCTCAGCATCCTGTTGCTGGGCGCCTCGGAGGCAGACGCCGGGAAGTACGCGGTCGCGCAGTGCGGCTGGTACGTCGGCGCCGACGCGAGCTGGGCGGACACCACCGGCGGCGCCAAGTTCCGGCCCGACGCCTGGTGCGTTCCGCCCGCCGGCCAGGACCCGTTCGACGGCGCCCACATGAAGAGCTTCACCCGCAACGCCGGGACGGTCTCGGGAACCCGCTTCGCGCGTTGGCGCTGGGCAGCGCCGCCGGGGACCGGGATCACCCAGGTCCGCGGCACCTGGTGGCAGGCCCTCCACGACGGGATGGAGCAGCGCCTGGGGGTGGACCCCGGAAACGGCGGCTTCGAAGTATTCGCCGGCGCTGCCTCGACCAACGTCGCCCCGCGCGAGTTCGTCGCCGGCTTCGCGACCCCGAAGGCCGCTTTCGAAGACAGGCTGCTCTGCGCCAAAGCGGAGGCCAAGTGGTGCGCCCTCGACGCGACCTCCTGGTCCGGACTGCGGGCGCTGACGATCACGGTCCAGGACGACGCGGGGCTTTGGGCCTCGATCGCCGGCGAGATCGGGGCCGGCGGTTGGCGGCGCGGTGTCCAGGGGGCCGCCTTCGCCGCCGGCGACTCCGCCGGATCGGGCGTCCGCTTCGGCGAGACGACGGTTGACGGAGGGAGGGTCGACCTCACCGAGTATCCGTGCGCCAAAGCGCTGATCGGCAGCGAGTGGCGAGCCACTCTGATGCAGCCGTGTCCCCCCAGCGCTTCGGGTCAAACCGCGATCGACACCCGTCGCTTCAGCGACGGGACCCACCTATTGCGTCACTGCGCGACCGACTTCGCCGGCAACGTCGGGTGCACTCCCAGCTGGCCGATCCACATGGACAACAACCCGCCGGCCCAGCCGCGCAACCCGACTCTGGCCGGGGGCGACGCGTGGCGCCGTGTCAACGACTTCGACTTCACCTGGGTCAATCCGGACCAGGGCCCGGCGAGCCCGATTGCGGGCGCCTACTGGCGGATCGTCGGGCCGGCCGGCTTCGACACCGGCGTCAAGCTCGCCGCCGGGCAGAACCTCGCCACGCTGCTGGATCGCTCTGTGCCGCGTCCCGGCCTCTTCGCTCTGCACCTGTGGCTGCGCGACGAAGCGGGCAACGACGCCCCGGCCTCGGCAATCGAGGTGCCGCTGCGCTTCGACGACGTGTCGCCCGAGCTCGCCTTCGAGGCGGGTGACGCCCTCCAGATCCCCGACCGGATCCGCGCCGTGATCGAAGACCTGCACTCTGGGCCCGCCTCGGGGGCGGTCTTCTACCGTCGCCTCAACGCTGCGGAGTGGATCGACCTGCCGACCCGGGTCGAGGCCGACCCCGGCGGCGCGAAGGCGACCCTGGTCGCTCGCACGCCCGAGCTGGAGCCGGGGACCTACGTCTTCCGCGCCGACGGCGCCGACCGAGCCGGGAACGCGGTATCGACCACGCTGCGCGCCGACGGCACCGAGATGGCGATCCGCAAGGTGCCGCCTGCGGTGGCGCCGAAGCGGGCGTTGCCACCGCGGGCGAAGAGCCGCCTGTTCGCGCGGCTGCGCGGCGGCCACGGTCGCGGCGACTCGCTGACGATTCCCTTCGGCGCCCCGGCGCTGCTCAGCGGCAGGCTGACCCGCGCCGACGGTGCCGGTGTCGCCGGCCGCGAGCTGCGGGTCACCGCCCGGCCCTCCCGGGCGCTCTCGCGGAGACCGCCCGCGCGACCGCCGTGACCGGCGAGCGCGGCGGGTTCGAGCTGCGCCTCGCGCCCGGCCCCTCGCGGCAGATCACCGTCTCCTTCGTCGGCGACGGCGGCCTCGAGCCGGCCCGGCGTCCCTCGCTCGAGCTGCGGGTGCGCTCGGGCATCTCGCTGCGCGCCCGGCCGATTGCCCTGCGGACCGGCGAGGCGGTCCGGCTCTCGGGCCGGGTTCGGACCCGTGGCGCCCCGGTGCCACGGCGCGGCAAGCTGGTCGCGATCCAGTACCTGGAGGCGGCGACTCGTCGCTGGCGCCCGGTCCTGGTCACGCGGACCGACCACGGCGGGCGCTTTCGCGCTCGTTATCGCTTCCGTTACGTCAGCGGCACCGCCTCGATCAGGCTGCGGGCGACCGCCTTGGCGGAAGAGCGCTGGCCCTACGCGCCCGGTTCCTCCCGCCCGGTCACGGTCCGCGTCCGGGGGTCGGTAGGGTGACCGGCCATGTCGCAAGCCACCCTTCACACCAATGCCGGGGCGATCGTGCTCGAGCTGTTCGACGAGGACGCGCCGAAGACCGTCGAGAACTTCCGCAAGCTCGCCGCCGACGGGTTCTACGACGAACTGATCTTCCACCGGGTGATCCCGGACTTCATGGTCCAGGGCGGCTGTCCGGAGGGCACCGGCACGGGCGGGCCCGGCTACACCTTCGAGGACGAGTTCAACGACCACAAGGTCGTGCGGGGGGCGCTGGCGATGGCCAATGCCGGCCCGAACACGAACGGCTCCCAGTTCTTCATCGTCACCGCCGGCGCCGCGCCCTGGCTCGACGGCAAGCACACGGTCTTCGGCGCTGTCGTCGAGGGGATGGACGCGGTCGACGCGATCGAGTCGACGCCGACCGACGGCTCCGACAAGCCAGTTGAGCCGCAGAAGATCGAGCGCGTCGAGCTCTCTTAGCGCGGGGGCCGGTGGGGCCTCCTCACTCGCCTACCTGGCTGCATCGCCGCCTGCCGTCCGAGGTTCTCACCCGGCCAGCGGCGCAAAACGTTCGGAGGCCCCACCGGCCCCCGTACCCCGGAAGCTGAGCTGAACACGGCATGCTGAGACCGTCCCGGTGGGACGGGTCACGTCGGATGGGTGTCGGCCACCCCTCTGAACGTTTTGCGCCGCTGGCCCGCAAGCGTTCGCGGGCGAGCGGCGGGCGATCCAGCCAGGTAGGCGAGTGAAGAGGGGTGGCCGACACCCATCTAAGAGGCCTGTGTCGGGGCGGTCGGGTCGACCGCCTCGCGTTCGTCGAGCTCGTCGAAGCGCCGCGTCGGTAGCCGCCGCGTCGCCCAGAAAGAGGCGATGACGAGGAAGCCGGCGAGGAGGAAGGCGATCTTCAGCGAGCTGATCTGCGCGTCTTCGTAGTTCGCGACGATCGCGTCGACCTCGGTCGGCGCGAGGTCGGCTTCCTCGGCGCTCGCTCGTACTGCGTCGGCGGCGACGAAGCTGCCGCCGGCGCTGAGCCGGACCTCGACCTGGTCCTTGGCCGCTTGCGAGAGCTGCGGCTCGTCGGCGACGTTGCCCGAGAAGGAGGCGAGCAGTCCGCTGATCACGATCGCCCCCAGCAGGGCGGTGCCGAGCGAGGACCCGAGCTGTTGCGCCGTGTTCTGCAGGCCACCCGCCTCGCTGCGCTGCTGGTCGGACACCGAGGACTGGACGACGTTGCCGAGCTGGGAGACGATCAGGCCCATCCCGACTCCGAGCACGCCCATCGCGGCGAGGAAGGCGCCGTTGTCGAGCTCGGGCTCGATCGTCCCGAGCAGCATCCCGGTGGCGAGGAGGACGACGAGGAGGCCGGCCCGGACCAGCGTCCTGGCCGGGAAGCGGCGGGCGAGGGCGGAGCCGGCCATCGCGGCGAAGAAGAGGCCGACCGAGGCGGGCAGCATGCGCACGCCGGTTTCGAACGCGTCGAGGCCCTGCACGATCTGCAGGAAGAGCGGCACGGTGAAGAAGATCCCCATCAGGACCAGGTTCTGGGCGAGCAGCATCGCCACCCCGCCGCGCAGGGTCGGGACGCGGAACAGCGCGAAGTGCAGGAGCGGCTCGCCGCCGCGTTCCTCCACGCGCCGCTCCCAGGCACGGAAGGCGGCGAGGACGAGGGCGCCGGCGCCGATCACGAACGGGGTCAGCGAGAACCCGAACGGCTCCACCGGCGAGTCGCGCGGCGCCAGCCAGCCCCAGTTGCTGGCCTGCAGGACGCCGAACACGATCAGGCCTAGGCCGAGGGCCGAGAGCACCCCGCCCATCCGGTCGAGACGGGCGCCCCTCTCTGGCGCCGTGGCCGCGATCCGGCCGACGCTGAGGAGGATCCCGATCGTGACGACGACCTCGCCTGCGAAGACCAGGCGCCAGGTCAGCTCGGTGGTCACCCAGCCGCCGAGAATCGGGCCGACGGCGATCCCCGCGCCGGCGACGCCGCCGAGCACTCCGTAGGCGACCGCTCGCTCCTTGCCCTCGTAGGTCGAGGCGACGAGCGCGACCAGGGCGGGCAGGACCAGGGCGGCTCCGACTCCCTCCAGCACCGACCAGCCGAGCATCAGGGTCGGGATGTTCCAGGAGACCGCCGTCAGCCCCGAGCCGACGGCATAGATGCAGAGGCCGACGACGAACGCGCGCCGCCGCCCCCAGATGTCGCCGAGCTTGCCCCCGATCAGCATCAGCCCCGCCATCACTAACGCGTAGAAGGCGATCACGATCTGAATCGTCGTCACCGTCGTGTCGAAATCGGCGACGAGCTGGGAGATCGAGACGTTCATCACCGCCTGGTCGAGCACCATCAGAAATTGGGCGGTCCCGAGGACCGCCAGTGCTCCCCATCTCCTCATCGCAGGCGAGCCTACCGGCGCCGGTGGTTTAATCGCTGCGGTTGATCGGCGGCGAGAGGCGAAAACAGCGGTGGTCGCGTTACGCGGAGCGGATGAACCAGGCGTTCGGCCTCGTCCTCCTGCTCGTCGTCGCCACCTACGTCCTTGCCTCCTTGGCGCACTACAGCGGCTGGGGCGCGGTCGCCCTCGCGACGATCGGCTGCACCAGCGCCGTCGTCGCCCTCGGCAGCTCGGGCATGCGGCCCGCGATCGTGCGCACGGCGCTCGGGGCTGCGGCGCTCTCCGTCCTCCTGGCTCTGGCGGGCGCCCTCGGCGGCGGCGACGGGTTCTACGCCGCGGCGGGCCTGGTGCAGACGCTGCTGCTGCTCTTCGCCACCTTCGCGGTGCTGCGCGCGGTGCTCACCGAGCCGACGGTCAGCTTCCGCACGATCCTCGGCGCGATCAGCGTCTACATGATCTTCGGCCTGCTCTTCACCTCGCTCTACACGGCGATCGACCGTCTCCAGGCCGCCCCCTTCTTCACCGATGCCGGCGCCGGCACCGGCACCGGCGATTTCATCTTCTTCAGCTTCACCACGCTGACCACGACCGGGTACGGCAACCTCGTCCCCGCCGGCCAGCCCGGCCAGATGCTCGCCGGCCTGGAGATGCTGCTCGGCCAGATCTTCCTCGTCACCCTGATCGCGGGCCTGGTCAGCCTTTGGCGCCCGCGGCGGCGCGACTGACCGCCTCCGGCGCCGCCTCGTCCTCTGCCTCGTAGGCGGCGAGCAGCTCGCGTTCGCCGTCCTTGTCGGGGAAGAGGAAGAAGACGAGGGCGGCCCCGATCGCGATCGCGACGATGCCCGCGGTGTAGGCCCAGGCGTCCCCCTGGAGGAAGGAGCTCTTCGCCGCGGCGACGATCGCCGAGGCGTGGGCCGGGTGCTGGGAGGCGAGGTCGGCGGCGCTGGCGAACGACTTGGTCAGCTCCCCTTCGACCGCGGTGGTGACGTTCTGGGGGGAGCGGGAGATCGCTTCGGCGGCAGCCGCGGCGTAGCCGGCGGTCAGCAGGGCGCCGAGGATCGACTGCATGATCGCGCCGCCGAGGTCGCGCTGCAGGTCGGCGGTGGCCGAGGCCATCCCGGCGCGCCGGACCGGCACCGAGCCGGTCAACGAGTGCGAGGCGGGCGTGCCGGCGAACCCGACGCCGACCCCGACCAGGGCGTAGCCGAGCCCGACCTTCCAGTAAGGGATGCCCTCCTTCCAGAGCAGCAGCATGGTCAGGAACCCGAGCAGGCAAAAGGCGTAGCCGAGCAGCAGGGTGAAGCGCGCCCCCCGCGCCTCGACCAGTTTCGCCGAGCGCGGCGCGACGACGACCATCAAGGCCGCCGCGGGGAGGATCGCCAACCCGGCCTCGAGGGTCGAGTACTGGAGCACGTTCTGGAGGAACTGCTGGCCGACGAACATCGCCGCCATCAGCGAGCCGAAGACGATGATCCCGGCGGCGGCGGCGACCCAGAAGATGCGGCGCGAGGCGATCTCGAGGTCGTAGAGCGGGGCCGCGAGGCGGCGCTGGCGCAGGACGAAGGCGGCGATCGTGGCGAGGGCGAAGACGCCGAGGCCGACCGCGACGGCGCCGGCGTTGGGGACCGGCGCCAGGTTGATCGCGAGGACGAGGGCGGCGACCATCAGCACCGAGAGCAGGCCGCTGAGGTTGTCCACCGGCTCGGTCGACTCGTTGACGTGGGAGGGGACGAAGCTCCATGCGAGGTAGAGGGCGACGAGCGCCAGCGGCAGGGTGATGAAGAAGACCGAGCCCCACTCGAAATGGATCAGCAGGGCACCTGAGATCAGCGGGCCGAGGGCCGAGATGCCGCCGCCGAGCGCCGACCAGAGGGCGATCGACTTCGTCCGCTCCGGTCCCGACCAGAGCGCCGTGATCAGCGCCAGGGTGGTGGGGAAGGCCATGCCGGCGGCGAGGCCGCCGATGAGGCGGGCGGCGAAGAGGACCTCGATCGAGGGGGCGAGGGCGGCCAGCAGCGAGGCCGGGATCGCCAGTCCGGTGCCGAGCAGCAGCATCATCTTGCGTCCGTGGCGGTCACCGAGGGCGCCGAGGTAGAGGACCGAGGCGGCGAGCCCGAGCGAGTAGCCGACCGCGACCAGGTTGAGCGCGGTCTGGCCGGCGTCGAAGGCCTTGCCGATGTCGGGCAGCGCGACGTTGGCAACCGCCAGGTTGAGGTTGGCGACCGCCGCGACCAGGATCAGGGCGGCGAGCACGGCGGTGGCGCGGTCGGGGCGGGTCGATTTCTCGTGCATCAGCGGAGGGGGTGGGATTCGAACCCACGAGACGCCGAAAGACGCCTACCGGTTTTCAAGACCGGCGCATTCAACCGCTCTGCCACCCCTCCCGGGTTGGTCGGTGCGGATGCTAGAGGCAGGCCGACCGCTCGGCACGGCTTGTGCTGATTGGATTGGCGGGTGCGCCGACTGCTCGTACTCGCCTCGGCGATGATCTTTCTCGACGTCGCCTTCTTCGCCGCAATCGCTCCGCTGCTGCCGGAGTACGTCGACGATCTCGACCTGAGCAAGGCCGAGGCGGGGATTCTCTCGGCGTCCTACGCGGCGGGCACGCTGGCCGCCTCGCTGCCGGCGGGCTTGGTCGCCAGCCGGATCGGGCCGCGGCGTACGGTCATCTACGGCCTGCTGATGCTGGGTGTCTCCAGCGTCGTCTTCGGCCTGGTCGGGGAGATCCTCCTGCTCGACGCGGCGCGCTTCATCCAGGGCATCGCCGGAGCGCTGATCTGGGCCGGCGCCCTCACCTGGCTGATCGCCGCATCGCCCGACGCGAAGCGCGGCTCGGTGATCGGCACCGCGCTCGGCACCGCGGTCGCGGGCGCCCTGCTCGGGCCCGTGCTCGGCGCCCTGGCAGGGTCGGTCGGCACGGCGCCGGTCTTCTGCTCCGTCTTCTTCGTCACCCTCGCCCTTGCCTACGCCGCCTCGCGCTTCCCCGACGTCGGCGTCTCGGAGCGCCAGGCGCTCGCGGAGATCAAGGACGCGATTCTCAGCCGCCCGGTGCTCGACGCGACGGCCTTCGTCGCCGTGCCCTCGGTGATGTTCGGCGCGATCGAGGTTCTGGTGCCGCTGGAGATCGACTCGCTCGGCGGCGGGCACGGCGTGATCGCCGCCGGCTTCATCGCGGGGGCGGGGCTGGAGGCGGCGCTGGCGCCGTTTGCCGGGCGCTTCTCCGACCGGGTCGGGCGCCGCAGCCCCTACGTCGCCGGGCTCTCGATCTGCGCGCTGGCGATGATCGGCGTCGCGCTCGCGCAGACCCTCGGCGGCGTGATCGCCGCCCTGATCGTCACCTCGCTGGGCGCGGGGCTCTGTTTCGCGCCGGCCCTGACCCTGCTCTCCGACGTCGCCGACGCCAGCGCCCTGCATCAGGGCTTCGCCGCCGGCCTCTCCAACATGGCCTGGGCTGCCGGCCAGGTGGTCGGCGGCGCTGGCGGCGGCGTCCTCGCCAGCTTCACCGGCAACGCCGTCCCCTGCATCGCGATCTCGCTGCTGCTGATGGTCACCGTTGCCTACGCCTTTCGCACCCTGGCGCCGCCGGTGACCGCCCGAGCGGCGGCGGGCTAGGCTCCTCCGATGGCGAGCGGGAGGTCAGGCGAGTGGGTCAACTGGGCCGGCGATCAGTCGTGCCGGCCGGCCGAGGTCCTGCGGCCCGCGAGCCGGGACGAGCTCGCCGAGGCGGTCGCGACGGCTGCGGGCGCCGGGCGCAAGATCAGCGTCGCCGGCTCTGGCCACTCCTTCACCGAAGCGGCGATGATCGACGGCGGCACCCTGGTCCGGGTCGAGGCGCTGAAGGGGGTGCTCGACGCGGACCGCGACTCGGGCCTGGTCAAGGTCGGCGGCGGGACCGTGCTCGCCGACCTCAACGAGGAACTGGCCGCCCTGGGGCTGGCGATGGAGAACCTCGGGGACATCGACAGCCAGACGATCGCCGGCGCGATCTCGACCGGCACCCACGGAACGGGCGCGCGCCTGCGCAACATCTCCGCCCAGGTCGAGGGGATGGAGCTGGTCCTCGCCGACGGCAGCGTGCGCCACCTCAGCGCCGCCACCGATCCCGAGCTGCTGCGGGCGGCACGAGTCGGCGTCGGCGCGCTGGGGGCGATCGCCGCCGTCACCCTGCGCTGCGTCCCCGCCTTCACGCTCGACCGGGTCGACACGCAGCGGCCGCGCGAGCAGGTCCTCGACTCCTTCCAGACGGAGGCGGACGCCCACGACCACTTCGAGCTCTTCACCTTCCCCTACTCCGATCGGGCCCTGGTCCTCGAGCGCAACCGCACCGACGCCCCCGCCAGTCCCCGCGGCCGGGTCGGGACGTACCTCAACGACGTCGTGCTGGAGAACTGGGCGCTGGGGGCGCTCTCGGCGACGGGACGGCGCTTCCCGAACGCGATTCCCTCGCTGGCCCGGTTCGCCGCCCGTGTCGCCACCGGCGGGCGCACGGTCGACCGCAGCGACCGCGTCTTCGCCAACGAGCGCCGCGTGCGCTTCACCGAGATGGAGTACGGGGTGCCGCGCGAGCAGGGCCCCGAGGCCGTGCGGAGGGTGATCGAGTGGGTGCGCGCCAACCGCTACCCGGTCTTCTTCCCGATCGAGATGCGGGTCGCGGCGGGAGACGACGCGATGATCAGCCCCTCGCACGATCGCGACACCGCCTACGTCGCCGTCCACCAGTACCGGGGGATGGAGTGGCGCCCGTACTTCGAGGCGGTCGAGGCGATCATGAACGAGTTCGGGGGCCGCCCCCACTGGGGCAAGCGCCACTTCCAGACCGCCGCGACCCTGGCGCCGCGCTACCCGGCCTGGGCCGAGTTCCAGCGCGCCCGCGACGAGCTCGACCCGACCCGGGCATTCACCAACGAGTACGCGGCGCGGGTTCTGGGTCCCTAGGAGCCGTCTAGAGGAAGTTCTTGCCCTCGCCCCGGTAAGTGGGCACGACATCGACGATCTCCTCGCCCTCGACCAGGTGCAGCGCGTCGAAGCGCTCGCAGAGCTCGCCGGCCTTGGCGTGGCGCAGGTACGCGCGGTCGCCGACGCCGAGCTCCGCGGCGGCCTCGCCGAGCAGCGGCGTCTGCACCTCGCCGGCGCCCTCCTCGGGGTCGAGACGGAGCCCTTCCGGCAGCCACGGCGCCGGCAGCCGCGCCGGGTCGCCGCTGCCCGAGGCGAGGTAGCCGCCGCCGAGCGCGGTCGCGACCTTGCGCGAGGGCTTGCGGACGATCGGCAGGGCGAACCCGGCGGCCGGCGTGAGGGTGAAGCGGGTGTAGTGGTCGAAGAGGGCGGGCGCGTAGAAGCCCGAGCCGGCGGTCACCTCGTTCACCGCGTCCTCGGCCGCGGTCAGCTCGAGGCTGCCGGTGCCGCCGCCGTTGACCACCTGCAGCTCGACGAACTCCCCGAGCGCGGCGACCACGGCAGCGCGCCGCGCGGCCAGCTCGGCGGCGGACCGGCGTTGCATGAAGCGGATCGCCGCGCCGCGCAGGCGCTGCCCCGGCGGCCGGTCGCCGACCCCGGCGATCTGCCCCTCGTAGGACATCAGCGCGTCGAGTTCGATCTGCGGGCGTCGCTCGATCTCCCGAGCCAGCTCGACCGCCTGCTCGACCGTGTGGACCGGCGAGCGCTTCGGCCCGACCTTGATCCGGCCGCCCAGCGCCCACCAGCCGGCGTCGAGGTCGATGCAGACCCGGACCGGGGCGGCCCCGGTCCCCAGCACCGACTCGATCGCGTCGAGGTGCTCGACGCAGTCGACCATCACGATCGGCGCCCCGTCCGGGTGGGCGACCGAGCGCAGCGCCAGCTCGCCGAGCGCGCCGCTGTCGGCGGTCGGGTAGGCGAGCAGCAGGTTCTCGAACCCCTGCTCGGCCAGCCACAGGGTCTCGGGCAGGGTGTAGGTCATCAGTCCCTCGAAGCGCGCGTCCCGCCGCAGGATCGCCTCCAGCAGCGCCCGGCAGCGCACCGACTTGCTGGCGACCCGGACCGGCTTGCTCCCGGCCCGCTCCAGCATCGCCTCCGCGTTTGCCCACATCGCGTCGAGGTCGACGAAGGCGAAGGGCGCCTCGACCTCGGCGAAGATCCGCTCGTAGCGCTGGTGGGACTGGGTGGGCGGAGCCGACACCCGCATCAGCCTATCCCCGCCGTGCCCCGTTAATTCCTACAATCGACCGAACGCCCGGAGAGGTGGCCGAGTGGCTGAAGGCACTCGCCTGCTAAGCGAGTAGGGGGCGCAAGCTCTCTCGAGGGTTCGAATCCCTCCCTCTCCGCTTTCCGCCGCTCAGGCTGCGCGGGACGGCGTCCTCGCTCGCTCACGTGCAGAGCACACTTCGCTCACTGCGTCCTTGCCCCGCTTTGCCTGAACGATGGAAAGGGGGTCAGCTGTGCCGCGAGCGGATCACGACCCGGGCGCCGCGCGCCGGGATCATCGTCACGTTGCGGTGCAGAGCACGCTCGGGGGCCGGGTCCTCGGCTTCGAGGTCGAGGCGGCGGGCCATCGCCTCGAGCACGACGCGCTGCTCGGCCATCGCCAGGGCGGCGCCGAGACAGCGGCGGATGCCGCCGCCGAAGGGAATCCACTCATAGGTGCCGGGCTTACGGCCTAGCCAGCGCTCCGGCAGGAAGTCGAAGGGCCGCGGGTAGAGGTCTTCGCGGTGGTGGACGAGGAGGATGCTCATCGCCACCGGCGTCTCGGCGGGGGCGCCGTGCTCGCCGAGCCGCCAGGGCACCTGGACCCGGCGACCGATCATCGGGATCACCGGCCGCGAGCGCATCGTCTCGACGATCGTCGCCTCGATCCACACCTCGGCATCCTCGCCGGAGCGGGCCGCGGCCAGCAGGGCCTCGTGCGCGTGCGGCGTGCGCACCAGACGCTCCCAGGCCCAGGCAAGCGAGTTCGCGGTCGTCTCGTGCCCGGCGAGAACGAGGACGAGGAGCTCGTCGCGCAGTTCTTTGTCGCTCAGCGCCTCGCCCTCCTCGGTTCGGGCCTGCAGCAGCAGCGAGAGGATGTCGCGGCGCTCGTCGAGGTCGGCGGCGCGGCGGCGTGCCTGGATCACGCCGTAGACCTGGCGGTCGAGCAGGTTGAGGCCCACTTTCATCGGCCCGATCGCCTCGTCGCGGCCGATGTTGAGCAGCTCTCCGATCTGCGCCGCCGGGCGGGTCGAGGCGTTGACTAGGCGCCGGATCATCTGCCGCAGGCCGTGCTCGGGGGTGCCGCGCTGGGGCTTGCCCTCGATGCCGAAGATGCCGGCCATGATCACGTCGAGGGTGATCGCCTGCATCCGCGGCGCCAGCGCGAACGGCTCGCCGACCGGCCAGCGGTCGATCTCGCGTTCGGTCGCCGCGGCGATCATCTGCGTGTAGGCCTCGATCGCCTCTCCGTGGAAGGGCGGCAGCAGCAGCTTGCGCTGGCGCATGTGGCGGGGGCCGACCGCGGTGAGGACCGAGTCGGGGCCGACGACCGGCCGCAGCGGCGACTCGCCGGTCAGCGACGGCGCCTGCTCGGGCGAGGCGGTGAACAGCGAGCGCACGTGGTCGGGGTGGCTGGTGACCGTGACCGGGTCCTCGGTGGCGCCATGCATCTGGAAGACCTCGCCGAGCTCGCGGCGGGCGCGGAAGACGAGCTCGATCTGGCGCTGGTTGAAGCGCAGCGACTGGACCAGGCGGGGCAGGCGGATCGCGGGCGGCGAGGGCAGTCCGGCGAGCTCGCCGGCTTCGATCGGGCCGGCGGGGGAGGGAGCCGCTTTGCCGACCAGGTCGGCGACGGCGGCACCGGGATCGGCGACGGTTGCCATCGCATAGAAGTTACACGGATCGATGTCGCGGTCTGCGACCTTCGTCACCGATAACGAGCCGATTGCAGGAGAGCGAGGCTCTGCCCTCTACAGTCAGTCGATGCAGGCGAGTTCATCACCGACGGGCGAGCACACGGGGCGGCGGACGAAGATCATCGCCACGGTCGGCCCCGCCAGCTGGGACCCGCCGGTGCTCGAGCAGCTGGTCGAGGCTGGGGCCGACGTCTTCCGCCTCAACTTCTCCCACTCGCCTCCCGAGCGGCAGGCGGAGACGATCGGGAAGATTCGCGCGGCGGCCGAGCGGGTCGGGCGCGAGGTCGCCGTGCTCGGCGACCTGCCCGGGCCGAAGCTGCGGATCGGCTCGCTGCGGGACGACTTCGCCGAGCTGGAGACGGGGATGCACGTGACCCTGACGCCGCGCGCGGTCGAGGGCGACCGCGAGACGATCCCGGTCTCCTGGCCGGGGATATCGGAGCTGCGCGAGGGCCAGCACGTCTACCTCGCCGACGGGGCGATCCGCCTGCGGGTCCTCGATCCCGACCAGGGCGAGATCGAGTCCGAGGTCGAGGTGGGGGGGACGCTGACCTCGCACAAGGGGATGAACATCCCCGGCGGCGCGCCGCTGCCGGCGACCACCGACGTCGACCTCAGCTGGGTCGAGTTCGCGGTCGAGCACGGCGTCGACCTGCTCGCCGTCTCCTTCGTCTCCACCGCGGAGGACCTGAAGCCGGTCGCCGACCGGCTGCGCGAGCTCGACGCCGACATCCCGCTGATCGCGAAGATCGAGAAGCAGGAGGCGGCGGCGAACGCCGCGGAGATCGCGCGGGTGGCGAACGGCGGCCTGATGGTCGCGCGCGGCGACCTCGGGATCGAACTGCCGCTGGAGCGGATGCCGGTCGAACAGAAGCGGCTGATCGCGATCGCCGGCCAGCGCTCGAAACCGGCGATCACCGCCACCCAGATGCTGGCCTCGATGGTCACCGAGCGGCGACCGACTCGGGCCGAGGTGACCGACGTCGCCAACGCGATCTACGACGGCACCGACGCGATCATGCTCTCCGAGGAGACCGCGGTCGGCCAGCACCCGGTCGAGGCGGTGCGGGTGATGGACCGGATCGCCCGCGCCACCGAGCCCGACCTGCGCTACGGCGAGTGGCTGTTCACGCGCACCGACCAGGCGACCCAGGACGTCGCCGACTCGGTCGCGCAGGGGGCAGTCGGCGCCGTCTACCGGCTCGGGCTGAAGGCGCTCGTGGTGCCGACCAACAGCGGCCGCACCGCCCGCCTCGTCTCCGCCCATCGGCCCAACGTGCCCGTGCTCGCCGTCTCCCCATATATAAGGACCGTCCGCCGGCTCAGCCTGCTGTTCGGGGTGACCGCGGTGCAGAGCGACTTCGGCACCGAGCTGCGCGGCCTGCTCGACCACTGCGCCGGCGTCGCCGCCCGCCACGGGATCGCCGAGCCGGGCGACCTGGTCGCGATCACCGCCGGCCTCGACGGGCAGGAAATGGGCACGAACCTGTTCGAGGTGCATAGGGTGCCCGAGTTATGAGCCCGGCGGCGAGACTGGAGCGCGAGGAGAGCGGCCTGGCGGTGCTGAGCTTCGACAGCCCGCCGCTCAACCTCTTCGACCGGCGGATGATCGACGACTTCCAGGCGGCGATCGAGGACGTCGCGGCCTCGCCGCCGCGGGCGCTCTTGATCCGCGCCGACGGGCGCGCCGTCTCCGGCGGGGTCGACGTCCACGTCTTTGAGGGGCTGACGCCGGAGCAGGGAAGCCGGCTATGGGACGAGCTGCTGGGGACGATCGACCGGCTCGAGGAGCTGCCGGCGCCGATCGTCTTCGCCGCCCACGCGCTGACCCTGACCGCCGCCTTCGAGATCGCGCTCGCCTGCGACCTGATCGTCGCCTCGCCCAAGGCCGGCTTCGGCCTGGTCGAGAAAGTCGTCGGCCTGACTCCGTCGATGGGCGGGACCCAGCGCCTCGCCGAGCGCGCCGGCAGCGGCCGCGCCCGCCACTTCGTGATGAGCGGGGAGATCTTCAGCGCCGAGGAGCTGGAGCGCTGGGGCGTCGTCAACGCGATCTACCCCGAGGACGAGTTCGAGCAGCGCTCCCGCGCTTTCGCCGCCGAGCTCGCTGCCGGCCCGACCAAGGCGCACGCGATGACCAAGCACATCCTCAAGCGCTTCCGCGCGGGCGGCATCCCCGCCGCCGACGATGCGGTCCGCACCGAAGCGGGCGAGCTGTTCGCGACCGAGGACCTGCAGAACGCGGTCAAGACCTTCCTCGAGCACGGGGGCCCCGGCCACGCCGCCTTCGAGGGGCGTTAGGGTCCCGGCCGTGACCGACTTCGACGCGATCGCAGCGGGACTGGCCCAGGCGGTGCCGTTCGTCGGCTACCTCGGGATCGAGATCACCGAGATGGCCGAGGGCGAGGCGACCGCCGTCCTCCCCGAGCGCTCGGAGCTGACCAATCACGTCGGCTCCCAACACGCCGGCGCCCTCTTCGCCGCTGCCGAGACGGCTTCGGGAGCGGCCTTCGTCGGTGCCTTCCTGGAGCGCATGGCCGACGTCACCCCGCTCGCCCGCAGCGCCGAGATCAACTACGAGATGATCGCCAAAGGCCCGATCTCCGCCAATGCCACCCTCGGCATGCCCAAAGGCGAGGCCCTCTCGACCCTCGACGCCGACGGCAAGGTCGAGTTCCCCTGCGAGGTCGTCCTCGAAGACGGCGACGGCACCCAGGTCGCCAGCGCCACGATCCGCTGGCACGTCCGGCTCAACAAGCCGGCCGCCGCCTAGCCAAGCGCAGGAACCCCTAGAATCGCCCTCCGGGCCACCCCGCCCGAACCCGCGCCAGTAGCTCAGCCGGATAGAGCGTCGGTCTACGAAACCGAAGGTCACAGGTTCGAATCCTGTCTGGCGCGTATTCGTGATGCCGCTTGGGAAGCGGGTTTGCGGGATTTTGACGCTCGGCCGGGGAGACCGAAAAGGGCGCTCGGGCAACGCCTGGGGCAACATGAGGTCGGGGGAGAGGTTCGGCCCGGCCCTTGAGAGGGCGCGCCCGTCCACCTACGTTCGCCGCCGAAAGCACCCAATAAGCGCCCCCGCGCTGCGCAAACAGCCGGGGCATGGCACAGGAGGCGAAGCTCCCATGCACGACAAGGTTATGGGCGCGGGCGAGCAGAAGCTCGACTCGACCGCGGCCGAAGACGCACGCGACCAGGCGCAGGTTCTCCGCACGGCCCTGGACATCTACCCGGCGACGCTGACGCTCGACGAGCTCGTCCGCGAGCTCACGGTCGCCTCGCCCGATTTCTCAGAGCAGGATCGAATCCAGCGCGCTGTCCGCGATCTGACCGCGGGTGGCTTGATCCAGCGGATCGGCGATCTCGTCCTGCCGACGCGGGCCGCCGTGAACTTCAACGCTCTGCCCCGCGAATGACGGGCGGCGGAGGAAAGGTTGGCCGGGGGAAGCTGCGGCTCTTCGTCGCCCTCGACCTCCCTGCGGAGGTGCGCCTTAGCCTGAACGCCTGGCGGCGGGCGGCGCTGAGCGATCCGGCCCTTCGCTTCACCGAGGGGCCGCGAATGCTCCTTCTCTTCCTCGGCCACCGACCGCAGCGGGAGGTCGTCCCATGTCTGGAGGCGATCCGAGAGCTGTGCGCAAGGGCGCCCGCGCCCCTGATCGAGCTGGCCGATGTCGAAGCGAGGGGCCGCCGGCCAACTCGCCCCCGGCTGTTCGCGCTGCCGGCAAGGTCGCCTGGCGTGGAAGTTCTCCAATTCGCCCTGCGCTCTTCTTTCGAGTCGCAGGGGCTGGCCTTCCACGAACCCAGGCAACGGGCGTTCTGGCCGCACTTGGCCGTCGCCCGGGTGGGGACCGAGGAGCGCCCGTCGCGCCGTCCGCTGCTGGTCCACGATCTGCCCGACCGGCCGCTCCCGGCGGGATTGCGAAAGCCGTTCAGAGTGGAGAGCGTCGGCCTCTACTTGTCTGAGCTGTGGCCGAACGGAGTGCGTCACCGGCTGCTGGGAAGGGCCGAGCTGGCGGCTGTCCCTAATGGTTGACGACGGGGGTGGAAACCCCCGGGTAAACCTCAGCGACAACCCGCGGCGAGCTGCAGGAGCGCAGCGCGATCACCTTGCGCCGCTAGGGCCGCCGAGGCTTCCGCAAGAACACCCGCGACGAATACCGCCGCCTGATTCGCGCCTACGCCCACCCCTACTTCCCGGCCCACCTCAAGCTGGTCGACGTCTCCCCCTACACGCTGGCCCGCTTCGTGGACTGGCTGGCCGACGAGCAGGCGCAGGGCAAGCGCCTCGGAGACCACACGATTGCCAACGCGACGATGCCGCTTCGCGCGGCGCTGGCGACGGCGAAGCGCGAGGGCCTGATCCGCCACAACCCGGCACAGGGCCTGTCGCTGCCGCCGCGCGGGCAGCTGACCGGAGACGAGATCAAGGTCTTCACCCCCGAGCAGCTGGCGACCGTCATCGAGATAGCCCCAGAGCGCCACAGGCTGCTCCTGGAGCTACTGGCGGCGACCGGCCTACGGATCAGCGAGGCGATCGCCCTGCAGCGCCTCCACGTCCAGTTGGACAGTCCCGTGCCCGAGGTCTGCGTGCGCTGCGCGATCGTCAACGGCCGCACCGAGCCGCCTAAGACCAAATATGGTCGCCGCGAGGTCCGCCTCCCGGCCTCCCTCGCCGCCAGGCTCCGCGCCCGCCTCGCCGCCGAGCCCAATCAGGACTCCACGGCGATCCTCTTCCCCAACGACGTCGGCGCCCCGCTCGACCCCAGCAACCTCCGCCCCCGCGTCCTCAAGCCCCTCGTCAAGCAAGCCGGCGCCACCTGGGCCGGCTTCCACACGTTCCGCCACACCTTCGCCTCGCTCCATCTCAGCAGGGGCACCAACCTTCTCCAGCTAAGCCGCGCCCTCGGCCACCACTCGCCCGCCTTCACGCTGACCCGCTACACGCATCTGCTGCCGGGGGAGGAGGCGCCAGCGCTGGATCTTTCCGCGATGACTACCGCTCGAGAAGTCGGGCGATCCTGCTCCCGGCATCCTCAGGAAGCTCGTGCTCCCACACCCCATCCTGCAGCGCTCAGCTCAGCATCGTTGGGCCGATCACGCTCCATGTTTCGGGCGATCTTCGCGCTCCAATAGGAAGCGTTGGTCTTGGGGCTCGTCCCGGGCTCTGGGCATCCATGCCAGAAACAGCCATCGACGAAGACGGCCACCTTCTGGCGACGAAAGACGATGTCAGCTCGGCAGCGCAGGCTCGTTATCGGCCGTACGTCGACTCTGTATCGAAGACCGCGCCGATGAAGTTCCGATCGGAGAGCAAGCTCGGGGCGCGTGTCGCGCTTGCGATTGCCCCTCATGGCCGCTCGGACTGCGGGCGAAGAGGCTGGGGGGTGCTTCGGGAACGATGGTGATTCTTCTCTTGACGCTCATTCCATCGGAGGGAGCTTCTAGGTTGGCGGGCATGGATGCGATTTCCCTCTTCTCAGGAGCGGGCGGGCTCGACCTTGGTTGCGAGGCGGCTGGTTTCGAGACGCGCGCAGTCGTGGAGATGGAGGAGATCGCACGAAAAACGATCCTCTCAAACCGCCCCCAAGTCTTTCCGCAGCTTCAAGACGAGGCCGTGTTTTCCGACATTCTCAAGACCGATCCTCAGGATCTTCTTGAGCGGTCTGGCCTAAGTCAGGGAGAGGCGTCTCTGCTTCACGGCGGACCACCCTGCACGCCCTTTTCCAAGTCTGGCTATTGGCTTGCTTACAAGCGAGCTGGAGAAGATCCTCGGGCGAGTCTTCTCGACGAGTACGTGCGGATGCTGCGGGGCCTTCAGCCGAAGGCATTCCTCATGGAGAACGTCTACGGCCTCGCGTACCGTAATCAGAACCGCGCTGTGCTTGAGCGGTTCTTGCGACGGACCCGCGCGGCGGGCTATGTCGTCGAGTTCCGGATAATTCTCGCGGCGGACCTCGGCATCCCTCAGCTTCGTCAAAGACTCTTCTGTGTAGGGATACGGCGCGATCTGATTCCGGGCGCCGGAAAAGGTTGGGAGTTCCCATGGCCCGAGCCCACCCATTCGGGTCCGCACGAGACGCGGACCGGCTGGGACAAGGAGTTGCCGCTCCACATAAGCGCTGGGCAGGCATTGGCGTCTCTGCCCGATGATGCGAATCCGCCTGAGCCCGAGGAGGTTGTCTCAGGCACTTACGCGGAAGCTCTCAAAGCCGTTCCCAGCGGCGAGAACTACCTGTTCTGGACGGCTGAGCGTGGTCACGACAAGCCCCGTTTCAAATGGCGCTCGCGCTATTGGAGCTTCCTGCTGAAGCTCCATCCGGATAAGCCATCCCCGACGATCCAGGGTCAGCCTGGACCGTGGGTGGGGCCTTTCCATTGGGACAACAGGCGCCTGCGTGTCGCCGAGGTCAAGAGGCTGATGACCTTTCCCGATGCTTTTACGGTCTTGGGGTCTCGAAGGGAGCAGCAACTCCAGCTCGGCAACGCCGTGCCGCCGGAGCTTGGACGGGCTGTCGCAACTGCCGTGGCAGGCGAGCTAAGGCGCTTGGACTGTGCTCCCTCGCCAGAGCTCGCCCTGGCTACCTAGAACTCACCCCACAAGTCTGAGGTTTCCGAGTGTCGGGACGCGCGGTTAGCTTTCCGGCATGGGGATCAGGCTCGAAGACCAAGCTTTGCTTCTAACGCTCGATGACGCGCTCGCATTGGCACGATCATCCGAGGAGCTGCCGGCGGTGTGGATCGCCCGCGTCGAGCGGCTTGGCAGCCTGGGAATCAAGACCTACATCGCCGCGCTGGGCGGGGCGCTCCTCGCAAAGGCGACTGACCCTCGGGTGGACAGTCTCGCCCAGGATGGAGCCGCGGGGCCGCGCGGATACAGCCTGCGGAAGGCGGCGGAGTTCCTAGCCGAGCAGAACAACAGTCGATATGACCTGGGGGCGAGGGGCCGGTGGCCCCTTAACAACAGGCCCTTCCTTGGGGGGCCAGCGCGAATCGACGAATTCACGAAGATCTCGGGAAGGGCCCGACCGGCGTACGAAGCCTTTCTCGACGCGCTTCGAGATCTAAATCGTCTCGAGCGCCCCGGAGCCCTTTCAGCCCTGGCGTCTTTCCTCCGCGTGCGGATGGATGTCCAAGAGGTCGAGCGAACGGCAGCCCGCGCAGCCCGGCAACTGGAGAGCGAGGTTGCGCTCGAGGACCTCGTCGGAATTATCGATCGGTTTGTTCGATCTGCTCCAGAAGGGGGACGACGCGCGCAAGCTCTGGCTGCCGCCGTCTTGGATTGTGTGTTCGATGACGTTGATCTTCAGCCGATCAACAGCCCCCATCCGGGCGATGTCCGGGTATTGCTGGATGGCCAGATTGCTCTCGCGATTGAGGCAAAGCAGCTTCCGGTCGGTGAGGCTGCGGCGTCAGAGCTATCTCGAGAGGCCGCTGGGCTTGGAGCCGACCTTGCGTTACTCGTTGTGATCGCTGAGAAGCACGCTCCACTTGATCGCGAGCGAGTCCAAAAGGAGGCTCTGCGCGACGATGGCACGCTACTTTTGGTCTGCGAGGGCGTGCTAGAGCTGATTGGCTCGGTTGCGGTTTTCTCTGGAACGCCGGCTATCCGGATTGAGGAGGATCTCCCTGGCGCATTTGCTGCGCGGTTGCGAGAGATCGGAGCCAGCAAGAAGGGCCAGAACGAGTGGAGGCAGCTGGTCGAAGACCGCGGTTGAGCAGTGCGTGCCATCCGTTCTTCTCGCAGGGGGCTGTATCCGAGCGCCGGCGTGATGAGGACCCATTACGGGGCTTTGCGAGAATCCCGCGGCGCACTCCAGGATATGACCCCCAATTCCTACGAAACCTTGTTCGAAGGCCACCGATCCGACTCGGTGAAAAAGCTGTGGGCTTGGCAGGAGGAGGTGCTGGAACAGTACGCGAGCATTGAGGGGGATGTCGCGGTCGAGCTGCCCACTGGGGCCGGGAAGACGCTGATCGGCCTGTTGGCGGGCGAGCACTATCGGCTGGAGACCGGGAAGCGGGTCGCCTATCTAGCCGGTACCAAGCAGTTGGCTCAGCAGGTCGAGCGATGGGCAGTCGAGCTCGGCTTTCCGGTCGTCCGGTTCGAAGGCCCGAAGGACAGTTGGGAGTTTTCCAAGAAAAGCTCATACAACTTTGGCGGCGCGATCGGAGTGATGAACTACTGGAATTACTTCAATGCCGCTCCCGGCATAGAACCCGCCGGGCGACTGATTCTCGACGACGTGCACCTACTTGAGGGTCCGCTGCGAGATCTGTTCACCGTGACGATTGGGCGTTCCCACCTACTCGATCTTGTCCTGCAGGCGATTCTTGGAAGCTGTCCGTATTACGCGCGGGCCGATGATCTGCTGAATGACCTCACCATCACCCAGCCTCCCGAAATGCTCGCATTTCCGGATAGCGCTGATCTAGCCGGCGAGGTGCGCGAACTCATCGACGGTGGATTAGAGAATGGCTCCCCGGAGTGGTGGGCATGGCGAAATATCCGCGACCAACTCGGTGCGTGCTGTTGGCTTGTGTCTGGCCGCGGGGTGACGTTCACCCCGTACATCCCACCGAGCCAGACGCTCGAACATTTCAGCTTGCCTGACAGCCGCCTCTATTTGAGCGCGACGATCGGGAACGTGGAAGATCTTGAAAGGCGGCTCGGTGCTCCGCCGGTTACTTTCCTTACTGCGTCCGCACCGCCCCGTCAGGGAGAGCGCTTGGTTGTGGTGCGGGACGGTACCGAGCCACTCACCGAGGCTGATCTGGTCGGATCGCTACAGCCGTTTCTCGAGCAGCAGAGAAAGGCGCTCTGGCTGTGTGCCAGAAAGGATACTGCGGCAAATGTCCACAGCGCGCTGGTTTGGTCTGGCCTGGATGGGTCGGTCGCGGTGCTCGAATCGGACAACGCCGCCGATGGACCATTCGCCGAGGCCGATGTCGGGCACTTGGTTGCCGCGGGACGCTACGACGGGATGGATTTTCCGGATGACGCCTGCCGCGTCGAGGTGATCCCGGAGGTGCCGGTCGCGACGAGTGACCTGGAGGAGTTCGTTTCTGCTTTCCTCCGCGACGCGCCGTTCGCTCAAGCACGGTTTGGCCAGCGGATCGCGCAGGCACTCGGTCGGTGTAACCGCAGCGACGACGACCGCGCGGTGTACATTCTCACCGATCCTGAGTTCCTCGGTCGCTTTGGGCGGCGTCAAGTGATCGATGCCATTCCAGGCGACGCCCGGGACGACATCTTTGCAGGGGCTGCCCGGGCGAATCGTGGGCTGGCTGCTGGCCTCGAAGAGGCGAGCAGGTTTCTTGATGGCGCGACGATCAAATCCATCAATGCGCCAGATCGCGAGGTGGCGGACCCGTTACCTGCGACCGCCGCTGATGAGGTCGAGGGCTTCCTAAGCCTTTGGAACGGCAGTTACCGAAAAGCCGCCGACCAAATCAACGCTATCGCCGGAGAGCTCGAGGGTTTCGATGAGTACCGGGGATTCTGGCTCGCGATGAGAGGCCTGGCCTTTCAACTCGCGGCAGATCAGGGCGATATGCGGGCCGTGTCTCGCTCGAAGCGGGCCTTCAAAGCCGCCATCGCGGCGGGTGGCCACAACACCTTCTTTACTCGCCTCGGGCACGCGCTTGCGCGCATCGAGGGGAAGGAGGTTGAGCACTCAATGGAGGAGAACGACAATCTTTTTGTGGCTTGGGACAAGCTGATGGATCGCTACGGCACTGCGAGCAGGCGGTTCGAGGAGTGGGCCCAGGGTCTGCACAAGGCCCTAACTTCGTCCGACCATGACACGGTTGCGCGCGCGATTGTCCAGGTCGGTTCGGAACTTCTCGGGCTGGAGGCCGCCGCTCGCCAGGCAACCAGCGGCGAGGAGGACGGCTATTGGCAGCTGTCGACACCCCGTCGCTCGCTCTGCTTTGAGGTGAAGCTCGCTCCCAAGGTGAAGGCAATCGCCAACAAAGACGTCTCCCAGGCGGAGAGCGCGGCTCGGGCGCTGGAAAACGAGAAAGGCCACGCCGTCAAGGGCCTACTCGTGACCCCGCACGCGTCGGTGGAGCAGACGGCGATAGCTCGGCTGGAGAGGGTTCGGCTGATCACCGTTGACGCCCTCGTTGGCGAGGTCGACAATCTTTTGGCGCTCCTTCGCGAATACCGAGGGCGCTGGGACGACGATGTCGCGGCGCGAAAGGCCGCAAGAGACGCGGTGGCCTCTGAGCTGCCCGGGCTCGACTGGCTGTGGCGAGCGGTGGAGTCGGCAGAAGACTGGGTCACCGAGGAGTTACTCGATGCCGCGTGGGAAGAGCGGCCAGGCTAAACGTCAGGGGCCTGTTCAGCCCGCCGCCCTGGGGCAACAACTGGGGCAACATGCCCCACAGATTCCAGCCGATCCCAGCGGGACTCGATCCGCCGCAAACCGCTTGAAACCACGCCCCACGTATCCCAGCCGATTCACCGTCTCTGGCTACGAAACCGAAGGTCACAGGTTCGAATCCTGTCTGGCGCGTTCCTCGGGGACTTGTCGGCAGAGCGCAATCGGCCATGTCTCTCACCTGACTGTCGGTCTCGACGTCGGTGCCCCTCCCGTCCTCCGACGCTTGGGGCACCGATATCCGACGGCGTTATTGCACCCGCTGGATCACATCGACAGTTTGGCGCAGACACTGAATTTTTTGGCAGTTCAATGCACCAGCGATTTTCACTTGCTTCTTTTTTTTGCATTTCTATTACGTCGGTACAAGTATCTTTGTCTTTTTTCAGTACCGTTCCTTTCGTGCAGCCCGACGTCACTTTGTAGCGTTCTTCTGCTTGGGCTTTTTCTTTTGGGTCCATCCAGCCGCTGCCTTCCACAGTCCATCCCGGGCCATCCCCGATGACCGTGAAGGTAATATGGCACTGCTCTTTGACTTCATTGGCTATGGTGAATTTGCAGTCATTCACCTCCACTTTGTTCTGTGTGAACGTCCATTTCAGAGACTGTTTCACCTGCCCAAATGTCCCGTTGGATTCACCGAGCACGTTGAGGGTGCCAGCCACTGCGGCTTTGCCTGCCGCCAGCGTGGTGTTGAGTTCACCTGAAAGCGTGAAGCTGCCTATTTCAGCCGGGTTGTCGGGCGTTGCCACGAGCGGGCTTGCCACGACGGAGCTGAGCGTCATTTGGAAGCCGTTGTTGAATTCGTAGTGCAGGCTGATTCCCGATAGCTGGACGACTTTTCCTTCGCTGCTGGTCGCTGTCGCTCCACCTGTCAACGTGAGGCTTTTCAGCGTTGTCGTCCCGCCGGTGAGAAACACCAACCCGCCGGAGACCTCGCATTTGCCTATTTCCTCGGCCGTGAAGCCCTGGAGGTGGCCGTCGTCCGTCCCCCCTGTCAGTTCCAGTTCCGTGGCGAGCTTCCCGCAGTGGACACCCCCGCCAGAGCTGCTGACAGCGAATGTGCCTGTGAGTTCTACAGAAGGGCTTTCACCGCCTAAAGGAACGCCTTCGTGGGTCCAGGCGCCCTGCGCGGGCGCCACTGTCACCGCGCCGAACGCGAAGACGATCATGCCGGCGACGCGGAGGATTCTTAACATCCGTCTCATCTCAATCTCCCTTTGGTTGAAGGTCTGACTGGTAACGACCCCGGCCAACCAATCGGTCCCTGCCGTCGTCCGCATGCTTTGTGCCGCAGGACAGAGCATGCCTTGGGCTCGGTGGGAATGCAAGAGCGTTCCTGAGTAATCGCTGCTCAGAATCGGCAAAAGCAGACCGCCCGTGCCTCGGAGACGAGCTCATCGTCAGCTATTGCTTAATGGAGATTGAGTATTTAATCTCTCTTATACGGGGTTCAAGGCCCCCCAGCCGTCCCATGCGGCGGAATGGAGAGAAAGGAATTGCGATGACTCGAATCTTCAAGATGCTCGGGCTGTCTCTGGCCGCGGCGTTCGCGACCGCCGCGGTGGCGGCTAATGCCGCGTCGGCGATGAATTTCACAGCTGCGAAATACCCGACCACGCTGACCGGGTCACAGACCAGCAGCCACGTTTTCCAGATCGGCTCGCTGAAAGTGACCTGTGCGACCGAGAAAACCACGGGCGTTCTGACCGCGAGTTCTGAAACGGTTTCGCTGTCTCCGGCCTATGAAGGCTGCGAATCGAGCGGGTTGAAAGCTGAAGTGCAACCGAACGGCTGCTCCTACCTGATATATGCGCCGCCGGCGGAAAGCGAAGAAGGCAGCCTGGATATCGCCTGCCCGAAAGGCAAATCGATGCTGATCACCGCATTGACCTGCACAATCATCGTCAACGCTCAGGTGACCCCGAAACATGTCTACGTCTGGAACACAGACGAAGACATAGACATCGGCGAAACATTGACATCGGTGAGCGTAAGCGTCGTCAAAGACACCTTTCTGTGTCCGCTCGAAGCCTCGTTCGCGACGATGGAGGTTTCAGGGTCCCGCACACTGCAGGGGTCTAGCGCAATCGACGTCGGCTGATTGCTGGCGGCGTGCGGTGCCCGGGCGCTGCACGCCGCCTCAGTCGTAATTCAGCGCAACGCTCTCCCGGTCTACCCAATTTGGGTACGGCCGCAGTTTGTTCAATTAGGATGCCGTTCCAACTTAAGGCGGGGGCCCATGCGAACGATCATCGAACATGCTTCCACTGGGATCAGTGGAGTCGATGTAGAGGAGTCAACCAGAAAATCTCTGGCGGAACTTGGCTGGACGTGGCCTGATCTTGGAATCGAGCAGGACGACCTGGTCTATCTGGCCAACGAGGTGATCGAGGCCGTGCGTCGAGCGAAACGAGACTTGCCGGTCAGCCCTGAAAGCCAATTCATCCAAGACGCGATCGATAAGAGGTACGGCCGCAGACGTGGGTCTGCGAAAGGCGTATCTGCGTCAACCGAGGAGGCCGGGCAGCAATTCGTGCCGTTCAGCTTTGAGCGACTTTGCCTAGAGCAGGCGATCTTGATCCTGACGCAGATCGATAGTCAAGAGCGGAACGAGTCGTTCACCCGGGAGATGAAGGTGATCGTGGGCCCCGAGACGGGTGTTTACGGAATCATGTTCAAGGGGCCTTCGGACGGGGCGGGACGGGCGACTTTCGAGACGCGCCTTCGCTGCAACGACCTGAACCGGTTGCAAACGGCGAGCGCCTTGTTTGTCTCGGCGATCAACCCCACCCAGGGCGGAGGCGTATCCCGGACCTTTGCCTCTCCCGGCGCCGCTGTGGCGCGAAAAATGCGTCAGCACCGCCCATTCGTGAGCGACGTCCGCCGCCTCGAGATCAGGTCGGTTATCAACGAGCGGCTCTTCAAAGGAACGGTAATTCCAATCACGGGCCGCCTCTCCTTGCTGAGACAAGTGGTCTCGCGGCGTGCCGCCAAAGTCCTGCTCCTGCTCTCCCTGTCGCTGGTCGTTGCCTCTGCGCTTCTGTTTGCGCTTGCACCAGAACACGGGTGGTGGCAGTGGTGCGAGCAGATGATGGGGCGTTTGGCAACTGGCGCCTTCGGCGCGCTGTTGGTAGATGGGGCGATCGACTACTCGGCGCTGCGCAAATCTTTGATGGCAGGCACCGGCGTGGTGACTCATGGAGCATTGATCGACTGGGCGCGTACCGATCAGGATGTCTAAGGCGGCAGGAGTCCGAGCTCGATAGCCGACTCATAGCAACCGTGCTATACATAGCAAGCTTGCTATGGCAAAGCACGGTTCGAAACCTTCTCGCCGGCTCGACGACCGCCTCGCGTCCCTTCGCGAGGCGGTTCGCGGGGCCTCCGACCCTGACGATCGAGAGCTGTTCGGGCTGATCGCGGAGCGGGTCGCGGAGCGGCGGAAAGCGTGGGGCATCTCCCAGCGCGAGCTGGCCGAGCTCTGCGGGACGACGCAGTCGGCGATCGCGCGAGTGGAGCGGGGGGCGAGGCCTCCTCGGATCGACACCCTCGCGCGCATCGCTGCGGCACTCGACTGCGAGCTGGTGATCGAGCTTCGCCCAAGGACGAATCCGCCTGACGGCGGCGACAAAGGAGGGGCAGGATGAGCGAGAGCAGAAATCGACCCCGGCCGGCGGGCAGCCGGGCGGGCGACGCGGAGATCGAGACGAGCCTCAGCGAGAAGGTCCTTGCCCTCGTGCTCGCGGTCTTCATCGCGATCGGCGCGATCTGGGGGTACGTGAAGCTCGACGATGTCGCCGAGCCGGACGCCGCGTATCAGCCGACGCGCCAGCTCATCGACCGGGACGAACTCGCGGCGATTCAGAGCTACCAGCAGGCGACCCGGTCGGTCCGAGCGGCTCAGCGCGATCGGCGGGGCGCCACTCGCGAACTGGAACTGAGCCGCGAGGCCTACCGAACGGCGCTGGACGCCGGCGAACCGGCGACCGAGCTCCAGGCGGAATACGAATCCGCTCAAGCCGGACTCGCCTCTGCCTCGCGGCAGCTCGCAGCCGCTGCCGCGGTCGCGGCCCAGACCCGTCCTGGGGCGGTGGAGGCACGGAACCGCCTGTCCGACCTGCGGCAGGTCGCCGCGAAGCAGGCTGACGAGGATCGCGTCAAGCACGACCGGATCGTCTTCGCTCTGCGCCTGGCCTTGCTGGTCCTGATGCTCGCCGGCGCCTACCGGCTGCTGATCCGGCTTCGCTCTCGGAACTCGCGTTACCTCCCCGCCGCGCTTGCCTGGATCGGGGCCACCGCGATCCTCGCCGTCGTCATGGCTGGGGACTACACCGACAGCTACATCGAGTTCGACGAGGTCGGCCCCCTGGCGATCTCGCTCGCCGGAGTAGCCCTGACCCTGGCCGCGTTCGTGGCCCTGCAGCGGTTCCTCGCGAAGCGCGTTCCGGCTCGGCGGGTCCGGCGCGGCGAGTGCCCGTTCTGCGGGTTCCCCGTCCGCGACAAGCCTCACTGCGAAGGGTGCGGGCGATCGGTGATCGCCGACTGCTCGAGCTGCCAGAGAGATCGCCGGGTCGGGACGGCTCGGTGCGGCTACTGCGGGAACGCCTAGCCGCGCCGTGCGGAGCTACGGCGTGAGCCGGACCGGAAGCGTTTTGAGCTGGTTGAGGAAGCCCGACTCGACGAAGGCGGGCTTCCCGGCCAGCTCCACTTCCGGGTAGCGCGCCAGGGTCTCCTCGAGCAGGATTTTCAGCTCGAGCCGCGCCAGCGCCGTGCCGAGGCAGAAGTGGCGCCCGCCGGCGCCGAAGGCCTGGTGCTCGGGGTTGCGCCGGGCGTCGAAGCGGTCCGGGTCCTCGTAGCGCGACTCGTCGCGGTTCGAGGACGCGTACCACATCACCACCTTCTCGCCCTCCTTGATCTCCTGCCCGTTCAGCACCGTGTCTTTGGTCGCGGTGCGGCGGAAGTGGGCGAAGGCGGGGAACATCCGCAGGGCCTCCTCGACCGCGCTGGGGACCAGCGCCGGATCGTCGACCAGCAGCTGACGCTGGTCGGGATGTTCCATCAGAGCCCGCATCGCGCTCGAGTAGGTCGCCTTGGTGCTGTCGTTGCCGGCGGCGACGAGGAGGAAGAAGCCCATCACGATCTCGTGCTCCTCCAGCTTCTGGCCTTCGACCTCCGCGTTGACGAGGACGCTGGTCAGATCGTCGGTCGGGTTCTCGCGGCGGGCGGCGACCATCTCGCTGCAGCGGGCGAAGATCTGCTGCATCGCTTTCTGGATCGTCTCTTCGACGTCGCCGACCGAGGGGCTGTAGTCGGGGTCGTTGGCGGCGAGCGCCGTGTTCATCAGGTCGGCCCAGGCCTGGTCGTCCTCCTCGGGAATTCCCATGAAGCTGCCGATCACCCGCGAGACCGCGGGCTGGGCGACGTCGGTGACCAAGTCGCAGGTATCGCGCCCCTCGAGGCGGTCGAGCACGCTGGTGACGATCTCGCGGATCTCCTCCTCGTGGGCGGCGATCCGCTTCGGCGTGAACCCCGCCTGGAAGAGCGCCTTCAGCCGGTCGTGCTTGGGCGGGTCCATGCCGATGAACATCGCCCGCGCAAGCTCGATCGGGAAGACCTCGTCGATCACGACGACGCCTCCGAGTTCGGAGGAGTAGGTCTCCCAGTCGCGGCTGACCGTGTGGACGTCCTCGGCCCTGGTCACCGACCAGAAGCCCTTGGCCGCGGGGAGCTCGGTGACTTCCGAAGTCCAGTGGATCGGGCACTCGCTACGCATCCGCTTGAACAGCTCGAGCGGCGGCCCGTTCTCCCAGTGCTCGCGCTCCAGCACGAGCTCGTCCTTCACGTCACCCGCTCCGGCTCCGTTCTCAGTCTGCTCCGCCACGCTCCGCGCATACTAACTGGCTGGCTGGCCAGTCGGGGAAGCCAGCGCTAAAACGGCGCCTTCTCGCGCGCCCGCTTGCCCGCCGAGTGGCTCTTGTCGGTGGCGCGCCGGGATTTGCCGAAGGCTTTGCTGAAGAGGCGACCGAGCGGGCCCGGGGCCTTGCCACCCGCCCGCTGGCCGAGCGAGAAGCCCTTGTCCGACCCCCGCTTCGCGTGGTTCGAGAGCCTCGGGACCAAGAAGCCGAGGATCAGCAGCAAGACGCAGATCCCGATGACGATTCCGATCACCATGGGTCTCCTCCTACCCGGCTCGCGATTGGCAAACCAAGTCGATCTGGGTGGGAGGGAGGCGATCGGGGTAGCGACTCCCTGTGTTCGACTGGCTCTCCAGCGAGGTTTCCGGGAGCGCGTACACCTACCTCGTCGTCTTCGTCGCGGCCGGGGCCGATGTCTTCCTCCCCCTGATCCCGTCGGAGACGATCGTGATCACCGCCGGGGTGCTGGCGGCGCAGGGCGAGCTGCTGATCGTCGCGATCGTGCCGGCGGTCGCGCTTGGCGCCTTCGTCGGCGACAACCTCTGTTACCTGCTCGGCCTCAAGATCGGGGACCCGATCTCCAAGCGCCTCTTCCGTGGCGAAAAGGGCCAGGCCCGCCTGCTCTGGGCGAAGCACGCTCTGCGACGTCGCGGCGGCGTGCTGATCGGAGTCGGCCGCTTCATCCCCGGTGGGCGAACCGCGACGACCTTCGCCGCCGGCGCCCTGCGCATGCCCTACAGGCGCTTCGTCGTGGCCGATGCCAGCGCAGCGACGATCTGGGCGGCCTACATCTCGATGCTGGGCTACCTCGGCGGCGCCACCTTCGAGGATGAACCCTGGCTCTCGCTGGCGGCGTCGTTCGCCTGTGCGATGGCGATCGGGTTTGGCTTCGAGGTCTGGCGGCGGGTCCAGGGACGCCGCGGCAAGGACCTCCTGGGGGACGAGCTGCCGCCCGAGACCCCGGCGACCTGAGCCCCGCCCGCCGGCGATTTGAGCACGACTGCTCAGTCTGCTTGAATCGGATCACCAGAGAAAGGAGGTGGTCCTAACTTGAGTCACATGCTTAGAGGGACTCTGGAGGTGCTGGGCCGCTAGGCGCCGCACTGGTTCGGGCGCCCGGTGGAATCCACCCCGGGCACCGGCGAGCAAAGGGAGGCCGGACTTTGTCCCACCCGGTTGCCGTTCCCGCGTTCGCTTGCTTGCACCCAGCGCAAGGGCCGCCTTCGGGCGGCCCTTGCTATTCCTCGCGTCGCTCCTCGCGCGCCTCTTCCCGCTCCTCGCGCGCCTCCGCCCGCTCCTTGGCGATGTCCTCGCGCGCCTCGAGCTCTGCCGTGGCGGTGGGGCCGAAGTGGGCGGTGACGACGAGGATCGCGATCGCGACGATCGCCAGGGCGACCAGGACGGAGCCGAGAACCTGCAGGGCTTGGGGCGGGCGCCTCATCCGCCCACCCCGAGGAAGTCGCCGGCCGAGGTGAGCCAGGTGAGC
>Ga0196962_10000130_pt1 | contig 46559 bp, 77 predicted proteins | sample S3v_20metaG_FD_183186 | JGI IMG/M metagenome (GOLD analysis project Ga0196962, IMG submission 183186) | Soil microbial communities from Anza Borrego desert, Southern California, United States - S3+v_20 | ecosystem: Environmental > Terrestrial > Soil > Desert | place: USA: California | collected...
GCTCGCTGTGAAAAATACCCCCAAACTGGTCGGGATTCATGGATACCACTTCTGAGGTCGCGACGCTGGACGAGGTGCTGCGGCTGTTGACCGTCGAGGCGCGCGGCGGGTCGGTGACGGCGCAGAAGGCGCTGCTTGACCATCTGCGACGCGACCAGGCCGATGAGGCCCCGAAGGACGATTGGGAGTCTCTCTATGGCGACGGCAACGTCACCCCGATCCGCCGGCCGGCGTGACCGGACAGCGCACAGGCCGCTAGCGCCGTTCACCGCCGACCACTTCCGGTTGTACGCCCGTCAGCTCGTCCTTGACAACGGGGATCGGTGGGAGCCGGAGGATTGGCAGGTCGACGTCGCGTTGGACATCTTCGATCCGGGGACCCGCGAGGTTTGGCTGATCGTCCCGCAGGGCAACGGCAAGACGACGCTGATGGGCGGCGTCGCGTTGTATCACGCGGACTTCACGCCGTCGCCGTGGGTGCCGATCGCCGCATCGAGCGCGAAACAGGCCCGGATCCTCTACACGCGCTCGGAGGAGTTCATCCAGCGGACGCCGGCGCTGTACAAGCGCTTCAAGCCGCAGCAGGGCTACCTGCGGATCAAGTCGGAGGTCAACGGCGGCTGGGGCATCCAGGTGTACGCGGCCGACAAGGACACCGGCGAGGGCATCATCCCGACACTGTGTCTCGTTGACGAGCCGCACGCCCAGAAGGATCTCGGCCTGTACCGGACGTGGCGCGGGAAGCTGCGCAAGCGCCAGGGCACGATCGCGGCGATCTCCACGGCCGGCGAGCCCGGCCATGACTTCGAAGTGACCCGGGACCGGATCCGCGACAACGCGATCGACCGGGAGCAGCGCGGCCCTGCCTACAACGTGTACCGGGGGACGCGGCTGGTGATGCATGAGTTCCGGGTGCCGCGGCCCGACCAGGCGCGCGACCTCGAGATGGTGAAGGCGGCGAACCCGCTGGAGGCCGTGTCGAAGCAGGAGCTCGCGGAGCTGCTTGCGTCGGACACGCTCGACTACGGCGAGGACTGGCTGCGCAAGACGTGCAACATTCCGGCCCGGTCGTCGAAGGCCGCGGTCAACGAGGCCGATTGGGATCGCGCGCAGACGTCGGAGCGGATCCCGCCGGGCGTGCCGGTGTGGGTTGGCGCTGACTTCGCGTGGACGCTGGACACGACGGCGATCGTGCCGCTGTGGATGCGCTCGGACGACTTCCGGCTGCTCGGCGATCCGTACATCCTTGAGCCGCCGCGTGACGGGACGATGCTCGACCCGCAGCTCGTCAAGGATGCGTTCGAGGAGATCCATGCCCGCAACCCGATCGAGGCGGTCGTTATGGACCGGTCGCAGGCGAGCGACACGGCGTTGTGGCTCGAGAACGAGCTCGGCGTCGACGTGGTGATCGCGACGCAGGCTCCGAGCGAGGCGGCGAACCAGTACGAGAAGTTCATGGAGGCGCTGCGTGGCGGCGGCGCGGATGGCCGCGACCGCATCCCGTGGCTGCGGCACACGGGACATAGGGGCTTGAGGCGGCATGTCATGAACGCGATTGCGAGAAAGCTTCCCGGTGACCGCTACCGGTTCGACCGGCCGGCGCCGTCGCGCACGCAGTCGCGGCAGGACGTGCGGGTGATCGATGCGCTGACGGCGGCGTCGATGGTCGTCGCGTCCGCGGGCGTGGTGTCGAGTGAGCCGTCCCGCATGGCGGTGTTTCACTGATGGCGGTCGTGCGTCTCGACGCGTCCACGCAGCCGGATCTGTTCATCCCGGATGGCGCGGACCCGGATCGCGATCCGCCGGCGGGCTCGCCGCGGTGGTGGCTGAAGGTTCTTGGGTGTCGCCTTGATGCCGAGCAGCCGAAGATCCGGCGTGCGGACCGGTACTACGACGGGAATCACGACCTGAAGTTCGCGACGGAGAAGTTCCGGGAGAGCTTCGGGAAGTTGTTCGGCACGTTCTCGGACAACTGGTGCCGGATCGTTGTCGACGCGACGGTGGAGCGCTTGACGCTGATCGGCTTCCGGTTCGGCGATGACGAGCGCGCCGACGGCGCGGCGTGGGACATCTGGCAGGCGAACGATCTCGATGAGGCGTCGAAGATGGCGCACACCGAGTCGATCAAGCTCAGCCGGGCTGCGATCATCGTCGACAAGCCGGCGCTGGGCGACGAGTACCCACAGATCACCGTCGAGCATCCGTCGCAGGTGTACGTGGCGTGCGACCCGGCGAACCCGCGGCGTCGCCGTGCCGCGATCAAGCGGTGGGTCGATGAGCTCGACGGATTCGCGTACGCCAACGTCTACCTGCCCGATCGCGCATACCGGTTCCGGTCGACTCGCCCGTATGACCCGGCCCGGCCGATCCGCTGGTCGGAGGGCTACGGCTCGACGCCGTTCGAGGCGCTGTCGCCGGTGCCGGGCGTCGTCCCGGTGATCCCGCTGCTCAACAACCCCGGGATGTTGAAGGGTGGCCGGTCCGATCTCGACCCGGCGATCCCGCTCAACGACGCGATCAACAAGCTCGCGCTCGACCTGCTGATCGCCTCCGAGTTCGGCGCATACCCGCAGAAGATCATGGCGGGCATCGAGGTCCCGACGGACCCGTTGACCGGCCGGCCGATGAGCGGCCTGTTCGAGTCGGGCGCTTCCCGGCTGATGACGGTTGCCGCCAAGGATGGCGTCCAGTGGGGCCAGTTCGCGGCGACGGATCTCGGCAACTACACGAAGGCGATCGAGATGTTCGTGCAGCATCTCGCTGCGCAGACGCGGACGCCGCCGCACTACTTGATGGGGCAGGTCGTCAACGCGTCCGGTGATGCCCTGAAGGCCGCGGAGACCGGCCTGTCGATGCGCGCGAAGGCCAAGACGGGGCACTTCGCCGGGCCGTGGGAGGAAGCGATGCGACTCGCGTTCCTCATCAGCGGCGACGAGACCCGTGGCCGCGCGTTCGGCCTGGAGTCGATCTGGGCGAGCACGGAGTGCCGCTCGGAGGGTGAGAAGCTCGATGCTGCGGTGAAGATGCGCTCGCTTGGCGTGCCGCTCGAGGCGTGCTGGGAGTACATCGACGCGACGCCGGCGCAGATTGAGCGCTGGAAGAACCTTGCAGGCTTGCCGGATCGTCCGCCCGCGGGCGCGACGACCGCGAACGTGCCGCCGGTCATCGGCGGTCCTGCCGCGCCCGACGCGGCCCCCACGGGCGCCTAGCGCCCTTCCGAACGACCCAGGAGGTCACCATGTCGGACGGCCAGGAGCCGACCGCCCCGCCCACCGGCCAGGAGCCGACGGGCGAACCCGCCACGCTGCCGAACGGCCAGGAGCCCGGCAGCGAACCCGAGTCCTTCTCCCGCGAGTACGTCGAGAAGCTGCGCCGTGAAGCGGCGGGCTACCGGACGCGCCTGCAGGATTTCGAGGACTCCCAGAAGACCGAGCAGCAGAAGCTCGCCGAGGAACGCGACGCGCTCAGGGGCGAAGCGACGACCTGGCAGGGCAAGGCGCTCCGCTACGAGGCGGCGGCGCAGGCCGGACTCGATCTCAAGCTCGCCCCGCGGCTGCAGGGCTCCTCGCTTGAGGAACTCGTCGAGGACGCCAAGCAGCTCGCCGAGACGTTCGGCGGTCCTCGGCAGGGACCCGACAACGGTCCCGTCGGCGGCGGCGGCGCCCGCGGTGGAGCGCCCGCGCAGGACATGAACTCCTTCATCCGGCGTGGAGCCGGCGTGAAGGTCAACTAACCCCGGCGGCACCGTCACGGTGGCCCGGACAACCTAAGGAGACGCACACACCGTGGCGTACGACAACGTCACCACGCGCGCCGACCTGGCCGCGCTGGTCCCCGAGAACGTCGGGGCAGAGATCATGAAGGAGGCCGAGGAGCAGTCGGCCGTCCTGCGGTTCTTCCGACGCATCGACATCCCCACCGGCCAGACCCGGTTCCCGGTGATGTCCGCCCTCCCGGTCGTGTACTGGGTCGACGGCGATACCGGCCTCAAGCAGACGACCGAGATCGCGTGGACGAACAAGTACATCAACGTCGAGGAGCTCGCCGGCATCCTGCCGATCCCCGACGCTGTCGCCGAGGATCTCTCGTTCAACATCTGGGACCGCGCCCGGCCGCTGCTCGCCGAGGCGATCGGTCGCCAGCTCGACGCGACCGTGTTCTTCGGGGACTCTGCCACCGGGCTGAACTTCCCGACGAACATCACGGCCGCGGCGGTCGCCGCCGGCAACGTGTACGCCCGCGGCACCAACAACGCCGCCGCCGGCGGCATCGCTGAGGACATCAACCAGCTCTTCGGGCTCGTCGAAGCCGACGGGTTCGATGTGTCCGGCATCGTGTCCCAGCGAGCCAATCGCAAGCGCCTCCGTGGCGCGCGGGACACGACCGGCCAGAAGCTCCTCGACGTCAACGAGGGCTCGCTGGACGGCGTCGCCCTGCAGGAGGCGATGCGCGGCCTGTGGCCGACGGGGGTGAGCGTCGCCGAGTTGTTCGCCGGCGACTTCTCCGAGTTCATGCTCGGCGTCCGGCGCGACATCACGTTCGAGGTGTTCAACGAGGGCGTCATCCAGGACAACACCGGCGCCATCATCTACAACCTCATGCAGCAGGACATGTCGGCGCTGCGGGTCACGTTCCGCGCCGGCTGGCAGGTGTCCAACCGCGTCACGCGCGAGCAGCCGACCGAGTCGGCCCGCTACCCGGTTGCGGTCCTGCGCTCGCCCGCCTCCTGACCCTGACCGACTCGAGAGAGGACGAAGCCACCATGGCGAAGGACAAGGACGATCTGGGCGCGGCCCAGGTCAAGAGCGCGCGCGACGAGGCGCGCGAGAAGGGCTACGAGGGCACGTCGCCCACGGAAGGCCAGAACGAGCGCTACAGCCTGAAGTCGGGGCCGAAGTCGCCGAGCGCCGCCGAGGTGCAGGCGCAGGCCGCGGAGACGCGCGCGAAGGAAGCCCGTGCGGCGGTGACCGCCAATGGCTGACACCGCTCCGCTGAGCGAGACGCTCGAGGCGACCGTCTCCGCGCAGGGGACCGCCGGCGCCGCGCAGGATCAAACCGTCGGGACCGCCCCGTTCGCGGGCGAGGTCACCGCCGTGTCGATCATCCCGGAGGCGGCGGTAACCGCGAACGGCACCAACTACCGGACGTTCCGGCTGGTCAACAAGGGCCAGTCGGGCGCCGGCTCCACGGTCGTCGCGAGCTTCGCGACCGACACGCCCACGACCGACGACCTCGCCGCGTTCGACGAGAAGGCGCTGACGTTGTCGGCAACGGCGGCGAACCTCGATGTCGCCGCGGGTGACGTTCTCGCCGCTGACGAGACGGTCGCCGGGTCCGGGGTCGCGCACTCCGGCTACCGGATCAAGGTCACGATCAGCCGCGGGCAGAGCGAGTAGCTCACGCACGCGAGGCGCGCGGCCCCTAGCGCGGGCGTTACGGGGTCGCGCGCCCTCACCTTCTTCGACAAGGAGCCCGAATGGCTGCTCATAGTGTCGCGGCGACCGAGCCCGGGATCCGCGCGAAGACCCTCACCGCCGCGACTGTCGACACGGTCACGTTCGACCGCGACTGCGATGCGGTCGAGGTCTACAAGGACGGTCCTGCCGTGTACTTCACTGTCGACGGCTCCACGCCGACCGTCGCAGGCAACAACTCGTACGAGTTGCCGGGCACCGGCGAGGGTGCTCTCGAGGTCGAGGTGCCGACGTCCGGCGACACGGTCGTCAAGTTGATCTCGAGCGGCACGCCGACCTACAGCGTGACGGGGAGCCTGTAGTGCGCGGGCATCAGCGCAGGCTTCTGGGTTCGTCGGAAAGCGGAAGCGGCGGCGGCGCGACCTACGGTGGGTTTGGGTCGACGTTCGTCAACGTCAAGGACGCCCCGTACAGCGCCGCGGGCGACAACTCCACCGACGACACCGCCGCCATCCAGGCCGCGATCGACGCGGTGACGGCAGAAGGCGGCGGAACCGTCTACTTCCCCGAGGGCCGCTACCTCGTCTCGGGAGCGCTGAAGTCGAGCCACAACGCCGGGACCCGCCTGTACCGGGCGCAGGTCACGATCCCGGAAGTCTCGATGAACTCGAAGAAGGTCGAGTTGGAGTTGCTCGGCCCGACGCCGATGGGCGATTACGCCGGGTACACGACCGGGACCGTCGTCCCCGACCAGGGCGCGATCATTGTCTCGACGCTGACCGGGCAGACGTACAGTGCTGCCGGCTTGCCGGCGTGCATCGGTGGCCCGGACGAGGTCGACGGGACCGGCTTCAATCGCACGAACGTCGGCGTGTACGTCCGCAACCTTGGGTTCCGGGCACCGTCGAATCCGACGGTCACGATGGTCAATCTCGCTCGGGTGGCGTCCGCGAAGGTGCAGGCGTGCTTCTTCGACACGACGGTCGGCCTTGCGAATGTCGTGCAGCCGACCGCTGGGACCGGCCGGGGACTGCGGATGCCGAGCGTCGCGAACAACACTCTCCTCCGGGTGCAGGACGTCGCGATCGTCGGCTACATGGTCGGCCTCGAAACGGGCGAGCACTGCTTGACGGAGAACGTCGAGATCATCATGTGCATCGTCCCGTGGACGCCGATGCCCGGCCCGCATCTCCAGTGGGCGGTCAACGTCGGCATCGAGTGGTGCCCGTATCTCATCGCGTCCGTCAACCCCTCGACCGGCATCGTTGGCGATCTGACAAGTGCCGCGTACCTCGACATCGACGGGCTGTCGATCGAGGAGCACACGGGGTCCCCTACGTGGATGAACCCGGCAACGAACGTCATCCTCGACAACTCCCACCACCTGCGCGGGCATGTCCGCTTCGCCCGATCCGCTGCGGGCGGCGTTCCCGCCACCGACGGCCTTCCGACGCAGGGCGCGCGGCGCCTGTCGCTGAGCAACGTCGCCTCCGGCAAGTTCAACGTTCACAGCAAGACGCTGGCGTCGTTCACCGCGATCAACAACGGCACGAGCGGCAAGATCATCGAGGTCGGCGCTGGTACGGGCGCCCCGTACGTGGCGTTCGACTCAACCGCCGATCTCGCGTTCTTCACCCAGACCCGCGCGAAGCTGCTCGCTGACAACGCCCTCGACGGCACGGAAACGACGGTCGCGCGAATCACGAAGGACGGCGCCGTGCGCCCACGTCAACTCGCGACCGGCTCCCGTCCGGCGGCGGCGACAGCGGGCGCCGGAGCGATGATCTGGGACTCGACGCTCGGCAAGCCGATCTGGTCGACCGGCTCGGCGTGGGTCGACGCCACTGGCGCCGCCGTCTAAGGCCGCTGCTTCGCGTAACAAGCTGAATCCGCCATGAGCACGTACGCCACCGTCCAGAACGTCAAGGACTACGTCACCGGCAACGACATCACGTTGCCCGACGACGCCCGCATCCAGCAGCTCCTCAACGAGGCCGAGCGCTACATCGACCAGGCCGCCGGCGCGTGGCCCGTCATCAACACGACCACCGGCCGCAAGTTCGACCCCGAAAGCCTGCCCGCTTACCAGGCGACCGCGTTGAAGTACGCGACGTGCGCCCAGGTCGAGTACATGGTGCTGCACGGCGCGACGTTCTTCTCCAAGGCCCAACACCAAGTCGTCCGAGTCGAGGACGATTCGGGCTCGGAGTTCCGCACCGGCACCCTTCCGTACATCGGCCCGAAGGCGCGTCGCGAGCTCGAAGCGGGCGGCCTCGTCCGTGCCGCCGGGATCGCCATGGTTCCGATGGGTCCGCGCATCACGGGTTCCTCGGTGATCGCCAACAACCCGGACCTGTCATGAGCGCCGAAGAGGAAGAGGCGCGCGCCCTCACGTACCGCACGATGATGCACAACCGGGCGGTCCTAGCCGTCGCCCGCGAGATCGCCTTGCAGGGTGACCCGGCTGCTCGCCGGGCGCTCGGCGAGGCGTGGGAGCCAGTCGCGAACCGTCACGCGGACCCGGCCGAGCACGAGCTGCCGTAGATGTCCGCGAGCACGATCCCCGCCGCCCGGTCCTGGCTGGTCACCAACCTCGCCGCCGACCCGGCGCTAGCGGGCGTGAGCGTTGAGCGGCCCGGCGTCGGCAACGCCACCCCGGTCCTCGAGCAGATCGAGGTCCGCAACGCCCGCGACATCACCCGCGAGCCGCGCAGCATGGACGGCAAGCTCACCGAGACGTACACGATCCCCGTCTGGGTGCAAGTCGTTCAGCACGGCCAGGATGTCGAGGAAGCCGAAACGCGTCTGTGGACGCTTGTCGCCGCCGTCGAGCGCATCGCGAACCAGTCGAACATCGGCGGCTTGTGCATTTCCGCTGGGCCGGCCGGCGCGACCGACGAGGAGTCCGGCCCGGGTGAGAACGCGCGGGTCATCGCTCGCGTGACGGTGCTGATCGGCTGCGCCGCGATCTTCAACCCCGGCGCCTAAGCGCCACGTCCACCATCACAGCCCGGGAGGGCCACATGAGCAAGAGAGCCCGCTACACGGGCAACGGGCCGACGACCGTCCACTGGCCCGCAGGTGAGGTCTACCCGACCTACACCGCCACCATCGAACCGAACCACGAGCTGCCCGCCGACGCCCCGGCGGCGCTGCGTGACGAGCTGCTCAAGCGCGACGACTTCACCGAGGTCAACCGTGCCGAGGGCGGCTCAAGCTCGCAGGGTTCGAGCGCCTCGACTACCGACGCCCGCAAGGAGGGCTGACGCATGGCATCAGCGAGCGATGCAAGGGTGGCGATCTCGAGGGAGACGACCTTCGGGACCCGCGTCGCCCCTTCGCGGTTCCTGCCGCTGACCGCGGAGGATCTCGGGTTCGAGATCGAGGAGTACGTGTCCCCGGTCATCGGGACCGGGATGTGGAGCGCTCCGTCGATCCAGACCGTCAAGCGCGGCGCCGGGTCGATCGCCGGTGACGTGATGAGCCTCGGCTTCTCGTACCTCGTCGACGCGCTGCACCCGAACACGACGACACCTGTCCAGCAGGGAGCGACGATCGCGTATCTCGCGACGCACACCCTGAACGGGCCGCCGTCGAAGTCCTACACGGTGCAGGTGCAGACGCCGCCGGTGACGTCGAACACCCTCGTGCCGCACGAGATGCTCGGCGTCATGTTCAGCGGGCTGAGCCTGTCATGGTCGGCGGCCGGGGTGCTGTCGTTCAACTTCCCCGTCGTCTACCGCGACCTGGACCTGACGCAGACCAACATCGTCTACGTCGCGCCGGCGTCCTACGAGCTGTTCTCGTTCAAGGGAGGCAGCCTGTCGTTCGGTGGCGTCGCCGAGACCGATCTCATCGGTGACGGCACGCTGGACATTTCCTACTCGCTGCGCACTGACGCGCACCCGCTCGGGTCCGCCGGCCTGATGGCGAAGCCGGTCCTGTCCAGCAAGCCGACCGCGACGGTGTCGACGACCGCGGATTTCCAGGACAACACGCAGATCACGCGCACTCTGGCCGACACGCAGGGCGACGTCGTCCTGCGGTTCACGGGGACGAACATCGCGAGCACCTATGACCGCTACGTCGAGGTGACGCTGCCCGACTGCAAGGTCCGTGCGTCGCGGCCGACGGTGTCCGGTGACGGGCCGCTGTCGCAGCCGATCGAGTTCCGGATGGCGTCGGCGACCAACGACCCGCCGGTCATCAAGGTCATGTCGACGGAGACGACGCCCTAGCGCAGCCACCGGCTGATGATCGGCCAGGCCGCGATGCAGGCGATGACCAGCACCATGATGACGAGCTGCCAATCCTCGGTCTGCATGGCGCGACGGTAACGCCAGCGCACCCCGGAAGGAAGGGCGACCGTGGCACTGAGTAAGCGCGACTACAGCGCCGCGATCGACGTCGAGGGCCTGTCGGAGTACCGCAAGGCCCTTCGTGCGCTCGAGCGCGGCGCCAACCGGGACCTGACGAAGGGTCTCAAGGACGCGTCGCGGCCGATCCTCGCGACCGCGAAAGCGACCGCTCCAAGGTCAGCGATCACGCGGCCCGGCTACCGGCACATCGGCGACACGCTGAAGCTCAGCGTGCGAGGCAACAACCTCGCAATCACCTCCAACAAGCCGGGCGCCCGCGTCATCCATTGGGGCGGCCGGCACCCGCTGTTCGGCAACCGTGACCGCTGGTACCCGCAGCGGGCGCAGCCGTTCATCGCGCGCGCGATTGATCGCAACCGCGACACGGTCGTGGACGCGATCGGTGACGCGATCGACGAGCACGCCCGCCGCCTCGGCTGGCGGTAGTTCCACCCCTCAACGAAAGGACGTTCCTCGTGCCCGCAGAGGAACCGCAGGACCAGGCCGAAGAGGTCCTCGTCATCGATGGCGAGGAGTACGAGTTCGGTGACGCGACGTTCACGTTCCGTGAGATCCGGGAGGTCCGCAAGCTCGTCCGCGCGCTCCTCGACGACGACGAGATCCTCAACCCGTTCGAGGCGCCACTGACCGAAGTGCTGCCGGCGCTCGTGACGGTCATCAAGCGCCGCGAGGACCCCGAGTACAGCCTCGAGACGGCGCTTGATCTGCGTTACGAGGAAGTGCTGCGCCCTCGCAAGGCCGTCCAGCCGAAGACGTCCGGCGCCACTGGCGCCCGGAAGACAAGCTCGACGGCGGCCTGAACCCATGGGAACTCGAGCTCTACCGGCTCGATGAGCTCACCGCGCTGCGCGCGGAGTACACGACGCGCCGCGAACTGCGGCGCCGTGAGATGACCGACTCCTGATGGCTTCCCTCAACCGCAACCTTCACGTCAACGTCACCGCCGACTCGTCGTCGCTCGAGCGCGCGTTTGCGCGCTCCGAGCGGTCCGCGGCGTCGTTTCAGAAGACGACGCGTGCCGCGTCGAAGGACACGGACGCGCTGACGAAGGCGTTCAAGCGTCAGGAGAGCGCCCTCAAGGCATTCAACGGCGCGCTCGGGCAGGTCAAGTTCCCGGCGATGATCGCCGGGGCGGGAGCCGCGGCGCAGGGCATGGCGACGCTTGGCGCTGGTGCGACCGCCGCGGTGTCGGCGCTCGCGCCGTTGTCGGGGGCGCTGGCTGCCTACCCCGCCCTTGCGACGACCGCGGCGCAGGGGATGGGTGTCCTGAAGCTCGCGACGGCCGGCCTGGAGGACGGGTTCGCTGCGGCGAAGGAGGGCGGCGAGGACTGGCGGAAGTGGCTCAAGGACGCGAGCGGGCCGCAGAAGCAGTTCGTGAAGAACCTGCGGCCGATGATCGCCGAGATCGAGGGCCTCGAGAAGGTCGCGCAGCGTGGCGCGCTTCCGGGGTTCTCGCGAGGCGTCCAGTCAGCGTCGAAGAACCTGCCGGTGCTGCGCGGCATCGTGCGCGACACCGCTGACGCGTTCGGTGACTTCGCCGAAAAGGCCGGCGCGATGGTCGGCTCGAAAGCGTGGGGTCGTGACCTTGAGGCGCAGGGGCAGCGCAACGTGCGCTGGATGCGCCAGGGCGGCGACATCGCCCTGAACTTGGCTGACGCGCTGCGTCACGTCGTCATGGAGGCCGGGCCGCTCGTCGACTGGATGGTCAAGGGCGTCAAGTCCGGGTCGGAGTGGGTTGAGCAGCAGGCCGCGGCCGGCCGCGAATCGGGGCGCCTAGCGAAGTTCTTTGAGAGCACCCGCCGGACGATGGAGCGCGTCGTTGCGATCGGCGGTGATCTCGCCGTCGCGTTCTGGAATGTCGGCAAGGCCGCGAAGCCGCTCGGCGACGAGATCCTCGACGGGCTTGTCAAGAGCGCCGACGCGTTCCGGCGCTGGACCGATTCGGCGTCCGGCAAGAATCAGATCGAGGACTACTTCCGCAAGGCTCAGCCTGCCATCTTCGAGATGGGTCGCCTCATTCGCGACACGGTCAAGGCGTTCGCGCGACTTGGTTCCGGGGATGATCTCGCGCCGCTGCTGCGGATGGTTCGCATCCGGATCCTGCCGGCGTTCGAGACTGTGGCGCGCACGACGACGGAGGCGTTCGGGCCGTCGCTGGTTGGCGCGATCGCGGAGATGGCGGACCTGTTTGCGAAGCTCGCCGGGTCTAGCGGGCCGCTTGTCGTGTTCGTCGAGTTGCTCACGACGGGCCTGTCGGCGCTGAACACGCTGCTGGAGACGATCCCGGGCCTCAACGCGGCGGTCGTCACGGTCGCGGGTGGCATGGGGCTCGTGAAGGCGCTGCAGCTTGGCGCGGCGGTGACCGGCGTCAAGCGTCTGCACGACCTCATTCGCAGGACGCCGTCGACGACTGCTCTCGGCGGCGGCGGCAAGGGCATTCTCGGCAAGGCTGCCAGCAGGGCGGCGCCCGTCCCAGTGTTCGTCACCAATCCCGGCTTCGGTGGTGCTGGCACGCCGGGGGTGCCGGGAGCACCCGGGAGGGGCGGCGGCTGGAAGCTGCCCGCCGGTGTCCGCGCTGGGGCAACCGTTGCCTTGCCGGTCGCTGGCACCCTTGCAGCCGGTGCGCTCGCCGAGGGCGTCGCGCCGAGGGATTGGAAGCCCGGCGACTCTCGCCGCCAGTTCGAGAGTGGCCGCGCCCAGGCGATAGCGAGCGACGGGCGGGACGCCGACAAGGCGAGCAAGTCCTTCGACCGGCTGCGCGACTCGATCGTCGGCGTCAGCAAGGCGATCCGTTCGACGTCGATCAGGGCGGACATCCGCCGCAACTTCGGGAACCTGGAGAAGGACGCGAAGTTCGGTGACCTCGAGAAGGCTGCTGATCGCAGCATGCGGCTGATCGCGGAGAGCGTCGGCACGAACACCCGGGAGGGACGGCGGCTCGCCGTCGACAACTTCCAGCAGCTTGCCAAGAGCGTCCACCGGTCGATCGACAGCGGGGAGCTCTCCGTCCGTCAGGGCATGAAGCTCATCAAGCGGCACACGGTCGAGGAGACGGCTGACGGGCGCAGGAAGGCAAGCGAAGAGTTCAGGACGCTGGCGAAGAACACGGCCACGCAGATGGGGACGACGGTTCAGCACGTCAAGGATGCGATGCGTGCCGGGAACCTCGCGACGATCCGCGGTGGCGGGAAGATCAAGGAGGCGCTGGTCAGCGCGCTGCAGTCGCTTGGGCTCAGCCGCGGGCAAGCGGAGGCGAAGGTCACGACCGGGACCGTCCAGAATCCCGATGATCGCCCCAACGCGAACACGTTCCGGGCGGGCGGCGGGTGGATCGGGCAGCGTGGGCAGCGCGGCACCGATCAGGTCCCGACGATGCTCGGCGTCGGCGAAGCCGTCCTGAACCGTCATCAGCAGGCGGTCGTGGAGGGCCTGCTCGGACACGGGTTCCTGGACAAGTTGTTCAGCCGGGTCCGGACGCCGCACTATATGGCGCAGGGCGGGTATGTCCCGCAGCCGCGGATGGTGCAGGCGTTCGCGGGCGGCGGCCGGATCCCGCGGGTCACGGTCGTGTCGCCGGGTGCGACGCCAGGCCGGATGGCGCAGCACTCCGTGGATGTCGACCGGGATGCTGCGTTAGACATCTACCGGCGTAAGGCCCGCGAGTACGCGCGTCGCGACACAGGCGCCCCGAAGATGATGGGCTCGCCCGGCGGTGGTGGCACGGGCACGTTCGATGGGCGCCCGGTCGCGAACTGGATCATCCCGATCCTCAACTGGGCGCGGTCGCACGGCTGGCGCGGATCAATCACCTCCGGCTATCGCTCGCCGGAGCACAACGCGGCGGTTGGTGGGTCCCCAACGTCTAACCATATGAGCACGTCGTATCCCGGCGGTGCCATCGACGTTGGCGGTTGGGGAGCGCGGGTGGAAGGTCAGGCGCTCGCGTCGGTACTCGCTGGGTACGGCGGGTCTCGCCGACTGCTCTGGGCCGGTCCGGTGATCGGTGACTGGGGCCACTTCTCGGCGACGGGTCGTGCTCGCGGCGGGTTCATCAAGAAGTTCGCGAGCGGTGGCCGGGTGTCGGCGCCGCACGCCGCGGCGCTCTTGTGGAAGCACGGCCTGAGAAACCAGCAGGCGGCGGCCACGCTCGCGGCCATCGCGATGGGCGAATCGACCGGCAATCCCGGCGCGAAGAACCTGAACTACCCCGACCACTCCATCGGCCTGTGGCAGATCAACCAACTCGCCCACAAGGGCCGGTTCGGGTCCGACGCGCAGCTGACGAACCCCGACGCGAACGCCAAGGCGGCGATCGCGCTGTACCGAGAGAGTGGATTCCAGCCGTGGTCGGTGTACACCAATGGGACCTACAGGTCATACCTCGACGACGCCGCCCGGGCGTTCGACGGCGGGAAGCTCAAGGACTACTGGAAGCGTCGCGTCGGCATCGGCGGCACCAGCGGCGGCGGCGGGTCACGCGGCGCCGGCGGTGGCGGCGGTGGCGGGGGCAGCCGGTCCGTGCCGGCGGGCCAGTCGCCGGTCTCCGGTGGCCGGTCCACCTCGCAGCGGACGACGAACCCGATCAACGGGATGCTGCCGAAGGCGTTCGGGAACCGGGCGATCGGCAACGTCAACCGGATCGTCGACCGGCTCGACGCTGACGATGAGGACTTCCGCAACAAGCAGATCATTCGCGGTGTCGACCCTGAGTCGGTGCAGGGGTTGCAGGAGACGTGGGGCGAGGAAGCCAAGGAGGCGTTCGGGTTGTCGGTCGCCGAGCTCAACCTGCGCGGCGCGATCCGGGCGGCGAAGCGCGCGGGCAACAAGCGCCTCGAGCGCAGGCTGCGTCGTCGCCTTGAGCAGCTTCAGCGTGAGCAGCGCGCGCAGACGGCGAACTTGATCGGCATCCAGGGGCAGATCACCGACGCGCAGTCCGCTGGTGTCGAGGATGCCGGCCCGTCGGCGGCCGACATGAAGGCGGCGATCGACGCGCTCACCGCCGAGATGAAGGCGTCCAACGCGATGAAGGCGCAGCTTGGAGCCCGGCAGGACGGGACGCTCGTCCAGTGGGTCGCTGAGGCCCTCGACGGCCGGCTCGGCTACAACTCGACGGCGGCGATGGCGACCCCCGGGTTCCCTGGTGGCGGGGTCAGGATCTAGATGCCGCGCCTGACGCTGGACCCGATCAGCGAGGACGACCGCAACCGGCCGCTCGACGTCAACATGGACGTCGGGAACGCGCCGGTCGCAATCGCGCAGATCAGCTTCCCGCAGCCGCCGCTGGAGACGCTCACGTCCGGGTCGATCTCCACCGAGGGCGACGTCATCGCGGCACGCCGGCACGCCAACCGGCAGATCCCCGTCACCTTCGCGGTGCAAGAGCCCGACGGTGAGCCCGCCACCACGAACCTCGTCACCAACCCGTCAGCGGAGCGTGACCTCACCGACTGGTACGTGCACACCACGCTCGGCGTCGGCCAATACACATTCGCCCGAGACGACGCGTGGAGCTCCGACGGCGACTGGTCGATCCTCTGCGAAGCGACCGCCGTCGCCGACATGGACTTCATGGGCGGCCTGGCCGGCAACTTCGCGGTGACCGCCGGGCAGACGTACACCGCCAGCTTTCGGATCAACGTTGAGGACGCTCCGGCGAACGGGCCGGGGATCTGGTCTGAGTTGTTCTTCTTCGACGCCGGCAACGTCCAGCTCGCGCAGAACAACAGCCCGGAGATCAGCACGCCGGCGGCGTACGCGACCGGCGAGCGGTGGACGACCGTCACCGCGACCGCGCCGCCCGGGGCGACGCAGGCGCAGATCGTCGCCGTCGGGCGGACCGGCACCGGCGCACCCGGCGGCGCGGGGGATCACATCAAGTTCTGGATCGACTCGGTGCAGCTCGAAGTGGCGGCGAGCCGGTCGGCGTTTGTGTCCGGCGACCACCCGGGCTGCTCGTGGTCGGGGACGGCGCACGCGTCCGCGTCGGTGCGCCCGGCGGCTGGAGGACTCCGCTTTCGGGCGATCCTCGCGGACCTGCAGCGCAAGGCCGCCAAGTTCGGTCAGCAGGGCGGGACGCTGCGCTGGATCAACGACGACGGGACCACCTTCACGTTCGACGTGCTTGCCGCCGACGGGTACGAGCCGGCGCTCGAGCACGCCTACTTTCTCGGCTCGGCGACGACGGTCCCGGTCACGTTCACTTGCGCCCCGTACGCGCGCGGCGAGGCGGTGACGTGGACGACGATCGGCTCGGCGACCGTCTCGCACGTCTCCACGTACGTGTTCTCGGCGCCGCCCGGTGACGTGGCGGCGCTCGGCGAGCTCGTCATCACCGACGCCTCGGCCGCCGACGTCCAGCACGCCGCATGGTGGGGCATCGAAGCCGACACGCGCACCGTCGGTCTCGGCGGCCTTGATCTCGAAGCGGAAGCGCAGACGATCCTCGCCGGTACCAGCAGCGGCGGCGTCGTGCAATGGACACCGAGCGCGGCGACGACCGCCGCGCTCATCAGCGTCATCGGCCAGCACGTCGGCCGCGCCTACCGGGTGCTGTGTCGCGCGAAGATCAACTCGGGCTCGGCGGGGGCGACGCTCACGTTCGGCTGGTCGCCGGTGTTTGGGAACGCCGAGATCGCTTCCAACCCCGCGGGCGGCTTCCATGCCGTCGGCCAGTATGAGTACGTCGACCTCGGCGTCATCCGGCCGCGGACCGAGGTCAACGGCTATTGGGGAGGGTTGCTGTACGGGACCACCCCGGATGCGTTGACGTCGATCTACATCCACCGGTTCGTGCTCGTGCCGCTCGACGGCGGCAGCGGGCAGATCCGGTCGACCGCCGCGTTCGATCACGCCACCGTCACGTCGTCCGGGGTGACGGTGAAGGCGTCCGGGACGTTCGACTACGAGCCGACGAGCTATCAGGGCGACCGGTTGCTCATTGCTCCGTCACGCGGCGAGACCCGCACGCACCGGCTCCTCGTGGCGGTCAGCCGCGGCAGCCGTCTCGGCGCCGGCGCGAACTGGTCGGACTCCCACACCGACAACGCGACCGTCGACATCTTTGAAATCACGCCGCGCTACTTGACGATCCAGTGAGCGACGACCCGACCCGGCTGCACTACGAGGTCAGCGGCCCCGGCGGCAACGTCTTCTACCGCTGGTCCGAGGACGATTGGGACGCCGCCAACCGGCTGACGGACTCGGCGTTCACCACGGACATGCCCGGCGGGTTCGGCACGTTCAACGGGTCGCTGCTACGCGACCTGCCGGTCCGCGCCGACGAGGGCCTGTTCAACACGCTCACCGCCTACGGTCCCGGCGGGCAGGTCGCGTGGCAGGGCCGCATCACGCAGCTTCCCCGGCAGACCGGCGGCGGCCGGACCCTGCAACCGCAGGCGGTCGGCTGGTCCGCGCACCTGCAGGACCGCCAGGACTTCGTCGAGGTCTACATCGACCGCAACCCGGGTTCGTGGGGCGAGATGATCATCGAGCGCCGCGCCGCGCTCGCGATCGCCGGGTATCACACGGAGGGCCTGTCGGCGAGCTCGACCACCGACGGCCTCGCGTGGGACGCCGACCCGGCCGTTCCTTACGGGTCCGTCGTGGAGCTGTGGTACCGGGCACCCGCCGGCACGCTGATCGCCAAGCTGTTCTGGACCTATCAGCGGCTCGGGGTCTGGACGGGCATGGAGGTCCCGACGGTCTACTTCTCCAGTGACGGGCTGGGCATCACCTACTTCGAGGCGTTCCCCGGCGGCACATCCGGCGTGGCGCCCGTCAGCCCCTCATCCGGGCGCTGGGTGATGCTGCGCGCCGCGAACACGTCCGGCGCCCCGATCGCGACCGGGGCAGGTGCCAAGCAACTGTTCAGCCGGCACGCCCTCGTCGGAAGTCACGGCCTCGACACGCACTCCGGCCCGTTCGTGTACGCCCATGACGTCGTCGATGACGTCGTGAGCCGGATGTGCCCGAAGCTGTCGGCGACGCTCGGGTCGAGCATCGCGACGTCGACGACCGGCGTCGAGCTGTCGCATCTCGTCTTCGACACGCCGACGCACGCGGCGGACGTCATCGCGACCGTCAACGCCCCGCACGGCTACGACTGGGCGGTCTGGGAACCGGCGGCCGGGCAGATCCTCCCGACGTTCTACTTTCGCCCGCAGCGCTCAGGCACCGCATGGCGGACCAGCATCCGCGAGGGAGCGCAGATGAACTTCGAGGGCGACAGCGCCGAGCAGCTCATCAATGGCGTCGTCGTCTCCTACAACGGCCTGGACGGCTTGCCGCGTCTCGCCGGCCCGACCGCGACCGGCATCGCGTACGACGTGCAGTCGAGCTTCCTGTGGGACTCGAGCGTCGGCAATCCGGTCAACCAGCACGGGTTGACGAGGCTGCACGTCCTCAACGCGTCCGTCGCGCTCAAGGACGACGTCGCTGTCGCGATCGGCCAGGTGTATCTGCGGGACTCCAACGCGGCGACGCGACGCGGCGACATCACCCTGCCATCCACCGTCCGTGATGCAAGCGGCGCCGTGCATCCGTCGTGGGCGGTTCGCGCCGGCGACACGATCGAGGTCACCGACCTGCCGGACACGCTCGCGCGGCGGATCGTCACGACGTCCTACAACCACCAGGCCCGGTCGTTGACGGCGAGCATCGACCAGACCCCGGCGCGGCTGTCGACGCTGCTTGCCCGCCTCGGCTGGAACACCGGCAACTGACCATGTCCGACACGACGATCCTCACCGAGCTCGAAGCCGAGGCGCTCCGGCGGCGCTTCAGCACCGGCATCCTCACCGAGGAACACATCGCCGCCCTCTACGGCCTGTACAAGCGGCTCGGGCCTGCGGTCATCAAGCCCGGGGAGGAGCCCGCGCCGCTGCCGGCGCCGACGACCACTGGTCCGCCGGGACCGCCCGGACCCCAGGGTGACCCGGGACCGCAGGGTGAGCCCGGCCCGGAGGGACCGCAGGGCATCGCTGGTCCTCCGGGCCCGGAGGGACCCGCCGGACCCCGCGGCGAGCAGGGTCCGGTCGGACCGGCGGGACCGGCAGGCAACGAGGGACCCGCGGGGCAGCCGGGGCCGCAGGGACCCGCCGGCACCGGCGAGCCCGGCGACCAGGGACCCGCAGGACCCACCGGGCCGGAAGGACCGACCGGGCCGCAGGGGCCGACCGGACCGGAAGGACCGCCCGGCACTCCCGGGGTGAAGGGCGACCCCGGGCAGCAGGGGCCGACCGGCGGCCAAGGCCCTCAAGGCGACCTCGGTCCCAAGGGCGACCCGGGACCCCAAGGTGACCCTGGCCCCAAGGGGGACACGGGTCCCGCCGGACCCGCCGGCATCGGGACACTCGTCCAGCTCGCCGCCGACGTCGCGCTCACGGCGACCGCGTTCACGAGCGTCGGCGCGCTCAGCTTCCCGGTCGCCGCGAACACCACCTACCGGTTCCGGTTCCTCATCGACTTCACGGCCGCCGCGACGACGACCGGAAGCCGATGGTCGATCACCGGCCCCGCGTCGCCGCAGCGGCTGGTCTACACGGCGCGCTGGTCGGTGACCGCGACGACGGAAAGCCCGCCAACGCCGCTCACCGCCTACGACACCGGCACCGCGTCCGCGACATCGGCCTCCACGACCGCGAACCTCGCCGTCATCGAGGGCATCATCCGCACCGGCCCGACCGCCGGGACGGTGACCGCGCGCGGCGCGACGGAGGTCGCCGGGTCGGCGATCACCGCGAAGGCCGGATCAGCGGTCCTCGTCTACTGAGCGGTGCGTTCCAGCGTCGGCCAGTCGAACCTTCCTCCGTCCGAATAGCACCGCCCATTCCCGCTGAACCCATGCTGGCGCTTGACCGTCGTGGTTCGCCTTGTAGCGCTCCACTGCTCCCGCCTTGGTGGGCCAGCCGTCACCGTCGGGCGTGTACCACGTCTGCTGGAGGCGGGCGCCCATGCGGCGGACTTTAACGCCTCCCCCCGAAGGAAACCAGACGGCGCCCCGCCGACGAGCCACCGCCGACGGGACGCCTTCACCCAGCCCTACACGGAGGGCCAGATGCCCCTACGCAACGATGCACCGACGACAGACCTTCCATGAGCATCAACGACCGCGACTGGACGCCACGCCAGCTCGCCGCCTTCACCGGGCTCGTCGCGTTCATCGTCGCGCTCGTCGTCGCGTTCGTGACCGTCAGCGTCGTCGGCTCGCAAACCAACAGCGCGCTGCGCGCGAATGCGATCAACGCCACTGACGGCGCCAACCTCCTGCGCGGCGTCGCCCGCCTCCTCATGAGCGACGGAAAGCCGATGCCCGCAGACCCCGGCAGCTTCAGCGACCTTCTCCGCATCCGCGACCCCGAAGCCACCTACGACACGGGACGGATCGTCGTCTGCGGCCCCGAGCAGGAAGTCGCGTACCTGCGCCAGTTGGTCCTGCATCGCCGGGTCGCCGTTCGTGACGGATGCGAACGGCTCGAGCCGATCCCCTGATGCTCATCTGGCTGCTGCTCGCCCAGGCCGAGCAAGTGGACGTGTCCGGGATCGTCGTGCCGATCATCGTCGCGTTGATCGCCGCGGCGGGAGGATCGCTGCTGACGTTCCGCGCGACGAACAAGAACATCGCGAGCTCCGAGGCGCGCAACCGGCAGGAGGCGCTCGCGATCGCCGAGGAAACGCAGCGCAACATGAGCGTCCGCCTCGCCGAGCTGTACCGCAAGCTCGAGGAGGCGCGGGCTGAGCGCGCCGAGTTGCAGGCGCAGCTTGAGGCGGCGAAAGCTCTCGCGAGTGATGAGCGCGCGAAGCTCGAGCGGGAGATCCATGAGCGTGACGTGAAGATCCGCCGGTTGTCGACGCGGATCGAGCAGTTGCATGACGAGGTCGCCGCGCTCGCGGTCGGCCGGCGCGCAGGGAATCGCCGCACGGACGGCGACGACCCCCTCGAAGTCTGAGAAATCGACTTAGAAGGGCAGTGAGAGCGGCGGCTCTAACGGCTGCTGACGGGCGGGGAGCGGCTTGTCCCACTCGTGGACCTCGACGGGGATACCGCGCTCCTGTGCCGCCTTGATGCAGTCCCGGGTGCCCCTGCTCTCACCGCGCACGAACGCGAGGACGAGGTGAATCCCGGAGTCGAGCATCTCTCGATTGCGGATGGGTCCTGCCGCCTTGCCATGACGTGACCAGTCGGCAGGGTGTGTCTCCACCCAGAATCCGAGATCGGTAGCGATCTCGCCCGCGATCCGGTCGGCGCCACGGGCGTCGCCATGCACGATCGTCGGTTCCTCTGCGGCCGGGTCGGCTGGTAGCAGGCACGCGAGCCGCAGCCGGATCCATGTCCTGTCGGTCCATTCACGGGATCCGCACACCAGGACGCGCACCCGCGAAGTATCCCACGCCCGCAAGGAGCCCGCATGAAACGCTGGACCCGGCCGCCCGTGTTGATCGGCGTCGGCCTGCTCATCGTCGCCATCGCCGTCCTCCTCGCCATCGCCGGGGACGACGGCCCCGGCCGCCCCGCCGACCAGACCCCGACGCGGGTGCTCGTCGACGGTGCCGACCCCGACACGCGCCGTGACGATGTCCTGCCGCTTGACGAGCGCACCCAGGACGTCCTCGACACCGTCGCATCGGAGGACCCGGACGTCGGCCCGCACAAGGACCTCAACGCCGGCGCGACCCCGGAGCCGATCCCCGGGCCGCTCGCCACGCAGTCGTTCCCCGGCTGCCGGACGCAATTCGTGCGCAACCAGTCGACCCGGTCAGCGACGCCGCGACTCATCGTCTGGCACTACACCGTCAGCCGCGACGTCCCCGGCTGGGCGGACAACAACGCGCTGACCGCCATGGCGAACAACCCCGCCAACGGCGTCTCGTGGCACTTCTCCATCGGCCGGGCGGACGGCAACTGCGCGTACAACGTGCCGCTGCTCGGCAACGCATGGACGCAGGGCCGCGCGAACAGCTTCAGCGTCGGCATCGAAGTCATCGCGCTCGGCAACGAGGGCGAGTACGTCACCGGCGCCGGACGCAAACGGCTGCTCGCCGTCACCCGGGAGGCGGGCCGCAGGCTCGGCATCCCGATGCAGCGCGGCGCGGTCTCCAACTGCGTCCCGACCCGGCCGGGGATCATCCGCCACATCGATCTCGGGGCGTGCGGCGGCGGGCATCACGACATCACGCCGATGACGGGGTACGAGGGCCTGCTCGCCGAGCTCGCCGTTCCGCCTGTCCCGGCGAAGGTGACGGAGCGCTGCCGCAAGGTCGCCCGCTACCGCCGGACCCACGACCAGGCGAACCGCTGGCAGCGGGCGCGCGTCGCCCGGATGAGGGCGGCGGGCTATTGGTGCGATGACCGGGGCCGGGCGCACCGGCGGAAGGGATGAATCGTGGCGAGTACGGAGATCAACATCCGGATTGAGTGGCCGGAACGAGAGGAGTTCCGGGCACTCGTCTTCGCCGCGCTCGACGTTGCGATTGCGCTGCGGATGATCGACCCCGACAACGAGGCGCTGGAACGGTTCGATGACGCAGCCGACGCACTCGGAGGCGGTCATGGCTGACTTCGAGGGCGTCGCCGAAGCCGTCTTCACCGGCACCGAGAACGCCACCAAAGACCGGATGAGGACCGCCGTCCGCTGCAAGCGCGTCGTCATCAGCGACCGGACCAGCCGACACGTAGGTTACGTGCTGGATTACTGCCCGGAGGTCATCGTCGAACGGTCGACGCTGACCGACTACACGGGGGTCTACCTGCACCCGCAGCGACTCCCGTTCCGCAAACTGCACATCATCGACTCGACGATCGGTCCCGGTCGGGATAAGGATCTCGTCCATCCGCCGACCGGCAAGTACAAGCTCGACCTGCTCATCCAGCGGTCGAGTATCAGCGGCCTGTCGCAGGGAAACCACCGCGACCTCATCGAGATCGCGTCTGACAGCGACGACGCCCTGTACGAGGACGCCACCATGCTCGACGGGCGTCTCATCGTCATGCCCGACACCGATGCCGACTGGCGGTCTCTCGACGGCCGGCACCTTCGCACCGTGATGCGCCGCGTCCGCGCCGACGAGGTCCGCCTGTTCAACTCGCCCGAGCTGCTCATCGAGGGCGGCACGCTGCGCGGAGAGGTCGGCGCCGCCGGCGAACCGTCTGGGTTCAACGTGCTCGACCTGCGCGCCTGCTACGGCGACGACGACGACCGGGCGCACGCGACGACCGCGACGATCCACGGGGAGCGGATCGGCCGCCTCGAGCTTGGCGGCATGGCGGGCGAGCGCGCGCCCCTGCAGGGCGTCGTCATCAGCGAGGACAGTGGCGGCTGCGAGGTCGGCGAGATCGTCGGCCGCGACGCGTCCCCCGAGATCCGGCGGCGCCTCACCCGGGTGATGGTGCCGGTCCCGACACCGATCCCGGACGAGCCCGAACCGCAGCCCGTGCCGGAGCCCGAGCCGGATCCGCGTGACGTGAGGATCGCCGAACTCGAGCAGCTCGTCGCCGCCCGTGACGCCGAGCTGGCGCTCGAGCGCGCGGGCCGTGCGGCCACCGAGGTTGACCGTGACTCGTACCGGACGCTGCTGGAGCGATCCGAGCATCTCGCCCAGCAGATCCTCAAGCGACCGGAAGGACTGTCATCCCCATGACCCCTGATCCTGTTTCCGCTGATCCGGCGGCGAACAAGGCACTCGCGGCGGCGCTCACCACCATCGTCGGCGTCGCCTTGCAGTGGCTTTCAACCGGGAACTTCAACCTCGAGGGCGAGGGCGCTACCGCGATCATCGGCGCCGTCGCAACCGTCGCCGTCTACGCCGTGTCGAACCGCCGCCGCCTGCTCGGCTGAAGGCGGCTCGTGGCGGCGTACGTGTGGATCGGCCTGGTGGTCACCGTGATCTGCCTCGCCGTCATCGTGCGCGCCATGACCGCCCCGAAGGACTAGACCCCGTTGCCTCCCCGCATTACCTTGCGCTGCGTGCGCTGCGGGGTGTTCCTGACGAGCCCGCCGCACGACCCGGCGACCACGACCGGGCTCATCTGTCTTTCGTGCATCGCGCGTGAGTTGCGCCGCTTGCGCGAGTAGCATCGCGGTCGTGAAGGTCATCGTCATCATGGACGGCCGGGAAGTTCCGGCCTACCACCTGCGTGCGCGGCAGGTGATCGTCGCGACTAGCTACGACCACTCGGCGCAGACGATGACGATCACGGTCGTCTCGCAGGAGGAGTTCGAGGCGATGGATGAGGCGATGCGGACGCCAGTCGCCGACTACCGCACGAGTCCCGACGACTACGTGCTGTAAAGCACTCGCATGTGAGCGGCACGACCTAGGCCCCGTCACCCTCCCCGGTGGCGGGGCCTACGTCGTTCAGGGCAGGAACTTGCGGCAGTGCCCGGTGTTGAACGTCGGCGCGTTCTCGATGCACTGCTCGTAGCGGGCGTACTCGTCCGAGCGGCTCGGCTTGTCGACGGTGGCGGTCGGCTCCATCTCAGTAGACGCAGGCGCATCGGCGTATTCGACGGTGTTGGCCGGCTTCATCTTCCATTCACCGTCCTCCTTGACTGCGGCGCCCAGCACGATTCCTCCGGCCTGAACCTGAAAGCGTCCGTCGTTGCGCTTCACGAGGTCTAACCTCTGCCCCTCAGCCCGCGACAGGTTCTCGCGTTGCTTGTCGGTCAGCGTGTCCTCGGAGACGGCGTCGAGGACGGAAGCGCAGGTCGCGCGGACGTTGAGCTGGCGCCCATACTGGCCCGCCTCGATGCGCGACTCCGTGGTCATGAGATCGCACACCTCGTCGAAGTCGCCATCGCCCATCGCCCGGAGGTAGCTCTCGGCGACGTTGCGCGCCCGGCTCTCCGGCGACCCGTCACCGCCGCAGCCGGCGACGGCGAGTGCCGCGATGATGGCGGCGGCTGGTAGCCATCTGCTCATGCGGACCTTGAGTCGGCCAGCACTCCTATACCGGAACACGGCTATGTCGCCATAGGTCATTCGTCCAGCCCGTCCCAATACGGACCGCGCACAATGCCAATGCGCCAGAACCAAGTAGCGTCCCGCACACAGATGACCGAGGCGCACATCCTTAGTGAGCTGCTCGTCCACGTCGACGAGGCCATCGTTCTCCTCCCACCCGGGTCTAGGTGGCGCGTCTCTCTCCTGCGTGCTCGGCGTTGTCTAGCGCAGGCGTCCGGCCAGCCTCTTCTATGTGCCGCAGAAACTCCTCCGCCAGACGAGCGTCGTCGTCTGGCAGCAGGCCAACCATCCGCCTGAGCACAAACTCCTGGTTGGCCAAGATCGTCCGCTGGTTCTCAAGGACGGCGGCAACGTCGTCCGTGATCCGCTCGAGGCGCTTGTCATCCATCGTGGCCGTGAGGTCGAGGTGCTCCTCGGTGAACCACGTTTCGGGGACCTGCAGGAGATCGGCGAGTGAGCGCCGGCGCGCGCGCGTGAGGTCGAGGCCACCGCGTTCGATGCGCCCGATGTCTTGGGTGCCGAATCCTTCGGCGACGAACAGCTTCGCCAGCTGCGCTTGCGTGAGGCCACGCAGCGTGCGCGCGGCGTCGATCCGGCGCTTGAGTTCTTTCGCTTCCAGCACGTGGGAGCGGTGTACCACCGGCGGCGTCAACGATGGGGAACCGAAGTCAACGGGACTTTGAAGATGTGAAAGTTTCTTGACATCTGTGCGCAGGGCTTCTAAGGTGCTCGCACGATGTCGAACGAACTTGCACGCCGTCGCATCCATGAACACCGGGTGCGCCTCGGGCTGAGCCCCGAGCAGTACGGCCTCCGTATCGGCGTGTCCGGGATGACCGTCCGGCGCGTCGAGAAGGGCTACATGCCGTTCCTGTCGACCCGCGCGAAGTTCGCCCGGGCGCTCGACTGCAATCACGTCGACCTGTTCGGGATGCCGGACCTTCCGGTTCGGGCGGCGGCATGAGCCCCGCGTCCGACGGCATCAAGCTCGTCAGCGTCCCCATGCCGGAGCGCATGGCGGATCGCATCAAGGCGCTGGCCGATTCTCGTGAGCGGTCGACGGCTGCCGAGGTCCGGCTCGCTGTGGCCGCGTATCTCGAGGTCGAGGAACCGCGAGAGGCGCCGGCGGCATGAGTCCTTTCTACATGTCCGACGACGACAGGCCGGAGGTCTTCAGCGTGTACCGCTGCTACTCGGCCGACAACCGCGCGTTGTACATCGGCTTCACCGGTCGAGGCGCCAACCGCCTCAAGCAGCACAGCTTGACGCCTTGGTGGTCGGAGGTGGCCGCTATCGGTGTTGAGCACTTCGCCAACGAGGCGGACGCTCTGGAGCACGAGCGCCAGCTCATCGACGCCCTCCGTCCGGTCTACAACCGCCCGCTCAGGGCGATCCCTGAGCCGCCCGAGGTTCCTGCGGCTCCCCCGGTCCCGGAGGCCGCATGACCGTCAAGGCCCCCAGGCCCGCCTACGCACCCCGCGAATGCACGTGCGGGCACCGCCAAGGAGAACACCAAAGCAACGGCACGTCCTTCCCTCACCCGCTCCTGTTCGGTGTGTGCCTCGTCCCCGGCTGCGGATGCAAGGAGTTCACGGCCACCCAGGAGGAGGCGGCCTGATGCCTCACCCGGCCCTCATGGCTGAGGCGCGACGCGCCTGGGCTACCAAGGCGGGCGCCGGACGTCACATCGGCTACTGCCATCCGTGCCGCCTTGTCATCACGCGCGGCACGCACGTCTGCGAGCACGGCGTCACGGCGTCACGTGAGGCCCTGATCCGTCTTGAGACGGCGCAGCTTGAGCGGGCGCTTCTTGACACCGAGGAGCAGGCCGCATGAGCGAGTACACGCTCTGGCCCGGTAGCCGTGCGGCGCGTGACGCCGGCTGCATCTGCCCCGTGCTCGACAACGGGCACGGGAACGTCGAGGCCGCACGTGACCGCGGCGGCTGGTGGCAGTTCACCGACTGCCCTGTTCACGGACCGGAGCCCGCGCCCGTCCCCCCGCGTACGGAGCAGGCCGCATGAGTGACATGCGCAAGTACCGGACCATCGTCGCGGACCCGCCGTGGGATGTGGGTCGTGGCCCCGAATGGGCCTCGAATGGCGCTAGCCGCCCGCTCACGTACCCGACGATGAGCGTCGAGGAGATCGCCGCCCTTCCGGTGCGCGACCTCGCCGACAAGCGCGCCCACCTCTACGTCTGGACGATCAACGCCTACGTCGAGGAGACGTACGAGATCGTGCGCTTGTGGGGCTTCAAGCCGTCCACGCTTCTGACGTGGTGCAAGCCGTCGAACGGCATCGGCCTCGGCGGCACCTACTCGCTCACGACGGAGCATGTCCTGTTCGCTCGCCGAGGTGTCTTGACCGCCACTCAGCGCGTCGACACGACGTGGTGGCAGTGGCCCCGCCGTAAGCACTCGGAGAAGCCCGAAGCGTTCCTCGACATGGTGGAACACGTCAGTCCCGGACCGTACGTCGAACTGTTTGCTCGTCGCGCCCGATTCGGATGGGACTACTGGGGCAACGAGAGTCTCGGCACAGCGGAGATGGCCGCATGACCTTCTGGAAGCTCGCCGCCTGCTTCTTCGGCCTCATGGCCGCCTTCTGGCTCATCGCCTCGGGGTTCGACTATGACCGCTCAGCGACAGCGATGGGGCTCGCCAACCTGGCGCTGTTCCTTCACTGCGGTCGAGCGGCGGGGTGGAACCGATGACTCACCTTACGCCGCCCGAACGCGAGACAGTGATCCTGTCATCCGACGCCGACGACCACTGGAAGATTTGGACCGCTCAGCGTCCACTTATCACGCGGCTAAAGAAGAACCCGGCCGCGACCCTCGTCAATGAGGGCGCTCACGGATCGAGTGCATGGGCTGAGTTCACGCTTCCCGCTGCACTCCTGTCCTTCCGGTCTATCCGGCGCACCCGGACCCTGACCGACGAGCAGCGACGAGAAGCGGCGGACCGACTCCGTCGAGCGAAGGAGCGGTCGTGATGATCGACTCCGAGGCGATCCCCTTCATCATCGCTGGCTGGGTTGCCGTTGCTGCGCTCGTCGCCCCGCTCATCGGCCGGGCAATCCGGTACGGCGCCGGCACCGACGACGACACACCGGATGAGCCCGTCGGCGAACTCGTCGAGTTCCCGCGCAGGTTGCGGCTGGTGAAGGGCGGCCTTGACGAAGCTGGTCGTGCCGCTGATGGCGTGTGGCGGGACGGGTCGGGGAGCGCAGCATGACCCCGCAGGATGCCCGCCAGAGCAGAAGCGCCGCTCAGGGCGTGACCGCACGGCAGGCCCGTCTCGTTGATTGGTTCAAGCACCCCGGAACGGCGCTGCCCGACCATCCCGCGATCGACTCGACGGCGGCGGCTTGGACCGCTCAGGAAGTCGTCGATCACACGGGCCTGTACGAGACTCGCGCTCAAGCGCTCAGTGACCTACGGAAGCTGCGTGAGCTGGGAACCGTCGCCGCGATCGGCTCCCGATGGCGCTACATCCGACCTCATGAGGACATTCGGGGAGGCCGTCGTGTCTGACCAGCCCGCCCGCCGAAGCAGAAGCGACCAGATGCCCGTGATGTTCTTCACCACCGCCGAGAGGGAGGCGTACGAAGCTGAGCAGAACCGTCGCGCTGCCCTCAATGAACAGGCAGCCCCATTGCTGCGCGCGGTCTTTGGCTCTGTCCGTCGCTCCGACCCAGACTTCTCCATCGATGAGTTCTGGCCCGGTGGGGCTGACGAGCCGAATCTCGGGAACCTGCGTGCGCCGTGTTCTGATTGTGGCCGCCAGGTCTACGCCTGGACTTCCTCATCGCGGACGCCAATCGGCGGCGGCTGGCGCTGGGTCGGCTTGAACCATCAGGAGCCATACACCGACTACTTCGCGGCCTGCGGATGGTGCGGCGGTCCCGTTCATTTCACGATCCACGCACCCCAATGACGCCGCACCTTTGCGCCACCAGGAAGGAGGCCGGTCGTGCCTGAGAACCAGGGCGCCCGCCGGAGCGGCGTCCTTGCTCGGGACTGCGTCCGTGAGCGCAACGGCGTATGGCACGCCTGTCGCGGCCGGGGAAACGCCGACTGGCAACCAATCAAGTGCAGCAAGAACGAGGGGATCGTGCTGCCCGGTCCGCGCGTGGAGCGAGAGCCGACATGCGCAGACTGCCTCGCCGCGCTGGGGGCCGACTGATGCAGCTAAGCGCCACAAGGTGCGGCCGATGACTCTGACCCTCGCCGCCTGCACCGTCTGGGCTGCCCTCTGGGCGCTCTCCCACTACGCAGCCAACCGAACTTCCCGGGCCGGCAAGCCCGCGAAGACGCCGAGCGTCTCCCTCCGCTCGGCCCTCCTCCCGGCACGCCGGCCGTTCGACCTTCGCGACGCTCAGCGTCACATGCGGATCGAGTCGGGCGGCCGGTACGCCGGGATGTCTTCAACGAGTGCAGCCCGCGGCGGTGCGAACGCCCGGGCTGCCGACCGGACCGCCTAGGAGGCCCGATGACCGAAGTGTCCCACACACCCAGCGCGACCTATCGGCTGTTCGTGAACAGCGACCGAACCGTGTACGTCCGCCTTTGGCCGGACGGCAGCGTCGAGGTGGCGACTCGGCCTGAGCCGGACAGGATCTGGGGTCCGCCCATCACCGTCCGGGAGACCGAGGCGTGACCACGTTCGCGCTTCCCACCGAGCCGCAGACCATCGCTGACAGCCGACCCGACCCGCTCGCCGCTCGCTTGTATGTGGGGGGACCGCCTAAGACTGGCAAGACGACGCTCGCCAGCCAGTGGTCGCCCGCCACGACGCTGTTTCTCGACCTCCAGCACGGCACCGATTTGCTGCCGGGGACGCATTACGTCGCGCACGTCGACGACTGGCAGCAGTTCGACCAGGCCACCACGCAGATCGCCGCCGGATGGAAGGCCGGGACGCTGAAGCTCGGTGACGAGCCGGTTCGCACGGTCGTCATCGACACCATCGACCTCGCCTACAAATACGCCGACGCCTACGCCGGCGCCCGCTTCGGCCAGATCGCGGCGGGCCTCGTCGAGTACGGCAAGGGCGCCGCCGAGGCCGAAGGCGTGTTCCGCATGGCGCTCAGCCGTCTCCTGTCGTGCCGGGGACTTGGGATTTGGTTCCTAGGGCACAGCGAGACAGTGGACGAGCCGACCGGGACCGGTCGGGACACCGTCCGCAAGCTGGTCCCGAAGCTCGACAAGCGGGTCCGCGAGTACGTAATCGGCGAGGTTGAGCACCAGCTCATCGCCGAGCGCGTCGGCAAGCGAACCATCCTGCACACGCAGGCGTCGCAGCGGTTTGAGGCCGGATCCCGTCTGCCGCTCCCGGAGCCGCTCGACATGTCCGCCCACGCTCTGTACCGGGCCATGCAGGCCGGTATCGCGCAGCTCTCTGGCGTCAACGGCGCCACACACATCGAACCCACGAAGGACGAAGCATGACCCCTCGAATCCTGCGGGCGCTGCCCGTGTGCCTGTTCGCGCTGATCGTCGGCGCTCCGTACCAGCGCGGCAGCGCCGAGATCGACACGGCGTCCGGCCTGTTCCTGTCGGCGTCGCTCGTCGGCGTGGCCGCCCTGCTGGTCGCGGGGCTGGTGACGGTGGTCTCCCGGAGGGCACGGGCATGAACACGCTCGAGGTGCTGTACGCCGCGAAGGCCCGGCTCGAGGGCGACGCGGAATTCGTCTTTGTCGACTGGACCAGCTGCACTTGCGGCCACATCTATGCCGCCGCGATGGGCAAGGAGGCCGACCGACCGATCCAGGTGCAGGGCTGGGAGCGGTCGGTAGACGAGAAGTACGCACAGGTGCTCATCACCGTCGCTGAGGCATTGGGATTCCAGTACGACCCCGATATCCGGGTCATGACGCACGCGTCCCAGGCGGCGTGCCACATCAGCGACTTCACCATCCAGTGCAAGCCCGCAGATGCCGATCGCGGAACAGGTCGGGAGGACGCCATCAAGGTCATCGCCCACGCCATCGCCGCCATCGAAGCGCAGCACGAGCAGGACCGCCTCGACGTCCTCGCGCAGGCCCAGCAGATCGTCGACAACGCCGACGTGGCAACGGAGGTGACCGCATGACGGCGTTCGACGCCTCCACCTGGGCGAACACGCCCGTCAACGATGGCGAGAGCGGCCAGGACAACCCGCCGCCCGAGCCCGGCCTGTACGAGTGTGTGCTGGCGGACGCTCGCGCGTTCACGAGCAAGGCCGGCAAGGACATCGTGAAGCTGACCTACAGCGTGGCGAGCGGGCCGCTGTCCGGCTATCAGTGGGACGACATCTACACGTTCGAGCCGCGCCGGATCAAGGCGACGAAGTCCACGATCGCGCATCTCGGGGTCGACGTTGCGACGGTGACGAGCCTCGAGCAGCTCGGCGACATGCTCAGTGAGCGCGTCGGCGAGTGGTTCACGATCCGGGTGGTCCAGAACGGCGAGTTCCGGTCGACCTACGTCAACGGCCCGGTTGGTGCGTCGCAGGCGCCGTTGTCGGATGTGCCGGCCCCGGTGTTGCCGCCGGTGGGCGCGGGGTCAGCTGCGGCGATCAAGGGCGACGACGACATCCCGTGGTGATGGCGACCCCGGAAGCCCGCCGGAGCACGCTGAACGCGAGCGAGTTCACCGCTGTGTTCAGTGACTACGACGAGCGCGAATCGCCATACGACGGCCGGGCGCTCAAGGTGTCGTTGACGAGCGACGTTTTATTTGTCTACGTCGGCACGCTGAAGGAGGAGCGCGGGTCGGACGTGTTTGCCTACGACGACGCACACGGCGTAGGAATTGACGCGGAGGCGCTCTACGAAGTTCTCGGCACGATGCTGCGCCGGTCGGACCGCAACGCTAACGAGCGGCTGCGAGAGGGCACGCTGCCCGCCGACCACCCGTCGCTCGCCGCGGTTCCCGTGCCGACGTTGGTTCCTGGGACGAGGCGGCGGGCATGACCCTCCCCTGCACCAAGGGGTCGGTCCGGTGACTCCTGGCTTCCACGACACCGCCGCCGTCGCGCTCGATCCGTCCGCCATCCCCGGCGCGCTACAGGTTCAGCTCGAACGACACATCCCCGGGTTCGGCACCATCCGCTACGAGTACGCGCCCGCGGGCTATCTCACCGCCCAGGGAGAGGTCCGCCAGCGCGACCACCGCGTCTATCACTTCCGCCCCGACCCCGACATCTGCGAGGACTGCGAGGGCGACGGGCGGGACTACAGCCGCAGCGAACGCGGCCGCAAGTGCCCGCCGTGCGGCGGGACCGGGATCAAGCCGACAGAGCGCCTGACGAGCGTCACGACGCTGATCGGGCAGATCACCCCGAAGGACGGGCTCGCACCGTGGAGCGAGGCGCGCGGCATCGAGGGCGCCGTGGAAGCCGTCCGGCTGCGCATCATCGACCCGGACGACCCGGCGAGCGCCGCAATGGCGGTCGGCCAGGTCCGCGCCCACCGGCTCGGTGCCGACCGGGCGCGTGACGACGCCGCCGACCGCGGGCTCGACATCCACGGCTGCCTGGAGGAGTACATGCGGACCGGGACGGTCCAACAGCCCGCTCGCGAGGAGCATCGTGGCTACTGGCTCGGGTTGACCCGGTGGCTCGCGGCAACGGACCTTGAGCCGGAGGAGGTAGAGCAGATCGTTGCGAGTCCCGGTGACGGGTATGCGGGCAGGCTCGACCTCGTCGCCCGGTGCCGCAGTGAACGGGTCCTGTTCGACGCGAAGACGAACGACCGCGGGCAGATATGGCCGGGCGCGCATCTACAGGTCCAACTGCTCGAGCGTGCGCGTCGTGTCCTCGGTGACCCGCCGGCCGACCGGCTGCGGGTCGTGGTGTTTGCGGCTGACGGCGAGTTCCGCGAGATGGACGCTGTTGAGTCTCCGGGCCTGGTCGACCACGCGTTGGCGTTCGGTCGTGCGTTGCGTCCGGTGACGCGGGCGTGCGATGCCGCGAACAGGTTGGAGCGCGCGGCGCGGAGGGCGGCGGCATGACCCCGCAGGATCCCCGCCGAAGCAGCATCCGTTGCGACCTCCCGCCCGAGGGGTGGCGCTGTACCCGGATCGCCGGACATGACGGCCCGTGTGCCGCCGTGCCGAACCTTCTGCGGGGCAGCGGGAAGTGCCCTCTCTGCGAGCACGAGTGGCGTCGTCACGACCCCTCGGATGGGCGCTGTGATGCCCACGCGGGCCTTGGCGGTGGGCTCGGCCCTTGCCCATGTGGACGTGACCTCGCGTTCATGCAGCGGGAGATCGCTTTGCAGTCGTCCGCTGCGCTGTTGGAGCGGTTCGACGAGGTCGACCAGGGGGACGTCGCGTGACCCTGCTCTGCGCCACCACGAAGGAGGCCGACCGTGCCTGAGAATCAGGGCGCTCGCCGATCCAGGGTTGAGCCGTGCGCTGGTTGCCCGACCTACGTCTGCCCGACGAGCGGCGAGCGAGAGTGCCCGATTCACGGCGGCTTCGACGTGTGCTGTGACCACCCGCAGTGTCCTGGTGCCCGCCAGACCGGGGATGATCGGAAGCGGGACACGGACGCCTTGCGATGGTTCCTGCTCGGCTCGTCGTCGGGTTACGGCCTCGGCGGCGGCCTCGCGTCGTGGCCCGGCGGCATCGTTGAGTCCGGCGTCGGCATGGCGCTTGCGATGGCGGCGCTCGTCGTGTGGTGGCGCTACTTGCGAAAGCGGTACGGCGGCGCGATGGAGGCGACGGATGCGTCCTAGCTCAACCCTCCAATGCGCCAATCGGAGGGTCCGGTGACCACCTTCGCCGCCGCCCGGGACGCCGGCCATCTCTCCCCGGACAGCCAGGTCAACCCGCAGCACATCGCGGACGACCTCGACCGGTTCGCCCAGCGCCTCGACGAACTCGAGAAGGAGATCGAGCGGGCGACGATGATCCTCAACGACACGGAGGACGCCTGGCTCGAAGTTTTCGACGCGGTCGGCGAGAGCCTGCGCACCGAGTACCAGGAGCGCGGCCGAAAAACTGACCCTGCCGAGCACGTCATCGAGTCGGAGGCCCGCCGTCAGAACAGGCTGGTGTGGACGAATCATCGGCGGGCGAAGCGGGCTGTGGCTCTACTTGAGACGCAAATCCGTGCTGTCACGGCCGCTCTCAGCGCATGTCAGTCGCGAGCCAAGGCAACCGCTGCGGAGTCGTGGCGATGAGCATGGATTCCCGCCAATGCTGGGTTGAGGAGATCGCGCATCATCTGTATGCGGGAGGCCCCTACGGCGAGTTCATCTGCTTCCTCGACAACGGCGCCAGGGCGATCACCGATGCCCACACGATGGACGTGTACCGCGGGCTCGTTGAGGACGTCGTTGAGCAGGCACACGTCGTGGATATCTCCGTGGAGCGCGACATGCAGGAGGCGTGGAACCGGCGCCTAGTGGTCGCGCTGCGCGAGGCCGTGTCCACGATGAAGCGCCAGATGCACAGCGACTACGTGCTGGATAGGCCCTTCGACGAGGACATGGCGGACGCGATCCGCAAGGCCGAGGACGTGCTCAGCAATGGGTGAACCGCTTCTGCAATGCGCCAATCCGAGGGTTACCCGATGACCCGTGGCGGACAGGCCGGCCGCGCCCGCGAACGCCAGGTCGCGAACCGTCTCCGCTCCGATGACTGGGTTTGCGTGAAGGGCACGACGTTCGGCGTGTGCGATCTCGTCGCCCTGCGAGCCGGGAGCACCCCGCGACTGATCGAGGTCAAATCGACTGCTGGAGGTCCGTATGAGCGGTTCGGTCCGGTGGAGCGTGCGAGCCTGATGGCGGAGGCGCGGCGTGCGGGCGCCGAAGCCTGGCTCGCGTGGTATCCGCCGCGCGGGCAGCTCCGTTGGATTCCGAGTTGGGAATGGCCGGGCGTGGTCGAGTTGGGACGGGCGGCGTGACTCCCCCGGACCCCCGACAAACCGGGGTTATGCCAAACATGCGGGCTGACGGTTCGGGCCGCAACAAGCCCGCCATAATCGTCGCCGCTCCGAACGAAGCGGGCTACCCGAAGGTGCAGGGCCGATGCCCCGCCTGTGGCTCTACGACGCTGTTCCTCGGGAGCGGCGGCTACGTGACGTGCAGCCTGCTCGGCTGCTCTGACCCGTGCTCGGCGGACAAGTTCCTGCACGGCGAGGGCGCGTCGTGAGAACCCTGCTGGGCGCCAACAGCGGAAGCGCTCTCGCCGCCCTCGCCCGCCGGACCGCACTCCTCCAGTACGCCGACCAGCAGGCCGCCAAGGGCCACGAGGCGCTCGACCGCGGGCTTAACGACCGGGCCGCCGAGCATCTCAACGAGGCCCGGATGGCGCGGCTGGCGGCGCTCGCCATCGAAGCGCAACAGGAGAACGCGGCATGACTCTCCCGGAACATCACCCAAACAAGCACCGCGTCGTGCTGACGTTCGAGAACGGATACGGCCCCAGCGCCAAGCTCATCTGCCCCGAATCGGGATGCATCGGCTCGGAGGTCTGCGGCATCTGCGGACGCGACGTCACCGACCCAGAGTCGAAGCCATGCTACGACTGCAAGGGCATGAACCCGGCCGCTTGCTGGGTGAAGACGTGGTTCGACAACCTCACGCCTGACGAGTTGCTGAGCGGCTCGCTGACGGTCGAGATTGACGCCGAGTGGGATGGCGATCACATGGTCGCGCACATCGCGGGCGTCGTCCCGAAGGACGCGGCATGAACGATCTGCCGGACCGCCGCTGCCGGACCTGCGGCAAACTCAAGGCGCCCGACGCGTACAACGGGCCGACCGCCCGACGCTGCGACGCCTGCCGGGACGAGCATGTCGCCCGACGCAGCGGGACACGCCGATGCGCCGCCTGCTCCCGCGCCCGACCCGTCAGCGCATACCGGGGGCCGCTCGCCCGCAAGTGCGACGAGTGCATCGCCGCCGTCGCGACCCGCGAATGCCGGCGCTGCCACGAGCACAAGCCGGTCAGCGGGTACGTGCGCCGCGGCACCGTCTGCTCGGACTGCCGCAAGCTGCCGCACCCAAGCGACGCCCGGATCCGGCCGCGCGCATGCCTGCGGTGCTTTGAGGTCAAGGCGCCCGACGCGTTCGACTTCGGCCCGAGCGGCAACCGCCGCTACGGCGTCTGCCGGGCATGCCGGGAAGCCGAACGCCAGGCGAAGCATCAGCGCCGCGCGACGTTTGTGCGCGACGGCGTGACGGTCCGGCGGTGCTGCGTGTGCCGTGAGACGTTCCCGCTGGAGTCCGGGTTCTACATCCGCAAGCGCTGGGATGACGGCCGCGTCGACTACGACCACCGGTGCAAGCCGTGCCACCAGCGTCACACGGAGGCGCGCCGCAAACGGCAGATGCAGGACCCGCAGCAGGCCGCCTTGATCCGCCGCCGCCGTGCGGCCGCTACCCGCCGGTGGATCCGCATGAACCCGGAGGCGTCACGGGCCGCCCAGAAACGCTACTACGACAAGGTGATGGCGGACCCGCGCCGCCGCCAGGAGATACGGGAGAACGAGCGGATCCGGCATCGTCTCGCCCGTGAGCGGGCCGGGACGCCACTCACGGCGCTGCGGTCCGCGTCGACCGCGATGATGGGCCACGACGAGCTGCCGCGGCTGCCTGTCGGGCCGCTCGCCGAGGTGATCCGCCGGCTGGTCCGGCGCGAGGAGCTCGCGGGCAACCCGGAGCCGTTTGAGTGCGTGTGCCGGTTGGCGGATGTGGAGCCGAGGACGGCGTTTGCGTGGTTGACGGGTGAACGGCGTGTCATGCAGTTCGATGTCGCTGAGCGGGTGCTGGTGGCGTTGGGGTTGTTGTGGTTCGACGTGTGGGGCGAGGATGATCCGGTTGCGCGTCGGGCGTTTGAGGGTGAGTTTGAGGCGGTGGCGGCATGACCCCGGATTCCCGCCAAACGGAGGTTCGCGTAGGGCCCGAGTCGGCGCGGGCGATGGCGGACTACATCACTGCCTTCATCGGGCTTGAGCGGCAGATCATCGCTCATCGAGAAGACAAGGATCCGGCTGAACTGCAGCGCCTTGTCGAGGCTTGGGCCGGTATGGCGGAGCACATCAGTCGGGGGCGGCGGCGCTTGAACAGCGAGATTCTGACCGCCACGGTGACCGACCGATGACAACCCTGCTCTGCGCCAGAACGAGGGTGGCGGCATGAACGGCGCCTGCCCTACCGGCAAGCGGGTCTACTACACCGAGCGGCTCGCCAACCGGGCGATATCTCGAGCGCTTGAACGCGGAGAACTCGACCCGCTGCGCCACTACCACTGCGAGGACTGCGGCTGGTGGCACCTGTCGCGGATCATCGAACCGAAGCGTCGTCGGCAGCGGCGGCGAAAGCGGCAACGGGAACGCGCCGGGGGGTCGAGATGACCGTGATCGAGCGGCTGCACAAGTGCCGTTCCTGCCAGCGGATGTGGAGCACCCACGGGATCCAGGAACCCGACCGGAAGTGCGTGTTTTGCAGCGCAGATACGTTGCCGGACGTGCTGGTGACCGGTAGTATTCCGGGGGTAACGAAAAAGCGCCCCCGCGACGCGCGAACGTCCGGGGGCCGGCACGGAGGTACAGGCTCCATGCAGTTGAAAGACGGTACGCGGCTCGACGGCCGCATGTCAAGAGGGGTGGCGCGATGAGGTTCGACCTCGTCCGACCGTGCCCCCACTGCCCGTTCCGCACCGACGGCGAGGGCTACCTCCGCGAGGACCGTGCCAGAGACATCGCGCTCGCGCTCGCCCGAGGCGCCGACTTCGCCTGTCACCAAACGACCGTCGACGATCCGGACGACGAATTCGAACGGATCGCCACTAGCAAGTCACAGATGTGCGCCGGCGCGATGATCGCGATGCTCCGCGAGGACGCCCCTAACCAGACGATGAGGATCGCGGAGCGCCTCGGTCTGTTCGACCCGGGCAAGCTCGATACGAACGCGCCCGTCGGAACGCTCGACGACTTCATCCGCCGACACAGCGACGACACCGAAGACGACATCGAGCCCTGCAACGCGAGCGACTACGGGTGCCTTGCCCCGGCTGGCTACCTCGAAGGCGGGTCCGTCATCACCGCAATCGAACGCGAGCAGACCGTGGAATGCGATCTGTGTGGTCAGCCGGTGTGTGAGGAGTGTTCAGTTGACGGTCCGGACGGCGGGCGTGCTTGCCGCTGGCACGAGGAAGACGAGGCGGACGCATGAGCCAGTCCAGCGCCATCGAGTGGACGGAGGCGACGTCCGGTGGGCGCGCGCTTGACGGCCGGACGTGGGACGAGATGCCGGAGGTGGCGCATCATGGCTGTTAGCCGCCGCCTCCGCTACGAGATTCTGCGACGCGACGGCCACACCTGCCGCTACTGCGGCGGCAAGGCTCCCGACGTCGCTCTTACCGTCGACCACGTCGTCCCGGTCAGTCTCGGCGGCACAGACGAGCCAGTCAACCTTGTCGCGGCCTGCGCTGACTGCAACGGCGGCAAGAGCAGCGTCCCGGCCGATGCCCCACTCGTTGAGCAGGTTGCCGAGGATGCGCTGCGGTGGGGTCGCGCCATGAAGTTAGCCGCCGAGTACCAGGACGACGTGCGTTGCACGTCTGACGACGTCTGCAACGCCTTCTATGACGGGTGGACGTCTTGGACATATGGTTCAGACGGTCACACCGTTCCCTTGCCGAGTGATTGGCGCCAGTCGGTCGAGCACTTCGTGAAGGTTGGCCTCGAGCCTGGGGTCATCTACCGAGCGGTCGCCCGAGCAATGGAGAAGCGAGGACTCCGCGGTGACTTCGCCGAGTTCACGTACATGTGCGGCATCCTCTGGCGAACCCTCGACGAGCGCCAGAGGATCGCCCGGGAAGCCCTCGACGCGGGGATGGCATGAGCCGCCGTGAAGATGTCGAAACGGCAATCTGGTCCGACCCGGACTTTGAAGAACTATCGCTCGAGGCGTCGGCGCTCTACCTCTGGTCGTTCACGAACCCGCGCTGCGGCATGGCCGGCATCTACAAGGTCGGGCGCCGGGCGATGACCGAAAGCAAGGTCTCGCCCGACCGGCTCGAAGCCGTCCTGGCCGAGCTCGCCGCCGCCGGCTTCGCGTACTACGAGGACGGCGTCCTGTGGGTGCGGTCGCGGGTGAAGCATCTGCGGACCCGCACGGAGCAGATCGCGAAGTCGATCGCGAAGGACATCGATCGCCTCCCCGCTGAGCATCCGCTGCGTCGCCGGTTCCTCATCACGTACGCCGACCAGCCGTGGCTTCGTGACTACCTGCGTCCGCTGGTGACCGTCCCGGGTACGTCGGTGACGCTCACCGAAAATGGCTCCGCAGAGCCAAACGGCGGGAACGTCGGAGACGTTCCGCAAGGGTTCCTGGGTAAGGGTAAGGGCAAGGGTAAGGGAGAAGGCAGTTCTCTTTCAGACGCGCGCGCGGTCACGGAACGCCTGTTCGCCTACTGGCAGCAGCAGTGCAACCACTCCGACGCGAAGTTCACCGCCGACCGCAAGAGCAAGGTCGAGGCTCGACTTCGTGAGGGCTACACCGAGGAGCAGGTCCGCCAGGCGATCGATGGTGCAGCGCGAGCGCCGTTCATCGACGAGAAGGGCAAGCGCCACGACGATCTCCACTTGATCTGTCGGAATGGCTCCAAACTCGAGGACTTCATGGGACGTGTCGGCTTGCCGTCGTCTTCGAACGGGGCGTCGAAGGCGTGGGGTCCCGAGCAGATTGCCGCCGAGGTGGCGGCGAGTGAGCGGCGTAACGCTGAGCGGGCGCGGCGCGAGGCCGAGATGGAGGCGACCCGATGACACCGCCGGAACCCCGCCAACCGTGCGTAGTCGATGCGACCGCCGCAGGGGGGATCGACATCGGCCAGACGTGGCGAGAGCGAGTCGCGGGCGACCGCTTCAAGGTGCTTGCCACCTACCGCGACCACCCCACAAACCCCAGCTTCCTCGTGGAGTACGAGCCGCCTGCACCCGGCTGGCATTCGCGTGGCAAGCGCACGGTCACGCTTGGCTTCTTCCGCGCCTACTGCGAGAAGGTGGCCGATGTGTAGTCCGCATCTAAGCGCCAACGGGTGCATCCGGTGAACAGCCGCGAGCAAGCCCTCGGCAACCTCGGCCGCATCCTTGCCGCCAGCATGACCCGCCGGCACGGCGGCACATGGGCGCTACTCCCCGCCGCTAACCCACGGACGGGCGACGAACCCGCCACCGCCCTTCCGGGGCAACTCGACGGGCTCCCACACCGCGACAACCCCGACACGCCCACCCAGCGGCCCGCCCCCGGCCGCGACGAACACGGCCTGGACCATGCTGCGTAACGCCTCCTGTCGCTCTGCCAGCAGCATCGCGTCCCACTCCTCCTGCAGCGACGCGACGTCCGCCGCCGGCGACACCCGCAACCGTGCCCGGGCCGACGCGACACGTTCCTGCGCATCCCGGGCGGATTCTCTCGCGTCCCGGACCAGCCGTCCCCAACGGTCCGCGCCGAGCTCGCGTCGCACATCCAGCGACGCCAGTTCATCCAGCAGCGCCTCCGCGTCCGCCAACCGCCGCTCGAGCGCCGCAACGTCCTCTCCGTCGTCGTCGGCACGGCCGACCTGCACCGCCCCCGCCAACTCCATGAACCGGGAGACCACGATCCGCTCCACCTCGATCGCTTCCCGTCCGGTCAGCATCGCTGGCGCCCCGCACTCGTGCGTCGCCGATTTTCCGGCGACCGTCCGGCAACGCCACCGCGGCGGCTTGCCGTGGCTGCTCACCATCCGCTTGAGCACGTACCGGCACCCGGCGCACCGCAACAGGCCCCGCAGCAGGCTCTCGTCGTGGATGCGTGGCGTCGACGGTGCCGACCGGACCGCCGGCCGGGCGCGTTGCGCCGCCATCCATGACGCCTCGTCGAGGAGCGCCGGGTGAGCGCCGCGATGCACGTTGTCGCCGTGGCTGGCCTCGCCGACGTACACCCGCCGGCTGATCATCCGGCGCAGCAGGTGCGCGTTGAGTCGCCGCCCGTTCCACTGGCGAACCCCGGCCGTGTCGAGTTCCCGGCTGATCTGTTCCCATCCGGCGCCGTCCGCGCGCCGCTGGAAGGCGTGCAGCACCCATGGCGCTCGCTCCGGGTCCGCAACCAGGCCCCCGGTGACGGGGTCGCGGCCGTAGCCGAATGGCGCCGGCCCCATGTGGCGGCCCTTGTCGATGATCGCCCGGCGATGCACGATCTTCGACTGCTCCCGGAATCGTGCGAGTTCGCGTTCGGAGGCGGCCAGGATCACGGTCGTGGTCATGCGTCCCTCCGGCGTGGTGGAGTCGATGGTGCCGTCCGTCGCCGCGATCCACTTGCCTTCGGCTTGCAGCTCGTCCATGAGGCTGAGGCCTTGGATCGTGTTCCTGGATGCCCGGTCGGAACGTGCGACGATGATGCCGTCCGCTTCCCCGGCCCGCAGGCGTTGGCGTGCTTCGGTGAGTCCGGGCCGGGTGAGCGTGCCGCCGGACCGGTTGAGGTCGTGGATCTCTCCGGCGATCTCGATGCCGCGTGTTGCGGCCCAGGTGCGGATGGCGTCGCGTTGGAGGTCGGGGCTTTCGAAGCGGCCGCGGGCGGCTCGGTCGCCGACGACGCTGACGCGGATGTAGGCAAGGGCACGCATGGGGGTCCTTGCGGATTGTACGTGAACACGACGGACCGTAAGGACCACAGGGAGCCCGCATGAGCCCGCAGGATGCCCGCCAGAGCAGGGTTGTCCCAGAGCCCGTCGATGGCCTCCTCATCTTCGACGTGGGCTTCCCCGATCAGCGGTGGCGCGTCACCGGAGTAGCTGTCGATGACCGCATAGAAGCGCGGCGCATCGTGCCTGACGACGGCATCCTCCACAGTTGGGACCGTCCGGGCTGGGATTACGCATGGGAGCGGGGCTGGCTCGCGGTTGCGGAGCCTGAGAACCAGCCCGCCCGCCGAACCAGGGGCCAGCGCAGCGACTACGTGAGTGTGTGGGGCAACACCTGCACGGTCGGCATGAACGGCTCGGTCTACTACTGCGTTCGACCCGATGGATTGCCGGAGTACGGCCAAGACGACATGACGGTGACCCTCCGCGAAGGCCCCGGCGGCGACGACCCCGCAGAAGTCCGGTTCTGGGCGCACGACGCCTTCCTCGACGCCTACGGGGGCGTCTGAGCAATGCAGCTATGCGCCACAGGGAGCGTCCGGTGCGGGTAGACAGGCACACCGCCCACGCGATCGCTGTGGGCAGGATCAAGCAGTTCCGGCTACCCGTGGGTCCGAACGGGCCGACCAGGACAACGCCGCGCAAGGGCCGGCGCCTCGACATCAAGACGCTCTCCGGGTCCCTGTCCTGCCAGGTCGACATCCTCGACGTCAGGCGGGCACGCCACGCCGACACGCTGGACCCGGACAGTCTCCGCGAGCTCACCGGCGACCCGAACCCGGTGACATGGGCGAGGGCGTGGCTGCTCGAGCATGATGCGGCGTGGCTGGCTCGCCGGTGCCCGCCGGGGCTTCGCGGCTACAGCAGCCTGGATGACGCGACGGTGGCGCTCGACGGGCTCTCGGACGGGAGCGTCACCGCCCGGTTCGAGAGCCGGTGGGCGGACCGCAGCGTGTGGGCCGTCCGCTTCGAAGTGGTGCAGGACGCCCCGGTGTGGCTTTCACAAAATGGGGCTCAGCGGTACGTGAAGTTGCCGGACGGCCGGTGGGCATCAGACGAGGAGGACACAGAGATGGAAGCGCACGGCTACACGATGCGTCCGTCGCGGGCGTTGCTGGACGCCGGGGAGGTACTCGACCCGGGGTCGCTCGCTCCCCGCTGGGCGGACGGGGCGGCTGAGCGCAGGCATGAGGCGCGTTCGCCGCGTGAGCAGGCCCGCGAGTTGACCCGACAACTGAGGAGGGCTTCGTGATGCCGGAAACCCGCCGATCCGGGGTTGTCCCCGAGGGTGCCTATCGGTGTTCGGAGTGCGGCCACGGTGACCATCTCTACGCCTGCGCGGAGGCCATTATCAGCGGTCGCCTACTCCCCGATGGAGAGGTCACGCAGGACGACGTCACGCAGACCGACTTGTGTGTGTCGAGCATCGACTGCGAGGAGCATCCGGCGCCCTCAAGCCGCTTGGAACGGTGGATCGGCGGCCGATGGACCTACTGGCGCCGCTGCGACTGGCGGGAGGGCGCGGGGCGGTGCGAGGACGGCGCCGCCATGTACTACGAGAGGCAGGTCGGGAGCTGCCCTGCTTGCGGGGGTCGTGGCGGGTTCGATGTGCCGATTGAGGTCGTCGCTCATGCCTGAGCCGCTTCTGCAATGCGCCAAGGGCTGCGGATGACCTCGCCAGTCTGGGACAAAAGCGCCGAGCAGGCCGTCCTCGCGAATATCCTCCTCACCCCCGCCATCCTGCGGCCGCTCAGCACCGAGATCGGGCTACGGACAGAGCACTTCTACCTGCCGTCGCACCAAGACATCTACCGGGCGATGCTCGACCTCCACGACCAAGGAGACCCAAACGACCGCATCGACCAGACCGCGCTCACCCGCCGCATCGACCAGACCGCCGCCCAAGCCCTCGCCGTGCTCATCGGCGACGGATACTCAGACACAGCCTGGCGTGTCCACGCCGAAGCCGTCATCCGCTGCAGCCGCTACGAACGGACCCGCGCGGCCGCCGAACAACTCGCCCACGGCGCGCACACGATGGATGACGACCTCATCGCCGAAGCGGAACGGCTGCTCACCGAACCCGCCGGCCATGACGGCACCACCCTGGACCCCGAGACCCGCAAAACCCGGGCGCTCGAACGTATGGACGAGGAGCAGCCGCCCGTCATGCCGTTGCCGTGGGGTCGCGTCAACGACTTGATCGTCGGTGGCATGTGGCCCGGTCGCTACATGCTGCTCGGAGGACACGGAAAGCACGGGAAGTCCTGTGCCGTCGATGGTGCTCTCGATCGGTTCGCGGCGCAGGGCAAGAAGGTCGCGCTGTACCTCACCGAAACGACTGAGCAGGAACGCACCGAGCGGTCGATCGCGCGCAACGGCCCACTGACCTACACGCAGGTGCAGAAGTACTTTCAAGCGCCGAAAGCGCCCCAGAACCGGCGATACGACAAAGACATCGCGGACACGATTCGTAGCCTGCCCAGCGTCGCCTGCGTGGAAGCTCACGACTGGACGGTGCAGGAGATCACCCGCCACATCGCGCACGCCGGCTGGGACGCGTGCGCCGTCGACATTCTGCACGACATCCCGCTTCCGCGCGGGCAGGGCATGTCCACCGTCGACGCCTACCAGGAGATCGGCCGGCAACTTTTGCAGTGCGCGAAGCGGACCCGGACGGCCATGATCGTCGCTTCTCATCTCAACGACAGCCGGGTGGTCGACGCGCCGCCGGTTCCGGTCAACAGGGACTTCCGGGGCTGCGGGATGCTCTACCGCCAGGCGGATGTGGCGATGATGGTCTGGCAGGAGGAGAACGATGACGGCCCGACTGGTGACGGGGTGATCAAGGTGACTGCGTGCCGGCAGGGTCAGACGGGGTTGATGCAGGCTGCGTTCAACGGGTCAAAGCAGCGGTGGAGGGAGCTGGGTTCGGTGCAGCGGTTGGCGGCGGCATGAGCGACATGGAGGACTCGATGGCAACAAACCAATCCCGTCGAAGCTGGGTTGCCGAGAATGGAGCGATGACGCGCGAACAGCTACGTGTGGTGCTCTCCGAGTGGTTCTGCGGGTGCGGCTCGCCCGAGGCTGCGTGCGGCGCGCTGTTGCGCCTCCTGAGCTTCCACCCGATGTACGAGCATTGGCGCAACGCGCAGGCGTGGGTCGGTAACGAAGGGCTGCTGTATCTGCTGCTCTACCAGTTGGATCGTCTTGAACTGACCGAACACGGCGGTTCGGTCGGCGGGGCGTGGCTGACGCCGAAGGGCGAGGCCGTCCGGGATGCGCTAGCTCGCGAGCAGGCGGACGGGTTCGAGACGCTGAACGGTGAGTACTGCGTCCACGGCTACGACATCAGCGACGGGTCGCACGACTGCATGAAGGCGGACGAATGAGCCATTGGGGAAGCCTTGATGCGGAGTTCCACGGCAAGGCGGTAAGCCGTTGGATGATCGAGGAGGGTCTGCCCACGGGCAGCGAATCCGGGCCAACGATCTATGAGCCAACGCCTGACGCCGGCCGGTGGTGGGTTGAGGGCAGATTGCGCGACGTGCAGGACTTCCGCGACAGCCCGGCCGTCCTCGCGTGGTTCGTCAGGGTCTGCGATTGGGCGGACCGAGCTGAGCTGAAGTGGCGCCTTGACGTCGGTCTGTCCTACTGGTTCACCTACACCGCTGACGATGGCCTCAGGCGCCAGCGCGGGGTGCTCGATGGGTGACGCAACACCGCTGAGTTGCGCCAGAACCGGGGTGTGTCCTGCCCCGTCGCTACTATTGCCGACAGGCCGTAGGCGCCGTGGTCACGCTGTCCATAAGCACCCGGCACCGATGACGCATATTCCCGGTTCAATCCCCGCCGACCCCGAACACGGGCGGCACCGGATTCCTCACCCATGTTGGAGCCTCTCTCACTCGCCCAAGAGCGCGACCGGCGCGACCGGCGGCGCCTCGCCAAGGAGACGCACGCCGCGTTCCTTCCCGGCACCGTCGCCGAGCGCACGTTCCTGCGAGGGCTCGCTGACGCCGTGACCGACCGTCGGGTGACCGTGGAGCAGGCCCGCCGAGAAGTCGCCCGGATGCGAGACCGCCAACGCGACCGCATCCAGCAGCGCCGCCAGCAAGCCGCGTAGCCCGTCCACACCATGACGCCCCGGGAACCCGGGAACGTCCACCCAACCCGACCGGGAGAACATCCGGTGCCGCTGCTCATCCCGCGCCTGCTCCGGGCGCTCCTGCACCTCGCCCTCAAGGTCGGCCGTTGCTGGCGTGAGCATTCCGCCGAATGGGACCGTCTCCGTGCTGAGCAGCAGCGTCATCGGGCTGCGGCGCTCCACCACCACCGGACATGACCATGGGCGCCTCCTTTGACGAGCTCCTAGACCGTGCGTACTACGCCGGTGCGCGTCTCGAATGGGGAACCGTCCAGACGTACGGCGGCAAGACGAAGCAGGTGAAGCTGACGATGCCCGACGGTGACAAGATCCGCTGCGGCGTGACGCTCGACGACGCCGCCCGGCTGCTGCTCAGCGAACTCGACATCGTGCCACAGGCATGAGCGATCCAAGTAATCCGGCGGAAACTTGGGTCGAGCTAGCCCTGACCCAAGTTCTCTTTGGCATGACCGCCCACGCCGGCTTCACACGGTGCCCGACGTGCGGCATCCCGTATCTCAGCGTCAAGGCCGGCAACGCCACCATCAGCGGCCACCGCTGCGCGCAGCCCAAAACCATCGTGGAACTGGGGCCAGACGCGCAGCTCGGCCGTCACCTCGGCGCCATCGCCAGTACCAGCAGCACCCGCGAGGACGACACCGGATTCTCGGACGGCAAGTTGTGAGGCGCGCCTGCATCATCTGCAGCACGCCCGCCGAACACGGCAACCGGTGCGCCGTCCACGCAGTAGCCACGCCGGCCAACCCGACCGGAGGCCGCACGCCACGCGACAGGACGCTGCAAGCCCGGTTCCGCCGCAACATCCTCAAGCGCGACGAGTACACCTGCCAACGCTGCGGACATCACGACGCCACGGGACGGACGCTCCGCGCCTGCCACATCGTCCCGCACATCGAAGGCGGCGGCTACGGCCCCGCGAACGGCGTCACCCGCTGCCTCATGTGCGACCGCGACACCGACCCGTACGCGCGATGACCCCCGGGGGGTAACCCCCTTGGCCCACCCTCCTGAGCAC